>Ga0308171_1000449_pt1 | contig 90669 bp, 71 predicted proteins | sample PhyGR1_FD_202135 | JGI IMG/M metagenome (GOLD analysis project Ga0308171, IMG submission 202135) | Phyllosphere microbial communities from UC Gill Tract Community Farm, Albany, California, United States - DLSLSG.R1 | ecosystem: Host-associated > Plants > Phyllosphere > Unclassified | place: USA...
AAGCTAAGCCTCTCAGCGCCGATGGTACTGCAGGGGGGACCCTGTGGGAGAGTAGGACACCGCCGGACTTCTTTCAACGAAATGGCCACCCAAAGCTGGGTGGCCATTTCGCATTTACGGGCACAATTCCCGGGAGGACAGTCATGTCGTCGGACGACGCGAACGATCGTAAGAGCAACGAGGGGCGCCCGGGCGACCGCGGGCCGCGTCGTGAGTCGTCGTCCAATGGGCGTGACTCTTCTCCTCGAGGTGAGCGGCCCGCCCGGCGTGACGGCGACCGTCCGGTGCGCCGTGACGGCGACCGTCCGGTGCGCCGTGACGGTGAGGGCCGCCCTGCGCGTCGTGACGGTGAGGGTCGCCCTGCGCGCGCGGGAGACGGCCGACCGCGTCGAGAGGGCGATCGTCCTTTCCGTAGAGAGGGTGACCGCCCGTTCCGTCGGGACAGTGATTCGCGTCCGGAACGCCCGACTGATCGTCGGCCCGCGCGCGATGGTGATCGTCCGTTCCGTCGTGACAGTGATGCGCGTCCGCCGCGCGATGGTGATCGGCCTTTCCGTCGGGAAGGAGATCGTCCGTTCCGTCGTGACAGTGATGCGCGTCCGCCGCGCGATGGTGATCGGCCTTTCCGTCGGGAAGGAGATCGTCCGTTCCGTCGTGACAATGATGCGCGTCCTCCGCGGGACGGCGATCGTCCCTTCCGTCGTGATGGGCAGGCCGCGGGCCGTCCTGCCCGCGATGGTGACCGACCGTTCCGTCGTGGTGACGACGCACGTCCTTTCCGGCGCGGCGGCGAGGGGGGAGCGCGCCCGCGTCGCGATGGCGACTCGCGCGATTTCTCCGGCAAGGACCGTCGTCCCAGCGGTGACCGTCGTCCGGGTGCCGGCGCTCCGCGGCGGTTCGACCGTGCCGACGCGCGTGCGACGCGTCCGCCCCAGGATCGTCGCGAGCGCGGACCGGAGATTCCTGAAGAGGTCACGGCCTGGGACCTGCCGGGCGCCGCGCGGAACGAGCTCAAGACCCTGAGCAAGGACAACGCGGAGAACGTCGCCCGTCACCTCGCGATGGCCGCGCGCCTCATCGACGACGATCCGGAGCTCGCGCACCAACACGCACTTGCCGCGTCTCGCAGCGCGGGGCGCGTCGGTGTCGTCCGCGAGACCGTCGCCATCACCGCCTATGCCGTGGGCGACTTCGCTCTCGCGCTGCGCGAGCTGCGCACCCACCGTCGCATCACGGGATCCGACGAACAGCTTCCGCTGATCGTCGACAGTGAGCGCGGTGTCGGACGCCCCGACCGGGCCCTCGAAGAAGGCCGCGCGGTCGACCGTTCGACTCTCAGCGTTCCGGTGCGCGTGCAATTGGCGATCGCCATGTCCGGCGCTCGCCTCGACCTCGGTCAGACGGACCGGGCGCTTCAGGAGCTCGAGATTCCCGAGGCGGATCCCGACCGCGCGTTCGAGTGGAGCCCGGCGCTTTTCAGCGCCCGGGCCGCCGTGCTCGAGGAGCTGGGTCGCCGCGATGAAGCGGCTGAGTGGGAGCGTCGTGCACAGGTCGCCTCCGAGGCACTGGATGCCGCATCGGGTGTCGCCGACCGTGAGGTGATCGTCGTCGAGGAGATCGACCTCATCGACGACGAGGGTGGCGTGGACGTGGCATCCGGTGTCATCCCCGTTGTCGAGGGCGAGGATGCCTCCGCCACGGTCGCCGACGACGACGATGAGGACTCCGCGGGCGAGCAGAAGGACGAACGGTGATCTTCGGTCGCGCGAAGTCGGAGGCCACCCCGCTGGACGGGGTGGACGTGGTCCTCGCGGATCTGGACGGCGTCGTGTACGCCGGCCCCGGGGCCCTTCCGTACGCCGTCGACAGTCTGAACCGCGCGCAGGCCGAAGGCCGCCGACTCGGGTACATCACCAACAATGCCTCCCGGACGGATGCGACGGTCGCGGAGCACCTGTCCTCGCTTGGTCTGCGTGTGGCCGCAGACGACGTGGTGACGAGCCCGCAGGCGGCGATGCGTCTGATGCGCGATCTCGTTCCGGCGGGATCGACGCTGCTGGTCATCGGCGGCGAGGGTCTCGTCGTCGAGGTGGAGAAGGCCGGTTTCGTCGTGACGCGCAGCGCCGACGACGCCCCGGCGGCCGTCGTGCAGGGATTCGCCCCGGAGGTGGGCTGGGCACAGCTGGCCGAGGCCGCGTACGCGCTCGCGACCCCCGTGGAGGAGGGCGGCATCCCGTGGGTGGCGACGAACACGGACTGGACCATCCCGCAGGCGCGGGGTATCGCGCCGGGTAACGGCACCCTCGTCTCCGCGGTGCACACCGCGGTGGGACGCCTGGCCACGATCGCAGGGAAGCCCGAGCGCCCGATCTTCGACGAAGCGGTGACCCGGACCGGCGCGACCGCGCCCCTGTTCATCGGGGACCGCCTGGACACCGACATCCAGGGTGCCCGCGCGGCCGAGATAGCATCCCTTCTCGTCCTCACCGGGATCGACCGGCCCAAGCAGGTTCTCGCGGCGCCGCCGAACCAGCGACCCGACTTCATCGTCGAGGACCTGCGCCAGCTGTTCGAGCCCTACCCCGCGACCGTCGTGAAGGGCGAGCGGACGCGCGTCGGTGATGCGATCGTCGAAATCGACGGCGTGGATCTCCGGATCGTCTCGGAAGGCTCACGGCAGATCGATCTGCTGCGCGCCGGTGCCGCCGCGATCTGGAACTCCGGTCGCGCGATCTTCGGGTTCCGCGTCCCCGAACAGCTCTACGCAGACCCGTTCCGCGTGCGCTGACGCCGGTAGCATGGCATCCATGTCGGACAGCCGAGACGATGCCGCCGACCCGGAACTGATCAGCCGCCTCCGCGTCATCGAGGAGCAGCCGCTCGAGGTTCGGGCGGAGGCGTACGCGGCGGTGCACGACGAACTGGCGCGACGACTGGAATCGGGGCCGAGCGACTCCGCCGCGTCGGCGCGCGCATGACGCGACTGGACGCCGAGCTCGCCGCACGCGGTCTGGCGCGCTCGCGCTCCCACGCCACTCAGCTCATCGCCGCCGGTGAGGTGAGTGTCGACGGCCGGGCGGTGGTGAAGCCGTCCGCGCCGGTGGACGCCGATAGCGTCATCGAGGTCGCGAGCCCGGATCACTACGTCAGTCGCGGCGCGCACAAGCTGATCGCCGCACTCGATGCCTTCGACATCTCGGTCGACGACCGCGTCGCCCTCGATCTGGGCGCCTCGACGGGCGGCTTCACCCAGGTTCTTCGGGAGCGCGGCGCCCGGCCGGTCGTGGCGGTCGACGTGGGCCACGGGCAGTTGTCCACAGCCCTGGCGGCTGATCCGGGCGTCGTGTCGGTCGAGGGGTATAACGTGCGATTCATGACCGCCGCCTCGCTCGCCCACGCTACGGGCGTCGACGCACGCCCGACGGTCGTCACGGGGGATCTGTCGTTCATCTCACTCGAACACGTCCTTCCCGCGGTGGTCGAGACCGCCGCGCCGGGCGCCGACGTCGTCCTGCTCGTCAAGCCGCAGTTCGAAGTCGGACGTACCGCCGTCAAGGGCGGCCTCGTCACCGACCCCGCCCTGCGGGCCGACGCCGTGCACGGCGTGCTCTGGTCGGCGTGGGATGCCGGCCTGCGGACGTCCGGCCTCATCGCGTCGCCCATCGTCGGCACCCACGGCAACCAGGAGTATGTCGCGTGGTTCTCGACCGCCCACGGTGGTGACCCCTCAGAATGGGAGAGCACCGTGACCGAACTGACCGGAAGCCGATGACCCCCAGCGATCGCCGAATCCTCCTCGTCGTCCACGCACGTCGTGACGACACCGTCCAGGCCGCCGAGCGCATCATCTCGGCGGTGCATGCGGCGGGAGCGGTCCCCGTGGTATCGGGCGAAGACCGCCCCGAGCTCGCGGAGCGCCTTTCGCTCGAGGGGGTGGCGACGCTCGGCGTCGACGTGCAGCTCGACGATGTCGAGCTGGCCATCGTGCTCGGCGGCGACGGCACGATCCTGCGCGCGGCCGAGATGGTCCGCGGTGGCACGGCCCCCATCCTTGGCATCAACATGGGGCACGTCGGCTTCCTCGCGGAGATCGAGCGCGACGACATGGACGACGCGGTGCGCCGTGTCATCGCCCGCGACTACACCGTCGAGGAGCGACTGGCTCTCGCGGTGAAGATCGAGGATGCCGACGATCGGGTCATCTTCGAGACGTGGGCCCTCAACGAGGCGACGGTCGAGAAGGCCAGTCGCGAGCGGATGCTCGAAGTCGTCATGGCCGTCGACGGCCGTCCGTTGTCGTCGTTCGGATGCGATGGCGTCGTCATCGCGACCCCGACGGGTTCGACCGCCTACAACTTCTCGGCCGGCGGTCCCGTCGTCTGGCCGACCGTCGAGGCGATCGCGGTCGTCCCCCTCTCCGCCCACGCCCTCTTCGCGCGACCGCTGGTGGTCGGACCCGACGCCAGCGTCGCGGTGGAGGTCCTCGAACGCACGAGCGGGAGCGGCATCCTGTGGTGTGACGGTCGACGCTCTCACGAGCTTCCCCCGGGTGCCCGGGTCGTGGTGCGCCGGTCGTCACGGCCGGTGCGTCTCGCACGCCTACACCCGGCGGCGTTCACGGAGCGGCTCGTGCGCAAGTTCCGCCTACCGGTGACGGGCTGGCGCGGGGCGACGGGAGGCGGCGCGTGATCGAGGAGATGCGCCTGCGCGATCTCGGCGTCATCGCTGACGCGACCCTGCCCATGGGACGCGGGTTCACCGCGATCACCGGGGAGACCGGCGCCGGCAAGACGATGGTCGTCACCGGGCTGGGCCTTCTGCTGGGCCAGCGCGCGGACTCCGGGGCCGTTCGCAAGGGCGCGGCTCAGGCCGCTGTCGAGGGCGTCTGGATCGTCCCGGAGGACGGCGCGGTCGCCGAGCGCGTGCGCGAGGCCGGGGGAGACGTCGAGCCCCTCGGCGGCGGGACGGCAGAGCTCTACCTCGGGCGCACGGTCTCCAGCGAGGGACGGGGGCGCGCCACCGTGGGTGGGCGGACGGCCCCTGCCGGCGTGCTCGCCGACCTGGCCGACGATCTCGTCGTCGTGCACGGGCAGTCCGACCAGCTCCGGCTGAAGTCGTCCGCGGCGCAGCGCGAGGCGCTCGACCGCTTCGGAGGAGAGCACATCGCCGTCGCCCGCGCGACGTACCGGGCGGCGTGGGACACCTGGCGCGCGCTCGATGCCGAGCTGAGCGCGCTGACCACGGACCGAGACGACCGCGCCCGGGAAGCCGAGCAGCTGCGTGCGGCCATCGCCGAGATCGAGGCGGCAGCGCCCCTGGCCGGCGAGGAGGAGGAGCTCAGCCGCCAGGCCGAACGACTGGCCAACGCTGAAGAGCTGCGTCTCGCCGCCGTCACCGCGCACACGGCCCTCTCCCACGATGACGGCACCCCTGATGTCCTCACGCTTCTCGCGGAAGCGCGAAGGGCGCTCGAGCGCATCGCCGACAGCGACGCCGCCCTCGCGGCCATCAGCGAGCAGGTCGCCGATCTCGGCTACCGGGCCGCGGATGCGTCCGTGGCGCTCTCCGGCTACCTCGCGGATCTCGACGAATCGGGCCCGCACGAGCTGGCCGCGGTCGACGAACGACGCGGTGTGCTCGCCGGGCTCGCCCGCACACACGGATCGGTGGACGCGGCGATCGCGCTCCTGGAGACGGGCTCCGCACGTCTGGTCGAACTGGACGACGACGGCGACCGCATCGAGCGCCTCGGTGCGCAGCGCGACGCCGCCGCGGCCGAACTCGACGCCGCCGCCGAGGCCCTGACAGCTGCCCGTCTCGAGGCCGCGGGACGTCTCGGAGCAGCGGTGACGGAGGAACTGCACGCGCTGGCCCTCCCCGACGCTCGGCTCACCGTCGATGTGACGCCCGCCGCCCCGGCCGGGCACGGTCGCGACGAGGTGGCGATCCTGCTCGCCCCGCATCCCGGCGCGGACCCGCGTCCGGTCTCCCGCGGGGCGTCGGGGGGAGAGCTCAGCCGAGTCATGCTCGCCATCGAGGTGGTCATCGCGGGCGTGGACCCCGTTCCGACCTTCGTCTTCGACGAGGTGGATGCCGGCATCGGCGGCGCCGCGGCGATCGAGGTGGGGCGTCGCCTCGCGCGGCTCGCGGAGACCTCGCAGGTGATCGCCGTGACCCACCTGGCGCAGGTGGCGGCGTTCGCGGGCAACCACCTCACCGTCGTGAAGGGTCATGACGGGGCGGTGACGGCATCCAGTGTCCGCCGGCTCGACGGCGCCGACCGCGAGGCCGAGATGGCGCGCCTGCTCTCGGGCCTCAGCGACTCGGACGCGGCGCTGACGCACGCGCGGGAGTTGCTGGAGACCGGCCGGGCGATCGGCTGAACCGCCGATCGACCCGAGATCGTCACGGCACGGTGACGTGGATGTCGGAGGGCGGTGCAAGACTGCCGGGCAGCGCGGGTGAAACTCGCGAGCCAGATGGACAGATGCGACTGATAGGATCGAAGCCCGTGATGCAGACTTCGGACGCGGGACAATCAGACGACAAGACGGCCGAATCTTCGGCTGCATCGGACTTCACGACGAAGCACATCTTCGTCACCGGAGGAGTCGTTTCCTCCTTGGGTAAGGGCCTGACGGCGGCCAGCCTCGGCAACCTTCTCACCGCTCGCGGTCTTCGCGTGGTGATGCAGAAACTCGATCCGTACCTCAACGTCGACCCCGGAACGATGAACCCGTTCCAGCATGGCGAGGTCTTCGTGACCGACGACGGCGCCGAGACCGACCTCGACATCGGGCACTACGAGCGCTTCCTCGACATCGAGCTGAGCCAGGCGGCCAACGTGACGACGGGCCAGATCTACTCGCAGGTCATCGCGCGCGAGCGTCGTGGCGAGTACCTCGGCGACACCGTGCAGGTCATTCCCCACATCACCGACGAGATCAAGCGCCGCATGCGCCTCCAGGCCAGCGAGAGCCCCCAGCCCGACGTCATCATCACCGAGATCGGCGGCACGGTCGGCGACATCGAGTCGCAGCCGTTCATCGAGTCGGCGCGCCAGATCCGCCATGAGCTCGGCCGCAAGAACGTCTTCTTCGTGCACGTGTCGTTGGTGCCGTTCATGGGCGCCTCGGGAGAGCAGAAGACCAAGCCCACGCAGCACTCCGTCGCGGCTCTCCGCTCGATCGGCATCCAGCCCGATGCTCTCGTGCTGCGCAGTGACCGGCCCGTCACCGAGTCGAACAAGCGCAAGATCGCGCTGATGTGCGACGTCGACGAGGATGCGGTCGTCAATGCGATCGACGTGCCGAGCATCTACGACATCCCGTCGATGCTGAACGACCAGGGTCTCGACGCGTACATCGTGAACGCCCTCGACCTCGACAAGGCGAGCGACGTCGACTGGTCGCGGTGGCAGCGGGTGCTGCAGGCGGTGCACAACCCGAAGCACGAGGTCACGATCGGCCTCGTCGGCAAGTACATCGACCTGCCCGATGCCTACCTCTCGGTCACCGAGGCGATCAAGGCGGGCGGCTTCGGTCAGGAGACGCACGTGAAGATCACGTGGATTCCCTCCGACCTGTGCGAGACGCCCGAGGGCGCCGCCAAGGCCCTCGGCGCCGTCGACGGCATCATCGTCCCCGGCGGCTTCGGCATCCGCGGGATCGAAGGCAAGCTGGGGGCGCTGCGTTTCGCGCGCGAGCAGGGGATCCCGACGCTCGGCATCTGCCTCGGCCTGCAGTGCATGGTGATCGAGTACGCGCGGACGATCGCGGGCCTCGAGGGGGCGTCCTCGAGCGAGTTCGACCCCGACACCGTTCACCCGGTGGTCGCGACCATGGCGGAGCAGGTCGACATCCTCGAGAGCGGCGACCTGGGCGGCACCATGCGCCTGGGGCTGTACCCGGCCGCCCTGGCCGAAGGCTCGCTCGCGGCGGAGCTGTACGGTCAGCCGCAGATCTCCGAGCGCCACCGTCACCGCTACGAGGTCAACAACGCCTACCGTCAGCAGCTGAGCGACGCCGGTCTCGTGTTCTCGGGCCTCAATCCCGACCTCGACCTCGTCGAGTTCGTCGAGCTGCCGCGCGACGTGCACCCGTACTACATCGCCACACAGGCTCACCCCGAGTTGCGTTCGCGTCCGACCGAGCCGCACCCGCTGTTCCGCGGTCTCGTGGGCGCGGCCCTCGAACGGCACCGCTCGAGCGAGCTGTTCGACGTCGAGGAGGACTGACATGGGAGAGCTGCGTGACGAGCGCGTCGACCTCGAGGTCGTCTCGACCGACCTGGTCTATGAGGGCGCCGTCTGGGATGTTCGATCCGACACCGTCCGATACGGCGCCGGCGAGATGACGCGGCAGTACGTCGAGCACCCGGGGGCCGCGGCCGTCGTGGCGATCGACGACGACGGCAGCATCGTGCTCATCCAGCAGTACCGTCACCCGATCAAGGAGCGCGATTGGGAGATCCCGGCGGGGCTCCTCGACGTGGCGGGTGAGCCGCCGTTGGAGACGGCGAAGCGCGAGCTGACGGAAGAGGTCGATCTCGAGGCCGACCGCTGGCAGCACCTGGTCTCGACGCACACCACCCCGGGCGGCAACGACGAGGTCGTCCACATCTTCCTCGCCCGCGGGCTCAGCCACGTCGACACCGACTACGAGCGCGAGCACGAGGAGTCCGACATGCGGGTCGAGCGGGTGCCGCTGGCCGACGTGATCGACGGTGTTCTGGCGGGGCGCCTGCGCAACGGCATCCTGGCCACTGGCGCGCTCGCCGCGGTCGAGGTGCTGCGACGCGAGGCCGCGTCGGCCTGACGTGGAGCTCGAGCGCGCGGTCGAGACCTACCTCCGGCACGTCGCGCTCGAGCGCGGGCTCTCCGACCACACCGTTGCCGCGTACCGTCGTGACCTGACGGTCTACGTGGAGTGGCTTCGCGCGCGTGGCGTCGTCACCGTCGAAGCGGTCACGTCGGCGACGGTCGCCGAGTTCGCGGCCGAGCGGGCAGGGGCTGTGCCGCCGCCGGCGTCATCGTCGCTCGCCCGGCTGCAGTCGTCGGTGCGAGGGCTTCATCGCTTCCTCGTGCGCGAAGGGCGCGTCGACGATGATCCGAGCGGCCGCCTGCGGCCCCCGAAAGCGCCGCGACGCCTGCCGAAGGCGCTGACGATCGAGCAGGTCGACGCGCTCCTGGATGCCGCCGGGCCCGCGCCCGGCAGCGACGACGTGACGGCCGCGGACCTCGCGGCGGTACGCGACCGGGCGCTGTTGGAGCTGCTGTACGCGACGGGTGCCCGGGTGTCGGAGATCGTGCAGCTGGACGTCGACGACACCGCGCACGGTGACCTCCTGCGCGTACGGGGCAAAGGCTCGAAGGAGCGCGTGGTGCCCGTGGGCTCCTACGCTCGGGCTGCGATCGAGGCGTACCTCTCGCGAGTACGCCCGGCGTGGGCGGCCAAGGGCCGTGCCACCCCGCGTCTGTTCCTCGGGGTGCGCGGCGCACCGCTGTCACGCCAGAGTGCGTGGCTCATCATCCAGGCCGCCGCCGAGCGGGCGGGTCTGACCGCGCACGTCTCGCCTCATACCCTCCGACACTCGTTCGCGACCCACCTGCTGCAGGGCGGGGCCGACGTACGGGTGGTGCAGGAGCTGCTCGGGCACGCCTCGGTTGCGACGACGCAGATATACACGCACGTCACCGTCGACGCGCTCCGTGACGTGTATGCGACGTCGCATCCGCGGGCGCGGTGACGGCGCGCCGCGGCGGGCATGAGCCCCGCGGCGGGGCTGCGAGACTAGAGGGATGACCGCCACCCTCGTCGCGCAGAACCTCACCGGCGGACACGGACACCGCACGCTCTTCGACGGCGTCGACCTCACGGTCGCTCCGGGGGACGTGGTCGGCGTCGTCGGCGCGAACGGCGCGGGCAAGTCCACGCTGCTGCGTCTGCTGGCAGGGGTCGACGAGCCCCAGGGCGGGTCGATCAGCCTGGCGCCCGCGGATGCCTTCGTCGGCTGGTTGCCGCAGGAGCACGAGCGCGTCGTGGGCGAGACGGTCGCGCAGTACATCGCGCGCCGCACCGGGTGCGCCGAGGCGACGAGCGAGATGGATGCCACGGCGGCGGCCCTCGGCGACCCCGACGCGGTGGGAGCCGACGACGCCTACGCGACGGCCCTCGAGCGGTGGCTGGCGAGTGGCGCTGCCGACCTCGACGAGCGGATGCCTGTGACGTTGGCCGACCTCGGCCTCGACGTGGGACCGGACGCGGAGATGACGGGCCTGTCGGGTGGTCAGGCGGCGCGCGTCGGGCTCGCGGCGCTCTTGCTCTCGCGCTTCGACATTGCCCTGCTCGACGAGCCGACCAACGACCTCGACCTCGACGGCCTGGAGCGGCTCGAGACGTTCGTGAAGGGCCTCCGCGGCGGCGTCGTGCTCGTCAGCCACGATCGGGAATTCCTCGCGCGCTCGGTGACCCGTGTGCTGGAGCTCGACCTCGCGCAGAACGCGCACCGTATCTACGGCGGCGGCTACGACGCCTACCTCAAGGAGCGCGCGACGCTGCGACGTCAGGCGCGCGAGAAATACGAGGAGTACGCCGACACGAAGGCCGATCTCGTCTCGCGTGCCCGGACGCAGCGTGAGTGGTCGAGCCAGGGCGTGCGCAACGCGATGAAGAAGTCGCCCGACAACGACAAGATCCGCCGGAAGGCCGCGACGGAGTCGAGCGAGAAGCAGGCGCAGAAGGTGCGACAGATGGAGAGCCGCATCGCGCGTCTCGAAGAGGTCGAAGAGCCGCGCAAGGAGTGGCAGCTCGAGTTCACCATCGGCTCGGCTCCGCGGTCGAGCTCAGTGGTGTCGACGCTGTCCGGGGCGCTGTTCCGCCAGGGCGACTTCACGCTGGGACCCGTCTCGCTGCAGGTCAACGCGGGGGAGCGCATCGGCATCACCGGGCCGAACGGTGCCGGAAAGTCGACGCTGCTGCGTGGCATCCTGGGTCGTCAGGCGCCGGATGAGGGATCGGCGAGCTTGGGCGCGAGCGTCGAGATCGGCGAGATCGATCAAGCACGATCCCTGCTCGTCGGCGGTCGCCCTCTGGCCGAGACCTTCGAGGGGTTCGTGCCCGAGATGAACGCCGGAGAGGTGCGGACGCTGCTCGCGAAGTTCGGGCTCAAGGCCGACCACGTCACACGCCCCCTCGACGGCCTGTCGCCGGGAGAGCGGACCCGCGCGGGGCTCGCGCTGCTGCAGGCCCGCGGCGTCAACGTGCTCGTGCTCGACGAGCCCACGAACCACCTCGACCTCCCCGCGATCGAGCAGCTCGAGCAGGCCCTGGAGTCGTACACCGGAACGCTGCTGCTCGTGACGCACGACCGCCGCATGCTGGCGGCGGTGCAGACCGACCGGCGGTGGCGGGTCGAGGCGGGGGTCGTGACCGAGCTGTAGACGCCGCGCGGAGCGGAAACGCCGTGCCGCGGCGCTTTCCCCCGGCGTAGGTCGGTTACGCGAGGGGACTCAGCGGCCCTGACGCTTCTTGTACGGCTTGGGCTGACCCTTCACGATCGGGGCGCGGCCCTTGCCCTTCGACGCCTTCGCCTTGCCGCCGCCGGGTGCCTTCTGCTTCGGCGCGGGCGCGGGAGCGTCGGCGATGCGGCGGTGGGCCTCTTCGAGCAGCAGCGCGCCCGCCGGCAGCAGCCGCGTCGGCGGCGTGCGCTGCACCAGCGGCTGCCCGACCTCCTCCTCGAGCTTGTCGAGCGTCGTATACAGGGAGGGGAGCGGGATGCCGAGCTTCTCGGCCGCGCGCGGGAAGTGCAGCTCCTCGGCGAGGGCGGCGAACCGGACGAGGTGCTCGAGCTTCATGGCATCCATTCTCCCGGGTGGGGAGCGTCCGTCGGGGCGGGCCCGCCGCTTCCGGCCCGGCGAAAGCACACGATCCTGTCGAGAGCGCAGGATCGTGTGCGGCGAGACCGTGCGATCTCGCGCGGATCGTGTGATGTGGCCCGCTCGCCGACGCCACCGCCGCCCGCCCGCCACCGCCGCCCGCCCGACGCCACCCCCCGACGCCACCGCCCGACGCCACCGCCCGGAGCCGCGGGGCGGTGGCGCCGCCGGTCAGGCGGCGGATGCCAGGAAGCGATCGGCCGTGCGCAGCGACAGGGCCATGATCGTCAGCGCGGGGTTCGCGGCGATCGCCGAGGGGAAGACGCTGTTGTCGCAGATCCACAGGTTGGGGATCTCGTGCGAGCGGCCGTCGGCATCCACGACACCGTCCGACGGGTCGGTCGACATCCGGCACGTGCCGATCGTGTGCGCCGTGCGGGCCAGCACGATCGTCTCGCGCGCGCCCGCCGCCTCCATCACCCGGAGCATGAACGCGGTGGCGTGCTTGTCGAGCGCCTTCTCGTTCGCGCCGGCCGTGAAGGTCACCCGGGCACGCGGGATGCCGAACTCGTCGGTTTCGTCGACCAGCTCGAGCCGGTTGTCGTCCGACGGGAGGCACTCGCCGTTGATGCCGATTCCCGCCATGAAGCGCGACTGCTCTAGCCGCTGCATGAGTTCCGGGCCCCAGAGCCCTCCGCCTCGCACGAGCGTCGTCGAGAAGGTCAGGGGCATGACGCCCAGGCTCTGCAGGAGGTAACCGCCGGCGAAGTCGGCGTCGGCCGGGCGCATCATGTCCTCGCTGATGAGCGACGACGGGTAGCCGCGGTGCCCGCGCACGGGCTCGTCGAAGCGACCCCACACCTGCGTCGCGCCGTGGGCGAGAAAGTTGCGGCCCACCTGGCCGTTGTCGTTCGCCAGGCCCGTGTGCAGCAGGAGACGCGGCGTTTCAACGCCGCCGCCCGCGAGCACGAGCGCACGGCAGCGCTGGCGCTTGTCGACTCCGCCCTGGCGGTAGACGACCGCCTCGACGAGGCCGCGCGCGTCGAGCTCGATGCCGTGCACCATGGCCTCGGCGCGGATCTCGGCGCCGGCGGCGACCGCCGCAGGGAGGTACGTGTTGGACGTGGAGGCTTTGGCATCCGTCCGGCACCCCTGGTGGCACTCGCCGCAGTTGACGCAGGCGCTGCGCTGGCCGTGGTGGTCCTGCAGCCGGGCGCGGGTGAGGACGGCGGCGGGGGCGTCCGCCCAACGGATGCCGAGGGCGTCACATCCCTTCGCGACGAGGTTCGCCGGGGCGTTCCGCTTCGCGGGGGCGTAGGCATACGCACGGCTGGGGTCCCAGGGGTACGGGGTCGGGCCCGAGACGCCGATGTCACCCTCGACCCGCTCGACGTAGGACAGCAACTCGTCGGGGTCGATCGGCCAATCGCGGCCCTCGCCCGACTCGGTGCGCAGGGCCAGGTCGCGGCGGTCGGGGCGGGGCGTGAACGCGCCCCAGTGCAGCATCGATCCTCCGACGCCACGACCGCTGTTGTTCGGTCCGAACGCGGTGGGGTCCTCGCCGCCGCTGAGGCGCTCGGACATCCAGTTGATCTCGACCGCTTCGGTCTCATCCGGCGTGAGGTCGTCGAGGGCGAAGTGGCGACCGGCCTCCAGCGCCACGACGCTCAGGCCCTTACGAGCCAATTCGGCGGTGAGCGGTGCGCCGCCGGCACCGGTGCCGATCACGACCACATCGACGATCTCGTCGTCGGCGAAGGTGCGCATCCGGTCGAGGTTCATGCCGCGTCTCCTGTCGCGATCGATCCGCCGACAGAGGCGGGTTCCCAGTTCTCGCGGCGCCCCAGTCGCAGCTCCACGAACCCGCGGATCGGGCTGCCCCCGGTTGCGAATCCGTCGTAGCCGATGCGCGCCATGCTCGCGGGGTGGGCGAGCCACTGCCGGACGAGGTCGTTCCGCACGTCCTCGAGCCACACCTTCAGGCGGGCGCTGTCGAGGGGGCCGGAGGTGTCTCCGGTGCCCTCGATCGCCGCGCGCAGAACCTGTTCCCGCGCCGCGGGAGCGGTGGGCCAGAGCCCCGCGAGGGTGTCGAGCCCGACGCGGTAGGCATCGGGGTCGGGCGGGAGATCGGCGCTGCGCCACCCGTCGCCCTCGCCGCGCGCCAGCTGTGCGTCGACGCGTGCGGCGATGTCGATCGAGGGGCCTTCCTGCGGCACTACCAGGTCGGCGATCTCCCGCAGGAGCGTCAGCTGCGCGACATCGAGGACCTGGGGCGCGTAGCCGCGATCATCCGGAATCGCCCGACGGTTCAGGATGCCGCGCACCCGGGCATCCACCCTGTCACCGGCGATGAGCGCCGCCCAGTCGTCGGGCACGACGGGCCCGATCAGCACCTCGTCGGCGACGAAGCGCGCGATCGCGTCGGCGGCCTCGGCGGCGCGCTCCAGCGGGATCAGGTGACCGGTGTCGTCGAGGCTGACGAAGCGGGCACGCGGATACACCGACGCCAGCAGGCCCGGCTGCGCCGCGGCCCCGAGGTCGCCGTCGTCGGTGCCGGCGAGCACGAGGACGGGAAGATCGAGGGTGCCGATTTCCGCCGACGCGTCGACGCGGCTGCCCGTCTCGAGCCACGCGCGCCATGCGTCGGGCGAGGTGCGTCGCAGGTCGTCGAGGGCGGCGCGATGCGCGTCGGGGTCGAGCGGCTCTGCCGTGTTCTGATCGAGGAAGGTCTCGGCATCCTGTTCCGAGATCGGCCCGTCGGCGACCCAGGAGAGCATCCGCTCGCGGCGGTCTTCGTCCATCGGCTCGGGGCGGGGCGGTGAGGGTGCCATGAGCACCAGGCCACTCAGCCCGACGAGCGGCGCCTCTCCCCGCAGGACACGGGATGCCACGAGCCCGGCGATCTTTCCGCCCATGCTGTGCCCGCCGAGCATCCAGCGGCCGCGCGCGTGCCGCGACAGGTGAGCGATCACGTGGGCGACGCTGGCATCCAGGGAGGAATCCGCGGACGAGGTGAGCGAACCGAAGCCGGGGAGGTCGATCCCCTGGACGTCGATGGTTCCGTCGATCCGGTCGCGGATACGGCGGAACTCATCGGCACTCGAGCCGAGCGCATGGAGGAGGAAAAGGGTGACAGGCACGTCCCTACGCTCTCTGACGAGACCGGGAGCGAAGGGCCGCTTGCGCCGCGGGCCATTTTGCGCAAGGTCGCGTCGTGCCGCCTACACGACGCGAGGACGGTCGCTCACGACCGCCCTCGCCATCGTCCGGGTGCGTCCCGACGAACTCAGGGAGTCACCATGCCGCCGTTGACGTTGAGCGTCTCGCCGGAGACGTAGCTCGACTCGGCGGAGGCGAGGAAGACGAATGCCGGTGCGATCTCGGCCGGCTGGCCCGCCCGCTGGTACGTGCTTTCGTCGTCGAAGTGCTCCATCTGGTCGTCGGAGACGCCCTGGCTGACCTGCAGGGCCGACCACGTCGGTCCGGGAGCGACGACGTTGACGCGGATCCCGCGCGAAGCCAGCTGCTGGGCCAGGCCCTTCGACAGATTGTTGATGGCTGCTTTGGTGGCGGCATAGTCGAGCCGGTCGGGGGCGGGAACGTAGGCCTCGAGCGAGGCGGTGTTGATGATCGTGCCGCCTTCGGGAAGATGCGCCAAGGCCGCCTTCGTGATCCAGAACGGCGCGAACACGTTCGTGCGGAAGGTCTGCTCGAACTGCTCGTCCGACAGGTCTTCGACCTTTTCGACCATGATCTGCTTGCCGGCGTTGTTCACGACGATGTCGAGTCCGCCCAGCGCCTCGGCGGTCTGGGCGACCAGCTCGCGGCACGCGGCGGGGTCGGTGATGTCGGTCGCGATCGAGAGGCCGGTGCGACCGGCATCCCGGATCTGCTGGAGGACGTGGTCGGCGTCACGCTGCTCGTCGGGCAGGTGCACGATCGCGACGTCGGCGCCCTCCCGGGCGAAGGCGATCGCGACGGCGCCGCCGATGCCGGAGTCTCCGCCGGTGATCAGGGCCTTCCGCCCCTCCAGCCGCCCGAGACCGCGGTAGGTCTTCTCGCCCAGGTCGGGGACGGGGGTCATGTCCGCTTGAACACCGGGCTCGGGCTGGTGCTGGATGGGCGGCTCGACGCGCGCATAACGGGTGACGGGGTTGTCGAAGGTGAACTGGTCGCGATCAGAGGTCATGAGGCGACGCTAGGCAGGAGGCCCCTCGCCGTGGGTGGCCTTGACGTCCGCCGGATCGTCCTTCACCCGCCTGCCCGATCGGTGACGCGGCCGGGCCGTCCACGCGGGCTTTCTAGCCTCTGAGGATGGTTCATCGCCCTTCCGCCCCACGCCGTGTGCTCCACGTCGTCGATCGCGTGACCGGCGGAGTACCCGTCGCCGTGCGCAGCTACGTCGAGCACTCGCCGGAGGGATACCGCCACGTGATCGCCTCCCCCTTCGTGAGGGGCGTTCCGGCTCCCGTGTGGGGCGACCTCCCGGCGGTGCATCTCGACTGGGATACCTCAAGTCCCCTCCGCGCCGTGCGGAGCCTCGCCCACCTGCGGCGGTGGCATCCCTTCGACGTGGTCCACGCGCACTCCAGCTTCCCCGGCGCCTACGTGCGGTCGATGCGCTGGAGCCCGCGCATCCGAGTGGTCTACACGCCGCATTGCTTCGCCTTCTCGCGGACCGACGTGGGCGCGCTCCGGAGAGCGGCATTCCGCGGCATCGAGGCCGCCCTGGCGGGCCGCTCGGCGGTGGCGGCCTGTGGTTCCGGCGAGAAAGAGCAGGCGCTCTCCGTGGGCGCGCGTCAGAAGACTACTGTCGTCATCCCCAACCTCGCCTCCCTGGGTGACGTCGACGCCGATCCGGGAAGACGAGAGGACGTCGCCGAGGTCCTCCGTGTCGGAATGCTCGGCCGCTGGTCGGCACAGAAGGACCCCGACTACTTCACACGGCGCATCCAGGAGCTGCGCGGCGCGTTGCCGCGCACCCGCGTCGAGGCCACCTGGATCGGAGACGGTCCCGACGACGCACCTGCGGGCATCCGGGTCACGGGCTGGCTGTCGCGGGAGGACGTCCGCGCGAATCTGCAGGAGCTCGACGTGTACGTGCACACGGCCGCGTGGGAGGGCTTCCCGATCGCGTTGCTCGACGCGCACGCGGTCGGACTGCCGATCCTCGCGCGCCCCATCCCCGCCCTGCCGAACCTGCCCGCGATGCTGAGCATCGATGACGGGCTGGCCCGGCTCTCCGCGGCTCTCGCCGATCGGCGATTCGTCGAGTGGAGCGCGTCTAACCGAGAGGCGTGGTCACGTTACCTCGGGCCGCGCGACGTCGCCGCCCAAAGACGCGCACTCGCCCTGGCGTGGGGATGACGCGTCACTCGTAGCAGAGTTCACGAGCGATCACGCGCGGGTCGGTCTCTTGGCCGTACCCGTGCTTGACCGGGACGAAACGCGCCCGCATGCGTGTTCCGACGCGCATCTTCCACAGCTTCCACGGGACGCGTTCCAGCGGAGCGATCAAGGTCGGCAGCGGCAGCTGGCTGCGCCACTTGCCGCGCATGTACCGATGTCCCTCGGCGTACCCTCCGCCGAGCGAGGTGATGGGTTTGGCGTGGTGCACGATGTCCACCGGGAGCGCGTACGAGGAGCGCCCCTCAGCCTTGCCCATCTGCACCAGGTCGACGCCGTACATGTGGAACCCCGGCAACGCGGCGTCGACGAGCGACACGTCCTCGGCGTGGAGGATCAGCAGACACTCGTCGAGGCACTCGACCGGCATGGGGCGATCGATGTGTTCCCCGACCACCTGGCCACGGTCGGTGCTCCAGACCGTTCCGAAGGTGCGCTGCTGGGCGTCGCGGCCAATTGCCCCGACGACCGCCCATCGGGGGTCGACCGCATCCAGCGCGGAGATGCGGTCGGCCAGCGTCTGAAAGGATCCGCGCGGGAAGTACACGTCCTGGTGGGCGTAGACCACGAAGCGCGTGGTCGAGTGGCGGAGAGCGTCATCGATCACGCGGGTCGCGGAGGCGCCGTCCGTCACCGCGCGAAGGGTCACCGTCCCATCGCTGATGTCGGGCGACGCCGCGAGGCAGCGCCGGAGCGTGACCGTGTCGTTGACGGGGGAGACGACGCCGAAATCGGCAGGGGTATACGCGGGCACGGAGGAACTCCAGGATCAGATGGCTCAGGGACGGGTGGCGGGGGATGCGATGGATCGAGGGGACTCGAGGACGTCGTGCAGGCGGCTGCGGAACCGTCGATCGGAGAACTCCTCGTTCGCCCAATCGCGGGCTGCCCGCCCGACGTGCGCGGCAGTTGCGGGATCGGCGGCCGCGCTGAGAATGCCGGCGGCGAAGTCGGATGCCTCGTCGGCGACGCGCCAGACGAGCGCGGGATCATCGGTGATCCCCTCGAGGCCGACCCGCGTCGACACCACCGGGAGGCCCCACAGCATCGCCACGACCGTCTTGAACTTCACGCCGGCCCCCTGCTGGACGGGCACGACCGCAAGACGCGCGCGGCGGTAGAAGCCGTCGAGGCTGTCGTGATAGCCGGTCACGGTGATCGTGGGATCCTCCGCGGCGGTCGCCAGCATGACGGGCGTGGGGTCTGCTCCGGCCAGTGTGAGGCGCGCGTCCGGTCGAGCGGCGCGTACGGTCGGCCAGACTTCCCGGCACAGCCACTCGGCGGCGCGAGCATTGTCGGCCCGCTCGAACCATCCGACGAAGAGCACCTCGAACGGCGCGGACGCCTCGGGTCCGGTCGCGGAGTCGACGTGGACTCCGGATGCCAAGGGCGGGCGCAGGACCACGATGCGAGTCGAATCGGCGGCGAGGGCGGCGGCTTTCTGCGCGTCCTTCTCGCTGAAGACGACCGCGATGTCGACGGCCGCGATCGCCCGCCGTTCCGCCCGACGCACCAGGCGCAGTTTCGCCGCACGCCAGAGCCGGAGGGGCAGGGGGCCGCCCGCCGAACGAAGCTGACGCTCGATCTGCTGGGTCATGACGTCGTGCAGGACGATGAGTCGGAGGGCCTGCGTCGGAGCGTGCTCATCGGCGAGACGAGCGAGATCTCCCGCTTGTGTCCAGTGGTACTCGAGGGCGTCCGCGTGCGCCAACGCCTCGTGCACCCGCGCGTCGGACGCGAAGGCGCGATGCTCTCGGCGGGCGATCCGAGCGGGGGACAGACGGCGCCGCAGACGCTCGAGGCCGCCCGCCGCGTCCGTGCGCTCGTCACCGTAGAGCAGGACGTGACCGCCATGACCTCCGGTCGACAGGGCGCGACGGTTTTCGGCGGTGTCGGGGGCGACGAACGTCACGGTGTGCCCGAGCTCTGCGAGCGCGCGGGCGTGCCGCAGCGCGTACTCGCCGCCGGCGTGAGGGATCCCGTCGTAGGGCACCGACCGCGTCACGCTCACGATGTGCATCGTGCTCCCTCCTCGTGTTCGCTCGATGATGGCTCGGACGGAGCACAGTCCAGCCCCGGGCCGGGATCAGCGCGAGCGGATGAAGCGGCGCAGCGCAGCGACATCGGAACGGGCGAACACCGCGCACGCCACGACGCCGGTGACGGTCCACACCCCCGTGATCGACAGCAGTCGCGGGACGGGGTCCCACGGTGCGAAGACCGCGAGGTCGAGGCCGCGCGCCGCAGCGAAAGACAAACCGCACACCAGCAGCGCACGCGCGGCCGCGCGTGCCAGTGCCCAGCCGGACACCCCCGCGCGGGGGAGAAACACCGCGGTGGCGCTCATCCAGACCGCGCAGTGGCCGACGGCGACGGCTCCGGCGACCCAGAGCGGACCCCACGGGGCGAGCGCGATCGAGAGGACGATCATGAGCGACCGTCCGATTCCCTCCGATCCCAAGAGCAGTCCGGGGCGGCCGATGGACACAAAGGCCCAGTAACCCACGTATCCGATCGTCTGGAAGACGGCGCCCACCGCCAGCAGCCCGATGAAGTCGGCGGCCGGTGTCCAGTCCGACCCGAGCACCGCCTCGATCGCCGGCGCGGCCGAGGCGGACAGAAGGCTGAGGTAGCCGAGCACGGGGTAGCAGAGGACCACCTGGAATCGTCCGAGCCGTCGCCCGACCTCGGCGGGCCCGTCCGCGTCGACGAGTGTCGGGATCACGATCCTCGTCAGCGGGCTCGCCAGTTGCTCGAGGGGCAAGTTCACCAGTTGATTCGCCCGGCTGAAGAGTCCGAGGACGGTGCTTCCCGACGCGGATCCCACCGTCATCGTCCCGATGTTCGCCGAGGTGTAATTGACGAGGTGGACGGCGAACGTGTTGCTGCCGAAGGTCAGGAGCGATCGAATCGGGACGCCGCGGCGCGGTCTCCCGGGCAACCAGGGCGAAGCGATCACCGCAGCCACCAGGGTCACGGCGGCGGCGACCCCACCCTGCAGGGTGAGCCCGAGCACGCCCTCCCCGCAGAGCGCGAGGACGGCGGCGGTCGCGAGACCGATGGCGTCGCCGACGACCTCGACCACCGCCAGCGTGCCGAGGCGCCCGGAGCGGTTCAGCTCGACCCGGTACTGGACGCTGGCCGAGCGCAGCGCGAACGCGGGAGCGAGCAGCACCATCACCGTGGCGAGCCTGCCGTCGCCGAAGACGGCGCTGACCGGTCCCGCGGCGACGATCACGAGGAGGGATGCGGTCACCCCGACGAGGGTGTTCACCCAGAACAGGGCGTCGCGCTGGGCGGCTGACAGTGTGGGTGCACGCAGCGCCGCCAGGCTCAGACCAAAGTCCCCGAGGACGGCCGCGAACCCGGCCAGGGCCAGGCCGAGCGCCACCAGGCCGAAGTCACCGGGGTCGATCAGGCGGGCGAGCAGGACGATGCCGACCACCTGCAGCGCGTATTTGGTCCACTGCGCTCCGAGGAGCGCGATGGCTCCGCGTCGCCTCGGTGCGGTCGAATCGAGTCTGGACAAGCGCGCTCTCCTTCGGTTGTAGCGTGGCGCCGGTGAGCAGGCTAGTGAGAGGTTCGGCCCGGTCCGTGCGTGCGGACCGGACGCAGAGCGGGCGAAACGACCACCCGGGACGACGGAGATTCGCCGTCATCCTCCTGCTGATCGCCTCGTTGGCCGAACCGTTCGTGGAGACACTCACGACCGACCGCTCGCACTACGTCGAGGGTGCCGTCGAGACGCCGCGCCCCTTGATCGAAACGATCACCGCGCTGTCCAGCGCGGTCATCCCCGCCGTGGCTTTCGCTGTCCTGCTGGTGGTCCTGCTGTGGTCCAAAGTCAACGGTGCGGCACTCGTCCTGGTGGCCGTGCCGTCGCTGACCATGGCGGCGATCGAGTTCGCGCACGGACGGGCGGTGGGGCCCTCGCTCTTCCTCCCCGCTATCGCGGGCGCGCTTTTAGTGACCTTGCGGGTGAAAACGACGGATCTGATCCTGCTGGGCTACGCCGGCGCCCTCGTCGCCGTCATCTCCCTGCTGGGGTTCGTCTTCGAACCCGCGATGGTGCTGATGTCAGCCGGGCTGACTCACGCGGACAAGTCCATCACGGGAGTCCCCCTTCTCGCGGGGATCTTCTCGCACTCCAACATCCTCGGGCTGTTTCTTTCCGCATCCCTCCCGTTCGTGTTCCTCGAGCGCCGTTTCTGGCTGCGGTGGCTGATGGTGGCGGTCATCGCCGTGGCCCTGGTGTTGTCCTCCGCCCGCACCGCTCTGCTCGGTGCGGGCGTCGTTCTGGCCGCCGTCGCCGTGGGATGGGTGCTGCCGCGTCTCGCTTTCCGCGTCGTCACCGCGGTGGGTCTGCTCGTCATGGCCGTGCTGCTCGTGCAGGTGCCGTTCTCCGAACGCGACCCGTCGGCCTACACCTATCGGGGCGAGATCTGGATGTACAACATCGATCAGCTCTCGGGCCACTACCTCACGGGTTTGGGTGCCTGGTACTACTCCGACAATTACGGTGCGCTCAAGGCGGCGCTTTCCAGCGCGGCCAGCCACGCTCACAACGCCGCGCTCACGATGCTCGTGATGGGAGGGGTCGTCCTCATCGGCGCAGCGGTCCTCGTCATTTGGTTCGCCTGGCGGGGGGTGCGTCGGGTCGCGGTCCGCCGCGAAATGATCGTTGGTGCTGCTTTTCTCCTCGGGATGCTCGCGATGAGCATCACGGAGACCACGGTCCGGTTCGCGGGGTGGGGGCCGCTGTCGGCAAGTGTTCTCATCCCCGTGTTCGTCTACGTTTCCCACGCGGTCTCGCCACCCGTCGCGGCAGGATCAGTGCTCGACGCCACCGAGGGGCGTCCCGCCGCCCCTCTCACCCGCCGCGCGTCCCGCGCGTCCGCGGCCGTGGGGGCGCACTGAGGACAGCCAGGCGCGTACCCCTCGTCTCAGACGGTGGAGTCGTGCGTCGAGGACGTCGTCGGTCGAATGTCCCGCCCGTCGAGCCGATTCGATGGCGACGTCCGCGCGAGGCCAGATCAACCGCGCGAGAAGGCGCGCGCGCGTCAGGGGCGGCAGCTCGCGCAGGGCACTCAGATAAGCGTGAGCCCGAGTCGGAGCCGCTCGCCACGCCCAATCGCGCGGCACCTCGTCGTCTGCCGCCGCGAACCTCTCATGAGGGGCATACATCGCAAGCTCCGCCCGCAGGGCGGGGGCCGCTCCGAACCGCCGGACGGCGTCGATGGTTCGGGGAGCGCGGCGGAGCAGATCCGCTGCGGCGGCGATCGAGTCCCCTGAGCGCGGGCCGCGACCGACCTCGGGGCGGGCCGCGTGCAGAGCCGCGATCACGGCATGCGACGACGGTGCCGGGAGCGTGACAGGGACACCCGCGAGAACCTCGGTGACGACGTCTGAGAGGAGCGTGGCGAACGCGGCGTCGTCGTCGAGCGTCATCCCGGGTATACGGCGATGGACGTCGATCTCGCAGCCCCACACCTCGGGAACCAGCGTCGCGGAATGGTTCACGGTGGTGCCCCTCCACGGATCCGGCTCTCGTCGCCACCCCCAGGCGGACAGTGCGGAGATGAGATCGTCCCACCGCTGTGGGTCGCACCAGACGTCCACGTCGCCGGAGTGTTCGTGATCGCGAATTCCCTGGCGATAGAGCGCCGGACCTTTGACGAAGGCGTAACGGATGCCGGACTGCCGGGCGACGAAAGCGACGAGGCCGTACACCAGCTCGTGACTCGGCGACGACAGGATCGGGCTGTTCAAGACGTTCACCGTCGCGGGATGGCTGGTTCCTCTGACGACGAGGCCCATCCGCTCAAGCTCGTGAATGACGACGAGGTCGTCCTGCGCGAGGCGCGTCGGAGGGACCGGTGCGGAGCCCACAAGGCCGCGCCAGACTCTGGCTCCCTCGCCGATCAGACCGAGCGGCGGTGATCCATCGAGCGGCAGCAGGATGATCTCCACCCCCGGCGGGGAGTGCGCCCCCTCTGCCATGTCGAGGGCCGCCGCCGCTACCGGAATCCACCCCGCCGGAGTCTCGGCCACTGCCTCAGAGAGACTCATAATCGGGCAGGGCGGGTTCGCGACGTCGCACGACGGCCCGCAGGGACCGCAGAACGCCGTGCACGTGCGCGCCCGCGGGCGCACAAGCGAACGGGATCAACGCGAGGCGGACCAGGAGCGCCGCCACCACCAGCGCATCAGCCGATCGTGGGTGCGACCCGGTCGCCTCGAGATACGTGCGTGCGGAATAGGCGATGGCGGGCAGGACGCGGGCGATATGCCGCCCCGTCGTGATCGATTTCTTGTGGGCGATGCCGACGTCCAACGAGGTCGGCCGAATCCCCCCGCGGTTCAGGTACCTCCGAACGAAGAACGCGTCTTCGAAGCAGAACACGAAGCGGTTGTCGAGTCCGCCTGTCTCGAACCACGCGGCCCGCGAGATTGCGACCGCGCTGAAGGACTTGTACGTGTCTCCTCCCGCGCGAGGAAGGGCGGTGGGAAAGCCTCGCTCTCGCAGGCGGGTCGCCGCGGCCTCGAGCAACGAGAGGGATTCGAAGACCTCCCGTCGTCGCGGCACGGCCCGCGCGGGTTCGGGATCGAACAGCAGCACGTCCGACGTCGCGGATGCGACGGCATCGCGGATGCGCGCCGGCGTCTCATCGCCGAAGAGAAGATCGTCGTTGAGCAGCACGACCCAATCCCACTCGGAGACGCTTCCCAGCGCCGCCGTGAGCGACCGGGCGAAACCCGGGTTGGAACGACTGTCGATGATCCGGGCGCCGGGCGGCGCGGCCGACGCGGCCACGGAGGCCGCGTTCGCCACCACGCGTACGTCGATGCCGTGTGCGCTCAATCCTTCGATCCACGGCGCTGCCTCGGTGATCCGCGCGGGGCTGATCGTGGGGATCAGGGCGACGATGCGTGCGGTGCTCACGATCGTGGCATCCGGTCGTAGAGATCGAGGTGCGCGTCCACGACGGCCGGCCACCCCCAGCGGGGCTCGACATGTGGCCGGGCGCGCGCGCGGAGGCCATCGAGGTCGGGCATGTTCACGACATCGACGACGGCATCGGCGATATGCGCGGGGGCGGCGCTGCGCGCGACGAGGCGTGGGGACAGGCCGTGGACCACCTCGGCGTTGGCACCGACGGGGGTGACGACGACCAGGGTGCCGCAGGCCAGCGCCTCGGCCGTCGACAGGCCGAACCCTTCCAGCGCCACCGTCGGGGTCACGGCGATATCGGCGCGCCGGTACCAGCCGCGAAGCTCTTCGTCGGTGATGTGTCCGAGCAGATGCACGCGCTCCGACAGGCCCAGTTCCTGAACGCGCGCGGCGATGGATGCGCCGAGCGGACCGGATCCGGCGATGAACAGTCTGGCGCGGGGCACCCGCGCGACGATGCTCGGCATGGCCTCGACGAGTCTGTCGACACCCGTGCGCTCCACGAGACGCCGCGCGGTGAAGAGGGTGACCTCGTCGGGATCTGCATCGGTCGCGATGTCTTCCCCCGGTGCGGCGGGGCGGAACCACTCGGTATCCATTCCCCCCGGAACGCGCGTCACGCGCCGCCCGGCCGCAGCGTCGAGCAGGGCGACCTCCGAGCAGACGAAGTCGCTCAAGGTGACGAGGGAGTGCGCGCGTCGCAGGACATGGCGTTCTGCAGTCCGTAGACCCCGCACCGCGATTGCCTGCACCGGGCGGGGTAGGGCGTAGGAACCGCGCCTCTCCGAGAGCAGCTCGCGGTACACGGGCGCATGGCACGTGTAGATGTACGGCGTCCGCTGGAGAGCCGGACCGATCATCGGGACGGGGAAATGACCATGGACGACGGTGTGTCGTGCGCCCCCATCGCGCTCGGCGAGGGAGATCTGGGCGCGAACCCCCCGGACGATGTCCAGCGGATAGCGGGCGGCGAAGAGGGGGTCGTGCTTCGCCGGCGGGGAGTACCTCCGGATGCGGACGCCGTCTTCTCCGATCTCGTCGTCGGGCTGCTCCGGCGCGGTGCGCTTTGTCACGACGGTCGCCGATCCGCCCGCCGCGACGAGGCCTCGGGACAGCTCGCGCACGTAGCGCTCGAGACCGCCCAGTTTGTCCGGCGCCACCGCGTTGGTCACCATCACGACGTGGGGTGGGCGTCGGCTCACGCGCGGCTCCGGCGGATGTCGACGGGGCGTGCAGCTGATGTGCGGAAGCTCCGGCGGGATGCGGCGGAACGCTCGGGCGCGGCTTCGGTCATCCCTCGACTATCGCCTCTCGTCGGTCGGGCGATTACCGCTCACGGCGCGGATCGAGTCGCTGGCGCCCGCCGTTCACGGTCTGCCTCACCCTGGTCCTCGTCGCGTGTCACCCGAGAGGTGTCGAGCGCGGGCGGGGCCGGGGTGAGGGAACGAGCGGGCTATCAGGTCCGACCGATGCCGCCTCGATCGACGAGCCGCGTGGAGACGAGCTGCGTGTGAGAGGTCGTGGCGGGATTCTGCGCCCGGGCGAGCAGGGTGCGCGCCGCACGGGCACCGAGATCGGCAAGATCGTAGTCGACGATGCGGATGCGGTGCGGCAGTAGGCGCGACAGCTCGAAGTCGTCAAATCCGGCGACCGCCACATCGGCGCGCGCCGGGAGGATCGCTTCGAGTGCTCCGATCGTCGCGCGGTTGTTCGCGCAGAACACCGCGGTGGGTGCGTCGTCGGAATCGAGCAGACGCTGCATCGCCTCCCGGGCGAGAGCCGGAGTGTGCAGGTCTTCGATCACCAGGGCGGGGTCGGGTTCGCGGCCCACCGCGGCGAAGGCGTCGAGAACGCCACGCCAGCGCTCGCCCATCGTGTAGATCGCCCGCGCGTCCATCAGGACCGCGATGCGCCGATGCCCCTCCTCGAGCATCTCGGCCACCGCCGCGCGCGCTCCGCCGCGATTGTCGAGCAGGATGGCGTCGCCGGGGATGCCGCTCCCGGGACGATCGAGGAAGACCACCGGGGTGCCGAGCTCCACCTCGCGGGCGAGATACGAGTGATCGTCGGCCGTCGGCACCACGATCAGCCCCCCGACCTGGCGTTGGCACATGTCGAGCGCGAGCGCGCGTTCCGTGTCGGCATCCTCCTCGCTGGATGCCATCACGACGTGCATGCGCTCGCGGGAGGCGATCGAGGAGACCGCGGCGGCCACGGCCATGTAGAACGTGTTCGACAGGTCGGCCGCGATGAAGCCGATGGTGTCGCGGTTGCCGGAGCGCAGGCTCGCGGCCAGTGCGTTGCGGTGATAGCCGAGACGGGCGACGGATGCCTGCACCCGTTCGATCATCGCCGGGTCGACGTTGGGCTCGGCGTTGATCACCCGGGAGACGGTCTTGAGGCTGACGCCCGCGTCGGCGGCGACGTCGACCATGGTGGGCCGGCCGGTCTTTCGCATGCGTCTCCTCGGGTGGTGCCGCGAGAGCGCGGCATCCTCCGAGCATAGGGAGGCGAGTGCGTCGACAGAGCGAGAACGCACGGGGAGGGGGCGCCGGCTCCCCGCCGACGCCCCCTCCCCGTGACGGTCACACCTCGGGCGCGACGAAGGCCCCGTTCTCGTGCGAGGCGATCGCGGCGGCGAACAGGCGGTGGGTGAGAGCCGCCTCCCCGGGGCGGACGCAGCCGAACCCGTCGCCGAGCTCACCGACGTACTCGGCGAGGAAGGCCGCCCACATCTGCAGGATGGCATCCGAGAATCCGGACTCGAAGTTGGGTCCGGTCACCGTCGGCCACACCGATTGGCTGCCCGCGTCGATGCGCTGCCAGCTCTGCTCACGGCCCACGCCGGGGACATCGACGAACGCGAAAACCTCGACCTGTTTGGGGTTCTTCGTGCTGAAGCGCACACCGCCCGACATGCCGATCGCCTCGAACTCCCAGGTGTTCTTCTGGCCCGGGGCGATGCGCTTGGTCTCGGTCGTGAGCGGGAAGGGCGCGCCGTCGTGGCGGGCCCACGAGTGGATGACGGCGTTGTCCCAGGTGTCGCAGGGCTGCGGCGAGCCGTCGGGGCCGGGGCGCTCGGTGACGATGTCCTGCAGGATGCCGACGACCTTTTCGGGCGTCCAGCCCAGGCGCAGCGGCACGTGCCAGGTGTGCATGCCGAGGTCGTTGAGCACGCCCGCGTCGCCGCAGAACTGCTTCTGACGCTTCCAGTTCAGCGGCTTGTTCACGTCGATGTCGCTCGCGTGCAGGAAGGTGCATTTCGCCTCGACGATGCGACCCAGCGCCCCGGAGCGGACGTAGTCGACCGCCCACTGGGCGCCGGGGAAGAACGGCATCTCGCTCGAGACGCGGACGAACGACTCCGGCGTCTCGTCGATGGCGGCGACGACGGCGTCGGCGGCGGCCTGGTCGATGCCGAAGGGCTTCTCGGCCAGCAGCGCCTTGCCGGCGCGCACCGTGTCGACGTACAGCCGCTCGTGCAGGTCGTGACGCACGGCGATGTAGACCACGTCGACGCGGGGGTCGGCGAGCAGCTCGTGATGGTCGGTCGTGGTCAGCTGCACGGTGTCGATGCGCTCGAAGAACTCGAGCGCCGCGGGGTTGATGTCGCACACGGCGACGAGCTCGGGCTCGGCGGGGTGCTCGATGAGCGCGGGCCAGCGGCGCAGGGCCGCCGCGATCTCGCGGCCCATGAGACCGCCGCCGATGATGCCGACGCCGACCTTCTTGCCGGTCATGCGGCACCCCCGATGAGGGTCAGGGCGTGGTCGACGGAGGCGTCGTCGTGCACGACGGCCATGAGGGCTGCGGTGATGCCGGCCGGGTCGTCGTGCTGGATGACGTTGCGGCCGTAGACGATGCCGCGGGCACCCTGCTCGAGCACGGCCTTCGTGCGCTCGAGAAGCGTGCGGTCGTCGACGCGTCCGCCGCCGCGCACGAGCACGGGGGTGTCGCCGGCGGCCTGGATGACCTTGTGGTAGTCGGTGATGTCGTCGGTGGGGTCGGCCTTGATGAGGTCGGCGCCGAGCTCGCGCGCCTGACGCACGAGGGTGACGATCTTCGCGGTGTCGCCGTCGACGCCGTACCCGCCGGTGCCGGGCTTGGTCTGCATGACGAGGGGCTCGATCATGAGCGGCATCCCGTAGCGCTCGGCGTCGGTGCGCAGGGCCAGGATCGAGCGGATGCACTGCTCGCGGATCTGCGGCTCGCCGGGCAGGTCGAGGAGGTTCACGCACACGGCGACGGCGTCGAGGCGGACGGCGACCTCGATGGCATCCGGAACGAGGACGCTGTGCAGCGGGGACTCCAACGGGTCGCCGTAGACGTTGGCGATGTCGGTGCGCAGCACGAGGCCGGGCTTCTGCTTGCCGGGGACCGACTGCAGCAGGGGGGCCTGGCCGAGGGTCAGCTGCACGGCGTCCGGACCGGCGTCCACGAGCGTCGCGACGGTCTTCGCCATGTCTTCGATGCCGGTGAGGAAGTGGTGCTCGTGGAATGCGCCGTGGTCGACGGCGACGTCGAGCGCGCGACCGGAGCGCGCGTTGAAGAGGCGGTGGAGGCGGGGTTTCGACATGGGGTGTGGGTCTCCGAGACGTCGTATCGGGGCGCGGCTCTGCGCTCGACGGTCAGTATGCGGGGCAGAAGACAACGTTGTCAATCGCTGATAGCTTGAGTCTCGCAACGGCGAGGAAGGCGGAGCTCATGGGCGAGCTGTACGGATCGACGATCGACGAGGCGTGGCGACGGGCAGGCTCCGCGGCCCAGCTCGCCGGGGTGGAAGCCTCGGTGCGCACCGACGGACCGGATGCCGGGACCCGGCGACTGCGCCTGATCGCGGGCGACCTCGACGTGGAGCTCCTGCCCGATCGCGGGCTCGACATCGGCCAGGTTCGCCATCGCGGCGTGCCCCTCGCCTGGGTGTCTCCGACCGGCTGGCCGTGTCCCGGGGTGGGAGGTTTCGGAGCGTCGTTCGGCGGGGGCCTGCTCACGACGTGCGGCCTGTTGTCCTTCGGGCCGCCGTCCGTCGACGCCGAGGGGGAGCACCCGCAGCACGGGCGCTACAGCGGGCTGACGGCATCCGTCATCCGCGCGGAGGTGCAGGAGGGGGCCGTGGTCGTCGAGGCGCGGATCGTCGAGGCCACCGTGCTCGGCGCGCACCTCGAGCTGCGGCGTCGGGTCCGTCTGCCCCTGGGGGAGGGGCGGATCGAGCTGCGCGACGAGATCGTCAACCGCGGCTCGCGCGACGTCGAGCCCATGGTGCTCTACCACGTGAACCTCGGCTGGCCACTGGTCCAAGCGGGAACGGTGCTGCGCTCGCCGGCGGAGCGCGTACGGGCGCGCGACGGTGCGGCCGAGGCGGGGCTCGCGACGTGGGCGGAGTTCCCCGAGCCGGCCGCGCACTACCCCGAGCAGGTGTTCGTCCATGATCTGCCGGCCGATCGCCGCGTGAGCGCCGAGGTCGTCGCGCCGTCGGGGCTCGGCATCCGGATCTCGTTCGACACTGCGCGGCTGCCGGGGATGATCCAGTGGCGCGTCGCGCAGGAGGACGGCGTGGTCCTCGGCGTCGAGCCGGCGACGGCGCCGACGATCCTCGGCCGCGCCGACGCGCGCGACGCCGGACTCCTGCGTTCGCTGGCCCCGGGGGCGTCGTGGGAACTCGGCCTCGACATCGATGTCATGCATTTCGATAACGGCGCTTGACAACGTTGTCCCTGAGACCTCAAGATGACTCCATCGAGGCCCAGCAGCGGTCTCGAGTAGAGATGACAACGATGTCGGAGCAGCGATGACGCACCACGAACGAGAGACCGCCGGCGCGGTCGCCGAGGCCGCCGTGCCCCGGCCGCGCGCGCGTCTCATCGACGTCGCGACCGCTGCCGGCGTCAGCCCGAAGACCGTGTCGCGGGTCATCAACGACGAGCCCGGCGTGCTTCCCGGCACCCGTGACCGGGTGATGCGGAGCGTCCGCGCGCTGGGATTCGTCCCCGACCGCAGTGCCCGCGAGCTCAAGCGGCGCGAGGCTGACACCATCGGCATCCTCATCGACGCCATCAGTGACCCGTTCTTCGCCGCTTTCGTCAGCGTCGTCGAGGAGCTCGCCGTCGCCGACGGTCTCAGCGTCATCTTCGCCAGCACCGGATACGACGCCGGGCACGAGCGCACGCAGCTGGACCGGCTGACCGGTCACCGCCTCGCGGGTCTCATCGTCGCGCCCGTCGCGGTCCCCGCGGCAACCCTCGCGGGGCTGCGCGCGCGCTTTCCCGTGGTGAGCGTCGACCGCGTGCGCTCGGGCATCGACGCCGTCGTCATCGACGACTTCGGAGCCGCAGCCGAAGCCACCGCCGCCCTGCTCGCCCACGGCCACCGTCGCGTCGCCTTCATGGGCGAGGACGTTCCCTACCCGACCGTCAGCGAGCGTCTCGCCGGCTACCGCGCGGCGCTCGAAGCTGCCGGGGTGCCGTTCGACGCCTCGCTCGTCGTGACGCACGAGCGGTTCGGGCGCGGCGAAGCCGCCGAGGCCTCACGGCTTCTCGAGCGCGAGGACGCGCCGACGGCGCTCCTGTGCGCAACGAGCCTTGCCGCGATCGGCACCGTCCGCGCCATCCGCGCGAAGGGACTGCGGATGCCCGCGCTCATCTCGTTCGGCGACTTCACGCTCGCCGAGGTGCTCGAGCCCGGCATCACCTACGTCGATCACGACCCCCGACTCATGGGGGCGGCCGCCTACCGCCGGCTCCGCGACCTGGGTACGCGCCCCGACGACGAGCCGCGCCGCATCGTCGTGCCGACCCGTCTCGTGCCGCGCGGATCGGGCGAGGTCGCTCCGGCCGCGGGGGTCGCGGCGGACCCTTCGACGGGCTCAGGGACCGTCGCGGGGGTCGCGGCGGACCTTTCGACGGGCTCAGGGACCGTCGCGGCGACCGCTCTCGCCCTCATTCACCCCGAGGCGACCGGCGCCGTCGCCGTGTCGTCCTCCGAACCGATCGGAGTCCCGTGATGATGCCCGTCCTGCTGCCCCCGAACCCCGTGCAGCACTTCTACCTCGGCGGCGACCGCATCGCCGCGCTCCGCGGCATCGAGCCCGAGACCGACCGCCAGCCCGAAGAGTGGCTCGGCGCGACCGTGTCGCGCTTCGGCTCCGACGAGATCGGCCTCGCGGTGACTGACGAGGGTGCCTTTCTTCGCGATCTTGTCTCGGCCGACCGCGCCGGATGGGTGGGGGCGCGAGGGGGACGGGATGCCGCGGATCTCGGCATCCTGGTCAAGCTGCTCGACGCGCGTCAGCGCCTCCCCGTGCACGTGCACCCCGACCGCGGTTTCGCCCAGGCGCACCTCGACTGCCCGTACGGCAAGACCGAGGCGTGGTACGTGCTCGAGACCGAGGACGACTGCGCCGTGCACGTCGGGTGGAACCAGCCCGTCGACCGCGACGAGCTCGACCGCCGCCGCGACGCGCAGGACAGCGAGTGGATGCTCTCGCGCATGAATCGCGTGGTCGTGCGCCCCGGCATGGGCGTGCTCGTGCCCGCCGGCACCGTGCACGCGATCGACGGCGGCATCTTCGTCGCCGAAGTGCAGGAGCCCACCGACTTCTCGATCCTGCTGGAGTGGTCGGTCACGACCTCCACCCGCGAGGAGTCGCACCTGGGTCTCGGCTTCGAGACGGTCATGCCGTCGGTGTCGGTCGACAAGCTGGATGCCGCGGAGCTCGATGCCCTGATCAGCACGGCCGGGACCACTCCCGCCGGCCCGGCCTTCCGTTCGCTGCTCCCCGCCGTCGCCGACCCCTACTTCCGTCTCTTCGACGCGGCGGGCGAGACCGCAGCGCGCGACGCCGGCTTCGCCGTGGTGCTGGTGCGCGAGGGCGCGGGCGCGCTCGTCTCGGACGCCGGCACCGTCGACGTCGAGCGCGGACAGGTCTTCGCGGTGCCGTACGCCTTCGGCGCCTGGCGTCTGACCGGCGAGGCCGAGGTGCTGGTCGCCACCCCCGGCGAGGGCTGGCCCAGCACGCTGCGGACGGGAGACGTGCGATGAGCGACTACGTCGTCGGCATCGACATGGGGAGCACGAGCACCAAGCTGCTCGTCGCCACTCCCGAGGGCCGTCAGGTGCTCGTCGCCAGCCGCCGCTCGCCCTGGACGAACCTCGACCACGGTCGGGCCGAGATGCCCGCGGAGCGAGCCATCGCCGTCGTGCGCGAGCTCGCCGCCGAGGCCGACGAGCGGCTCGACGCGGGGTACCGCATCGTGGCGCTGGGTGTGTCGGGCATGGCCGAGGCGGGCGTGCTCCTGGATGCCGCGAGCACCGCGCTCGCCCCGATCATGGCGTGGTTCGACCCGCGCGGAGCCGCCGAGATCATGGCGACGCCCGCCGCCTTCCGCGAGGAGTTCCTCGGCCGGACCGGGCTGCCGGTGGGGCCGCTGGCATCCATCGCCAAGCTCCTCCACCTGCGCGAGAGCGGGATCGCGCTCGCCGGAACGACCTTCCTCAACGTGCCCGAGTACGTCGTGCACGCGCTCGGCGGTCCGCGGGTGGCCGAGTACTCGCTCGTCTCGCGCACCGGACTGATCGACCAGGACGACAGCACGCCCTGGCAGAGCGCGCTCGACGTGCTCGGGGTGGACGCCTCGATCCTCGGGACGCTGGTCAGCGCCGGAGAGGCCGTGGGCGTCCTCACCGACCCGGGAATGCCCGAGGGGTTCCGCGGTGCCGCCCTCACCATCGCCGGCCACGACCACCTCGTGTCGGCCGTCGCCGTCGGTGCCACCCACACGGGGCAGCTGTACGACTCGATGGGGACCGCCGAGGCGCTCGTGCGCGTGCTCGATGACACCCTTTCCTTCGCGGCGCGCGAGCGGCTCGCGCTCGCCGGCATCAACTGCGTGCGTCACGTCATCCCGGGCAAGTACGTGCTGCTGGCCGGCACGAAGTCGGGCCTGCTCATGCGCCGCGTGCTGCAGCTGCTCGGGATCACGGATGCCACGGGCCGCGCGCGCATCGACGACGCGGCCATGACGCTCCCGGTGGACGGGACGCTCGCCGACGGCGGCCTCGAGGTCTCGGGCGCACGCAACGACGACGGCGTGCTCAAGATCGTCGCGCAGAGCGACGGGCTGAGCCCGGCCGAGCTCTTCGCGGCGAGCCTGCGTCACGGCAACGACATGCTCGTCGAGTGCATGGCCGTGATGGACCGGGAGGTGGCCCCGCCCACCTCGACGGTGCTGACCGGCGGCTGGTCGACCATGGCATCCGTCGTCCGCTCGCGCTCGGCGCTGCTGCCCGATGTCACGGTGTCGACCCACGACGAAGGCACCGCTTACGGCGCCGCGCTGTTCGCCGCGTTCGCCGCTTCCGCTGAATCTTTCGAGGACGTCGCCCAGACGTTCCTCTCTTCCTCTCTTCTCACTACGGAAAGGAGCTGACGATGTCGTCAGTCACAACGGCGGTCCCGGTGCTGCAGGCGCGGGGTCTGTCGCGTCAGTTCGGTCATGTCCGGGCGTTGAACAACGTCGATTTCGAGGTCTACCCGGGCGAGGTCACCGCGCTCATCGGTGACAACGGTGCCGGCAAGTCGACCCTGGTGAAGGCGTTGTCGGGAAACCTCGCCGTCGATGAGGGGGAGATCCTCTTCGACGGCACCCCGATCGAGATGACCACCCCCCAGGTCGCGTCGAGCTTGGGTATCGAGACCGTGTACCAGGACCTCGCGCTCGCGCCTCACCTGGATCCGGTGCAGAACATGTACCTGGGTCGGGAGATCCGCCGCCCCGGCATCGCCGGGGCCCTGGGGTTCATGAAGACCAAAGACATGGCCACCGCCTCCCGCGCCGCGTTCGACGAACTCGGCGCGACCGTCCGCTCCCTCACCTCCCCCGTGGGAGAGATGTCGGGCGGGCAGCGCCAGGCCATCGCGATCGCCCGCGCCGTGCACTGGGCCGGGCGCCTGGTCTTCCTGGACGAACCCACCGCCGCCCTCGGCGTGCGTCAGACCAAGAACGTGCTCGAGACCATCCGTCGCGTGCGCGACAAGGGCATCGCCGTCGTGCTCATCTCGCACTCGATGCCGCACGTGATGGAGGTCTGCGACCGCATCCAGGTCCTGCGCCTGGGCACCCGCGTGGCCAACATCGACGCCAAAGACACCTCCATGGAAGAACTCGTCGGGCTCATGACCGGCGCCGTCACGAAGGACGACCAGAAATGAGCGTCACCACCCCTCCCACCGAAACCGTCGCCATCGGCACGTTCGAGGATCAGAAGACCGGTTTCTTCAAGGGACTGCTGAAGGCGCAGGCCTTCCAGATTCTGCTCATCCTCATCGCCATCGTGCTCGTGTTCAGCGCGCTCGCGCCCGAGTCGTTCGCCCAGTGGTCGAACTTCCGTCTCATCATCCAGAACGCCTCGATCCTCGCGGTCCTCGGCGTCGGCATGACCTACATCATCATCACCTCGGGCATCGACCTCTCCATCGGCTCCGTGCTGGTGTTCTCGGGCGTCGTCTCGGCGATGACGATGCGCGCCCTCGGGGGCGAAGGCTGGGGCGTCGCCACGATCGGCATCCTCGTGTCGATCCTGAGCGGTGTGTGCTGGGGCCTGTTGAACGGGTTCCTCATCGCCAAGGCGAAGATCCCGCCGCTCATCGTCACCCTGGGTTCGCTCGGCATGGCGCTCGGTCTCGCGCAGATCCTCACCGGCGGCGTCGACATCCGCGACGTCCCCACCGTGCTGACGGTGTCCATCGGCTACGGCAACGTCTTCGGGTCGCTGCCCATCATCAGCGTCATCGCCCTCGTGGTCGTCGTGATCGGCGCGATCGTGCTGCACTTCACGAAGTTCGGCCTGTACACCTACGCCGTCGGCTCGAGCGAGCTCGCCGCCCGTCGCGTCGGCGTCAAGGTCGACCGCCACCTGATCTCGGTCTACACCCTGTCGGGGGCGCTCGCGGGGCTTGCCGGCATCCTCGCCCTGTCGCAGTTCTCGACCACGGCGATCGCCGGCCAGTCGCAGACGAACCTGAACGTCATCGCGGCCGTCGTGATCGGCGGCACCTCGCTCTTCGGCGGCGTCGGCACGATCTTCGGCACCGTGGTCGGCCTCTTCATTCCGGCCGTGCTGCAGAACGGCTTCGTCATCACCGGCGTGCAGCCCTTCTGGCAGCAGGTCGCCGTCGGAGCCGTGCTGATCACGGCGGTGTACGTCGACCAGGTGCGCCGCACCGCCGCGACCCGCGGCAACACCCAGAGCCTCTGGCGAAAGTTCGTCAGCGGAGGACGCCGCGGCTGACGCCCGGCATCCGACATCACCAAGAGAGAACGGTCAACACAATGCAGTGGAACAGCAAGGTTCTCGCGTTCGCCACGCTCGGCGCCGCAGCCACCCTCGTCCTCGCCGGGTGCTCCGGCGGGGCGTCCTCCGGCTCCGCCTCGGGCGGGTCCGACGGGGGATACAAGATCGCGTTCGTGCAGGGCGTCGCCGGGGATGAGTTCTACATCTCCATGCAGTGCGGCATCGAGGCCGAGGCCGAGGCCGAAGGCGCCACCGTCACCACCCAGGGCCCGGAGAAGTTCGACCCCACCCTGCAGAAGCCCATCGTCGACGCCGTCGTCGCCTCCAAGCCCGACGCGCTGCTGATCGCGCCGACGGACGTCTCCGCGATGCAGGCCCCGATCGCCGCGGCCGAAGCCGCCGGGATCAAGGTCGTCCTCGTCGACACGACGCTCGAAGACCCCTCCGGCGCGGTGTCGCAGATCTCCTCCGACAACGAGGGCGGCGGCGCCGCCGCGTTCAAGGCGATCCAGGATGCCAACCCCAACGGCGGCAAGGTCCTCGTCGTCTCGGTCGACCCGGGCATCTCGACGACCGACGCCCGCGCGAAGGGCTTCGAGGACGCTGTCGCCAAGGACTCGAAGTTCGAATCCGTCGGCGTGCAGTACTCCCACAACGAGCCGTCCACCGCCGCCGAGATCGTGACGGCTGCGCTGCAGAAGGACCCCGACATCGTCGGCATCTTCGCCGCCAACCTGTTCGCCGCCGAAGGTTCCGCCACCGGCGTGCAGCAGGCCGGCAAGCAGGGCGCCGTGACGATCGTCGGCTTCGACGCCGGTCCCGCCCAGGTGAAGGCGCTGCAGGCCGGCACCGTCCAGGCCCTCGTCGCGCAGGAGCCCGCCACCATCGGCTCCGACGGCGTGAAGCAGGCCATCGCGGCGCTGAAGGGAGAGCCCACGGAGGAGAAGATCCAGACCGGGTTCACCATCCTCACCCAGGACAACATCGACGGCGAGGGCAAGGACGCCGTCTACAAGTCGTCCTGCTGACACCCCCGGATGCCGGGACCCCGCACACGCGCGGGTCCCGGCATCCATTCCTCCCGGTATGGGGCGGATTCGGCTCTTTGGGGCGGACGTAACCCGCCCCAGCCGGCGGAACTCGCCCCGAACACCGAGGGGCCCCGGAAACGCGGGGAAACCCTCGCCGCACGTCGGGAACCCGGCATCCATCCCCTGGTTCGGGGCGGACTTGGCTCCTCGGGGCGGACGAAACCCGCCCCAACCACCGAAACCCGCCCCAAAACCCGCGAACGCCCCGTCAAGAGAGAAACCGCCGTGCTGGCTGACATGCCCGAACTCCTCGCCGCGCACCGCGCGGTCGGGGCCTTCAACTTCATCACCCTCGAGGTCGCCGAGGCCATCGTCGCCGGTGCCGAGGCCGCGGACGCCGGGGTCATCCTGCAGCTCTCGCAGAACGCCATCGCCTTCCACGGCGGCATCGCGCCGGCCGCCTCCGCCGCGCTGCGCCTCGCCGAGGCCTCGACCGTGCCGGTCGTCGTCCACCTCGACCATGCGACCGACGAACCGCTCGTCGACGAGGCGCTGGCCGTCGGCATCCGATCCGTCATGTACGACGCCGCCCACCTCACCGACGCCGAGAACCTGCACCGCACCGCCGCGGTCGCCGAACGCGTGCACGACGCCGGAGCGTGGATCGAGGCGGAACTCGGGGAGATCGGCGGCAAGGGCGCTCATGCCCCGGGCGTGCGCACCGATGTCGTCGAGGCCGTCCACTTCGTCGGGGAGACCGGCGTCGACGCCCTCGCGGTCGCCGTCGGCAGCGAGCACGCGATGCGCGAACGCAGCGCCCTGCTCGACGAAGAGCTGATCGCCGCCCTGGCGGCGGCGCTACCCGTCCCCCTCGTCCTGCATGGATCGAGCGGCGTCTCGGACGTCGGGATCGACGGCGCCGTGCGCGCCGGCATGCGCAAGATCAACATCGGCACGCACCTCAACACCGTTCTGACGGCCGCCGTGCGCTCCGAGCTCGATCGGGATCCGGATGCCATCGACCCACGCCGCTGGCTCACGCCCGGCCGTTCCGCCGTCGCCGCAGAGGTGCGGCGGCTGCTCGACGTCGTGACGGGACGTGCCGCATGAGCCGGATCGTCACCCTCACCGCGGCCGGAGCGATCGACGCGACCTACCGGGTCGGTCAGCTGCGGCGCGGAGCATTCGTCCGGGCCGAGAGCTATAAGCGCGAGGTCAGCGGAAAGGGCGTGAACGTGTCGGCCGCCCTCGCCGCCGGCGGGGCGGAGACCGCCGCCGTCGTGGTGCTGGGCGCCGACGACGTGCGCTTCGCCCGCTGCGGTCTGACCGCGCCCCTGCTGCGCATCGTGGAGGTGCCCGGGGCGACCCGGGTGAACACGTCGATCATCGACGCGGTCGGTGCCACCACGAAGGTGAACGCCCCCACCCCGCCCCTGTCCGCCCAGGCGTGGGAAGCCACGATCACGACCGTGCGCGACGAGCTCTCCGGACCGGTCGAATCGTGGCTCGTGATCTCGGGCAGTCTCCCGGAACTCGCCGGCACCGGTGCGCTCGTCGACCTCGCCACCGTTCGCGCCGTCGCCCGGGAGGCCGGTGCGCGCCTCGCCGTGGACACCAGCGGCTCCGCGCTCGACGCCCTGCTGGCCGATCCCGCGGGGATCGACCTGCTGACTCCCAACGCCGATGAGCTCGCGGCGGCGGTCGCGCGCCCGCTGCTCACCATCGGCGACGTGATCACCGCGGCGCGCGAGATCGTCGCGCGCGGGGTCGGGACCGTGCTGGCCAGCATGGGGGCCGACGGCCTCCTCGCCGTCACGGCCGATCGTGCCGTCTTCGCCCGCGCGGACGCTCCCTACGTCGCCAACACGGCCGGCGCCGGCGATGCCGCTCTCGCGGGGTTCCTGCTCGGACTCACGCGCGCCCCCGCCGTCTCCGCGACCGGCGCCGACCCCCTCACCGTCGCCGCAGCGAGCGCCGCCGAGTGGGGTGCGCACGCGGTGGCGCACGCGTCGACGATCGTGTCCGGTCCGCCGCACGGCATCCGGGCCCTCGTCGAGACTGCCCCGGACTTGACCGGTCCGCTCAGCCCGGAGGGTGACGCGTGAGCGTCGCCGACCTGACCCAGGAGCGTCCATGAAGCCCGGAGCCGTCGCCCCGGAGATCTCCGCCGCCGTCCGCGAGGCCGCGCGCATCCGTACGCGGGCGATCGACCGGGTGGCCTACGCCAACGACGCCTCGCACTACCTGCTGACCCCGGATGCCGTGGCGATCGCCGCCGACGCGGAAGAGGTCGGAGCCCTTCTCCGCGCGGCCACCGCGTCGGCCACGCCCGTGACCTTCCGCTCGGGTGGGACGAGCCTGTCGGGGCAGTCATCGGGGGCGGGACTGCTCGTCGACGTGAGGTCGGGCTTCGGACGCATCGACGTGCTCGACGACGGGCGCCGGGTGCGTTCGCAACCCGGTGCCACGGTGCGTCAGGTCAACGCGCGACTGCTGCGGCACGGCCACCGGCTGGGGCCCGATCCGGCGAGCGAGGCGGCCTGCACCGTCGGCGGTGTCGTCGCGAACAACTCCAGCGGCATGGCCTGCGGAACGGTGGAGAACTCCTACCGCACCCTCGAGGGCCTCGTGCTGGTGCTGGCATCCGGGACCGTCGTCGACACGGGCGCACCGGACGCCGACAGGGTGCTGTACGAGCGGGAGCCCGCGCTCGTGGAGGGTCTTCTGCGCCTGCGGGAGCGGGTCGTCTCGAACGCCGCGAGCGTCGCGCTCATCGAGCGGCAGTTCGCGATGAAGAACACCATGGGCTACGCGCTCAACGCGTTCCTGGACTTCGACACCCCCGCAGCTCTCCTCGCGCACCTCGTCGTCGGCTCCGAGGGCACGCTCGCGTTCGTCGCCGAGGCGACCTTCCGCGCGGTCCCCATCCGCCCGGCCGTTGCGACGACCCTCGCCGTCTTCCCGACGCTCGATGCGGCGACCCGGTCGCTCCCTGCGCTCGTGGCGACGGGCGCGGCGACGCTGGAGCTGATGGATGCCACCTCCCTCCGCGTCGGACAGCGCCTGGCCGGCACTCCCGCCGCCATCCACGGCTTCGACGCGACGAGCGAGGCGGCATTGCTGGTGGAATACCACGCCGGCGACGTCGACACCCTCCGCGTGCTCGCCGAGAGCGGCTCGCGCGTGCTCGACGAGCAGGCCCTGCTCGACCCCGCCGTCTTCTCGTCCGACCCGTCCGCCCGCGCGGCGGCCTGGACCTTTCGCAAGGGCCTGTACGCCTCGGTCGCCGGCGCCCGCCCGTCGGGCACCACCGCGCTCCTCGAAGACGTCGTCGTACCGGTGGAGCGTCTCGCCGACACCTGCGAGGGGCTGCAGGAGCTGTTCGCCCGCTACGGCTACGCCGACAGCGTCATCTTCGGGCACGCCAAGGACGGCAACATCCATTTCATGCTCACCGACCGCTTCGAGGGGGCGAAGGCGCTCGGCCGGTTCGAGGGCTTCACCGACGCCATGGTCGACCTCGTGCTCGACGCCGGCGGAAACCTCAAGGCCGAGCACGGGACGGGCCGCGCGATGGCACCCTACGTGCGTCGCCAATACGGCGACGAGCTGTACGCGGTGATGGTCGAGCTGAAGCGCCTGCTCGACCCGAGCGGCATCCTGAATCCGGGTGTGATCATCGACGACGACCCGTCCGCGCACATGCAGAACCTCAAGGCGCCGGTGTCGATCGAGCCCGAGGCCGATCGCTGCGTCGAGTGCGGCTACTGCGAGCCGGTGTGCCCGAGCCGCTCGCTCACCCTGACCCCGCGGCAGCGCATCGTCGTGCTGCGGGCGTCGACAGCGGCTCGCGAGCGCGGTGACGGCGGCCTCGTCGCCGAGCTCGAACGCGACTACGACTACGACGGCGTACAGACCTGCGCCGTCGACGGCATGTGCCAGACCGCGTGTCCCGTGCTCATCAACACCGGGTCGCTCATGAAGCGCTTCCGCCGCGAAGACGCCAACCCCGTGCTGGCCGCCGGGTGGGCGGCCGCGGCGACGGGGTGGGGAGCGGTGACGCGGGCCGGGTCGGTGGCGCTGACCGTGGCAGACAAGGTGCCGCTCCCGCTCGTTCGGACGGTGACGGATGCCGCCCGCGCGGTGCTCGGAACTGACACGGTGCCGCGGTACGCGGCCGAGCTTCCTGGCGGCGGTGCCGCGCGACGAGCGCTCGGCCGGGTCGTGGGGGCCGCGGGGGTGGCCCCGTCCGCGGTGTTCCTGCCCGCCTGCGTGGGCAGCATGTTCGGTCCCGCCGACGGCATCGGCGCGACCGAGGCGTTCGTCCGGCTGCTCGAACGCGCGGGGACGGCCGCGGTCGTGCCCGCGGGCGTGGAGTCGCTGTGCTGCGGCACGCCCTGGTCGTCGAAGGGCTACGCGAAGGGCCACGCCACGATGACGGCCCGGGTCCGCGCGGCGGTCCGCGCGGCCACCGGCGACGGGGTCTTGCCGGTCGTGTGCGACGCCTCGAGCTGCACCGAGGGGTTCGCCGCGACGCTGCGCGATGACGGCATCCGGGTCGTGGATGCCGTGGCCTTCACGGCATCCGATCTGCTGCCCGCGCTCGCCCCCACGCCGGTGGCCGAGCTGCTGGCGTTGCACCCCACCTGCTCGTCGACGCAGCTGGGCATCGACGCGGCGCTCCGGGTCGTCGCCGAGGCCGTGGCATCCGAGGTGCGCGTTCCCGACGCTTGGGGCTGCTGCGCGTACGCGGGCGACCGGGGCATGCTGCATCCCGAGCTCACCGCGGCCGCGACCGCCCCCGAGGCGGCCGAGGTCGCCGGATGGTTGGCCGATGCCCACGCCTCCTGCAACCGGACGTGCGAACTGGGCATGACGAAGGCGACGGGGGAGCCGTACGTGCACGTGCTCGAGCTGCTGGAGAAGGCGACGCGCTGATGGTGGAGGGGGCCGTCGCGACGCGACGACCCCCTTCGGGGGTGGAGTCCGACCCGCCAGGACGACGGGCCGGAGGCCTTACGACGTGCGGCGTCGTCGAATCCAGAGCGCGCTTCCGATCGCCAGCAGGATCGCACCGACGATGCCGGCTGCGACCGGCGCCTCGGCTCCGGTGGACGCCAGCGCTCGCCCGGGTGCGTTCGCCGAGGCGTCGCGCGCAGGCGCGGGTGACGCGCTCGGCGTCGCTGCCGCCCCGGCGTCGGCCGAGACGCTCGGCGACGGGACGGGGGTTGCCGAGGGCTCCGAGGTCGCGGTCGGTTCGGGCGTCGGGGTGACCGTCGGCTCGGGCGTGGGCGTCGGCTCGGGCGTCGGCGCCGCCGCGATCGTCACCCGCGCGGTCACCGTCCGGTTCTCCGGGGCGACCTCCTGTTCCTTCGTCAGGCTCAGGTCGAGTCGGCCGTCGGCTCGCACGTTCACGGACTGGAACCACGTGTTGCGGTCGGGGTCGAACAGCCCACCGGCACCGTTGGGGTCGGTCGCCGTGTGCGGGTCGGGGTAGGGGCGCGCGTGATAGGCGAGCACCAGGTTGCCGGCGGCGTCCTCGATGAACGAGTTGTGGCCCGTTCCCGCCGTCTCCCGGGTGGCCACCTGCTCGTCGGCGCCGAGACGGCCCTGATAGGTGTCGTTGGTGTCGAGCACCGGGAACGCGGTCTGCGTCCAGCTCGCGGGATCGGTCAGGTCGGCATCCGCCGAGGCCGTCAAGAGGCCCAGGTCGTAGTACTTGTCGACCGTGCCGCCCGAGTAGGTGACGTAGATGCGATCGTCGTGCTCGATCATGTACGGCGCCTCGACGACGACCTGATCGGTGCCCTCGTTCGTGTCGCTCGGGGTCGGGGCCTGCTTACCGCGCTCCCAAGGCTGGCTCGTGGTGTAGATCGTCGACAGCGGGCCGTCGAGCAGCGGGACGACCCCGTCGCCCCCGCGCACCTTACCGACGAGCAGGCGCGCACCGTTCGGCATGATCCAGTAGCCCTGGGGCACGCCGTTCTCGACTCGCTCGAAGTACGACACGTCGAACGCCGCGCCGTCGAGCACGACGGGCTCGCCCCAGTTTCTCTCGTCGAGGAAGCCGCCGTCCTTGATGGATGCCGCGTCGCCGGTGTACGGGATCAGCACGGTGTTGTCGCACCAGCCGCCGGTCTGCGCGAAGCCGCGGTTCATGCCCGCGACGATCCACCACCGACCGTTGATCTTGTGGAACTCCTGCGCCCAGATGAACCCGCCCCAGCCGAAGAACGTGTTCGGGTACGCGACCTCGCGGCCGATCGTGCCGTTGTCGGGGTCGATGACGATCTGCTCGGGAGCTGCAGCCAGGCCCTCGAGTGTGGTCGCGCGCTTCAGCCCGATCTTGCGGTAGCTGCTGGCTTCGTCGATCAGGCCGTTCGACGGCTGGCCGTAGTGAGATCCGGTGAGGTAGTAGTAGCCGTCGTCCTCGTTGTAGAACACGTGCGGATCGGCGCGCGCGTCCGACACCATCTCCTGACGGTGCTGCTGCACGGCGCCCTGGATCTCGTAGGTCCCGGGGCCCTTCGCCGCGGCGGCGGCGATCTGCGCGTCGTCCCAGCGCACCGGCAGCTGCTTGGAGCTGCCGTCGTTGTAGGTGAACGTCGCGGTGCCGGGGAGTGCGTCGCGGACGTCGGAGGCGTCGGCATCCGTCGCGACGTCGGCGGAGATGGCATCCACACCGGTGTTCTGCAGATCGACATAGGCGTCGAAGAACGAACGGAACTGCGAGCCGCTCACCGCAACGGCGGTGACGTCGGCCGCCCACGACGGCAGTCCCTCGCCGGTCGTCCCGAGCGTGCGCGCATCGGCGCGGGTGGGCGAGGAGACCGTGGCCGAGGAGTCCAGCGCGGAGAGCGCGGCGGAGCGACCCTCGCCGCTGGCCAGATCGGTCCACAGCACCTGGTAGCCGCCGCCGGCGAGAGCGACGATGCGCGGCGCCGCGACGATTCCCGAGCCGAGGTCGATGCTCTGCTGTCCGGTGAACGTGCGGTCGTCGTCCGAACGCCAGACGTAGATGCTGCTGGTCTCGTCGTTCTGCGACGCGACGACACCGAGGTGGCCGTCGGCGTCGCGGAACAGGCTCGGCGAGCCCATCTGCGCCCACGGCTTGGCCGCCTGCGTGTCGTCCCACAGCACCGACAGGATGGCCTGCCCACGGTTGAGGGGCTGCCAGTCGCCGCTTCCGGCCGGGCGCGCGGCGACGTACAGCGCGTCGGAACGGCGGTCGTCGGCGTAGGCGAGCGGATCGTCTTTCACCCCGTCGGTGGTCGTGACGGTCTTGACGTAGGCGGCGACCTCGCCGCCGGGTTCCTGGAGGGTGACGTCCCAGGTGAGAGGCTGGTCGGCACCGGCGACGCGGGCTTCGAGCCGTGCCGTCACCCCGGCGTCGCCGAGACCCGTCGTGTCGACCGAACCGTCGGAGGACACCCGGTCCGCACCGTCGCCCGTGGCCGACCACGTGACCGGCTGACCCGCGACCTCGGAGGGAAGGTCGCCGAGGACCACTGCGGGTACCGCCAGCGCGGCGCGGTCGTCGCGCGGGGCGCCGGCGACCCCGAGTTCGTCGGAGGTGAGGGCGCGGTCGTAGATCTTGACGTCGTCGATGAGGCCCGAGAAGTACTCCCCGCCGCCCCAGTTGCCTTTGCCCAGCTGCAGCACACCGCCGGCCTCGCCCAGGATGGCGTCGAGGGGCGGTCCGTCGAGCTTGGCGCTCACCAGCTTCTGGTCGACGTAGAGCCGGGCGGTCGTGCCCGACAGCACGAGGTCGACGTGCTTCCACCCGGCACCCGTGGCGGCGGTGAGGTTGCCCGAGGTGTCGCGACCGTTGGTGTTGCGGTAACGCTCCACGACGAGGGAGTCGGCGCGGTCGAGCACGCCGACGTAGCGCTCCTGAGCGTAATTCTGTGGCGCGGCGTCCGCGGCCGCGAACACGGCCCAGCCGACGTTGCCGGGGGCGTCGGGCTGACTGTCGTACGAGATCGTGATCTCGTCGTCGCCCGCCAGAACAGCGCTGCCGTCGGTGTGGCGCAGGTCGAGCCAGAACGCCGAGGAGAGGCGGGCTGCCGTGCCACGTCCCTCGCGACCGTCGACGAGGGTGGCGGTGCCCTGGACCGCGGCCCGGGTGTCGCCCGAGACGAACGCCCCGTCGACGGGTGCGTCGTCGAAGTCGAACGTGGCGACAGGGGTGGGCGCTGCGGCCACCTCCGCCACGAAGCGCGGAGAGGGGGCCGCAGCCGATGCCGGAATCCCGGCTGCCGTCGCGGTCAGGAGCCCGACGACGCCGGCGGCGACGAAGGTGCAGGCGCGTGGTGCGCTGGTCATGAGGGCGATCTCTCTCAGAAGCGGTTCTGGCGGCGGACCCTGCGGAGTCCGAGCCCGATCAGGAACGCGACGACACCGAGGATCGCGGCGGTCAGGGGCAGGCTGGTGCCGGTGGTCGCGAGCGTGCCGGACGAGCGGCCTCCCGCAGCCGCCGCGGACGACGGCGCGGGCGTCGAGGACGGCTGCGCGGAGGTTCCCGACGTGGGCGTCGGCGTCGCGCTCTGCCCGGGCGTCGCGGTGGGCTCGGTCGTGGGCGTCGGCTCCGGTGTCGGCTCGGGCGTGGGGCCCCCTGCCGCGGTCACGGTGACGGTCATGCTCACCGTACGCAGCGCCGGCAGCACCTCCTCGTCCTTGCTCATGTCGAGCACGGGCCGGTCACCCGCCGCCCAGTGGATGCGGCCGATGCGCGTGTCACGGCCGGCGCCTCCGACCCCGTCGCCCCACGTGTGGTACACGTACAGCTCGTTGCCGTCTTCGTCGGTGGTCACAGCACCGTGGCCGGGTCCCTGCGGGTAGGTGAGGTAGTCCCACACGCCGTCGGGCATCGGCACGCTCTTCATGAGCGGGGTGTTGTACTTGTGCCAGCTGTCGATGTCCATGAGATCGCTGTCGAGGTCGGCCCAGACACCTCCGACCACGTAGCGGGGGCTCACTCCGTCGCTGGAGTAGATCAGGTAGATCTTCCCGTCGCGCTCCATGGCGAACGACCCCTCGGCCAGACGCAGCTCCCACGACAGTGCGGGGGAGATCACCGGCTTCGCCTCCCCGACGATGTGGGTCGGGTCGGCCGGATCGACCTTGGCGATCCACGTCAGCGGGTCACCGAAGCCGGGCGAGACGTAGCGCTGCGACCACGTGTAGTAGGCCTGTCCGTTCGCCTCGAAGTAGGTCATGTCGAGGCTGATGTTGCGGTAGCCGTCACGGCCGAGCGGGCTGCCGTCGGCCGTGAGCACCGCGGCGGGCTTCGACCAGTCGGCGGGGTTGGCGGGATCGCCGCCGTCGCGCAGCTGCATGATGTGCGACTGCACCGTCTGCCAGTCCGCTCCGTCGTTGGACTGCGAGTTGCCGGAGTTGAAGCACGGCGAGAACAGGATCGACAGTTTGCCGCCGATCTCGTGGATCTCCGGTGCCCAGTAGCATCCGGCGATCGTGCGACCGTCGGTGGTGGTGTCGCGGCGCGTCCACCGGTTCAGCAGGTCGACCTCGCGCCCGGCGCCGCCCGCGGCGTCGGACAGTCCGTCGAACGTGTCGGAGACGCGGATGGGCAGGTGCGCCGAGGCGATGTTGTTGTTGTTCGTATCGTCGGTCGCGATGAACAGGTACTGCGTCTTGCCGTCGCGTTCGTAGCGGTAGATGGTCGGGTCGGCGCGGTTGACCGCGAAGGGGACGGAGTAGTCCTTCTGCCGGACGGTTCCCTCGACGGTGTACGTGCCTTCTTTCGCGTCCGCGACGGCGGCGAGCTGATCGGCGTTCCAGTCGACGGGGAGCGTCGCGGTCGAGCCGTCGTTGTACGTCAGGTCGGCGCGCGTGGAGCCCAGGTCGCCCACCTTGCCGGCTTCCACGGTCGTCGCCGGAACGGTGACGGCGGTGTTCACCACGCGGTTGTACCGCTCCGCGAGCGCGGCGGCGATGTCGCGGCTGATCGGCAGGGATCCGCCCGGCTCGGCGTTGCGCACGCGCTCGCCGAACGAGGTCAGCGACGGGGATGCCACGCCCGCGAGCGCGCCGTCGGCCACGTCGCCGCGGTTCCCGGCCGAGACGACGCGCGATCGCTGTCCGTCGTTTTCGGGGTTGAACGGGTCGCTGACCAGCTCGGTGCGGGCCAGGTCGGTCACCGTCGTGTGGTGCGCGGCCCCGTTGTCGTCGTTCCACGACACGATGTACTTCTGCTGCGCCGAGTCCCACACCGCCCGCGGACTCGCGACCCCCGCTTCGGTGCCGAGGTCGATCGTGCCCAGCTCCTCGAACTGCGAGCCCCGGTCGTCGGCGGCGCGGAAGACGGTCGCGCCCGAGCGCGCCGTGGCATCCGGGGCTCCCGACATGTACACGCGCGTGGCGATGAACCCGAGGCGTCCGTCGGCGAAGTAGAACGGCGAGGGCGAGGCGACGCCGCGCTGGTCGACGTTGTCGACGCCCATGTGCTCACCCGTGGCGAAGACCACGCCGTAGTTGTTCTGTAGGGGCTGCGCTTCGTCGACGGAGGAGCCGACGGCGACGTGGATGCTGCGGGCGACGGTGTCCTGGTTCGCGTCGTGGTCGTTCGTGGGTGTGCGCGTGTAGGCGACGAGGTTCTCGCCTGTCGCCGCGTCCAGCACCGACACGGTGAACGTCTTGGTGAAGGCGGTGTCGCCCCAGCTCGCGGAGGCGGTCACCTGGCCGGTCCGGGGAGCGGAACCGGTGTTGACGAGCGAGCCGTCGACGACGGTGTCACCGCTCCAGCGCAGGTCGACGCCCGGCACGGTCGGGAGAGCGGTTCCGGATGCCACGACCGGCGGGACCACCAGGGTGGCGGTCAGCCGGGCGGAGAGCTCTGCGGCGGAGTCGGCCTTGACGGTGACCACGACCGGGTCGCCGGTGACGGCAGCGCCGGCGAAGGTCGCGGTGGGGGTGAGCGTGACCGTGGCATCGGGAGAACCCGGTGCGGGGCGGATGACTTTGCCGTTCGCGGACACGATGTCGGGGTCGCTGGATGCCCAGGTGATCGTGGAGCCGCCGTCGGCGGTGCGGGGAAGGGAGAGGTCGGTGGTGATGGACGAGGTATCGCCGAGGTCGATGGCGTCGGCGTCCGCACGAGCGATCGCGTCCGCGGCCGGCGCGGCGACGGCGCGCACCTGCTCGGCGGTGAGGGCGGAGAAGTCGACGCGCACGTCGTCGATCGCGCCGGCGAACAGGGGGTCGGGAGCGTACAGCGACTTGCCGAGCAGCCCCGAGAAGGTGGTGGTGCCCACGGTCGCCGCTCCGGTCGCGTTCGTCGCGGTGGATGCCACGGCCTCGCCGTCGACGTAGGTCGTGACGCGCTGGCCCGACTGCAGTGCCACGGCGACGTGACTCCACCGGGTCGACGAGGCGGGGCCGTCGTCGGTGGCGCGCTGCTCGCCGTTGGCCTTGACGGCGCCGATCAGGTTGCCGCCGCAGCGCGGGGTGGCGAAGAGGTAGCGCTCCGTGGAGCTTCCGAGGCTGTACGCCCAGGCGCATTCCTGGTCGCCGGACCATTTGATCCACGCCGAGATGGTGACGTCGCCGGTCGCCGCGTCGGTCAGTCCGGGGGCGATCTCGACGAACGCCGCATCCGACCCGGCGGAACCACCGGGAAGGGCCAGCGCCCGGTCGGAGCCGCCGCGGGGGCCGGCGACGACGCTCGCGCCCGAACCGCGCACGGTGCCGGGGTGCGACCCCGCTGCGTCGGGGATCTGTGAACCCGCCGCGAGAGAGCCCGAAGCCAGAGCGTCGAAGTCGTAGAGCAGCGCGGCCGAGGGCGTGGCGGCCTGCGCCGGTGCGACGCCGGCGACGAGTCCACCCCCCACGAGAGCGGCGGCCACGGCGAAAGCGGCGGGTCGGCGGAGGTGCATGCGGGGGCCTTTCGGGAGGGCGGAGCGAAGAGGATCGTCCGGCCCGCCCGTCGATGAAGGCGACCGTGACCGCACCTCTTCGTGGCGGTCCATCTCGTCGGGGGACATCGACGAGTTCGGGTCGCGACCGACCTTAGAGGCACGCGCAGCGCGAGCGCAACAGAAATGTGAACCCTCACTTCGTGACGCGGTCGGTGCTTGACGGGCCCCCGACCGGTTGTTACGGTTCCCGTGAGTGTGAGCGCTAACACGGCGCCGACGGGCTCGCAGCGAGGGTGCTGCGAAGCGCTTCCGGCATCGACGGCCGCGAACACCACCTCCCCGTCCCGCCCTCGCACCCGAACGGAGCGTCCTTTCCCGATGCGCCCCTCACGACTCCTCACCGCCACCGCCGTCGCCGCGGTGGCGGCGTCGGCGTTGGTCACGACACCCGCGGCGGTCGCCGCGGCCGTACCCGACCCCGGCCTGCACTACACCTTCGACACCCTGTCCGGCACGCTCGGAGCCGGTGCCGCGATCCCCGACACAGGTGTGCGCGCCACCCGGACCGACGGCACCGTCGGCAACGGCGGAATCACCGTCGTGCCCGGTGTGACGGGTGCGACCAGCGACAAGGCCATCCACCTGTCCGGAGGCCGCAACGATGCGGATGCCGTCGCCTCCTACGTCACGCTCCCGGACAACGTCGTCGCGGCCACCGACACGGCGGTCACGGTGAGCATGTGGACGAAGTGGGAGGGCGCGGACAACGGTGCCTGCCAGCTCGCGTTCGGTCTCGGGCGCTCGACGACGAAGAACCTCATCGCCTCGACCAGCTGCAACGGCACGTACGGCGCGGTGTCGGACGGCAACGGTGAGCGCCGCGTCGGCAACGGCGGTGCTGCGCTGCCGGTGAACGAGTGGGCCAACGTCACGCTCGTCTTCCAGCCCGGACAGCGCGTGAGCTACTACGTCAACGGACAGCTCGACGGTGCGGATGCCGACCAGACCGGCATCACGCAGACCATCGACGCCGCGCTGGGGCAAAACGGCGTCGGCGGGTACCTCGGCCGGTCCTACTGGGACGACCCCTTCTACGTCGGCGCGATCGACGACGTGCGTATCTGGAACACGGCCCTCACCGCCGAGGAGATCCGCAGCGCCGGCGCCGACGGATACCGCGCCGTGCTGGCATCCGACTCCGTGTCGCTCGGCGACACCTCCGGCGTCGACCGCGACATCGCCCTGCCGGCCACCACCGCGGCGGGCTCCACCATCACCTGGGCGACCAGCGACGCCGGCGTCATCGCCGCCGACGGCACCATCACCCGTCCTTCGGCGAGCGCCGGGGATGCCACGGCCCAGCTCACCCCCACGTTCACGCTCGGCGGTCAGACCCGGGTCGCGCAGCCGATCTCGGTGACGGTGCGTGCGCTCTCGGCCAACGAGCAGGACGAGGCGGTCCGTCAGGTCGCCGACGCACTCCCCGGCCGGGCCGGCCTGTCGGGCGACGTCCGCGGCTCGATCACCCTGCCGAGCACCGGCGCCGACCTGAAGCAGGAGTTCTCCGCGGCGCAGGCTCCCGACGTCGCCATCTCGTGGACGTCGTCGAACCCCGACGTCATCTCCGCCGAGGACCGGGGCACGGAGCCGAACGTCGTCGCGAAGGGCAGCGTCACGCGCGGCTCCGCTGACCAGCAGGTCACTCTGACCGCGACCCTCACCCTCGGGGCTGCCACCCGCACGGTGCAGCTGCCGGTGACGGTGCTCGCCGCCGCCACCCACACGCGCGAGGACGACGAGGCGTACATGTTCGTCTACTTCCGCGACAACTCCGAGGAGGGCGAGAAGATCCGCTTCGCGGTGTCGGAGGGCAACGACGCGCTGAACTGGCGCACGTTGAACAATGCCAACCCCGTCCTCGAGTCGACGATGGGCGACCGGGGTCTGCGCGATCCGTTCGTGCTGCGCTCCAAGGAGGGCGACAGGTTCTTTCTCATCGCCACCGACCTGTCGGCTGCGCGCAAGGGCTTCCCGACTGATCACGGCAGCCGCTACCTCGAGATCTGGGAGTCCACCGACCTCGTCAACTGGGGCGAGCAGCGCCACATCGAGGTCTCTCCCCCTAGCGCGGGCATGACCTGGGCGCCCGAGGCGCACTACGACCCGACGATCGACGCCTACGTCGTGTACTGGTCGTCGCGTCTGTTCCTCGATGACGCCCACACCCAGGAGGACGGCAACGGCCCGCAGATCCTGATGGCGACCACGCGTGACTTCGTCACCTTCACGCCGGCGGTTCCGTACATCAAGTCGCAGGACATCCCCGGGCTCCGCAAGACCAACGCGGGTCTGATCGACACCACGATCCTCGAGCGCGACGGCACCTATTACCGCTTCACGAAGGGCACGGAGGAGACCGCCTGCCGCCCCGACATCGTTGCGGAGAAGGGCACCGATCTGCGGGCGCCGTCGTCGTCGGGCGAGTGGACGAAGTTCGACACCTGCCTGTCGGCGAACGCCGGACTCCCCGAGACCGAGGGGCCGTCGGCCTTCCGCTCGAACCCGGGCGACATCAACGGCGACCGCAACTACGTGCTTGTCGACTGGTACGGCGGCGGCGGGTACATCCCGCTGTACACCGAGTCGCTGAAGGACGGCGAGGTCGACTGGAAGGTGCCCGCGCAGTACTCCCTGCCGCCGTCCCCTCGTCACGGCGTCGCCTTCGGCATCACCCGTGAGGAGCGCGATCGCCTCATCGCGACCTACAACCCGAACGATCTGGTGACCTCGGTCGCTCCGGTGTCGGTCGAGGTGGCCCCCGGCACGACGTCGGTGACCCTGCCGACGACGGTGGATGCCACCCGCGCGGCCGGCACGATTCCCGTCGGCGTCACGTGGGAGGAGCAGGACCTGTCCTCGCTGCGTGCGGCCGGTGACACGGTGCAGGTGCGCGGAGCGCTCAACGACGGCTCGGCGACGCCCGCGATCGCGACCATCACCGCGGTCGGCGCTCCCGTGGCATCCACCGATCTGACCATCGGATACGGCTCGCGGGTGCTGGCAGCGGGCGCGACGGCGTCGCTGACGGCGACGGTCCAGCCCGCGAACGCCGACCAGAAGGTGTCGTGGAGCTCGAGCGACTCCGCGGTCGTCTCGGTCGACGAGGGCGGAACGATCGCGGGCGTCGCGACCGGCGCCGCTGTCATCACCGCCACCACGTCCGACGGCCGGACGAAGACGCTCACGGTGACCGTCACCAAGCCCGAGGCTGACCTGCTGCTGCACTACAGCTTCAACGACGCGGCCTCGACGAGCGACGGGTCGCGCGTCACCGACGTCTCGGGTCGCGGCCACGACGCCACGATCGTCGGAACGGGTGCGACGAAGGCCTCGGGGGCGCGGAATGTCGCCGGTGACGAGGCGCTGTCGTTCCCGGGAGGCGCGCCCGGTTCGACCGCCGCCTTCGCGACGATCGGCGGCAACCCCGTCCCGGCCGGGACGCGGGACCTGACGGTGTCGAGCTGGATCAAGTGGGACGGTGCCGCCGCGTGCGAGTGGCCCCTCTCGCTCGGTTCCACCAACACCAACTACCTCTTCACCAGCCCGGACTGCGGAGGCGTCGCCGCCGCGATCAAGTCGGGGTACACCGAGAACAAGTCGGGTGCGCAGGGGCTGCCGGTGGGCACCTGGGCGCAGGTGACGCTGGTGCTGACGGGCAAGCAGACGCTCGTGACGTACGTCAACGGCCAGAAGGTGGCGGAGGTGGCGACCATCTTCGACGCCGCCGACCTCGAGGCCCGCGGCGGTGTCGGCGGTCTGCTCGCCAAGTCGCAGTACGGCGCCGACCGGCTGTTCGGCGGTGACCTCGACGAGGTCCGCGTCTACGGCCGGGCGCTCAGCGCCGCCGAAGTGGCGACGCTGTTCGCCGACGGCGCGCTCCCGCAGCCGGAGCCGACGCCGACCCCGACGCCGACCGTGACGCCGACGGCGACGCCGACCCCGACGCCGACCGTGACGCCGACCCCGACCCCGGAGCCGACGGTGACCCCGACGCCCGAGCCGACCGTGACGCCGACCACGGTGCCCACCTCGACGCCGACGACGACTCCGTCCGCTCAGCCGACGTCCGGCAGCGGCGGTCAGGCGGCGGGAGCCCCGGTGGCTCGGGCGACCGCGCAGCGCGTGGCCCAGGGCGGATCGTTCTCGGTGACGGTGACGGGCCTCGCTGCCGGTGAGCAGATCGCCGCGACGCTCCACAGCGATCCGCTGACGGTGACGGGAATCCCGGCCGCCGACGCGAACGGGGCGGTGACGTTCCGCGTCGACGTCCCGACCGGTTTCGCCACGGGAGCGCACACGCTGGTCATCACGCGGGCCGGTGGGGGAGCATTCGCCTCTCTGCCGGTGGAGGTGGTTCCGGCTCCCGCCCTCGCGGTGACGGGCATGGACATGTCCCCGGGGCTCGCGATCGGTGCGATCCTGGCGCTCATCGCCGGGTTCATCCTCGTCGTCGGTCGTCGTCGCTCCCGCACCGACTGACGCACCCGGCGCGTCGGCCCGTCCCCCAGCGGGCCGGCGCGCCACCGGTGACGAGATCCGGTACCCATGACGAAGGTCCGGGCGTGAAGCCCGGACCTTCGTCATGTCAGGGAACGGGCGTGCGCGAGAGCGCGTCGATGAAGGCCGAGGCATCGTTCTGCGCCGCGGATCTCGATCTCGTCGCGGAGGCCGTCGGAGAGAGCGTGGGGCATCCGGACGCGCACGAGCCTCGGGAGGTCGTGCGCGTCATGCCGCTCCTCCTCAGGCGGGGGTGAGCCTCATGCTCCCGGATGCCAGAACCTCCAGGCGCACGGCATCCAATCCGTCGACCACGAGGTCTGCGGTCAGTTCTTCTTCTGCTGTCGTCCCGGTCAATGCCAGCACGGCACAACCGGCGGCCCGCGCCGCCGCGATGCCCGCCGGGGCGTCCTCGACGACGAGGCACCGGGCGGGGTCGACCCCCAGGCGGGCGGCAGCGGTGAGGAAGGGCTCCGGGTGGGGTTTTCCGTTCACCACATCGTCGACCGTGACGAACACCGCGGGCTGCTCGTAACCCGCGGCGGCCAGGCGGGCGGTCGCGATGGGCACCGAGCCCGAGGTCACGATCGCCCGGCGCTCGGGTGGTACCGAGGCGAAGAAGGCGTCGGCCCCCCGGATGGGCCGCAGGCCCACGGCATCCGTCACTTCCAACTCGGTGACGTGCGCGAGGGCCTCGCCGTGGCGTTCGGCGGGCAGGAGGAGGCCGACGAGCGTGCGCGCGGGCTGGCCGTGATTGGCGTGCAGTGCCTCCATCGAGACGTCGAAGTGCTCCGCGAAGCGGCGCCAGGACCGCACGACCGACGCCGTCGAGTCCACGAGGGTGCCGTCGAGGTCGAACAGCACGGCGTCGAATGTGCGCGTGAAGACGTCCGCGTCGGCGGGGACGGCGCGCCGCACCCCGAGAGCGGGGAGGACGCGCGCCAGCTGTTGGGCTGTCGACAGCTCGGCATCCACCGTGGCCACCGGGATGCTCGGGACGGTGGGGGGCGTCTCGGGCCGGTGGGCGTCGCGCGCGGCGGCGCGCGAGAGCCGCCGGGATGCCAGGACGGCGGGGTCACCGTCGACGTGCACGACGTGCGGTTCGGCGGGGGCCAGCGCGGCGACGAGGGCGTCCCATTCCGTGCCGCCGGAGAGCTCGGCGGTGAAGGGGGCGACCACGACGACGCGGCCCGCGGTGGACAGGGCGTCGGCGGCGGTGGTGCGGAGCGCGGCGTAGCGTCCGGCCCGGATGTTGGTGGCGTGCGGTGAGGTGAGCCAGTGTCCGCCGAGGGTGTCCGCGGGCAGCGCCTCGAGCAGCGGGGTGGTCACGCTGTCGAGGTCGATGAGCGGGGCGCGGAGCGTCTGCGCGATCGCCCGTCCGAGCGTGCTCTTGCCGCTGCCGGCGGTTCCGGCGACGACGACGGCGAGCGGATCGGACATTTGACACGGCGACGGCATACCCCCACCATAGACGTAGCAAGTCACCGGTGTCATGCTTGATTTTCCGGGACTCTCCCGAGATTCCGGAAAGGACGGTCGCTCATGCGAGACACCGGTGACATGGATTCCGTCCCGGCGCGCCTGCACGGTGGCATCGACCTCGGCAGCACCGCCATGAAGATGCTGGTCATCGATGACGACGGCGTGGAAGTCGCCGGCGCCCAGGTGCCGACGCCGTGGCGCATCGGCGACGGCGGCACCACCGACATCGACGGCGGGGACCTGCTCGCCGCCGTCCACAGCCTCGTCTCGCTCGTGGACGCCGAGCTGGCCCCACTCACGTCGGCACCGCTGACGTCGCTCGCCGTCGCCGGCATGGGGGAGACCGGCATCCTGATCGATGCGGACGGGTCTGCCGCAGGACCCGGGTTCGCCTGGTTCGATCCGCGCGGTCTCGAGCAGATCGCCGCGTTCCCGGCGGTGGTGCGCGAGGAGTTCGCCGGACGCACGGGTCTGCCGCTCGGCGCCCAGGTGAGCGTCGCGAAGCTCGCCTGGCTGCGCGACCACGGCACCGACCTCACGGGCCTGCGCTGGCTCGACCTGCCCGAGTTCGTCGTCGCGGCCCTGGGCGGCGATGTCGCCCTCGAGCTGTCGCTCGCGTCGCGCACCGGGCTCATCGACCAGGACTCGGGGGCCGCCTGGCCCGCGATGCTCGAGGCCCTCGGCGTCGACGACGCGCTCCTGCCGCCCCTGCGCGGCGGCGGCCTGTCGTGGGGCGTGGCCTCCGACGCGTTCGGTCCGCGGCTCGCGGGCGCGGCACTGACGGTGGCCGGACACGACCATCTCGTCGCCGCCCAGGCGAACGGGACCCTGGATGCCGACGGCTACCACGTCTCTCTCGGCACCGCCGAGGTGCTGCTGCGCGTGCTGGACGCTCCCCTCGGGTACGCCGCCCGGCAGCGGCTGGCCGACGCTCTCATCAACGAGGTGCGGCACGTCCTGCCCGGCAAGCACGTGCTCGTGGCCGGAGTGAAGACCGGCCTGCTGCTTCGTCGGGCGCTGCACGCGTGCGGAATCAGCGACCGTGCCGGGCGGGACGCGCTCGACGCCGCGGTGATGGCCCTGCCGTACGAGGGGGAGCTCCCCGCCGGGGCGATCGAGGTGACCGGCGCCCGCAACGACGACGGGGTCCTGCGCCTGACCCTGCACGCCGAGGCGTCCCCGGCCGAGATCTTCGGGGCGGCCCTGCGGCACAGCAACGACGAGATCGCCCTGCTGATTGCGGCGATGGACCGCGAGGTCGCCCCCGCCACCCACTCGACGCTCACGGGCGGCTGGGCCGGCATGGCCGCCGTCCGGCGCGCCCGTGCGCACGTGCTCCCCGACCCGCGGCTGTCTCCCCGCGAACAGGACGTCGCGTGGGGGGCCGCCGACATGGCGCGGCGTCTCGTCGCGGCATCCGTCCCCTCCTGACCCCCGAACCGCCCAGACCCCGCGCCGTCACGCGCGAAGACCCCAGAGAAGAGAGATCATGAACGAACTCACCACGCTCGAGCGCCGGGCGCTCCAGTCGATCAGCACCCCCGACGGCCACATGCTCATCGTCGCCGCCGACCAGCGCAATGGCATGAAAGCCGCCATCAAGGACGCCCCCAACGGGTCGGACGCCATCTCGCGCGACGAGCTCGCCGAGGTGAAGGCGGATCTCGTGCGCCACCTCGCCAACCACGCCCCCGCGATCCTGCTCGACCCCGAGGTCGCCCTGCCCCAGATCGTCGACGACGGTGTCCTCGACCGCGACACCGGTCTCGTCGTCGGTCTGGACGCCTCGGGCTTCGAGACCGTGGACGGCCTGAAGTACACCCGTTTCGTGCCGGGTGTGAGCCCGCGCACCGTGCGCGACATGGGCGGCACCGTCGCCAAGATGCTCTACTACACGCGCCCCGACAAGCAGGACGCCGACTCCCGGGTCGCCCAGGAGATCCGCGACCTCGTCGCCGCCTGCGACGCGGAGGGGCTGCTGCTCATCGTCGAGCTGCTCACCTACCAGCTCGAGGACGAGAGCGACGAGGAGTACACGGCCGCCTTCGCCGACCTGGTCGTCGACGGTGCTGCCCTCGCGGTCGCGTGCGGTGCCAAGATCCTGAAGCTGCAGTACCCCGGCTCCGCCGAGGCCAGCGCCCGCGTCACCGAGGTCGCCCAGGGCGTGCCGTGGGCCGTGCTCTCGGCGGGTGTCGACCACGAGACCTTCATCGAGCAGGTGCGTACCGCCGTGGCCAACGGCGCCTCGGGCGCGATGGCGGGCCGGTCGCTGTGGAAGGACAGCCTCTCGATCGACGCGGATCGCCGCGAGGAGCTGCTGTCGGGTCGTGCCCTGCCGCGCCTGCGCGAGCTCGCCGACGCCGTCGACGGCCGCTGACGTGACACCGATCGCCCGGCGTCGGACGGCCTCCCCGCGGGTTCACGCGGGCGGAGCCGCCCCCGATGCCGGGCGTGCGGGTGCGTCCTCCCGGCGGAGAGTCGGCGTGCGCGCACCCCTCCGCGTCGGGCTGGCCGACGGGCGGCCGATAAAGTGGCGGGGCGGACTCGAATCCTTCGGAGGTGCCTCGTGACCACGATGCGCGACGTCGCCCAGCGCGCGGGGGTGAGCACCAAGACCGTCTCCCGCGTCTTCAACGACGACCCCCACGTCCTCCCCGACACGCGCGCCATCGTCGAAGCCGCGATGCGCGAGCTCAACTACGTCCCCAACGCCCTGGCGACCACGTTCCGCGCGGGCCGCGCCTCGGTGATCGGCGTGGCCGTCCCGGACGTGGTCGACCCCTTCTTCGCCGCGATCGCCCGAGCGGTCGAGGACACCGCCCGCCGTCACGGACTGTCGACACTCGTCACCAGCCTGGGCGACAACCCCGACGACGAACGGCCCGCGCTGGAGTCCCTGCTCGGTCGCCAGCTGACGGGCCTGGTCATCGCGCCTGTCGGCACCGACCACTCGTGGCTCGAACGCTGGCGCGGGCACACGCCGATCGTCTTCGTGGACCGGGCGCCCGTCGGCCTCTCGACCGACACCTTCACCGAGAACGATGAAGCGGGGGCCCATCTCGCCACCGCGCACCTGCTCTCGCACGGCCATCGCCGCATCGCCTACCTCGGCGACCTCGTCCACCTTTCCACCGAGACCAAGCGCGTCGAGGGCTGGCGCCGGGCCCTCCGCGAAGCCGGGGTCGAGGTCGACGAGGAGCTCGTGGTCTCGGCCGTGTCGAGCCGCGAGGCTGCGGCATCCGCCCTCGAACGTCTGCTCGCCCTCGCCGACCCGCCCACGGCGCTGTTCGCGGCCAACGCCCGTTCCTCCATGGCGCTCGCCCACGTCCTGCGCGGCCGCCCCATGCCCCACGTCGGCTTCGGCGACTTCCCCATGGCCGACACCCTCACCCCCGCCGTCACGGTCATCGACCAGGATCCGCGCCGCATCGGCGCGCTCGCCGCCGAGCGCGTGTTCGCCCGCCTCGAGCCGGATGCCGGTCTGGGCCTGGACGAGGTGACGGTCATCGACGTCTCGCTGGTCGAGCGGGAGTCCTGCCGCCTCTGATACGCACATCGCCGTGCCCGAGGCAAGCGCCCCGAGCCGCTCGCCCGCGCACGATACAAACGGAAGGGACCGCCGCCACCGCTCCCGAGAAGAGGGCTCCGATGACGACTCTCCCGCGTGATCTCGTTCCGACCGCCGTTTCGACGGGGGTGACGTCATGAGGCTCACCGACACGAGCGATCTGTGGTGGAAGACGGCCGTCTTCTACAACCTCGACGTCAAGACCTACCTGGATGCCGATGACGACGGCGTCGGCGACCTCCGCGGCCTCGCGCAGCGTCTGGACCACCTCGCCGAGCTCGGAGTCACGTGCCTGTGGCTGGCACCCTTCTACCCGTCGCCGCAGCGCGACAACGGGTACGACATCGAGGACTACTACGGCGTCGATCCGCGTTACGGCTCGCTCGGTGACATGGTCGAGGTGTTGCGCACCGCGCACGATCGCGGCATGCGCGTCATCGTCGATCTCGTCGTCAATCACACCTCCGACCAGCACCCCTGGTTCCAGGACGCGCGTACGAGCCCCGACAGCCGCTATCGGCACTTCTACCAGTGGCGTGACGACGTCCCCGACGATGCTCCGGCCAGTATGTTCCCCGACGTCGAGGACGGGGTGTGGTTCTTTGACGAGACCGCGGGGCAGTACTACAAGCACTCCTTCTACCGCCACCAGCCCGACCTCGCCACCGACCATCCCGAGGTGCGCGAAGAGATTGCGAAGGCCATCGGCTTCTGGCTGGAGCTGGGCATCGACGGCTTCCGCGTCGACGCCGTCCCGCACCTCATCGACGGCGACGACGGTCCCGAGCACGAGTTCCTCCGGGCGTTGCGCGGCTACGTCTCCCGCCGCCGTGGGCACGCCATGATGCTCGGCGAGGTCAACCTCCCGTACGACGAGCAGATGCTCTTCTTCGGCGGGACCGACGGTGACGAGCTCACGATGCAGTTCGATTTCGTCGCGAACCAGCAGCTGTATCTCGCGCTCGCCCGACAGGATGCCACGCCGCTGCGCGACGCCCTGCTCGCGCGGCCGGCGCTCGCGGTCGGCAACCAGTGGGGAAACTTCGCGCGCAACCACGACGAGCTGACCCTCGACCAGCTGAGCACCGACGAGCGCGACGAGGTGTTCGCCGCGTTCGCCCCGAACGAGGGCCAGCGCATCCACGGCCGCGGCATCACGCGCCGTCTGCCGTCGATGCTGGAGGGTGATCCGCGACGCATCCGCATGGTCTACAGCCTCATCTTCTCGTTGCCGGGAGCCCCCGTGCTCTACTACGGCGAAGAGATCGGCATGGGGGAGAACCCCACCATCGAGGGCAGCCGCGGCGCCGTGCGCAGCCCCATGCAGTGGACGGGCGCGGACGACGCGGGCTTCTCGCCCGCCGCCGAGGACGACCTCGTCGCCCCGATCGTGCCCGGCGGGTTCGGCCCCGCGCACGTCAACGTTGCCCAACAGCGACACGACCCCGACTCGATGCTGCGGTTCGTGCAGAACCTCATCCGGCACTACCGGGCCTCGCCCGAAATCGGATGGGGAAAATTCATTCATTTGGACCAGCCCCACGCCTGCGTGCTGGCGCACGCGATCACGAGCGAGCTCGGCCTTTTCGTCGCGGCGCACAACTTCGCGCCGGAGGGGCGGACCTTTCGTCTGGAGATCGAGGGCGCCGATGCAGAGGGCTGGAGCGTCGTGCCCCTGATCGGGGATAGCATCGGTCCGGCCGCGCTGGACGACGGCGGCTTCGAGGTGACGCTCGACGGCTACGGGCACAGCTGGTGGCGCGTGATCCGCCCGGGGGAGCGGCGGATTGCCTGAGGTGCGTCCGGCGAAGCAGCGGACGCGGCGTCCCCCAACGCCGCCGCGTCCGCTGACGAGAACCGGGGAGGGCCCGGGTCCGACGACGCGTGAGCGGCGGGGAGTCGGGGGCCTCGCACCAGGTCTCGCACTCATCAAAGCACAGCGGTCCGTCGTGAGCACGGAAGAATGTGGGGAAGAACGACGGTCTCGTCGCCGGGTCGACCCGTCCGCAGAAGGGTGCCGACCGGCCGGAACGCCGGTGCTGTCCGGCATCGAGGTCGCCCTCCGCCACCGCACTCGGGGAGTCCGCCCATGATCCGTCGCCTCGTGCTCGGAGCGGCCGCGGCGGTCGCCGTCACGGCCACGCTGCACCTCGCACTCGGCGCCTATGTCGCGCGCCGGCTCATCGCCCCGCGCGCCCCCACACCCGTCGTACCCCTCCTGATCGCCGGCGACACCGTGACCGTTCCGGCGACCGCCGAGAGCCGCCAGCCCGGGTCCTACGGGATCTGGCTCGAGGACGGTCGGCATCTCGTCGTCGGCGAGATCGTCCGCGTCGAGGGGAGGCGGGTGGTTCGAGCGCTCACGCGCCGCCCGCCCGCGCTCGCCGACGGCGTCGTCCGCGGCTCCTGGACGTCGCAGACCATCGCCGCCCCCGAGGACGTCGGGCCGACGCGGCATCTGTCCGTCCCCCTGCGCCGCGGGGGCACCGCCGATGCCTGGGAGATCGCCGGCACGGCATCCGATCGCTGGACGATCCACGTGCACGGCCTGCGCTCGAGCCGGTACGGTGCCCTGCGGTCCGCCCCGGCGACTCTCGCCGCGGGCTGGACGTCGCTCGTGGTGTCGTACGCGGGAGACGAGGAGGCGGCGCCCGCCGAGACGCTTCCCTCGACCCTCGGCACGCGGGAGTGGCGCGACGTCGACGACGCGATCGAGATGGCCGTGGCGGAGGGGGCGCGCGAGATCGTGCTGGTTGCCTGGTCGATGGGGGCGACCATCGCGATGCTGGCGGCCGAGCGCTCGCGTCACCGCGCGGCGATCGCCGGACTCGTCCTCATCGCCCCGGCGCTGGACTGGAACCGCATCGTCGACAGCGCCGTCGCGGGGGTGCATCTGCCGCGGTCGGTCGCCGCGACCGCGCTGCGAGTGCTGGGCAGCCGCTTCGGTGCCCGCGTCCTCGGTCTCGTCGAGGCCGTCGACGCGCGTGGGCTGAACTGGGTCGACGGGTCACGGTCGACGCCGCACGTCCCCACCCTCATCGTGCACGGCCGTCGTGACCCCATGGTGCCCTTCGCCGGCTCCGCGGCGTACGCCGTGCGGCATCCGGAGGCTACCCTCGTCGCGTTCGACACGACCGGACACTGCAACGAGGTGAATCAGGAGCCCGAGCGCTTCCGCGCGGCGATCACCGGGTTCTTGCGGGCTCTGCCGTCCGCGTGAGCGGTGCGGCGCGCGTCAGACGTCGACGACCGCCTGGATCGCGCCGCGGGCACCGCGCTCGGCGAGCGACGCGCGCGCGGCGAGGTACGCCTCGCGCAGCCGTGGGTTCTGCCCCAGGTCGCCGAAGACGGGCGCATAGTCGAGCAGGCACTCCGGGTCGTCGGTGACGATCGCGCGCAGCTCGTCGAGGCGGCTGTCGACAGCGGGGGTCGGGTGGCCTGCCTCGGTGCGGCCCGCGAGAAAGACGCTCCACCCGGCCAGGACGAGAGCGGCGTGGTCGATACGTCCGCCGGACGCGAGCTGCTCGCGCACGACGGGGAGCAGGAACTTCGGCAGACGGTCGGAGCCGTCGACGACCTGGCGGGCGAGGGTGTCGCGGATGGCCTCGCTGCCGAAGCGCGCGATCAGCTGGTCGCAGTAGGCGTCGAGGTCGATGCCGGGAACCGGGCGCAGCGTGGGGATCGCCTCGTCGCGCATGTAGCCCCGCAGGAACGCGACGAACAGCGGGTCGGTGCAGACCTCGTGCACGTACTCCCCACCCGACAGGATGCCGAGGTAGCTCATCGCCTGGTGCGAGGCGTTGAGCAGACGCAGCTTCATGAGCTCGTACGGCTCGACGTCGCTGACCAGCTGCACGCCGACCTCGTCGAACGGCGGTCGTCCCGCGGAGAAGTCGTCCTCGAGAACCCACTGTTCGAACGACTCCGAGCGCACGGGCCAGCGGTCCTGGATGCCGAACTGCTCGGCGATCTCGGCACGCGTCTCGTCTGTCGTGACCGGGGTGATCCGGTCGACCATCGAGTTCGGGAACGACACGTTCGCGGCGATCCACGCGGCCAGCTCGGCATCGCGACGCTCGGCGAAACCGAGAAGCGCCGCGCGGGCGACGTGGCCGTTGCCCTGGATGTTGTCGCACGACATGACCGTGAAGGCAGGGATGCCGGCATCCCGTCGCCGACGGAGGGCCTCGGTGAGCAGACCCATGACGCTGCGCGGGGGAGTGGCGCCGTCGAGGTCGGCGAGCGTCGCCTCGTCGCGCGGGGCGTAGGCGCCGGTGGCGTCATCGATGCCGTAGCCGCCCTCGGTGATCGTGAGGGAGACGATGGCCGTGTCGGGATCGGCGAGCTTGGCGACGACCGCCTCGGGGTCGTCGGGGGCGAAGAGGTACTGCACGATCGAGCCCACGACGCGAGCGGTCGAGGTGCCGTCGGGGGCGGTCGTGACCAGGGTGTAGAGGTCGTCCTGCGCGGCGAGGGCATCGCGCATGGCGGCGTCGAACGAGAGGACCCCGACGCCGCAGAGGCCCCATGCGGTGTGACCGGCCTCGAGCAGTCGGTCCAGGTACATGGCCTCGTGGGCCCGGTGGAAGCCGCCGACGCCGAAGTGCACGATGCGCGCGCGCACGGCATCCCGGTCGTACGTCGGGACGGACACGTTCGCCGCGAGAGAGGGGAGGGCGGCGGCGGTGAGTTCGGTCATGCGAGGCTCCGGTGGTGCGGCGTAGGGGTGGGGCCGGTCCCTTCGACGGGCTCAGGGACCTGGGTTGCGTGAGTCCGGTGGCTGAGCGTGTCGAAGCTTCCGGGCGGGAGGGGGGCCGGTCCCTTCGACGGGCTCAGGGACCTGGGTTGCGTGAGCCCGGTGGCTGAGCGTGTCGAAGCCTCCGGGCGGGAGGGGTGGTTGCCGGGACCCGCGCGTGTGCGGGGTCCCGGCATCCGGGGGCGTCAGCAGGAGGACTTGTAGACCGCGTCCTTGCCGTCGGTGGTGATGTTGTCCTGGGTGAGGATGGTGAAGCCGGTCTGGATCTTCTCCTCGGTGGCCTCGCCCTTCAGCGCGGCGATGGCCTGCTTGACGCCGTCGGAGCCGATGGTGGCGGGCTCTTGGGCGACGAGGGCCTGGACGGTGCCGGCTTCGAGGGCCTTCACCTGGGCGGGGCCGGCGTCGAAGCCGACGATGGTGACGGCGCCCTGCTTGCCGGCCTGCTGGACGCCGGTGGCGGAGCCTTCGGCGGCGAACAGGTTGGCGGCGAAGATGCCGACGATGTCGGGGTCCTTCTGCAGCGCAGCGGTCACGATCTCGGCAGCGGTGGAGGGCTCGTTGTGGGAGTACTGCACGCCGACGGATTCGAACTTCGAGTCCTTCGCGACGGCGTCCTCGAAGCCTTGCGCGCGAAGGTCGGTCGTGGAGACACCGGGGTCGGTGGACACGACGAGGACCTTGCCGCCGTTCGGGTTCGCCTTCTGGATCGCCTCGAACGCCGCGGCGCCGCCGCCCTCGTTGTCGCTGGAGATCTGCGACACCGCGCCGGAGGGGTCTTCCAGCGTGGTGTCGACGAGGACGACCTTGATGCCCGCAGTTTCCGCGGCGGCGATGGGCGCCTGCATGGCGGACGCGTCGGTGGGGGCGATGAGCAGCGCGTCGGGCTTGGAGGCGACGACGGCGTCGACGATGGGCTTCTGGAGGGTGGGGTCGAACTTCTCGGGACCCTGGGTGGTGACGGTGGCACCTTCGGCCTCGGCCTCGGCCTGGATACCGCACTGCATGGAGATGTAGAACTCATCTCCCGCGACGCCCTGGACGAACGCGATCTTGTACCCGTCCGCGCCCGCGGACGCGCCGCCCGACGAGGCTCCGCCGGAGCATCCGGCGAGGGTCAGGGTCGCCGCCATACCGAAGACCGTCAGTGCGGTCGCCTTCTTGTTCCACTTCATTGTGATCACCGTTTCCTGGTTCGGGTGTGTGGGGTGGGTTGGGGAAGGATGCCGCCGCGGCTCAGCCGCGCCGACCTCCGCTGACGAACTTGCGCCAGAGGCCTTGAGAGTTGCCGCGCATGGCGGCCGAGCGGCGCACCTGGTCGACGTACACGGCGGTGATCAGCACGGCGCCGACGGCGACCTGCTGCCAGAAGGGCTGCACGCCGGTGATGACGAAGCCGTTCTGCAGCACCGCGGGGATGAACAGGCCCACGACGGTGCCCATGATCGTGCCGACGCCGCCGAAGAGCGAGGTGCCACCGATCACGACGGCCGCGATGACGTTGAGGTTGGTCTGCGACTGACCGGCGATCGCGGTGGTCGAGAACTGGGAGAGCGACAGGATGCCACCGAGTCCGGCGAGGGCACCGGAGATCGTGTAGATCTTGATCAGCTGCGCGTCGACCTTCACACCGACGCGGCGGGCCGCGATCTCGCTCGACCCGACCGCCAGGGTGTAGAGACCGAAGCGGGTGTAGTGCAGGACGATCGCACCGATCACGACGACCACGAGGGCGATCACGCTGATGATCGGGACCGACCCGAAGATGTTGCCGTAGCCGATCGAGACGGTGAGCACGGTGGGGACGTCGCGGATGTCGACGCCGCCGGTGAGGATCTGCGCGAGACCGAGCGCCATGCCGAGCGAGCCCAGGGTGACGATGAGCGGCGGGATCTTCGCCTTGGCGATGAGGAAGCCGTTCAGCAGCCCCCAGCACACACCGCTGAGGATGGCGACGAGGATGCCGATGATCGCGACGCCCCATCCCTCGCCGCCCAACGCGCGCATCACGATGGCCGAGACCACCCCGGAGAAGACGAGGACCGAGCCCACCGACAGGTCGATACCGGCGGTGATGATGACGTACGTCATGCCCACCGCGAGGACGGCGAGGATCGAGGCGTTCTGGATGATGAGGCGGAAGTTCGTCCACTGGGCGAACGACTCGGGCGCGAGGATGCTGAAGACGATGATGATCGCCAGCAGCACCAACAGGATCTGGAAGGCCTGCGTGCGCAGGACCGCCTTGACCGGGCTGACCTTCTGGTTGTCGAGGGTGCCGATGGCGACGGTTTCGGTGGGAGGAGTCTTGACGCTCATTTCTGGTCGTCCTTCGTGACGGCGCCGGTCATGAGCCCGACGAGTTCTTCCATGGAGGTGTCTTTGGCGTCGATGTTGGCGACGCGGGTGCCCAGGCGCAGGACCTGGATGCGGTCGCAGACCTCCATCACGTGCGGCATGGAGTGCGAGATCAGCACCACCGCGATGCCCTTGTCCCGCACCCGGCGGATGGTCTCGAGTACGTTCTTGGTCTGCCGCACGCCGAGGGCGGCGGTGGGTTCGTCCAGGAACACCAGGCGCCCGGCCCAGTGCACCGCGCGGGCGATGGCGATGGCTTGGCGTTGTCCGCCGGACATCTCTCCCACGGGGGAGGTGAGGGAGCGGACGGTGGCGCCGAGTTCGTCGAACGCGGCGCGGGAGGCGGTGGCCATGTCTTTGGTCTTCATGAACCCCAGGGCCCCGGCGATGCCGGGGCGGCGGATCTCCCGACCCAGGTACATGTTCTGCACCGGGTCCAGGTGAGGGGCGAGCGCGAGGTCCTGGTACACGGTCTCGATACCCAAGCTCGACGCGACCTGCGGGGTGGTCATCTCGATCGGGGTGCCGTCGAAGAGGATCTCCCCCTCATCGACGGCGAGGTTTCCCGACAACGCCTTCACCAGGGTCGACTTGCCGGCACCGTTGTCACCGATGAGCGCGGTGACCTCGCCCGGGTAGACCTCGAAATCGACGTTGTTCAACGCCCGGACATGACCGAACTGACGGGACAGACCCCGCGCCTGCAGCACGGGCACGGTCGTGGTGGTGCTCATGACAAAGCTCCTTCGTGATGGCCGACGCCGCCGGCAGCGGTGTCGGAGACGGTGATGACGAGATCGGCGCGGTGACGTCCGCCCTCGACGACGCGGGCATTGGCCTCGTCGACGTCGCGGACCCAGGCGACGGCCTCGTCGTGGGGGTGATCGTGCGAGAGGCGACGGGCGACGAGACGTTCGCGGCGCTCGTCTGCCTCGACGTCGAGGAACCAGGCCTCGTCGAGGCGCGAGGCCACGGCATCCCATCCGAGAGCGTCGTGGAGGAGGTAGTTGCCCTCGGTGATGACGAGCGGGACGTGCGCGGGAACGAGGACGGCCGAGCCGATCGACTCCTCGAGTCCGCGGTCGAAGCGGGGCGCGTAGACCTCGTGGCCGGCGCGGATGCGGTCGAGGAGGGCGACATAGCCGTCGATGTCGAAGGTGTCGGGGGCGCCCTTGCGGTCGCGGCGGCCCAGACGCACGAGCTGCTCGTTGGCGAGGTGGAACCCGTCCATGCCGACGAGGATCGCCTCGTCGCCGAGGGCTGCGAGCAGTGCGTCGCTCACGGTCGACTTGCCCGCGCCCGGGGTCCCCGCGATGCCCAGGATGCGACGCTCGCCGGTCGCGACGAGGGCACGAGCGCGGTCGACGAGGTCGTCGATGCTCATGGCCACGACCGGGGTCGTCGCGGAGGCTTCCGAAGTGTGGGTCACGGCTCTGTGGGTCCTTCCGGGCGGCGCCGCACATCGAAAGTGCTGCGTCGGCGAAGCGGGTTCCGGCGGGGTGCGCCGGTCGAACTCCGGTTACGGTAAGCCCATCATGACACCGGTGTCAACCGTCGTGATGAATTCGTCATGACACCGAAGTCATCCGCGGAATTCTGTGGTTATCATGGGCCGCGGCGACATCGACGTCGCCCCTTGTCATCGTGAACCCGAAAGAGCCCGTCCATGAGTGAATTCACCGACCGCATCGTTCTCGTCACCGGCGCCGGTGGCGGCATCGGCGGAGCGACCGTCCGCCACCTCGTCGCTGCCGGAGCGACCGTGCTCGCCGCCGGCCGCACGGCCGACAGCGTGGCCGCGATCGCCGAGGAGACCGGTGCCGAGCCGGTCGTCTTCGATCTGGAGTCCGAGGACGAGATCCGCGCAGCCATCGAGGGCCGCGACCTCTACGGCGTCGTCAACTGCGGCGGGTGGGGTGGCGAGATCGCGACCCCGATGGACACCGACATCGACGTGTTCGACAAGGTCATGAGCATCAACGCCCGCGGCTCGCTGCTGGTGACCAAGTACGCCTCGCGCGAGATGATCCGCGTCGGCAAGGGCGGGGCCATCGTCAACGTCTCGAGCCAGGCCAGCCTCGTCGCCCTCACCGGCCACATCTCGTACGGCTCCTCGAAGGCGGCGCTCGACAACATCACGCGCGTGTCGGCCCTCGAGCTCGGCGGGTACGGCATCCGCGTCAACAGCGTCAACCCGACCGTCGTCATGACGCCGATGTCGGCCTGGTACTGGGGGCGCCCCGACATCGAGGGCCCGTTCCTGGAGGCCATGCCGCTGCACAAGTGGGCCACCGAGGACGACATCGCCGCCCCCATCGTGTTCCTGCTCAGCGACGGCGCCGGCATGATCTCGGGCGTCTCGCTCCCGATCGACGGCGGTTACTCCAGCCGCTGATCCGGGATGCCGCGGAGCGGCGCCGCGGTGGGCGGCGTCGTTTCGCGGTCCCGACGGGAGGGGGCTGAGCGTGTCGAAGCCGCCGGGCGCGTGTGGGTCGCGGTCCGGCGGGAGGGGGCTGAGCGTGCCGAAGCCGCCGGGTTCCGGTTCCTTCGACGGGCTCAGGAACCTGGGTTGGGTCGGCGGGAGGGGGGCTGAGTCTCAGAGGCCGAGCGTGCGCTCGAGATAGGCGTTGCGGAACACCCCGCGCGGGTCGGCCTCCCGCGCCGCGGCGACGAAATCGTCGACACGCGGGAGCGTCGCACGCACCGCCTCGCCGGGCATCGTGAACGCCTTGCCCCAGTGCGGTCGCACCTCAAACGGGGCCAGGGCTGCCTCGATGTGCGGCAGCACGGCGAGCACGCCCGCGGTGTCGTTGCGCCAGGTGAAGTGGATCGCGAGGACGTCCCGCTGAAAGGCCGGGCTCAGCCACAGCTCGTCGGCCGCGACGGTGCGCAGCTCGCTGACCAGCAGCTGCGCGTCGAACGCGGGCGCGATGGCCCGCACCGCGGCGAGGGCCTCGCGCGCCGCCGAGAACGGCACGAAGTACTCGGACTGGATCTCGTCGCCGTCGCTGGGCAACGCGTCCGCGCGGAAATGCGGCAGCCGCGTATGCCACGGCCCGGAGGAACCCCGCGGGGTGGTGTTGTCGACGGTGCGGATGCGTCCGAGGTGGATGTCGTCGCCGACGGGTCGTCCGCCGAGCTCCTCCACCCAGTCGGGCGCGCCGTTATCGCTCTTGGCCCAGACGAGGTCGTGCGCGGGGTCGCCCCACGTCGTGAACACGCTCACGCTGCGTGAGCCGCCGAAAACCCGCTCGGGATCGCTGGCGATGTCGTCCCACGCGACGCCGGTATACGCCTGCTGCGTCACCTCGTATGTCGGCTCGGTCTGCAGCTCGACGGCCGTGATCACACCGAACGCCCCGATGCCCGCAGCGGCGGCGGCGAACCACGGGTGCGCGTGATCGATGCGCTGGGTGTGACCGTCGGCATCCATGATCTCGAGCGCGCGGACGGCGCTCGACAGGTTGCCGTTGCGCACCCCCGAGCCGTGGGTACCGGTGGAGGTGGCCCCGGCGACCGAGATGTGGGGGAGGGAGCCGAGGTTGTGCAGCGCGCGCCCCTCGGCCTCGATGACGGGCGCGAGTTGCGCGAAAGTGACGAGTCCATCGACGCGCACGCGGTCGTCGACCATCTCGACCCGCGTCGGCAGGCGTTCGAGCGACACCAGAGACGCGTCGGAGTCGGCCACGTCGTTGAAGGTGTGACGCGTTGCCTGTACGCGCAGAGTACGGGCGGATGCCACCACCTCGGCGAGCTCGTCGAGGTCGCCGGGCAGCAGCACTTCGGTCGCGCGGTAGCGGTGGTTGCCCGACCAGGTGGTGCCGGCGTCGCGTCGTTGGGTCACGCCTCCATCCTGCACCGAGCCGCCGACATCGAAGCCGGTGCGCCGGCGAGTTCGCCGCGCCGCTCAGTGCCCCGGGAACAGGTGCGCCTCGAACACCGCCTCGGCGGCGCCCACGAGCAGGCGGTCCTCGCCCAGCTCGGCGACCGCGAGACGCAGACCCTCGGCGCAGGCCGGGACGGTCTGGGCACGCACGGCGGCGTCGAGCGCGTCGAGGTCGCGAGCGGCCAGGACCGCGAGGAACCCGCCCAGCACGATCACCGCCGGGTTCAACACATTGGCGGCGTTCGCGAGCGCCGTCGCGAGGATGCGCCGCTGCCGGGCGACTTCTGCGTGAGCGGCCGGGTCGGTGGTGGATGCCAGGGCGGCAGCCAGGGCCGCATCGTCACCGCCCTCGAGGCCGACGGCCGCGAGCAGGAACGCCCGGCTCACCTCGTCTTCGAGCACGCCGTCGGGTGCGCGCCGGTCGGCCGCGTCGGCGATGCCGGGCCGGTTCTGGCCGAACTCCCCGGCGTACCCGCCCTCGCCGCCGAGCGGGACGCCGCCGACGATCACCGCTCCGCCGATGCCGCTCGCGCCGCCGTTGAGATAGACGACGTCGTGCGCGCCGCGCGCAGCGCCGAAGAGATGCTCGGCGAGGGCGCCGAGGGCCGCATCGTTACCGACGTGGGCGCGGAAGCCGGTGGCGTCGGCGAGCATGACGCCGACCCGGGCCTCGATCCAGCCGAGGTGGGGCGCCTCGCGGACGACGCCGTCCGACGCGCGGACCGGCCCGGGGACGGCGGCGCCCACCCCGACGATCCGCGTGTCGGCGAGTGGTCCGCGGTGCCACACCGACAGGCGATCGGCGACGAGTTCGGCGACGCGCCCCGGGGTCAGCAGGGCAGTCTGCTCGATGCGCTCGCGCACGACGACGGTGCCGTCCAAACTGATCGCGCCGACGTCGAGCGCGTCGACCTCGGGGTTGACCGCGAGGGCGACGACGCGGGGGTCCGGCATCACGATGGGCGATGGCCGGCCGACCCGGCCCTGCGCGTCGGAGGCGCGCTCGACGACGAGCCCCGCGCGCTGCAACTCGCCCACCAGGTCGGCGATGGTCGAGCGGTTGAGCCCCGTCGCCTCGGTGAGGGCGGCCCGCGAGCGGGGGCCCTCGCGATGCACCGTGCGCAGCACGAGCGCGAGGTTGGCACGGCGCATGCCGTCGCCCCGGCTGCCCGCGATGACCATGGGACCACTGTGCCACGGGCGAACGCCGCGGTGCGGCCGCGCATCGCTCCGGTCTCGCCGCGGCCCCGTCCTGCGCGACGCGCCGCCCGACGCGCGGCCCCGCCCTGCGCGAAGCGCCGCCCTGCGCGACGCGCTGCCCGACGCGACGCGCCGCCTCGGATCGGCGCGCCGGGGTCCCGCGATTCCCACCCCGGTCCAAGCGGGCGGTGCCAGGATCGAAGCATGGACCTCTCCGGCATCCCCGTCACCACCCTCCAGGGCGAAGAAACCACCTTCGGTGCGCTCGCCGACGGCAAGGCTGCGCTCGTGGTGAACGTCGCCTCGCGCTGCGGCCTCTCGGGCCAGTACGAGACCCTCGAAGAGCTGCACAAGCGCTACGCCGACCGCGGGTTCACCGTGATCGGCTTTCCGAGCAACCAGTTCCTGCAGGAGCTGAGCGACAGCGAGAAGATCGCCGAGTACTGCTCGGCGACGTGGGGCGTCACCTTCCCCATGACCGAGAAGGTCAAGGTCAACGGTCGCAACGCCCACCCGCTGTACAAAGAGCTGACGCAGACCCCGGATGCCGAGGGCAAGACCGGTCGCATCTCGTGGAACTTCGAGAAGTTCGTGGTCGCCCCCGACGGTCGCGTCACGCGCTTCAGCCCGCGCACCCTGCCCGACGCACCCGAGGTCATCGCCGCGATCGAGGACGCGCTGCCGCGCTGACGCGTCGCCCGGCTCGTGCAGCCGCGCCCGCGCCCGCCCGACGGGGAAGGGCGCGGGAGGCGGGGGCCTATCCTGACCGGGACCCGATCCGCGAAGGAGTCCCCATGGCAGATGCCGTCGTCCTCGTCTCCGGTGGTGCGGCCGTCACGCCGTACACCGATCCCGATCGGTCCGCGGCGACCGGTCTCGCCGCGGGCAACACCCTCACCGCGCTGCGCGCGCACCTGCGCGAGCGCGGGGTGCCGGTGTTCACCGCGCCGGCGCGCCTGGGCGTCGGAGAGGTGAGGGCGGATGCCGGATGGCAGGGCTTCGACGACGTGCCCGTGGTGCTGCCCGCCGACGTGACCATCAATTCCGTCGGCGCCATCGACGACGCCGGTGCGGCGCTTGCCGCCTTCTTGCGCTGGCTCGCCGGCGAGCACGCGCTGTCGAGCGTCGATGTCGTCGGGCACTCGATGGGCGGGCTCTTCGCGCGGGCGGCGATCCGCGAGCTGGCGTCCGACGGTCCGCGCGTGGAGCGCTTGATCACCCTCGGCACTCCGTGGGACGGTGCGGTGCTCGGCGATGCCGTCGCGGGCGAGATCACGGATGCCGACGCGCACGGCGACCCGGCCACCTCGACGATCCTCGCGCAGGCGCGGGAGTACGCGGCCGCGCATTCGCAGGGCGCGGCCGAGCAGGTGGCGCGGGGCTTCCTCCGACCGTGGAACGTGGCGCAGGCGGGGGTGCTCGACGATATCGCGGTGGCCGCGATCGGTGCCGGGTATTTCGCGGCGGCGACCGAGCCGGTGCAGCTGTGGCCGCACGACGGTCTGGTGTCTTTGCGCAGCGGGCGCGCCGACGACGTGCCCGCTGCGGTCCTGCCCCGAGTCGAGCGGCACTCGTTCGTCGACGATGTGCACAGCATCTTCTTCGCCGACGCCTTCGGGTTGCCGTGGGAGCGTGCGCTGACGTGGAACCCGGAGGTCTTCGCCGTCGTCGACGCGGCTCGGGGAATCTGACCGGGACCCTGGACGCGGTGGCATCCGGGGTATATGTTGTGAGCACCAACAAACCCGGGGGCGTCACCGTGCGCCCGTGCGTCCATGCGAAGGAGCAGGAATGCCCACCCCCACCCGCGATGACAAGTTCTCGTTCGGACTCTGGACCATCGGCTACAACGGCGCCGACCCATTCGGCGGCCCGACCCGCCCGGCGCTCGACGTCGTGCACGCGGTCGAGAAGCTCTCCGAGCTCGGCGCCTACGGTCTGACCTTCCACGACGACGACCTCTTCGCCTTCGGCTCCACGGATGCCGAGCGCCAGACGCAGATCGACCGCCTCAAGGGCGCTCTCGCCGACACCGGCGTGATCGTGCCGATGGTCACGACCAACCTCTTCTCGGCCCCCGTCTTCAAGGACGGCGGCTTCACCTCGAACGACCGCCAGGTGCGTCGTTTCGCGCTGCGCAAGGTGCTGCGCAACCTCGACCTCGCCGCCGAGCTCGGCGCGAAGACGTTCGTGATGTGGGGCGGCCGCGAGGGTGCCGAGTACGACTCCGCGAAGGACATCCGCCAGGCCCTCGAGCGCTACCGCGAGGCCGTCAACCTGCTCGGCGACTACGTCACCGACAAGGGCTACGACATCCGTTTCGCGATCGAGCCCAAGCCCAACGAGCCCCGCGGCGACATCCTGCTGCCGACCCTCGGGCACGCGATCGCGTTCATCGACTCGCTCGAGCGCCCCGAGCTCGTGGGCCTGAACCCTGAGGTCGGCCACGAGCAGATGGCGGGCCTGAACTTCGCCGCCGGTATCGCCCAGGCGCTGTACCACGGCAAGCTCTTCCACATCGACCTCAACGGCCAGCGCGGCATCAAGTACGACCAGGACCTCGTCTTCGGCCACGGCGACCTGCACAACGCGTTCGCCCTCGTCGACCTGCTGGAAAACGGCGGACCCGGGGGCGTCCCCGCTTACGACGGCCCCCGTCATTTCGACTACAAGCCCTCGCGCACCGAGGACGAGACGGGTGTCTGGGACTCGGTGTCGGCCAACATGAACACCTATCTGCTGCTCAAGGAGCGCGCCGCGGCCTTCCGCGCCGACCCCGAGGTGCAGGAGGCGCTCGCCGCCGCCAAGGTGCCCGAGCTCGCGCAGCCGACGCTGAACGAGGGCGAGTCGTACGACGACCTCCTCGCGGATCGCTCGGCGTACGAGGACTTCGACACCGACGCGTACCTCGGCGGCAAGGGCTTCGGCTTCGTCCGTCTGCAGCAGCTCGCCACCGAGCACCTGCTCGGCGCGCGCTGAGCCTCGCGGAGCCTGGATGCCACGGCATCTGGGCTCTTCCGGGCCGCTGCCGCGTCCGGGGCGGGGCGGCGGCGGGCCGCTGTCGCGTCGGGCGGCTGTCGCGTCAGGCCGCTGCCGCGTCAGGCCGCTGTCGCGTCGGTCCGCTGCCGCGTCCCGACGACCGCTGAGTGTCCAAAACACCCGGACTTCGCGAAAAACGTCCTGGGTGTTTTGGACACTCGACCCGCGGTTCGAGACCGCACCACCACATGCAAAGGGCCGCGCCGAAGAGGGCGCGGCGGGACAGAAGGGCAGAGCATGGCGCTCGTCATGGGAGTCGATTCGTCGACGCAGTCGTGCAAGGTCGTCGTCGTCGACGCCGAGACCGGGCGCGTGGTGCGCGAGGGGCGCGCGGCGCACCCCGCCGGCACGTCCGTCGATCCCGAGGCGTGGTGGATCGCGCTGCAGGATGCCATCGCGCAGGCCGGCGGTCTCGACGACGTCGAGGCGGTCTCCATCGCCGGCCAGCAGCACGGCATGGTCGTGCTGGATGCCGAAGGGCACGTCATCCGCGATGCCCTGCTCTGGAACGACACGCGCTCCGCCCAGGCCGCCCGAGACCTCATCGCCGAGGTCGGGGCCGACGCCTACGCCGAGCGCACCGGTGCCGTGCCGGTCGCCTCGTTCACGGGCACCAAGCTGAGGTGGCTGCGGGATGCCGAGCCCGACAACGCCGCGCGCGTGGCCGCCGTCGCGCTGCCGCACGACTGGCTCACCTGGCGCTTGCGCGGGTTCGGGCCCGGCAACGCCGTGCTCGACGAGCTCGTCACGGACCGTTCGGACGCCTCCGGCACGGCGTACTGGGGTGCCGACGGCTACGACCTCGACCTCTTCCGCCGCGCGCTCGGCCACGACGCCGTCCTGCCCCGCGTGCTCGGACCGTGGGAGAGTGCGGGGACGCTGCCCGGTGGCGCGCTCGTCGGCCCCGGCGCGGGAGACAACGCGGGTGCGTCGCTCGGCCTCGGCGCCGGGGTCGGCGACGTCGTCGTCTCGCTCGGCACCTCGGGCACGGTCTTCGCCGTCGCCGACGCCCCCACCCGCGACATCACCGGCACGGTCGCCGGGTTCGCCGACGCGACCGGGAGGTTCCTGCCGCTGGTGGCGACCCTCAACGCCGCCCGCGTGCTCGACGCCTTTGCCGGGCTCCTCGGGGTCTCGCACGACGAGCTCGGTGCCCTCGCGTTGGATGCCGAGCCCGGTGCCGGCGGTGTCGTGCTGGTGCCGTGGTTCGAGGGCGAGCGCACACCCAACCTGCCGCACGCCCAGGCGTCGCTGACGGGTCTGACCCTGGCATCCACGAACCGGGCGAACTTCGCCCGCGCCGCGATCGAGGGCATGCTGAGCGGTCTGGCCGTCGGTCTCGAGGCGATCCAGGCGCAGGGCGTCGACGTGCAGCGGATCCTGCTCATCGGCGGCGCGGCCGCGAACGAGGGCGTCGCGCGGATCGCGGCGCAGGTGTTCGACGCCGAGATCGTCGTGCCGGCCGCGGGGGAGTACGTGGCGCTCGGCGCCGCGCGCCAGGCTGCGGGCGTGCTCGCGGGCGGCCCGGTCGACTGGACCGTCGCCATGACCCGCGCCGTCGATCCGGACCACCGGCCCGAGATCCGCGAGCGGTACGACGTGGTCGCGGGGCTGCGGGCGGCCGAGTGATCTCGGGCCCGTAGGACCGCATGGGGGCGGTTCCGGTCGGCTTGGTCGCAGCGCGCCGGAGGTCGGGCGGCGCCCGCACAACCAGGCGCAACCACGTTGATGACCGTCGTCAACCGCCTCGGCCCCCGCGTGCCCGGCGCATTACGGTCGCCCGATGATCCGCATCCTTCTCGACGCGCCCGGCTTCCATCGCGAGATCGAGGTGGGCGCCCTCGACGAGCTCATCGAGGCCGAAGGCCTGACCTGGACGCGCGATGGCGAGTCCGACGGCGTGCCGTGTTACGTCCCGGTGGGAGCGGGCTGAGGCACGGGCATCCGCGTAACGCCGTCGGCCGGCTGCACACGCACGTACGACGGCTGTCGCACGGCCCGCACCCACCCGTACGCTCCCGCCCCCGGGATCGGGTGCCGCACGGCATCGAACCGCAGGCCCCGGTCGTCCTGATCGGGGTCGAGGTGCAGGGCGAGCACGGCGAAGGGATGCCACGGCCCCCACGCCGTCGCATGCCCGAGTGTCAGCAGCCACGGGGTGTCCGCGCTGCGGGGAAGTTCTCGCGGATCCGTCCCCGCCGGACGACCTGAGCGTGTCCGCGCGACAAGCAGCACCGGTCCCCGCGCACCGCGGTACGGAAACAAGGAGCCCAGGCGCGCACGTTCGGCGCGCCGGTGGGGGAGAAGGGCGAACCGCAACGGCACTTTCCAGCCGGTGGACGCGAGCTCGATATCGGCGACCCGGTGCGTGGTCGCCGGATCATCCGCGGACCAGGCGCTGGTTTCGAACCGCACCGCCAGCCCGATGATGTCGGGCAGCGCCGCAGACAGGCCGAGCGAGCGCGACACGCGCGCGACGACCGGCACCGGACCCGGGGGAGCGTGGTCGACGAACGCGACGCCGGCGGGCTTGGCATCCGGAATCCACCGCATCTCCCCGCGCAGCACGACACCCCGAGGGTGGATCGGGCGCGGATGGCGCGCACGCTGCCCGACGGCGAACGCGCCGCCGAGTACGGCGCCGATCACGCGGGCGATCGGCGAGCGGGGGAGGGGCGGCATGCCGGTCGTCGAGGCCATGGCGCCATCGCATCGCGTGCGTCCGCCGACGACCGAGGGGGTTGCGCGCCGCTACTGTGAGGGACCATGAGCGGCGAGGTCGGCAGCAAGCGCATCGGTGTGCGTGAGGTCGCCGTCGCCGCCGGCGTGTCGACGCAGACCGTCTCGCGGGTGCTGAACGGCTACCCCGGCATCCGTGAGGCCACCCGCGAGCGGGTGCTCGACGCGGTCGCCGCCCTCGATTACCGCGTCAACAACGCCGCGCGTGCGCTCGGGACGAGCCTGACGCGCACGGTGGGCGTGGTGGCATCCGATGCCGTCCTGCACGGTCCCGCGGCGGGGATCGCTGCGCTTGAGCGTGCCGCGCGGACGCGGGGGAGGTGGATCTCGACCGCCTACACGGACTCGGACGACCCCGCTGACATCGACGCCGCGGTGCGCCACCTGTTGGCGCAGGGCGTCGACGGGATCGTGCTGGTCGCCGCGCACGGGGCCACTCCTCTCGAGGGGTACGACGTGCCGATCGTGCCGCTGTACGGCGAGTCGGGGACTCGCCAACGCGATGCGGCCGCCCTCGCCGTGGATCATCTCGCGGACCTCGGACATCGGCGGATCGTCGAAGTGGCCGGGCCGTCGGACTGGCGCGAGGCGCTGGCACGCACGGCGGGCGTCGCCGACGCGGTCTCCCGCCGTGACCTCGCGCTGGTGGACCGCGTCGAGGGCGACTGGAGCGCCGCGTCCGGATCCGCGGTCGCCGAGACCGTCGCCCGATGCGTCGCTGCGGGCACAACGGCCGTCGCGGTGGCGAACGACCAGATGGCCCTCGGGCTCGCCGCGGGGCTGGCCGCCCGCGGGATACGGGTGCCCGCCGACGTCTCGCTGACCGGCTTCGACGACAATCCGGATGCCGCCTTCTACACACCGGCGCTCACCACGGTGCGCCTCGATGTCGAGGGCGAGGCGGAGTATGCCGTCGCCGCGGTGCTCGGCGATGAGGCCAGCCCTCCGGCGGCACCCGTGCTGGTCGTGCGCGACTCGACGGCGCCGCCGCGGGCGGACTGACGGCGGGACATCGTCGGCGCCGCACCGGCCGCCCAAACTCCTGAGAAATTGCGCGTCACCGTGCCGCAGTGGCCGTCATGACGCGCTCCCGGGCGCTCCCGCCGAATGAAACTCAGGAGTTTGGCTCGCGCGCGGTAGGCGACCGGCCCGCTGCCGCCCGCGCTCACTCCGCCGCACTGGCCCCTCCGCCGCACCGGCCGCTCCGCTCCGCCGCCCGCTGCCGCGCGCGAGCCGTCGTCAGCGCGTTGCGTCCGTGAGCGGTCCCGCCAGCCACCACTCCACCTCGCGCTTCGCGCGCAGCCGCACGATCGGCAGGTCGGGGCGCGCAGCGACCACCGTCGGGATGCGGTCGCGGTACACGTTCCGCGTCATGATCGACCACCGCACGATGTGCTCGCGGTCGGTGAAGAAAGTGTGCAGCGGGGGCTCGGTGTTGCCGTTCCAGAGGGTTTGGCGGCCGAGGCTCCGGCGGACGGTCCGTATGACGACCCGCGGCAGCGTCACCGTCGCGAAGGGCAGATCGAGCCAGACGAGCAGGTCGGCGCGGGCGGTGAGCAGGGGTCGCGCGTCGGAGTACTGCCATTCCGTCACCCACGCGTCGCGGGCGACCAGCGCGCGCACGTCGTCGCCGAACTCCGGTCGAGGGGTCCAATCCGGGCCATGGAACAGGGCGTCGATCTCGGTGTGCGGGATGCCGGCGATCTCGCCGATGCGCCCGGACAGGGTCGTCTTCCCCGCGCCTGACACTCCCGCCACGATGACGCGCCGAGGGCGGGTCCGGAGCGGGTCGGTGGCGGTCAGCATCCGCCGATCGTACGACGCCCGCGGTCGCGGCGGCACCGCGCCGAGATGACACCCCCGTGTCGAGGTGACCCGTTGTTCGGGGCGATAGCGGGTCATCTCGACAGCGGAGTGTGATCTCGGCGCAGAAGGGGCCCGCCCTTGGGAAGAGCCACTCGCGCCGCCGCGATGTTACCGGTAACATTGCGACACGAGGGCCCCGCCTCACCACCCGAACCACCGTCAAAGGAGACACGCGTGACCGACGCCGCCACGTTCACGCCCGAGGTGCAGGAGGCGATCGACGCCGTCCGTGCCGACGTCGCGAAGCTGCACGACGAACTCGTGCGCTACAACCTCATCGTCTGGACCGGCGGCAACGTCTCGGGCCGTGTGCCCGGCGCCGATCTGTTCGTGATCAAGCCCTCGGGCGTCTCGTACGATGACCTCGCGCCCGAGAACATGATCCTCTGCGACCTCGATGGCAACGCCATCCCCGGCACCCCCGGCAGCGAGCGGAGTCCCTCGAGCGACACCGCCGCCCACGCCTACGTGTACCGCAACATGCCCGAGGTGGGCGGTGTCGTCCACACGCACTCCACCTACGGCGTCGCCTGGGCGGCGCGGGGCGAAGAGATTCCCTGCGTCATCACGGCCATGGCCGACGAGTTCGGCGGACCCATCCCGGTCGGCCCGTTCGCGATCATCGGCGACGACTCGATCGGTCGCGGCATCGTCGAGACCCTGCGCGGCCATCGCTCGCGTGGCGTCATCATGCAGAACCACGGCCCCTTCACGATCGGTTCGAGCGCCAAGGATGCCGTGAAGGCCGCCGTCATGCTCGAAGACGTCGCCCGCACCGTGCACATCGCGCGCGAGGCCGGCCCGCTCATCCCGATCCCGCAGGACAAGATCGACGCCCTCTACAACCGCTACCAGAACGTCTACGGACAGAGCACGGACGACCGTCGATGAGCGCCCACATCACCGCCCTCCTCGAAGACGGGCGCGCGAGCCTCGGCATCGAGCTCGGCTCCACCCGCATCAAGGCGTGCCTCATCGGCCCCGATGCCGAGGTGCTCGCGGTCGGTTCTCATGAGTGGGAGAACGTCTACGCCGACAGGCTGTGGACGTACTCCCTGGATGCCGTGTGGTCGGGCCTGCAGGCCGCCTACGCCGAGCTGGTCGCCGACGTGCAGCGAAAGTTCGGCGTCACCCCCGAGCGGTACGCCGCGATGGGCGTGTCGGCCATGATGCACGGCTACCTCGCGTTCGACGCCGACGGTGAGCTGCTCGCCCCCTTCCGCACGTGGCGCAACACCAACACGGGTGTCGCGGCGGCGGAGCTGACCGAGCTGCTGGGCGTGAACATCCCGCTGCGCTGGTCGATCGCGCACCTGCACCAGGCCGTCGTCGACGCCGAGCCGCACGTGCCCGAGATCCGCTTCCTCACCACCCTCGCCGGGTACGTGCACTGGAAGCTCACCGGCGAGAAGGTGCTGGGAGTCGGGGATGCCTCGGGCATGTTCCCCATCGACTCCGCCACCCGCGACTACGACGCCGATCTCGTCGCTCGCTACGACGCGCTCGCCGCGGGCCGTGTCCCGGCGCTGACGGACCTCCTTCCGCGGGCGCTCGTCGCCGGTACCTCGGCGGGCACCCTCACCGCCGAGGGCGCGGTCCTGCTCGACCCGAGCGGAGCCCTGCGTCCCGGCATCCCGTTCGCACCCCCCGAGGGCGACGCGGGCACCGGCATGGTCGCGACCTGCGCGGTCGCGCCCCGCACGGGCAACGTCAGCGCCGGCACGAGCATCTTCGCGATGGTCGTGCTCGAGCGCCCGCTCAGCCAGGTGCATCACGAGCTCGACCTCGTCACGACGCCCTCGGGCGACGCGGTCGCCATGGTGCACTGCAACAACGGCGCGAGCGAGCTGGCGGCGTGGGTGAACATGTTCACCGCGTTCGCCACCGCGGCGGGCTCGCCGGTGACCCCGGATGCCACGTACGCGGCGCTCTTCGAGGCGGCTCTGGCCGGAGAGGCCGACGCCGGCGGCCTGCTGGCGTACAACCACCTCGCCGGCGAGCCCATCGCAGGTCTCGACGAGGGGCGACCGCTCGTCGTGCGCACCCCCGACAGCCGCCTGACCCTGCCGAACTTCATGCGCGCCCAGCTCTACGGCGTGTTCGGCACGCTCGCGCTCGGCATGGACGTGCTCCACGGCGAGGGCGTGCAGCTCGACCGGATGTACGCGCACGGCGGCATGTTCCGCACGGCCGGGGTTGCCCAGCGCTTCCTCGCCGCCGCCCTCGACGCCCCGGTCGCGGTGGCCGAGACGGCATCCGAGGGTGGGGCGTGGGGCATCGCCGTGCTCGCTGCCTACGTGGTCGACGGCCAGGGCCGCGACCTCGACACGTACCTGCGCGAGGCGATCTTCGCCGACGCGCCGATCGTCACCGCCGACCCCGATCCGGCCGATGTCGCCGGATTTGCGACCTACCTCGACCGTTACCGCGCCGGACTCGCCGTCGAGGCCGCCGCCGTGGCATCCCTCTGAGAACGACAGGAAAGATCATGACCCGCACCCCCCTCAAGAACGACCTCGACGGCTACGAGGTCTGGTTCGTCACCGGCAGCCAGAACCTGTACGGCGAAGAGACGCTGAAGCAGGTCGCCGAGCAGTCGCAGGCCGTCGTCGAGGGCCTTTCCGGCCTGCCGGTGAAGGTGGTCTGGAAGCCCGTGCTGAAGGACTCCGACAGCATCCGCCGCATGGCTCTCGAGATCAACGGCCGCGACGATGTCATCGGCGTGATCGCGTGGATGCACACGTTCAGCCCCGCGAAGATGTGGATCTCGGGTCTCGACGCCCTGCAGAAGCCGCTGCTGCACCTGCACACGCAGGCCAACGTCGAGCTGCCGTGGAACGACATCGACTTCGACTTCATGAACCTCAACCAGGCTGCGCACGGTGACCGCGAGTTCGGGTACATCCAGACGCGCCTGGGCGTCTCGCGCAAGACCGTCGTCGGCCACGTGTCCAACCCCGCCGTGCGTCAGCAGATCGAGGACTGGGAGCGCGCCGCCGCCGGCTGGACCGCCGCCCGCACCCTCAAGCTCGCCCGCTTCGGTGACAACATGCGTTTCGTCGCCGTCACCGAGGGTGACAAGACCGAGGCCGAGCTGCGCTTCGGTGTGCAGGTCAACACGTGGGGCGTCAACGAGCTCGTCGCGGCCGTCGAGCAGGCATCGGATGCCGATGTCGACGCGCTCGTGCAGGAGTACATCGACAGCTACGACGTCGTCGACGAGCTCCTTCCCGGCGGCGCACGCCACCAGTCGCTCCGCGACGGTGCAGCGATCGAGCTGGGCCTGCGCTCGTTCCTCGAGGAGGGCGGCTTCGGCGCCTTCACCACGTCGTTCGAAGACCTCGGCGCGCTCAAGCAACTGCCCGGTCTCGCCGTCCAGCGCCTCATGGCCGAGGGCTACGGCTTCGGCGCCGAGGGCGACTGGAAGACGGCGGTCCTCGTGCGCGTCGCGAACGTCATGGGGGCGGGCCTGCCCGGCGGCGCTTCGCTCATGGAGGACTACACCTACGACCTCGTCCCCGGTCAGGAGCGCATCCTCGGCGCCCACATGCTCGAGGTCTCGCCGTCGCTGACGTCGAAGAAGCCGCGCCTCGAGATCCACGAGCTGGGCATCGGCGGCAAGGACGACCCGGTGCGCCTGGTCTTCACCGCCGACCCCGGTCCCGCCCTCGTCGTCGCGATGAGCGACATGCGCGATCGTTTCCGCCTGACCGCGAACGTCGTCGAGAACGTCGAGGCGCCCGACCTGCCGAAGCTGCCCGTGGGCCGCGCGGTGTGGAAGCCCGCCCCCGACTTCGCCACCTCGGCCGCCTGCTGGCTCGCTGCCGGTGCCGCCCACCACACCGTCATGACGACGGCCGTGGGCATCGAGGTGTTCCGCGACTTCGCCGAGATCGCGGGGACCGAGCTCGTCGTCATCGACGACGACACGACGGTCCGCGGTTTCCAGAGCGAGCTGCGCTGGAACCAGGCGTATTACCGCCTGGCCCAGGGCCTCTGACCCCCGCCGCCCCGGGAGCGTGATGCCCCGGGGCGGTGCGGCACTCGCGCATCCTGTTCGCTCAGGACGCGCGTCGCGCGCCGGGTCTCCCCGACGCCCGGACCGTGCCCCGATCCCTCGCAGCGGTGGGCTGCGAAGGGTCGGGGCACGTCTGCGTTCGATCGTGGCGGCGTGGCGGCGTGGCGGCGTGGCGGCGTGGCGGCGTTTCGGCGTGGCGGGGTGCTGGCGGCGTGGCGGCGTGACCACGGCGACCGGCGCGGTCCTCCGGCGGCGGCGCCCCCGAGTTCGCCCCCACCCCCGTGAGACGGCACGACGAGGTGGTCGGCGAAGCTCACGCACGCGAGGGCTCACGATCCGGCCCGGATCGACCGGTGAGGTGTGGGACGTCATGAGAACAGGGTTTGTGATGAGAACAGGTCGTTTGTGCTGAATTGGGCCTGTTCTCGCGGCATTCCCTGTTTCGGTGGCGCGGCAGAACGCGCCCCGAACCGCCTCCGCGCCTACAGTCGCTGCCCCAGCGCCCACAGGCGATCTGCCCGGCCGGAGATAGCCTCCGAGAGCGCGAACGCCTGCGAATCGGTGAGGGATGCCACGTAGTCCACGATTCCGCGAGATCGCGCGAGGCGCTCGGCCTCGGCATCCGAAGGGCGACGCTCGGCGGGGAGGGCCGCGTACTGCTCGCGGGCGAGGGCGATGAGCTCGCGCAGGCGCCGCGGGGTGCGTGCGCGGTCGAGGTCGTCGTCGAGCCATTCGCCCAGCGCGCGCACCGAGCGGGCGAGGATGCGGCTCATGCCGCGCTGCTGGATCGCCAGATCGGGGCGACTGAGCACGAACCGCTTGTGAACGAACTTCAGCACCTCGACGTGGTGCCAGGCCCACGGCGACAGCACGACCGGTCCCGCCCGCGGGGTATCGAGCGGACGCAGTCGCGCCGACTCCTGGAACCGGCGGATCCACCGATCGGTGAACGACGCGAGGCGGCGCTCGGCCGTCAGCGACCCGTCGAACGGTCGGGCGAGCAGGTCGGTGACCATCTCGGCATCCACGTCGCTGACGGCAGCGAGGAAGGCTTCGTCGTCGGCGATCCACGGGTCGTCGCGGCGCATCTTGCGGCGGAGGCGCTCGAGCCCGGCGCCCGGCGCGAGCTCGGCGCGCACCTCGGCGTCGTCGCGCTCGCGCCACTCGAGCACGTCGTCGAGCCAGCCGCGGAACTCCGCCGCAATCGGCGCGTGATCCAGGATGCCGGCGCGATAGAAGTCGTCGACGTCGTGCACCGAGTACGCGATGTCGTCGGCGAGGTCCATCACGGCGCCCTCGATGCTCTGTCGGAGGGGTTCGGCATCCACGCCCTCGCGGGCGGCGGCGAGGTCGTCGAGGTCGAGGTCGTACGCCGAGTACTTGTGCACGCGGTACGCGCCGTCGGGGGAGCGGCGGATGCCACGGGGCGGGCCGATCCGCTCGACGTCGGCCGCCTCGACCGACGGTGCCCACGGGTACTTCGCCGAGGCCGCGCGCACGGCGGCGGTGAGGTTGAGCCCGCGCGGGGCGTTCTCGATGACGTCGAGCGCGGTGAGGATGCGATAGGTCTGCGCGTTGCCCTCGAAGCCGTCGGCAAGGCCCAGCTCGTCGCGCGCGAGGCGGTCGAGGGTCGACTCGCCGAGGTGTCCGAACGGCGGGTGGCCGAGATCGTGCGCGTAGGCGGCGGCCTCGACGACTGTGGCGTTGCACACATCGCCCTCGCCGGCTTCGCGCGAGCGGGTGTTGAGCTGCAGCGCGACGACGCGGGCGATCGCGCTGACCTTGAGCGTGTGCGTGAGGCGGTTGTGCACGGGCGCGGCGCCGATCGAGGGCGACACCACCTGCGTCACCGCCGACAGGCGCGAGAAGTACGGCGAGAACTGGACGCGCTCCAGATCGATCGACCAGGGGTCGGCGCGGGCGTCGTCGCGGTCGGGGTGGATCCGGGATGCCGGGTTGCCAATGATTCCGTCGTGCTCGGCGTCCACCAGCGACGCGGCCCCGGCGGGGGGAGTGATCTCGTTATGGAGCAAAGCGGTCCTCTCGCGGCGTCGACGACGTGGGTCCACGCTAACGCGCCGGCTCGCGTGCATCGTTCCCGATGACGCCCGTGCCAGGCGGTCGGGGATTCTCGTCGGGGATTCTCAGCGTGTCGGCAGCAGAGGTCGCTGAATTCTTCTCTCATAACGCACAATGCATCGCGAGTGAGCGGCCAGCTCGTATGCCGCTATGCATTCGGGATCCGTCTGCGAGGCCACTCGATACTGTTCGTAGGCCGCGAGCGAGGAGAAGGAGAAGAGGGCGAACGCTTCGTCGCTATCGCCTTCGGAGGTGAGGAAGTATCCGTGGTGCAGACCACCGAATCGCTCGACGAGTGTCATCCACCGATGGGCGTAGTCCGTGAAAACGTCGATGAGTGCGGGGTCGATCTGATATCTCAAGTGAATCGTGATCATGCGTTCTCCTTGGATGGGACCGCGAGGAGACTACTGCGATCGATCGTGCGGCGGACGACGACCGGACCGACACTGACAGGTGAGGTCGAGACTGCGGGAGAAGCTTTCGCGCCACTGTTCGTCGCGGAACTGCCACCTGTGTGGGGCCGGCGGAACGGCTATGCGGACATCTGCCGGAGAATGCGGAGGTCACCGATGTCGAGGGTGTGCGCGACAACGCGTTCCGCCAACTCGATCGGTCGATGTCTGACCTCTCGAGCATGATGTCCGTCATGACCACTCATCGCACCTGGCGTGGATGCGTCTTCATCGGAACGAGCTTGGACGGCTACATCGCGAAGCCTGACGGTGATCTGTCTTGGCTGACGACGCCCGAACCTCGCCCACATTCGACGGACGAGGGAGCGAACCCCGCCCTCGTGTGGGAATCGTTCTTCCCGACGATCGACACCCTGGTCATGGGGCGCACCACCTACGAGACCGTCCTCGGATTCGATGTGTGGCCCTTCGAGGGCAAGCGGGTCATCGTCCTCAGCTCGATGCTCGACACCTCCGACAGGGCAGATATCGCCCGGTCCGTGGACGAGGCCGTGGCGCTCCTCACGGAGAGCGATGCGGAGCGTGTCTACGTCGATGGGGGGCAAACGATCCGGGCCTTCATCTCTCGGGGTCTCATCGATGAACTCACCGTCTCGATCGCCCCGGTTCTTCTCGGCCGGGGGACCCGACTCTTCGGCGAACTGGACCGTGACGTCCTCCTGACCCTCCGCGGACACCACTCGACCGAAGGCGACGGGCTCGTGCGCATCACCTACGACGTCACGACACGCTGACGCGCAACCGTCGAGACCTGGTCCTTGCGGACAGCTAGCGTGCTCGGTTCTTAACTTGCTTGTTCAATACCGCCACCAGGACTATGCCCATGGTGGCAAGGCATGCTGTCCCGAGTGAGACGAGGGGCGTGATCTCGGGTATGACGAGGATGAGCGCGAGAGGGCCGAGGGTGAGCCCGACGTTGTAGCCGACGAGTTGTGTGGCGTTGGCGGTGTCCGGCGTACTCGCGACGCCGGTGGCGATGGCTTGAACAGCGGCCGGGAGGGGCCCCCACCCGAGACCCCACAGAGTGCAGCCGAGAATGACGGCGGATGCGGCATGACTCTGTGTACTGAGAATGGCGTATCCGGCGACCATGAGCGTGGACATGGTGATGGTCAACGCGAGTAGGTGCCGGTGGAGGAGGACGATGGCGCCGATGCCGCCGGCGAGAGACGCGAGGCCGAGGCTCGTGAACGCGACGGGTGCGTTGGCGGGCATCGTGAGAGTCAATGCTGAAGCCGTGGCGTTGTGCGCGGCCCCGCCAAGCAGCATCACGATCGCGAGGAGAACGATGACGGGCCACGTGGTTGCGGATTTCTTCTCTGCCGCCGGACGTTTCGCCGGCTCGAGATGAGTGTGTGGGGCGAAGAGCAGCACAGCGATGACCAGCGCGGCAGCGAGTGCCGCTGACGTGGCGACTGTGGCGTGCCACGAGCGAAGGGTCGCGGCGAGGGGAATCGCGATCGCGATCGAGAGGGTCCCGCCGAAGAGGGCGGCGGTCAGGTAGGCGGCGTGGCGACCGGCAGGGGCGAAAGAGTAGGCATAGCCGCCGATGACAGACCACATGACGCCGGCCGCAAGGCCCGCGGCCCCGCGCATGACCAGGTGCGCCATCAAATCAGTCGTGGAGAGGAGGAAGACGCTGCTGACCAGAAGAACGATGGCGGAGGTCACGACGAGGTCACGTCGGACGAGGCGCCGGGTGGCGTGTACGACAGGGATCGCGGTGATGGCTGCCGTTCCCGCAAACACCGCAAGAGACCACACAGCGGTTGACTCGCTCACACCCAACGATGAGGCCAGTGAGGGCAGGACGGCGGTAGGCGCGTTCTCGATGAACGCGGCAGTGAACGCGGCGTATGACAGCGTGACGACAGAGATGACGGGATGAACCTGCACGCCGTCGATGCTGATGGGTTGCCACTAGCGTTAAGGTCAAGGTCGCGCCCAGAAACGGGGGGAAACGTGCGGATAGGCGAACTCGCCGCCCTGACGGGGACGACGCCTCGGATGCTGCGGCATTACGAACAGCACGGCGTGATCGTCTCTTCTCGCACCCAGAACGGCTACCGAGACTTCGACGCCGGCCAGGTAGCAACGGTCACCGCCGCGAAAGAACTCATCGACGCCGGCATCCCCGTCCGAGTGGTCACTTCGCTCCTCGCCATCGCCTCCACTCGGGCGCCAGTCGACCCACACCACCTCGACGATGACGCTCTCGCCCAAGTGCGCGAACATTGGGAGAGACTTTGCCGTTGCATCGAGTGCATCACCCAACGCCGCGACGCTCTCTCTCGATTCCTCGACCAACCTCCCACCGGGACATAGCCACGGTTGCTGGACCGATACGCGCCACCCGCGCCGGCCTGTCCACACCCGCGCCCGAGAAGCCGTCCGGTTCATCTATGGGTCACGAATCGACTCCATGATGGCGTCATCGGCGCGACGAGATGCGTCTCGAGAACTCAGAGCTTGACGAGGCGCCCGCTGAGGGTGCGGCCGTCGCCCGCTGCCCCAAAAACGATCGTTATCGGCGCGCTTCAGTACGTGTCAGTGAGCACCTTGTCGGCGACTTTCGAAGTGACGGGTTCGCCGGTCGTCTCTCGGGAGCGCTGTTTCACCGCCTCCCATTCGGGATCGGCCATGAATGCCTCCCATTGCGTCCGCATCTGCTCAGCGTCTTGCCAGACCAAGATATAGATGAACTGGACGCTGCCGTCCTCTCGCGCGTACCACATCGACTCGATCTGGAAGCCGTGCCGCTCCATGATGCGCTTCGCGTGGGTCTTGAAGCGTTCGTCGAACTGTTCCACGAGCGTCGGGTCTACTTCGTAGATACGCAACTGATGGATCACGCGGCCGATTGTAGTCATCACTATGGCCTGCTCGACTCGCGCTCCCGAGGTGCCTCTCCGTGGTGCGAGAACCATCGGTTTCTCACCACACAGCAGGGCCTATCGGAGTGATCGAGATCGAGCCGGTCCAGCTCAGACGCGCATGGCCCGGCCGCGAGGGGAACCGATGAGCGCAGGAGCTGCTGGAAACGAGCAGCGGTCGATCCGGCAGGATGGGCCGAGCGTGCACCAGCGATCGCGGATACCGCCTCGCAGGGCTTCGCCCTCGACGAGGACGGACTCCATCGCCAACGGGGCTGCTGACGGGTGGGTCAGACCAGGGAGTCGGCGAACAGCGCGGTGACCGGCGGCGACAGCTCTGAACGCTGTCCTGCTCTCGTCAGCGAATCCTCCAGCACTCGGTCGTGCGTGGGCCGCGCATCTCAGTGCTCGGTGACGGACTGGTCCCACCGTCGGCGTGCATCGTCGATGTCGGCGCGGTTGGTCGCGGCCCAGTCGACGAGTTCTTTGAGGATGTTCGCGAGGGAGTTGCCGACCGCGGTGAGCGAGTACTCGACCTGTGGCGGTGACGTGTCGAGCACGGTGCGCGTGATGAGGCCGTCGCGTTGCAGGCGGCGCAGAGTGACGGTGAGCATGCGTTGAGAGATGCCGTCGACCGATCGCAGGAGTTGGCCGAAGCGGCGCGGGCCGTTCAGTTTCAGCTGGATGGTGACGAGTACCGACCAGGTGTCACCGATGCGGTCGAGGATGTCCCGGATGCCGCAGACGGGTCGGACCGGTTCGCAGCCGGGGGTTGTTTCCACGATGGCCTCGTCGGGTGTTACTTCGGTGTGCGTATCGGTCATGGAAGTGCCTTCTAGCCGGGTTCGGACATCGAAATTACCGTGAGTGCCAATAGTTACGAATGATAACCGCGAGGAGATGGGTGGGCATGGTTGCTGGTGGGTCAGTGGGGATCGTCGGGTCTGGTCCGATTGGTCAGGGGCTCGCGACGTTGTGGGCGCAGGCTGGATACGAGGTCACGCTCGGTACCCGCTCTGCTGTCTCTGCGTCGCTCGTGCGCGTACCCGACTCGGTGAGGAGAGGGACATTCGAGGATGCGGCACGGCACGACGTGGTCGTGCTCGCGGTGCGCCACGACGGCGCAGCAGATGTCACGACACGACTGGCACCCCTTCTGGAGGGCAGCGTGGTCATCGACACGATGAACGCCGTCACGGTCCGGGAAGGCCGGGCGGCTTCGGCGCTCGAAGACGGACTCACCGAAGGACAGTGGCTGGCACGTCTTCTGCCCGGCGCGGTGGTGGTCCGCGCTTTCTCCCATATCCAGGACGAGCTGCTGGTGTCCCGTGCCCGCAAGACGCCTGGCGTGTGGGCTGTCGCCTATGCCACTGACGCCACGGCGGAGCGTTCGCGAATCGAGCAGGTGATCGCAGACACCGGCTACGCCCCGGTGTTCGTGGGGTCGCTCGCACAGTCCTCGATTCTCGATCCTGGTGGGGCGGCGTTCCCTCGTCTCCTGACGCGCGCCGAGCTTCGCGGCCTGGTCACGGTGAATCGTCTTCCCGAGATGTTGGAGCGGTTCAACACCGGAGCACTCGCGGACGTGCTCCACGAGCAGGTCCGGTGGGTCTTCCCCTACGGCCCCACAATCGGAGTCCCCGACGTCTTCGAGGGGCGACAGGCGGTGGCGCAGCACCTCGCCCGCGTTGCGCGCTCAGGGGTACGCGTTTCGGCCATCCGCACCGAACTCGAGAGCCCGCAGGGCGCGGTCGTCAACGCCAGGGCGTCATTCCCGACGCCACGGGGCGTCGTCTCCAGTTCGATCGTCAGCATCGTCACTGTGCGAGATGGTCTCATCGGCGAGGTCCGTGAGTACTGGGACACTGCTGCCATCAGGTGACCGCCCCAGGCCCTCGGACCGCGGTGACCTCGGCACCGACATTCTCGACAGCGGACTCAGGTGCGTATGTTGCGGGTTCTTGTGCAGAGCCTCGCCGCGGCCGGACGCGGTGCGAACCACCCCGCAATCCGCGGGCAAGGCCGCTTGTGAAGTGCTGTAGAAGTTGTCGCACCCTTCGCGCCCCTGAGCCCATCGGGCGGCGCCTGGCGCAGCGCCACCCTGAACAGACGAACCCGATGGGGCCGCGATCTCAAGCCGTCTGTGCAGCGAAGTGGGGTGCGCTGAGGAATCCCACGCCCACTCCTGACAAACTGACGGGATGCCGGGGGAGTACGGGTGGCAGCGGGTGCGCGTCGGGAACGCGACCATATCGATCGCCGAGGACGAGCCGATCGCCCTCGTGCGTTGCCCGGACGAATCGGAACGGGTGGCCACGTGGCCCGATCTCGACCTCGGCGCACGCGCGACCGGGATGACACTGCTGTGCACCTCGACGGGTGTATGGGTCGTGTACCGCCCGCAAGAGGCCCAGGACGAGACGATCGCACGCGGCCGCAGCGCCGCCGTGCACGTCGGCCTGGATGCGTCGCTGGGAATCGCTGAGTCGTTGGGTGACGCTCAACTGATCGGCGCGACCGTCCACGGTCTGTGGTTCCGGGATCCGGCGGCCTCGAGCGACCCGGATCGGGCCGACGCCTGGCTGTCGGACGACGTGCGGATCCGCTCGGTCGACGGCGCGGAGCACCGGATGCTGGTCGACTGGCGCATCGCGTGGGTGATCGATGCCGGGACCTCCGACGCGTGTGGGGCCGTCCACACGGAGCCGCCGCGCCGGTCGCGACGGGGGTGGGAGTACGCGACTGCCGAGATCGTCCTCCCGTCGGGAGCGCTGCCGGGCGAGCTTCGCGCTGAGGGCTCTCCTCTCCGCCCCGTAAACGACTCCGAGATGATGACGACGATGAGAGCGCATTTGCCGCAACGCGTCCCGCGCGCGAGCGGCGACGCGCGTGCGTCGTGGCAGCCGGCGACCATTCGCGCCGCCGACATCGCGGCCGCGGTCGATGCCGTGACCCACGAGTTCGCCGATCTCGAACGGTACTGGACCGATCCTTCCGGGAAGTCGGGACCGCTCGTCGGTGGTCTGCACGAACCCAGGGTCGATGTGCACGGGGAGTGGCCCGACACGCGCGTGGAGGTCAGCTTCCGGCATCCGTATTTCACGGACGGACGGTTGCGGCGGGTGCTCCGTGTCTTCGACCCCGCTGGGCGGTTCGCGCCGCCGCTCTACGCGTCGGTGCACCTGATGGAAGACCTCGCCACGGGCAGGCTCCCGCCGATCGATACGGCAATAGACGGCGTGCTGGATTTCTGACTGCGATACCCCCGGGTGTGACGAGCCGGCCGTCCGCCACTCGGCGTCGGGGGGGGGGGGGGGGGGGGGGGGGGGGGGCGTGGGGCCCCAGG
>Ga0308171_1000451_pt1 | contig 89849 bp, 61 predicted proteins | sample PhyGR1_FD_202135 | JGI IMG/M metagenome (GOLD analysis project Ga0308171, IMG submission 202135) | Phyllosphere microbial communities from UC Gill Tract Community Farm, Albany, California, United States - DLSLSG.R1 | ecosystem: Host-associated > Plants > Phyllosphere > Unclassified | place: USA...
GATCATCTATACGACGAATTCCATCGAGGCGCTCAATTCGAAGCTGCGTCGGGCCGTGCGTGCACGCGGGCATTTCCCCAACGACGAGGCCGCCACCAAGCTGCTCTACCTGATCTTGAACCGGTCGCAGAAAGAGTGGAGAATGCCGCCACGCCAGTGGACCATGGCCAAGGCCCAGTTCGCCGTCATATTCGGCGAACGGTTCATCAGGGCCATGGCGGCGTAATGTTCATCCGCCCGCCCGCACACGAAATTCCTGACACTCCCCCCTCAGGCTCTCTTGACTATGCTGTATCGCTCGACGGACTGCCTCAGTCGTCGTGGCGCTCCCGTGGAGTATCTGGCTCATAGTGCATCCTTCCACTCACTCGTGAATGATGCACCATCAAAGCCCGGGATCAAACATCTAGTCGCCGCATGCCGAGCCGATGCCTCCCGGCCCAGTCCATAGCCTAACGGCTTTAACGCCGCCCGAACACTGGAATAAAGCGGGAAAACCGGCGGAGGGGTCCCATATTCAGGATCTGATCGATCACGCTAACCCGAAATACGAGTGCCGCCACTAGGAAGACCGCGCTACCAATCGCGGTCAAGGTCAGCAGATTCACGGCGCTTCCCAGATGAAGGGTCGGCCTGATCACTGATATGGCACCAGCCATCAGTGCGGTGATCAGCGAGACGCCCAGAAGATCACGAATCTGTCGTGCAAAACCATATCCTATCACCTTTCCGGTAATCACGGCATTCATTAAGAACCCGATATACATCGATATCGCTTGTCCAATCGCCAAACCGGTCAGACCGTAAAGACTTCCAACCAATAGCGATACCAGACCAACGATTTTCTTTGCCACCTCGACCTTCAGAACGATTCCGGATCGACCTTGCGATAAAACCACCTGCATATTGACCATTTGTAACGGGAAAAGAATTCCGCCAAATGCCAGTATGGCAAGAATAGGCGCAGTAAAGAGCCACTTTTCGCCGTACAAAACTTCAATAAGAAGATCCGGCATAACAATCAGTGCTGCCATCAAGGGCAGGTTGATGAGCATGATCGCCCCCTGGACGATCCGCATATAATCGCGGAGGGCCGCCAGATCTTCCATTTTGGCAAACAGGGGTAGCGCAACGCGATTGACGATCGCGGCCAGAATACCACCCGGCAGATTTTGAAGATTCTGGGCCCGGTTATAGAATCCCAGATCCGCCGCACCATGCAATCGGCCGATAATCAATGACGAGCCGTGGATATAGAGCACATCCAACAGGCCTGCGATGGTGACGAATGATCCGAACCCAATGAGATGCCGTCCACTTGCAAGACGCATCCCTCGCATGGGACTCCAGCGCCCCATGATCCAGATCAGGGTGGAATTCAGGATCGAATATATGGCGGCCTGGATTGCGAAGCTCCAGACACCTGCGCCCAGAGAGGCTGCGACGACTGCCGTCACGCCGCCTATGATCGAGGCCGCCAAGCCGGACTTGGCGATAACGTCGAACCGCAAATCACGCTGGAGCAGCGCCGTCGGTACCGAGGCAAGAGCATTGAGCGGCACGACAGCAGCCGACAGATACAGGAGCGGCTTTAGCACGGGATGGTCAAAAAAACGGGCGAACCATGGCGCAATCAGAAACATTATGGCCGCAATAAAAAGCGACACGATAATCGTGTACCAGAATATAGCCGTTTTCTCTTCGGCTGATTCAACGGAACGCTGAACGATTACCGTCGAAAACCCCCGATCGACGAGAATTTGTGACAATGCCACAAAGAACATGACAAGGGCAAAGATGCCAAAGTCGGTTGGGGTCAATATTCTAGCAAGGGCTATAGAGACTGCAAAATGTATCCCGAGCCGAACGGTCAGGTCTGCAGTGCTCCATAGCCCGGCATGAATAGCTTGTTTGCGAGCCACATCATATCTTTAATAACCGACCAAAAACTGTCGGCTGTTGAAATTCCTACGATCGCACCGCCCGGCATTAAGCCGGACGATGGCGACCTTCCTCAACCGCCTTCAAGATTGCACGCCCATAAGCCGTTTTCTTGAAGCGCTCGCCGGCTGCCTGGGCTTGTTCCGCCGAGATGAAACCCTGCTCAAATGCAATTTCTTCTAGACAGGCAACTTGCACGCCTTGCCGATGCTGCAGGGTCCGAACGAACTCGCCCGCCTCGAGCAGGCTGTCATGTGTGCCGGTGTCGAGCCATGCATAGCCGCGGCCCATCTGTTCGACAAAGAGGTCCCCCGCTTCCAGATAGAGGCGGTTGAGGTCCGTGATCTCTAGTTCGCCCCGCTCCGACGGCTTCAGATTGCGGGCAAGTTCGACGACGCGGTTGTCGTAGAAATAGAGACCGGTGACCGCGTGATGAGACTTTGGCTGAGCAGGCTTTTCCTCAAGGCTGACAGCACGGCCACCTTCGCCGAATTCGACGACGCCGTAGCGTTCGGGATCTTCAACCCGGTAGCTGAACACGGTCGCGCCCTTGGGCCTTGCCACCGCACTGGCCAACAGGTCGGTCAGGTTCGCGCCGAAAAAGATATTGTCGCCGAGGACCAAGGCGACGTTGTCGTCCCCGATGAAATCGGCCCCGATCGTGAACGCCTGTGCCAGGCCATCAGGGCTGGGCTGTTCGGCATAGTTCATCGTCAGGCCAAGTGCGGTCCCATCACCGAACAGGCGGCGATAATTATCGATGAATTCCGGCGATGAGATGATCAAAATCTCACGGATCCCCGCCAGCATCAGGACTGACAGTGGATAATAAATCATCGGCTTGTCGTACACCGGCAGCAACTGCTTGTTCACCGCCAGGGTTGCCGGATGCAATCGGGTACCCGAACCGCCCGCGAGAATGATACCCTTCATTGCTTGGTTCCAATCAGTTCGTCGAGGATGTCGCTCAATGCATTCTGCCACGGACGTGGCTCGATGCCGTAGGCGGCCCGGATCGCGTCATGCGAAAGAAGCGAGTTGGAGGGCCGTTTCGCCGGAGTGGGATATTCGTGGCTCAGAATCGGCACGATATTGGCCGATGGTCCACCACGCATTTCCGACTGTGCAAAGATCTCGGCTGCAAATCCTGCCCAGCTTACCGCGCCGGCATTGCTGAAATGATAGGTTCCGGTCGGGGCGTCGCTGTCTTCGATCAGCCGCAAGGTGATCGTCATCAACGCCTGCGCCAGATCGGCCGCACTGGTTGGGCTGCCGATCTGATCGTCAACGACCGAGAGGCTCTCCCTCTGGCTGGCGACGCGCAGCATCGTCTTGACGAAATTATTGCCGTGTGCGGAGACGACCCACGCCGTGCGTACGATGGCGTGACGCGCGCCACTGGTACGGACCGCGAGTTCGCCACCGAGCTTCGAGGCACCGTAGACGCTGAGCGGCCCAACCGAGTCGGTCACCTCCCAGGCCCCTTGCTTGTCACCGGCAAAGACATAGTCGGTCGAAACTTGGACAATCGGAATGGCCGCTTTGGCACACGCCTCCGCCAGTGCGGCGGGCGCCATGGCATTCACGCGCCACGCCGTGACGATATCGCTCTCGGCCTTGTCGGTCGCGGTATAGGCAGCGCCGTTGATGACCGCTGCCCATGGTCGCTCCGCGACTTTCGCTGCGATCGCTTCGCCATCGCACAGGTCAAGTGTGTCATGATCGATCGCGACGACGGCATAGCCTTCGGGCCACCGACACCGTTGCAGTTCGGTGCCAAGCTGCCCCCCCGCGCCGGTGACCAGGATCGCCTTTGTCGTCATGTTCTTCTCCGATGTATCGGTATGGTGCCGATGTTACGCAGACACGCCACGCCGTTCGGATGCCTTGGCTTCAACCAGTGGCCGCCACCAATCTTCGTTCGCCAGATACCACTCGACGGTCTTGCGAATGCCGGTCTCAAAGGTTTCGTCCGGGGTCCAGCTCAGTTCATCACCGATGCGCGAAGCGTCGATCGCATAGCGCTTGTCGTGACCCGGACGGTCGGCAACCTCGGTCATCTGCTCGGCATAGGGCCTACCGTCGCTGCGCGGACGCAGTTCGTCGAGGATCAGGCAAAGCGTCTTGACGACCTCGATGTTCTGCCGCTCGTTATGCCCGCCGACATTGTACGTGCGGCCCGGCTCGCCACGCTCGAAAACGGCCTGGAGGGCGCGAACATGATCTTCGACATAGAGCCAGTCGCGAACCTGGTCGCCCTTGCCGTAGATCGGCAGCTTTTCCCCATCCAACGCCTTTGCGATCATCAGCGGGATCAGTTTTTCAGGGAAATGATACGGGCCGTAGTTGTTCGAGCAGTTCGTGATCAGCACCGGCAGGCCAAAGGTATGCCCCCAGGCGCTAACAAGATGATCCGATCCCGCCTTTGATGCCGAATAAGGGGAGCGCGGATCGTAAGGCGTCTCTTCCGTGAAGAGGCCGGTTTCGCCCAACGTGCCATACACCTCATCGGTCGAGATATGGTGGAAACGGAATGCGGCCTTCGCCTCTTCGTCCAGCCTCAGCCAATATGCACGGGCCTCGGCCAGCATGGTGTAGGTTCCAACGACGTTGGTCTGAACGAACGCGCCGGGGCCATCGATCGAACGGTCGACATGGCTCTCTGCCGCCAGATGCGTGATGACGTCGGGTTGGAACGTCGTGATCGCCCGACGCACCGCATCAGCGTCGCAGATATCGCCCTGGACAAACTGATAGCGTTCGCTGTCGGCAACACGCTCGACAGTGCTCAACGTGCCCGCATAGGTCAACTTGTCGAAATTCAGGACTTCGTGGTCGGTGTTCTCGATCAGATGGCGCACCAGCGCCGAACCGATGAAGCCGGCACCGCCGGTGACAAGAATGCGCATTTTGAGTTATCCCTGTGTGGAAAGCGGAGCCAGCGGGCGCCCGTCATAGGCAAACGGACTGTCGAAATCGGCTAGCGCGGGCTGCACCTTATCCTTGTCGCTCAATTCCGGCTTTGTTCTCTCAGGCATCGGCCAGTCGATACCGACGCTGTCCCAGCGAATGCCGCCGTCCTGCGCCGGGGCATAGGTATCGGAACATTTGTAGGTGACTTCGCAATCAGCCTCCAGGGTCAGGAAGCCATGCGCAAAGCCGATCGGAATGAACAACTGGTAACCATTTTCCGCAGACAGTTCCGCCCCCACCCACTGGCCGTAGGTCGGCGAGTCCCGTCGGATGTCGACCGCAACGTCGAAAATGCGCCCACGGATACAGCGTACCAGCTTGTCCTGCCCCCGGTCGGGTACCTGAAAATGCAGACCACGTAGGGTAAAAGCCGCAGCGGAATAGGAATGGTTGTCCTGTACGAAAGTACAGTCGATACCAAGGTTCGCAAAGGCGGGCACCGAATGAACTTCGGTGAACCAGCCTCGGCTGTCACCAAAACGGCGGGGGCGGATAAGCTGAACAGGGGGGATCATGCGTCGTCCCATAAAGCCTCGGTGTTCCGAAGCAAGTGCGCAAGGCTGCCCTAGGCAGGGCGTCGTTCTATTCCCTAGCCGACGGATATCAAAGTCTCAATCCACGAGCGAACGAACCATGTTTCGATATCTCGCTGACCCCGAGGCGTTTTTGGCGCCGATACAGCCCAAGGGGGTCAATGGGCGTCATCCGGACCTGACTTCACGGTAGCGGCCAGCCAGTCCAGCCCGCTTATCCTGCCGATCGGGCAAGACGCAGGGCTTGTGCAAAGCAGTGGCCCGCTTTGGTATTTGTGCGCGCAATCGCTGCCGCTCCTGCCCTGTCACCGAGGGGCATGTTCTGCAACGGTTCGTGATAAGCAAGACTGATGGCTTCCAACAATCGCCCTCGCCTCAGCAGCGTATCCAGGATTTTACTGGTCCGATCCTTTTCATTCAGAACCAGTAAAAGGGGATCGACGAATTGAGCTAGGCGATATCGGTTGGGAAGACCCGCACACATGATCTCGCGCTGGGTCGCCAGAACGGCCGGTGATGTGCCGAAGCTTTCTCCGAGAATAATGGTGGAAGGCGTATCCCATCACCGCAGTTATACTGCCGTCGAGAACGCAGGCTGACGGAACCGCTTGCTTCCTACTAGGGAGCATAGCGGCGACGAAGTCGGCGCTTCCGGCCTTTCGGCTGGGCTTAAGGGTTCGTTTTGTCCCTAGCTTTCCTAAAAGGCCAAGAATCACGCTCGGCCGACTAGGCCGAGGCATTCCGTGTCATTTCAAATGAATTTAGATGGGGTTCAGGACAGGAATGAGACTCGCGTAACGGCAACAATGTATCGAGGGTCGTGCCGAGCCGCGCCAGGGCACGCCCAAGCGCCCCGCCCGCCGCCAGCTCCGCCAGTTCGTGACAGGTCAACTGGCCTTTCAGTCGCTCCTGTTCCTCGGCTTGGTCCCTGATATGCTGAAGGGCGTCCTTGGGAACCGGGGCGGAACGCAGCCAGCGGGGGAGCAGCCCCAGCAGCTTTTTGGGGCTGACCGGGCGATACGCATTCGACGTCTGCTCGAAGCGCGGCCCTGGCCCCTCGCCCTCGATCCGGCGGAAGCGGCGCTGGCGGACCAGGAAACCGGCCTCTTCCAATATGGCAAGCGCGCGTGCGACCGTCGCGCGGCCGAGCGCAGTGGCAGCGGCCAGCCGATCATAGCTGGGATAGACCTTGCCGCCGTTCAGCCGGGCGAGCGTGCACAGTTCGTCATAGACGCGCACCGCGCTTGCGGTCAGGCTGGCCAGCAGATGTTCGGGACCGGTCAGCGCCCTGCCCTGCCCGCGCGCCTCGCGCTTTACCCGGCGGCCGGTGTCGAGTGCGATGCGCGCCGTGCGGATCAGCCGGTCGCACTCGCCCTTGGCGGGCTTGGCGAAGAACGTCTCCTCGAAGGTTCCCGCCTCGATACTGTCACGCCGGACCGACGGGCGGGTGCGTCGTACCCCCTGCCCGCTTGCAACTTGCGCCAGCACGCGCGTCGTCGCTTCACCAAAGGTGAACGCCGTCATCTTCCTTCCCCTTATATCCGGGACCGGACCAAAAAAGACAAAGAAAGGGCGTGGCGCGAAGCGCGCATCCTTGAACCGCAGGGGCGACAGGCGTATCAGGAGAGGGCTAGTGAGACCCCGGATCGACGTTTGGCGACGTCGCTCCTGTAAAACCTGGGATGCCCGGCCTTCGTGCCGGGCTTTCCTTTATGTGGTCACGACCGCTCCCATATGCTGCCTTCGCAGATCTGCGACCCGCGATAGGAGGCAACCTTGCAGGTAATCTCCAACAAAGAAAGCAGTCACGATTCGTGCTTTCGAGTAGGAAATCAAAAAAACTGCAAGATAATGCTCGAAATCGACAGCAGCATTCGTGCTATCGAGTATGAATTCAGCGAAGACTTCGTGCTATCAAGTATCAATTCAGACGGATAGTTCGTGCTATCGAGTATGAATTGATCGTCGGTCCGCGAATCACATGTCGGTGTGATTCGCATCCTCCTCCGTCAGGTCCTCCAGCACCCTGGGACGGGCCGTGACGATCACCCGCGCGGACGGCGCGCGGCGCCCCCTCCCCCGGCCCTCGGTCGGTTCGGCCTCGGCATCCTCGATGATCGCGACCTGGAAGTCGGGGATGGCATCGGCCTGCGCGATCGCCTTCATCGCGGCACGGAAATTGGCGAGCGGGTTCTGATAGCCGACCTGCAGCCGGAAGGTCGCCAGGTCGATCTCCAGCCGCCCATCCTCGGCGGTGGCGCAGGCCACCTCGTAGATGCGCCGCTCGACCGGCCCCAGCTGGAAATAGGCCGCGGCATAGGCCAGCACCTGCTTGTCGCGCAGGATCGCGCGGTGCAGCCAGTCGCACAGCCGCACCTTCACCGCCTTCAGGCGGCGCTCGCCGGTGCGCGTCTTGGAATAGTGCAGCCGCGCCTCGGACAGCCAGGAGAAGAAGCCCTCCTCCCCTTCCCCGCCCGCCTCGATATTGGTCTTGATCTGCGTACCCTGCAGCCGCTCCAGCGCCTCGGACAGCCGCTGGTACGAGCGTGCCGAATGGTTCGAGCCGGTGACCGAGAACAGGTCGTGCGCGGTGAAGATGAAGTCCTGCCCCACCTCCTCGCCGCGTTCGATCTTCCCCGCCATCAGGCTGGCGATATAAAGGACAATCTCCTTGTCATAGATGGTCGCCACCCCCTTGGCCGAGGGGCGAACCTCGATCGCGACATTGGCGTGCGAATAGGTCAGCGGCTTCATCCAGGCGGTCTTGCTGAGCGCGAAAAAGGGAAAGGCCATCAGAGAGCGCTCGCCGCGGATCTCGCTGGTGAGCGGGCTGTCGAGGTAGAACAGGTCGCCTTGCGGCCGACCACCCGAGCGGGCGGGAACGGCGTCTTTTTTACGGGCGGGCGTGGTGGTTCGCGTCATGTTGGATTTCATACTCGAAAGCACGAACTTTGGGGAGGGGACCAGGGTGTTCCGCTGGGAATAGCGGCCAAACCGCGTTTGAGTTCGTGCTTTCGAGTATGAATTCGCCGACAGTGACACATCCCTTTCGGCGGGGGTGAAACCGGGGCATCGTCGAGGCGCGGCGTGTTCGGATGACCTTGGCCGCGCACGCGATCAGGCGAAGAGGTCGCCGATGGCGCTGGCCCGGAAATGATTGCGCAGGCGGCGACGGCGATGCTCGCGCGCGTCATGGCGCATGTGGCAGGCCTGGCACAGCGCCGCCAAGTTGCGCGGCCGGTTGTCGCCGGGATCGTGATTGAGATGCGCGCTGGCCAGCAGCACGCGCGTCACGCGAAAGGGCAAGGGCGGCGCGATCCCGGCCAGGCCCGGCTGCCGATCCAGCATGGCGGTGGGACTGACTAGCCCCCTCACCTTGCGCCCCTTCGCATCGCGCCAGCCGGAACGCCCGTCATCCCACCAGTGCCCGTCGCCCAGATGCACGACGGCGTGGCCGTGCGGCCGATCGCAATGCTCGCACCGCCCCTTGGCACGACCGAACCGGATCAGCGCCGACAATTCGCGCCAGTCGATCGGATAGAGCCAGCGATGTTCGCGCGCGATCGGCATGGCGCCATCCTGAATCGATCGCGACGGCGACGGAAGCACAAAGTCGCGGTGATTCAGAAAACTCATGAGTGGTGGGACAAGCGGGTCTATGTGCGCCCGTCGATCGATGTTTCCCCGGGGAAACATCGGGGCGACTGTTCCTCCCCTGGCAGGGGAGGTGGCAGGCCGAAGGCTTGACGGAAGGGTGCCCCGGCTGGTGAGGGAGGACCTTATTCGCGACCGGTGACACCCCTCCACCAGCTTCACTGGCCCCCCTCCCCGTGCCGGGGACGATGGAAAACCGTCAGCGTTTCAGGCCCTGCCCCGTCGCCTCCAGATGCGCCAGCATGTGACGCAGCGCGTTGACATAACCCTCGGTATCCGTGGCATCGGCGTGCAGCCGCACCGTCACCCCGTGGCGGTTGATCGCCTGGATCGACAGCACGTCGCGGCCATGGCCGTTCGCATAGCGATACGGCTCCGCCCCGCCGCCCTCGCCCATCATCATCGTGCGCGCACCCAGCAGCCGCCGCACGACATCGGCGGCCGGAATGGCGGGTTTGCCATGCTCGCGCCGCTCGGTCTGTTCGCGGGCGATTACCTTGGCGACGCCGGTGATCGCGTACGCCTCGGCCTCGTCCTGCATCGCCTGCGCCAGCGCGTAACCGGACTTCAGCTGCACCTCATACGGCGAGGCAAAGGCGGCGATCACTTCGTCGGGCAGCGCGCCGACCTTCAGCATCTTGGACAGCCAGCCCTTGGACAGCTTCAGCCGCTCGGCCATGCGCGTCTGGTGATTGCCATAATGGGTGCGCAGCGCGGACAGGTAATTGCGCGCCCGCTCCAGGTCCGACACGTCGGCACGCGCGCGGTTCTCGAGGTCGGCCAGGCGGAACGCGGCTTCGTCGTCCAGCTGCGCGACCTGCGCCACAAAGGCCATGTCGGGATAGCTGTTCGCGCGCAGCCAGCTGATCGACCAGTGACGCCGCGTGCCCGCGATCACCTCGTAATCGTGATCGGGATCACCCTCGACCCGGCGAACCACGGCGGGGACCTTCTGCCCCCCTTCGGCGATGATCGAGTCGATCAGCTCGCGACACTGCGCCTCGCTCAGCAGATCGTAATGGCGCGCATTGCCCGGCCAGACCCGCACCCGCGCCGGATCGAGCAGCAGCTGCGTGACCTGGCGCACCTCGCCGCTGGCGACACGGGCGAGCGCGGACTCGCGGCCCAGCAGCGTGGTGCCGCGGCTGCGTGTATCGGGCGCAGGCTGGTCGTTCGCCGGGATCGCCCCCTCGCCTTCCTCCGCCAGCAGGTCGGCCACATAATCGGATTGCTTACGCGCCATGGATCGTCTCCCCGGCAGAACATTGATGAAACATGAGGCTGTAGGACAGCATGAATTCACACCGCCGCATGGATCACCGCCTCCTCGCTGGCGGGCTCAACCCGGCCCCAGCCTTGACGGACCAGCTGCTCGACCTGGCTCATCGCCTCGTCCAGATTGGCGCGGCTGCGCTTGTGCGTCTTGGGCGTGCCGATCGGTTTGTCGAGTTCGTAGACGGTCATCATCCGCATCGCAGCATGGCTGATCTCGGCGGATTCCAGGATGGGGACGGGCAACAGCGCCGAGCCGAAGCTCTGCTCCATGATCGCCCGGACCATCGCATGGCTGGGGTCGTTGCCGTCGAACTTGGAACAGATCAGCCGGACGAACCGGTAATCGACCTCGATGCCCGCGCCGGTCAGCTGGTGGAGCACCTGGTCCATCATCGACAGGAACTGGACGGTCGAGCAGAAATCGGGCGTCGTCGCGGCCAGCGGCACCAGCAGCGCATTGGCCGCCTGCATCACCGCCAGGCTGATCGTGCCGAGCGCGGGCGGCGGATCGAGCAGCACCACGTCGTAATTCCCCGCCAGATCGGCCAGCCCGGCCTTCAGCTTGCGGAAGCGCGCGGCCAGCACCGACCCGCCGTCGCTGCCCGCCGCGGCCAGCTCATATTCGACGTCGAACAGCTCCAGGTTGGACGGGATCAGGTCGACATTGGGCCAGGGCGTCGGCTTGACCGCATAGGCCAGATCGCTCTGCGTCGGGTCGATCGACAGATAGGGGTAAAGCGTTTCCTCGCGCGTGATATTGAAATGCGGGTTGAAGCCGAACAGCGTTGTCGTCGTCGCTTGGCTGTCACAATCGACCACCAGCACGCGGTAGCCCTGGACTGCGAAATAATGCGCCAGATGGGTGGTCACGGTCGACTTGCCGACGCCGCCCTTGAAGTTCTGGACCGCGATGATCGCGGGCACGTCCTGCGCCCCCCGCGCGGGTGAGGCGCCCAGCACATCGCGCATCACCAGCATCTGCTCGACGCTATAGCCCAGCCGACGGCCATTCTCAGCGACCGGGGTAGGGGGCAGGCGACCATCCTCCTCGGCCATGCGGATCCGGTTGGTCGAACAGCCCAGCAACTGTGCGGCCTCGGCGATGCCGAAGCGGACGTGCAGGCCCTTGCGGCTCTCGGGCAAGAACGCCTTGCGCCGCAACCGCTCGATCATCCGCTCGCCCGCACTCGCCAGATCACCGATCTGGCTCGGTATTGCATGATCTTCTTCCACCTACGCACCCCCTGAAGTATTTGACGGCGATTAATTGCAAATATCATTCAATTCGACAAGGCAGGGTGAGAATGGGGGCATGTTTCCCCGGGGAAACACTTCTTCCCGGGACGGGGAGGCATCAAGACATTATCATCCACACCGCCATGCCGATCATCATCACATTCTCGGTCAGCGACAAGAAGCCCAGCGGCACATTGCTCGCACCCCCGACACAGGCGCATTTCAGGTCACGCCGGTCGATATAGACCGCCTTGACCACCGACACTGCGCCGATGCCGCCGATGACCAGCGCGATCGGCACCGAGGCCCAGGTCGGGACCCGTGCGATCATCAGCACCCCGGCCAACGCTTCGGCAAAGGGATAGATGTAGGAATAGGGGACCCAGCGCTTAGCCAGCAGGTCGTAGTTCAGGAACATGGTCGCGAAGCTCTCGACATTCTGGAGCTTCAGGAGGGCTAGGACCGCCATGCTGAACGCGACGAACCATTCGGCCGCGCGGGGCGTGAAGGGCGTCGCATAGACCGCCTGGGACGTCGCCAGCGCCATCAAGGCGGTCATCGCAAAGAGCGCGGCAACCGGGCGATAGGTGGTGGCCTTGGGATCGGTGACCCGCTTGCCGAAGAAGCGGCGCAGATCGTCATACCCACCGACCCGCTCGCCCCCGACGAAGACCTGCGGCGTGGTCTTGACGCCATGCTCGGCCTTGAAGGCGTCGACCGCCTCGCGGGTGCGCAGGGGTTGGTCGTCGACCGCGTAACCCTGGCGGCGCAGCAGGTCCCTGGCCTTCAGGCCGTAGGGGCAAGTGTGGCCGGGCATGACCATGCGATGGAGGGTGGCGGTACGGGGGGCGGTCATGGTCCTTCTCCGGCTGGGGTCCGAGGCCCATATGGGATCCGTACCATGGTACGGAGTCAAGACATGGCCGAACGAACCATTTCCGAACTGGCGCGCGCGGGCGGGGTGGGGGTGGAGACGATCCGCTATTACCAGCGGCGCGGCCTGCTGGGCACGCCCGCGCGACCCGAGGGGGCGGGGAGGGCGGGGGGCATCCGCCGCTATGGCGAGGGCGATCTGCGCCGGTTGCGCTTTATTCGTGCGGGCCAGGCGGCGGGCTTCACGCTGGAGCAGATCGGCGAGCTGCTGGCGCTCGACGCGACCGAGGACCGGGGGCGGGTGCGCGAACTGGCATCGACGCGGATCGCCGCGCTGGATGCGCAGATCGCAGCACTACAGGAGGCGCGCGCCTCGCTCGACCGGCTGGCGCGGGAATGTGGGAGCGGGACGGCGGGGCCGTGCCCGATCCTGGTGTCGTTCGATCGAGAGGGGTGACGCGCCAACCGACCGCCGATGTTTCCCGGGGGAAACATGGCTTTTGCCTCTTTCGTCGTCGGGGCGATCCGGCCTAGCGTGGTGGCATGCGTGCCGGGGGGTGCGCCTGGGGAGCCCATCATGTCGTCCGGTCCGTCATCCTTTGCGCCTGTGCGCCCCGGCCTCTGGGCGCGTTTCGCCACCGCGGGGTCGGTGGTTCCGGCGATCCTGCTGCTTGCCATCGTCCTGCGGCTGGGGGTGATCCTGGCCTTTCCGATCACCCCGCGCACGGACTCGCTCTGGTATCTGGAGCGCGGGCGCGAGATTGCGGCGGGGATGGGCTATCAGGAGGGCGGCTTTCCCACCGCTTTCTGGCCGGTCGGCTACCCTGCGCTGATCGCGCTGGCGACCGGGATCTTCGGGCCGACGCTGTTCGGGCCGATCCTGTTCAACCTGGTCGCGCAAGGGCTGACCATCGCGCTGATCCTGTGGCTGGCGCGAAGGTTGGGCGCGGGGGAGGGGGCCGCGCGGTTGGCCGCGTTGTTCTATGCCGTCTACCTCGCGCATATCGCGGGCACCGGCGACACCGCGGCCGAGCCGACCGCGACGCTGATCATGATGGCGGGGATCGCGCTGGTCGTGAAGGCGAGGGGACGTATAGGCTGGGCGCTGGCGGGCGGGCTGGTGCTGGGCCTGGCCACGCTGATGCGGCCGCAGGTGATGCTGTTCCCGCCGTTTCTGGCCGGCGCGTTGTGGCTGGCGGGGCAGGTCGCCTGGCGGCGGGCGCTGGTAATGCTGGTGCTGGCGATGGTCGGGCTGGGGGCGGCGGTCGCGCCCTGGACGCTGCGCAACCAGGCGGTGCTGGGCGCGGCGGTGCCGGTGTCGACCAATGGCGGCATCGCGTTGCAGGCCGGCGCCAACGACCTGGCCGATGGCGGTTATTTCCAGGTCGAGCGCTCGCCGCTCTGGGCGCAGGTCGGAATTCCCTTTGCCGACCGGGTCGAGCGACAGGTCGCGATCGACCGCCGGTTGAAGGCGATGGCGATGGACTGGATCGAGGGGCACCCGGTCCGCTGGGGGCTGCTCGGTTTTCGCAAGGTCGCGCTGTTGTGGCTGAAGGACAGCGACGGCTTCTGGGCGCTCGATGCCAGCTATCCGGGGCAGGGGCTGGCGTGGAAGGCGGCGCAAGGCGTGAACCAGCTTTTCTATACCGCGCTGCTGGTGTTGGCGGTGATCGGCACCGGGTTGGCCGGACGTGCGGCCTGGGTCTCGCGCAAGGGGCCCCGACAAGCGGGCGCGGCGATGCTGGTCGCGTCGGTCGTACCCCTCTTCTGCACCGCGCTGGCCTTCGGCTTTACCGGCCAGACGCGCTATCATTATCCAGCGATGCCGTTCGTGATGATCCTGGCCGCCTGGGTCGTGGGCCGGGCGATGGCCCGCGTCACGGAACCAAGCCGTCCCTCTGCCGCTATGCCCGGACATGGCCGATGATCCCGACAAGCACGCCCCCGACATAACCCCACCTGATGTCGCCCACCGCGCGGTGCCCAGCGGGCGTTTCGCACGCGCGGGCGCCTTCGGTCGCCTGGCGGGCGGGGTCGCGGGCGGGATGCTGGCCGAGGGCGCGCGCAGGCTGGCGAGCGGCGAGCGGCCGCGCATCGGCGACCTGATCCTGACCCCCGGCAACGCCGCGCGCGTCGCCGATCGATTGTCGCACCTGCGCGGCGCGGCGATGAAGCTGGGCCAGATGATCTCGATGGATGCGGGCGACCTGTTGCCGCCCGAGCTGCAGACGATCCTCGCCCGCCTGCGCGACCAGGCATACCGGATGCCGCCCGCCCAACTCGACAAGGTGCTGAGGGCCGAGTGGGGCCATGACTGGCGGCGCAAGTTCCGCCATTTCGAGGCATCACCCATGGCCGCCGCCTCGATCGGGCAGGTCCACCGCGCGACCCTGCCCGACGGCCGGGTGCTGGCGATCAAGGTGCAATATCCCGGCGTGCGCGACAGCATCGGGTCGGACGTCGACAATGTCGCCACGCTGCTGCGCGTGTCGAACCTGGTGCCCCGCTCGATCGACCTGAAGCCGCTGCTGGCGGAGGCCAAGCGCCAGCTCGCCGAGGAGGCGGACTATCTTCGCGAGGCGTCGCGGATGCAGGCCTATGGTGAGCGGCTGGCGGGCGATCCGCGTTACGTGGTGCCGTCCCCGGAGCCATCGCTGACCACGCCCTTGGTGCTGGCGATGGACTATATTCCCGGCCAGTCGATCGAGACGCTGGTCGATGCAGCCCAGGACACCCGCGACCGCGCTATGACCGCGCTGATCGAACTGGTGCTCGCCGAGCTGTTCGACTTCGGCATGATGCAGACCGATCCGAACTTCGCCAATTACCGCTGGCAGCCCGAGGAACAGCGCCTCGTCCTGCTCGATTTCGGCGCGGCGCGCGACGTTCCGCCCGACACGGTCGCCTCCTATCGTCGGTTGATCGAGGCGGGGCTGGCGCATGACCGCGACCGCATCCGTCAGATTGCGGTCGAGACGGGCTTTCTGGGGGAAGCGGCGGTCACCGCACACCGCCCGGCCGTCGACCGGATCATCGCCGCGATCGACGACACGATGGCACGGCCAGGGCCGTTCGACTTCGGCGACCGCGCCTTCGTACCGGTGGTGCGCGAGGAAACGAGGGCGATGATCGCCGACCGCGACACCTGGCACGTGCCGCATGTCGAGACGCTGTTCGTCCAACGCAAGATCAGCGGCAGCGCGTTGCTATGCGCGCGGTTGAAGGCGCGGGTCGATGTGCGCGGGCTGGCGGCGAAGGCGATCGGTGCGGATTTTGTTCCTCTGCCATGACCCCGTGTCTCATCCGTGAGACACCGCACTGACGGGAATGGGCAGTCGCAAGCAGTTGATCTAGTATACAGAATCGAAACGACCGGATCGTCTCAACCGGTATCGGCCGTTTCCACGCTCCCGCTCCCATTCGTCTTCAAGGTCGATGATGTTCGCCCTATCCGTTGCCAATCCCTTTCGGCGCCACCGCCAGTGGCGGTCGGTGTTCCTGCTGTTCGGCAACGTCCGGCTGGAGGACGATCATCGCCGCCACCTGCTGGTCTGTCGGCGGGTGCTGCGCCGTTATTCGGCGACGCGCCGCCAATGGTGCTGGACCAGCGCAAAGTCCCCGCATGTTCCTACCCAGTTTTAAACCGCCGGGCAGCGACCGAGCCACGCTCGACCGCGCGGCCGAGGATTTGTGCCGGGAGTTCGATCTGGCCGGGGGCGCGCAAGGGTCATGGGGCAACTGGTCGCGGCTGCGCGACCTGCGCCCCGGCCATCCGGCCTTCGTACTGCGCCGGACGGGGGCGGACCAGCGGCTGGGCCTGGATACCCAGCGCTGGGACATCCGGGGCGGCGATGGGGGAGGCGGCGAGGGGGGGCTGCCGACGACCCGGCTGATGGGCGTGGCGCAGCCATGGTGGCGGCGTCTGGCGATGCGCCCGGCGCAACGCTGCCTGATCCCGGTGACCGCCTGCACCGTGCCGTTGCCGCTGCGTGATGGGCGGGACCGCGAGAGGGGTAGCGGGCGGGATGGGCGATCGGCCTGGTTCAGCCTGGTCGATGAACCCGTCTTCACCATCGCCGGGCTGTGGCGCGACACCGGCGATGCGCGGTGTTTCGCGATGCTGGGCTGTCCGGCGGATGCGCCGCTGAGCGTGCAGCCGGTGGTGATCGCGCCTGCGGATCGTGCCCGCTGGCTCGACGCCGACTGGGACGCGGCGGCCCCGCTGCTCGCGCCGGTCGCGGCGGAGCGGATCCGCATCGGCCTTCCCGAAACCCTGCTTTCCGAAGCGGGCCCGGCCCTCTATGCCCAGAATGGCCATGACCGGCCATGGCACCCGGCCGCGACGCTTCCCTCGGGCACCGTGTCGGGGCGCTGACCCGAAGGAAGTCCGCTTGTCCCCCACGACCCGCTATCGGGGTTACGGCGTCGCGATGCTGATGGCGCTGGTCCATATGCTGGCGGTGGGCGACCGGTTCCTGCTGTCGATCCTGATCGAGCCGATCAAGGCCGACCTGACCGTGCGTGACGGCACCATCGGCATGTTGCAGGGCCCGGCCTTTGCCGTGCTCAACGGGCTGGCCACCGTGCCGATGATCCTGATTGCCCGCCGCTGGCCGCTGGCGCGGTTGCTGGCCCTCGCGATGCTGGGGTCGAGCGTGGCGACGATCGCCTGCGGCCTGGCGCGATCGGGCGAGGCGCTGGCGGTGGCGCGTATGGCGATGGGGCTGGCGCAGGCGGCGATCGGTCCGGCCGCGCTCGGCCTGATCGTCGCCGCCATGACCCCGGCGCATGGCGGGCGCGGGATCGGCCTGTTCACCGGCGGGGCGGCGCTGGGCCGCGGGGTGGCGATGATCGGGGGCGGGGCGCTGCTGGCGCTGTTCGCCGGGCTGTCGGGCGGAATCGCGCCGTGGCGGATGGTGTTCGTCACGGGCGGCGCGATCGGACTGCCCGTCGTGCTGATCCTGATCCGGCTGGGCGGGTCGGTCGGGGGTGGGACAGGGGCCAAGAACGGTGAGCACCGGCGGATCGGCGCGGCGTTGCGCCACATGATCGCCGACCGGGCCCTGCTGCTCCCCCATATCGTCGCGACCCTGTGCGCGGTGCTGATGGCGCAGTCGCTGACCAGCTGGTCGGCCAGCCTGCTGATCCGGCTTCACGGCCTGACCCCGCCGCGCGCGGGCCTGTATGTCGGCGTCGCGATCATGCTGGCGGGGGTGTCCGGCCATGGCCTGGGTGGCCTGCTCGCCGATCGCCGGGGCCGGAGCGGCGGGGTCCCCGTGCTGATGCTGGCCGGGCTGGCGGTGGGATCGCTGGCGCTCTGGCCGCTGACCCGCGCGGAGGGGCTGGCCCCGGCGCTGGCGGCGCTGGTCGTCGCGGTCGTCGGACTGTCGATCGCGCTGGCGAACGGCATGATCGGCTTTCAGGACCGGATGCCCGCCGCCCTGCGGGTGGAGGGGACAGCGATCTTCCTGACGCTGGTCACGCTGCTCGGCACCGCGATGGGCCCCTGGGCAGTCGGCCTGGCGAGCCAGGCGATCGCGCATCCTACCGGGCTGGCCGATGCGGTCGGCGGGGTGCTGGGCCTGACCGGGCTGGTCGGGTGCGGCGCTGCGCTGGTCGCGGCGCGGCGCGCACGGGGCCGCGCCTAATCCAGTTCCTGCATCCAGCCGTTCCAGCGGCGGGTGCCCGTCTCGACCGGATCGCCGCGACCCTGGCGGACGCGGGCGCGGTAGGCGGCGGGGTCGATGCCCTGATCGGCCTCGAACGCGCGGACCAGCGTGGCCGCGTCGCCCAGCCCGTAGGCCTGGGCCAGCTCGCCCAGATCGCGCTCCTCCGTCCCCTCCAGCGCGCGGCGTACCGCGTCGATCCGGCGACGGCGGACATGGCGGGCGATCCCGTCGCTGCGCTGATACAGGCGATAAAGCGTCGCGCGCGACACGCCGACCTGCTCGGCGATGGCCGCGCCGGTCAGATGGGGGTTGGCGATCTCCCGCTCGATCAGCTGCTCGACCGCCTCGCGGCGCAGATGGTCCTGTCGCCGCGCCTCGACCGCGACGTCGCGCGGGCCGCCCAGCGCGGTCGGCAGCAGCTCGATCAGCGCACGGGCAAAGGCGCCGTCATGCCGGTCGTCCAGGCGCGGCGCATGGCGGACCAGCGATTGCAGGAAGTCGCTGAGCATTGCGGTGTCGGGCGCCTGCGCGACATGGCCGTGCAGCGCGCCCAGGCTGCCCAGGGCGGCCAGCACCAGGTCGCGCGAGACGCTGGCGGTGATCAGGTGCAGGTCGCGCGCCTCGGTCCGGTGGCCGCGCCGCGTGTCGAGGAACACGATGTCGCCGGGCCCCGCGACATCGAAGCCGCTGCGCGGCCCGCCGATCAGCGTACCGGACAGGACATGGTGGAGGACGATATGGTCGAACCCGTCGGCCTGCACCCGCTCCTCGCGCACATGCGCCATGCCCGACAGCTGCCGGTCGAACAGCAGCATATGGCGAAAGCGCCAGCCGGTGACGCTGGCCCGGAACGGCCCGTCCAGCCGCACGACATCCGCGCCCCGGGCATAGAGCCGATGATAATGCTCGAACGCCTCGTCCTCGGCCAGGCCGTCGCTGGAAAAGCGGATTTCCTCCTTCACCTCACGCGTCCGATCATCCGCATCCTCTCGCTGCCGGTCAGCTGTCGACCATAAACGGATAGCGATGCTTTGCCATGGTTGGTTCCTACCATGCGCGGTGGGGAAGAACGATCCGGTACTCGGCATCACGTCTTGGGTGACGCCGATTTCATCCCGGCCACCGGAAAAGATGCTTGGTCGATAAAGTGGTAAGCGCTCTCCACCCTAGTTCGGTTATCGAAGTGTAAACATACAGGCGACGGCAACACTGTCGCTGGCTGGACGGGCCAAGCCGCAGTGCTTGGGCATGACGACCCCGTCATGATTTCACGTGACATGACACCGACTTCATCATAGGAACGGCTCATCAATTGGGGGTTTCGAACATGGTGAAGGCAATGTCGCGCGCTCGGCAGGTAAAGACGCGCGCTCTGGAATCAAGTGCCATTCTGCTCGCGGTCCTAGTGGCGGGTCCCGCCTTCGCCCAGTGCACCCCCGATCCTACCCAGACGGGCACGACCACGACCTGCACCGGCACCGACAGCAACGGGCTGGTTGTCACGACCTCGGCCAGCACGGTCAACGTCGCGGCGGGGGCCAGCGTGACGAACACCGGCGCCCCTGCGATCCGCTATGCCATCCCCGTGTCGAACAGCAGCTATGCCTATTCGACGCTGACCGTGGGCGGCCGCGTTGATGGCGGTGCCCAAGCGGGCGTGCAGCTGCTGCGCCAGTCGAACACCAACGGCTATGGCAGCCTGAACCTGACCATGACGGTCGCGGCAGGCGGCAGCGTCAGCGGCGCGAACGGCGTCGTCATCGGCCAGACCGGCACCGATTACGGCCAGACGACCGCGTCGATCGACAATAGCGGCACGATCGGTGGCACGGGGACCGGCGCGAACGGCTATGCGCTGTTGTCGACCAACCAGAATTATGCCGGGTTCCAGTCGATCACCAACCGCGCGGGCGGGACGATCGGCGCGATCAGTGGCCCCGTCGGCACGCTGACCAATGCGGGCACCATCGATGGCGGATCGCGCAGCGCGGTCGATGCGGGGGCGACCTATAGCTCGGCCGTCTATGGCTCTGGCTGGACGAACAGCGGCACGATCAGCAACAACGGCACCGCCGCGACGCTGGCCAATTATCGCGGATCGACGCTGACCAACAGCGGCACGATCAGCAATGCGGGCACCGGCGCGGTCATCGTCTCGCCCGCTGGCTACAGCCTGTCGCTGGTCAACCAGGCCGGTGGCCGGATCGCCACCGCCGGGACGACCGCCATCCAGGGCGATAGCGGCATCAACCTGGCCAACAGCGGCACCGTCGTCGGCGATATCGCCGCGACCGCAGGTCAGTTCAGCTATTACACCAGCACCATCGACAACACGACGGGCACGATCACCGGCAGTGTCCGCCTGGGCGCGGGCAACGACACGCTGGTCGTCGGCTATGCGAACGGCGCGATCCGCACCGGGATCAGCGGCACGATCGACGGCGGGGCGGGCACCGACACGCTTCGCGTCCGCTTCACCAATGACGCCACCCTGTCCTCGGCGTTGACGCTGCCGACCAATTTCGAACAGCTGGTTCTGGCCCCCGATGCCAAGATGACGACGACGCTGGCGCGCGGCTTTACGGTCGCGGTGCCCCTGCGCGTCGGGGGCAGCGGCACGATCGTCAACAATACCGCGCTGAGCGGCACCGGCACCGTGCTGGCCGATGACTATAGCTCGTCTGGCTCGCCCAGCGTGACCAATTCCGGGACGATCACCGGTACGGGCACGCAGAGCGGCACCTTTGCCGTCTCGATGAACTATGTAAACCGCTTCGAAAACAGCGGCACTGTCACCGCCAGCCAGAACGGCGTCGCGTTCAGCTCGCAAGGCGCCTTCGTCAATTCGGGTACGATCACCGCGACCGGCACCGCCGTGTCGTTGTTCGGACCGAGCTTCAGCAATTCGGGCACGATCCGCTCGACCGGCGGGATCGGCGCGACCTTGTCGGGTTCGTCTGGCTCGACCTGGACCAATAGCGGCCGGATCGAGGGCGCGACCGCCGGGCTCCAGCTGTCGAGCAGCCTGACCAACAGCGGCACGATCACCGCAACCGGCACCGGCGTGTTCATCGGCTCTTACGGCAACCTCACCAATGCGGCGGGCGGCATCGTCAGCGGGGGTACGCGCGCCATCGCGCCGAACGGCAATTTCAGCGTGTTCAACGCGCGCATCGCCAATGCGGGCACGATCAACGGCGACGTGACCTTCGGCTCGTCCTCGTCGAGCAGCTATTACGGCAACAACAACGCCTATTATGCGCTGGCGGGCGGCGTCCTGAACGGCAACCTGACGCTGACCAGCGGCGACCTGCTGGTCGCCGAGATGACGGGCACCAGCGGCAACCGTTTCGCCGGCATCACCGGCACGGTGTCGGGCACCAATGCGGGCCTGCGCCTGCGCGTACGCACCGACACCAGCGCGACGCTGCCGACCGCGACCATGTTCACCACGGTCGGTTACGAGCTGTTCGACAAGGCGGCGCTGACCCTGACCGGCGCGGCCTCGACCCGGCCGCTCTATCTGTCGGGCCAGGGCAGCGTCGACCTGACCGCCGACATCGCCAGCACCGCCGGCTCGGTCCTCCAGCTGACCACGCGCAGCGTCGCGCCGGGCGAAACCTATGCCGCCAATGCGCTGACGGTCACCAGCCGCGGCGCGCTGTCGCTCGCGGTGTCGAGCAGCGATGTCTACAACGCCTATGCCGTCTCGCTGGGCAGCGACGACAGCTTCACCAATGCGGGCACGATCAGCGTCACCGACACGCGGTCGAACAATTACTACGCGCTCGCCGCGATTTCGGGTGGCAAGACCGTGGTCAATGACGGCACGATCACGCTGAACGGCGCGACCGGTTTTCAATCCGCCCGGGCCGTCACCAACAACGGCCGTATCGTCCAGGCGGCGGGCGGGCGGGCCGCAACCGGTGTCTTGGGCTTCACTTCGCTGGTGAACACCGGGACGATCGAGGTCGCGGGCAACGCCGTCATCATGGATTATTCAAGCGGCACGATCGACAATAGCGGCCGGATCGCCAGCACCGGCGGCATCGCGATCAGCCAGAATTACAGCTATGGCACCGTGATCCGCAATCTGGCCGGGGGCACGATCGCGGGCGCGACCGGGCAGAACGCCATCCGGCTCGGCGGGGGCCAGGTCGCCAATGCGGGCACCATCACCGGCGATGTCGACCTGGGCTATGCCAGCTATGGCGGCCGCTCCTACAGCAGCGCCATCTATACCAGCAATGGCGGTACGCTGACCGGCAATCTGCGCTTCGGCGACGGCAACGACGTGTTCGTCGAGACGGACGGTCAGACCGGCGTGACCGGCACGATCGACGGGGGTGCAGGCACCGACACCTATCGCCGCGCCTTCACCAAGTCGGGCACCGCGACGCTGGGCAACCTGACCGCGGTCAATTTCGAGCGCGAGGATGTCCAGGCGATCGGCGCCGATACCGTCGTGACCGTTGGGGCGAGCACCGCGCTGGCTTCGCTGGGCATGCTGGGCGACGGCCAGGTCGTCAACACCGCCAATGTCGATGGCGACCTGACCATCGGCGACTCGTTCTATTATTATCCGCAGCCGCAAACGCCGACCGTCCTCGCCGCGCTGACCAACCAGGCAATCGTCAAGGGCGGCGTCTCGGGCCAGGTTTCGAACTTCACCAACAGCGGCACGATCGGCGACGCTGCGTTGCAGCGGACGGCGGTGTCGCTCTTCGGCTTAGGCGATACCAGCTTCACCAATTCGGGCAGCATCCTGAACGACGCCAGCCGTGGCAGCGTCAACCTGTCGGTCAATAGCGGAACGATCACCGCCACCAACAGCGGCACGATCGCCCAGGGGCTCAGCGCTTTTGCGAGCAACTATAATTATTACGGCACCTCGACGCCGGACGTGCCGCAGCCGCTGAAGGTCACGCTGACCAACACCGGCACCATCGCCACCACCGCCGACCGGCGATCGGGCGTCCAGCTGACGATCAACGACGAGCGGGGCGTGGGTGGGTCGATCCAGTTCGACAATAGCGGCACGGTCACGCAGGGCGTCAACGCCTATGCCAGCAGCTATACCTATTACAACACGACGATACCCGAGACGGCGCAGGGGATGGGCATCACCGTCACCAACAGCGGCTCGATCACCGCCGCATCGCTTTACCAGGCGGCCGCGCTGCTGACGATCAGCGACGCCCGCGACATGGCCGGGTCCATCACGCTGACCAACAGCGGGACGATCGAGGCCAGCGGTGTTTCCGGTGACGGCGTCAGCGCCAGTTTCGCCGGCAACCCCGCCAGCACCACGACCCAGAGCTTCGCCATCACCAACAGCGGCACGATCCGCGCCAATGGCGGTGGGCAGACGATCCTCGATCCTTATGCCGGGGCCAGCGTGCCGCTGGACCGCGACGCGCCCACCACCATCATCGCGACCGGCGTGTCGCTCTATGGCAGGGGGGCCGCCAGCGCGACGGTCGTCAACAGCGCGACCGGCACGATCGAGGCGACCGGCACCAAGTCGGTCGCGCTGCTGGCCGATGGCGTGGCGCTCGACCTGACCAATGCCGGGACGATCCGTGGCACGACCGGCACGACGCTGGCCGCGAACGACACACTCGCGCGGCTGAACGGCACCACCATCGCGGGCGCGATCCAGACGATCGGTTCGGCCGACAACAAGATCGTCAACACCGGCACCATCATCGGCTCGATCGCGCTCGGTGCGGGCAACGACCGGATCGAGAATACCGGTCAGATCCAGGGCGAAGTCTTCCTGGGTGCCGGCGACGACACCTTCCTCCACCGCGCCAGCGCGACGCTGACCGGGACGGTCGACGGCGGGACGGGCACCGACAGCCTGATCGTCGATGCGACCGGGGGCGGCACCGTCAACGGCAACCAGTTCATCAACTTCGAACGCTTCAGCCAGATCGGCCAAGGCAACGTCACCTATGCGGGCGCGTTCAACTTCACCACGCTGGGCGTGGCGGGCGGATCGGTGACGGTCGCGGCGGGCCAGACGCTGGCCAGCACCGGCGCGACCACCATCACCGGCACCGACGCGGCCGAGACGGTGACCAACAACGGCACCATCGCCGGGTCGGTCGCACTGGGCGGCGGCAACGACCGCTTCGTCAACACCGGCACCGTGCAGGGCGCGGTGGCGCTGGGCGACGGCGACGACAGCTTCGTCGAGGGCGCAGGCTCGCGCGTCGTGGGCGGCGTCGATGGCGGCGCGGGGACCAACCTCTATACCGCCCTGCTCAGCGGTGACCGCACGGGTCTCGGCCAGCGCAGCAACTTCCAGCAGCTGGCGGTGACCGGCACCGGCACCCTGTCGCTGACCCTCGACCAGAGCTTCGACACGGTCGCGCTGGCGGGCACTGGCCTCAACGTCGCGCTGGCGGGCAACCGCATCGGCGCGGTGACCGGCACGGACGCGGCCGAGCAGCTGCGCGTCGACGGCGACATCGCCAGCGTCGCGCTGGGCGCGGGCAACGACACGCTGGCGCTGGGCACGACCAATGCGGCGGGCCGTTACGACGGCGGTGCTGGCACCGACACGCTGGCCTTCACCGCCAATGCGCCGGTCGTGCTGAGCGGCGTGGCGACCGGCTTCGAGAATGTCTCGCTGACCGGCAACGCGCTGACCGTCACGGGCGCGCTGGGCTCGCAGGGCGCGCCCTTGAGCTTCGGCGATGGCGACCTGTCGCTGACCGTGGCCAAGGGCGGGACGCTGGCCGGGGTCATCGATCTGGGCGGTGGCAACGACGCGCTGCGTCTGGCGGCGGGGTCGGTCCTGCTCGGCACCGTCACCGGCGGGTCGGGCACCGACCGCGTCACGCTGGAGCTGGCGGGCAACCAGACGCTGGCGTCGGGCCAGCTCAACGGCTTCGAGACGCTGGCGACCGAGGGCACCGGCACGCTGTCGCTGACCGGCACCCATGCCTATAATCAGGTCAATGCCGCGACCGACCTGACCATCGCATCGGGCAGCAGCCTGACCGCGAACCAGGTCGCCTTCACCAGCGGCAACCAGCGCTTCACCATCGCGGGCACCTTCGCAGGGGCCGTCGATGGCGGCGCGGGGACCGATGCGATCGCGCTGTCGGGCGGTACGGCCAGTGCGCCGGTCGCCTTCACCAACGTCGCCAATGTCGAGGCGCTGGCGATGACCGGCGGTTATGCCACGGTGTCGGGCAATGCGGCGTTCGGCTCTGTCGACATGTCGAGTGGTCGACTGGTCGGCCTGGCCGGATCGACCATGGCCGCCACGCAGTTCCTGGTCCGCCAGGGCGCGACCTTCGGCTCGGCGGGCACGGTGAACGGCAATGTGACGGTGGCGGGAACCTTGAGCCCCGGCGCGTCGCCGGGCACGATGACCGTGAACGGCAATGTCACGCTGAACAGCGGCTCGCTGTCGTTCTTCGAGCTGACCCCGACCGTGTCGGACAAGCTGATCGTGAACGGCGCGCTGGCGATCGGCAGCGGCTCGACGCTGCAGATCGTGTCGAGCGGCGCGCTTCGCCCCGGCACCTCCTACGACCTGATCGTCGCCAGCGGCGGCATCTCGGGCAGCTATACGAATGTGCAGAAGCCGACCGACCTGTTCGGCTTCGTCGTCCAGCGCGCCGACCGCATCCAGCTGCTCGGCCAGTTCCTGGGCGATGCGGGCTTCACCCCGCAGGTGTCGCGCAGCATCGCCTATGCCAACGCCACCCTGGCCCAGCAGCCCGCGACCAGCACGCTGTTCGCCGCGCTGCCGTCGCTGCTGACCGCCTCGGGCGCGTCCAACCCGCGCGGGTTCGCGCAGATCACGCCGGAGGCCTATGCCTCGGCGAGCCAGATCGGCGTCGACAATGCGCTGGGCCTGGTCCAGGCGGCACGTGGGGAGGCCTTTGCCACCACGCGTGACGAGGCGGGGCCCTTCACCTTCGGCCAGACGCTCGGCCAGTGGCACACGCTGGGCGCCGACCGGGCGCAGGGGACCAGCGAGACCAAGACGCGCGGCTATGGCTTCCTGGGCGGCGTCGGCTATGGCGATCGCCAGTGGATGATCGGTGCGTTCGGCGGCTGGCTGGACACGCGCCAGTCCATCGCCCCGCTCGCCGCCTCGACCAAGGCCGACGGCGTGGTGGCGGGCGTGCATGGCCGCTACAGCATGCCGAACGGCTTCGGCTTCGGCGCCTCGATCGTCTATGACGGCGCGCAGGCCCGTACCACCCGCGCGCTGCCGGGCACGGCGTCGGGCTTCGGCCGCTACGACCTGACCACCTGGACCAGCGACGTGTCGGTCCATTACGCGGCCGAGATGGCGGACGGCTGGGCGCTGACCCCGCGCGCCGGGCTGACCTATCTGCGCACCACCCGCCAGGGTGTCACGGAAACGGGCGGCAGCCCGTTCGCGCTGGGCGTCGCGCGCAACCGCCTGGTCGCGGGCTTTGCCGATGCCGGGATCACCGTCGGGCGCAGCGATGCGTCGGATGCGCCTTTCCGCCCCTTCGTGACGCTGGGCGCCCGCTACCAGATCGAGGGCAACCGCGCCCTGGCGCTGGGCGGCTATGCGGGCGGGGGCCTGGGCCTCGTCGCGCTGGGCGCCGCGCGCACGCCGCTGGTGGCCACCGCGACGGGCGGCGTCGCCTATCGCTTTACCGGCGGTCTCGACCTGTACGCCACCGGCAGCGCGCAGAGCGGCCGCGACGACCATCAGGAAACGATCACCGCGGGCATCCGCCTGCGCTTCTGATCGGCTAAGCGGCCGGGGCGGTGATCCGCCCCGGCCCATGGTCTGGCAGGCCGAATGTCAGGCCACCCGGTAATGACCCCCAAGGCCACGCGATGCGCGGTGACGCTATCGAACCCATGGCAGCCGAAGATGTTCGCGGCGCCCCGCGATGCGCCAGACTGGCGCGTATGATCCATCTGCCACTGGAAACAGGCGAAGCTGGTACGCGGGCACCGGTTGGTGTGGCAATCCAATCTCTCCGGCCGTGACACCCCTCCGTCAGGCCTGCGGCCTGCCACCTCCCCTGCAAGGGGAGGAACGGGATGCATGTTGGATTGGCCTTGGCCCATCGGCCGAAAGGCAGGATGCCCAAAGCCGATCATCCATGCGAGCGGCCTTTGGTGCTTCCCATGCCGGGACGGAGGAATTCCCGTTGACGGCCGGACACAACGCCGACCGGCATCGTGTCCCGTTATTCTCGAAACGCATCCTCGCGCAGTCGTGTGAACGGCGACAGGATGTACGCCATCACCGAACGCTTGTCGCCGATCAGGTTGACATCGGCGGTCATGCCCGGGCCGATCGCCAGTCGCTGGCCGCTGGGGCCGCGGAAGTTCTGCGCGTCGGCGCGGACGCGCACGATGTAGAAGCTTTCGCCGTTGCGTTCGTCGACGGTCGCATCGGGCGAGATCGTGACCACCTGGCCGTCCATCCCGCCATAGATGCCGGACTCATAGGCGGTGATGTTGACCCGCGCGCGCTGGCCGATCCGGACCGAGGCGATGTCCTTGGGATTCACCTTGGCCTCGACGGTCAATGCGTCGGCCGACGGCACAACCTCGACGATCGGTTGGCCCGCACCGATGCTGGCGCCGACCGTCGAGACGAGGACGCGGTTGACCCGTCCGTCGACCGGCGAGGCGACGGTCGCGCGGCCCAGCCGGGCGGCCAGCGCGGGCACCGCCTGGCGGCGCGCGGCCAGCTCGGCCTGGGCGGTGGCCAGTTCGGTACCCGCCTGGGCGCGCCACGCGCCGCGCACCTGGGCCAGCGAGGCATGCGCCTCGGCGACGGAGGCCTGGGCCCGCGCGACCGCCGCAGCGGCCTGGGCGGCGTCGGTCGTGGCGACGGCGGCCGTGTTTTCCAGCTGGATCAGGGTGATCTGCGGCTCGATGCCACGTTCGACCAGCGGCCGCATCAGGTCGAGCTGACGCCGCGCACTGTCGCGCGCCGAAATGCGCGACTGATAGGCGGCGCGCGCCTCGGCCACGGCACGGTTCGCCTGCGCCTCGCGCGCGGCGGCCGCCTGGCTCATGCTGGTCAGGTCGCTCATGCGCGCCGTGTGGAGCGAACGCTCGATGCCGATCTGTTCGGCCAGCGCGGGTGTCGTAGCGGCGGGATAGACCGGATCCCGGCCCGCAATCTCGGCCTGGAGGCGACCGATCTTGGCGGACAGGGCCCCGACCGTCGCCTCCGAGCTGCCGAGTTCGGCCCCGGCCTGTGTCCGGTCGAGCCGGACCAGCGCCTGGCCACGGCGGACCACATCGCCCGCGCGCACCAGGATTTGTGAGACGATGCCGCCCTCCAGATTGCTCAGCACCTGAAGGCGGCTCGACGGCACGACCCGGCCGGGCGCGTGGACGGTCCGATCGAGCTCCACCACGGTGGCCCAGATTACGAAGGACACGAAGAAACCAAGGATGAGCCACAGAAGCAGATTGGAGAGGGCCTTGGGCTTGATCCGGCCCGCCAGGTCTTCGAGATGCGTGGATTGCTGATCGGTCATGAACGTGGATCTCAGGCGACAGCGCGCGGGCGCTGGAGTTCTTTCAACACGGCATCGCGCGGGCCGTCCTGCACCACGCGACCGCCCTCGACGACAACGATACGCTCGACCAGCGCCAGCAGCGCGGGGCGATGGGTGATGAGGACGAAGGTGCGTCCCTGCAGCTCGGCCTGGAGGCGGGCGATCAGCTGGGTCTCGCTGCCCTGGTCCATCGCGCTGGTCGGCTCGTCGAACACGATGATCTGCGGCCTTCCCGCTAGCGCACGCGCGAGGCTGATCGCTTGGCGCTGGCCCCCCGACAGCCCTTCGCCGCGATCGGCGAGTTGCAGGTCATAGCCATTGGCGATCCGCCCCATGAAGCCATGCGTCCCCGACAGCTCGGCGACGCGCAGCATCTCGGTATCGTCGACGCCGTCGCGGGCCAGCACGATATTCTCGCGCACGCTGCCCGACAGCAGCACCGGCTCCTGCAACGCGGTGCCGATCAGGCTGCGCATCGCTGAGGGATCATATTGGCGGATGTCGGTGCCGTCGATCATGACCAGCCCTTCCTGCGGCGGGTAGAGCCCCAGGATCAGCCGCGCGATGGTCGACTTGCCCGACCCGACCCGCCCGAGCAGAGCCACGCGCTGGCCCGCCGGGATGACAAGGTTCAGGCCGTCCAGGGTCTTCTCCGCCGCGCCCGGATAGCGGAACTCGACGCCGCGCAGCTCGATCCGCCCCTCGAACTTGGCCGGGCGCAGCGCACCGGCGCCCGGCTCTTCCGACCCCGTCTCCATCATGCCGTCAATCTGCTTATAGGCGATGCGCGTCGCCGACAGCCGCGACAACAGGGTCGCGATCGTCGCCAGCGGCTGTACCGCCCGGCCGGACAGGATCGAGCAGGCGACCAGCGCCCCCGTCGTCAGCCGATGGTCCGCAATCAGATAGACCCCTGCCACCACCGTCCCCGCATAGGACAGCGTATTGGCCGAGGCGGAAACCGTGACCGCGATCGTCGAGACCAGACGCTGCCGCGTCGAACTTTCGCCATGGGCGACATTGGCCTGGCTCCAGCGCCGACCGAGCAGCCGCCCGGCCCCCGACGTCTTGACCATCTCCAGCGCGCCGACCGTTTCGACCAGCACACTCTGCTTCGACAGGCCCTGGCTCATGGACTTGGCGGACAGGCGGTCCAGCGCGGGGCGCGTCAGCCAGCCCGCCCCGATGACGATCGGGATCGCGGCCAGCGGCACCCAGACGATCGGCCCGCCCAGCACCGCGATGAAGACCAGGGTGACGACGATGAAGGGCACGTCGACCAGCGCGGTCATCGTGGCCGAGGCGAAGAAATCGCGCAGCGTCTCCAACTCGCGCATCATGCCGGTCAGCGCGCCGGTCGATCCCTTTTTCTGGTCCAGCCGGATCGCCACCAGGCGGCGGAAGACGCGGCTGCCGATGTCATGGTCGATGTCCGCGCCCGCCAGATCGGTGAAATAGGCGCGCAGGATGCGCAGCAGGAAGTCGAACACCACCACCACCAGCAACCCGATCGACAGCGCGGTCAGCGAGGTGAAGGCATTATTGGGAACCACGCGGTCATACACCGTCATGGTGAACAGCGAGGTGATGAGCCCGAAGATGTTCACCATCGCGGCGGCCAGCGCGACCTTCACATAGGTCGCCTTGTTGCGCAGCATCGGCTCCATCAACCAGGGTGCGAAGCGCGGTCGCGGCTGCTCGATCATGTCGGGGGACGTCGTCATCGGGGATCCAACGTTACAGGGTCGAGGCCGAGGACCGGCAACAGCCGTCCGGTACGAGCCAGAAGGGCATAGCGCGCGCTGTCCAGTTCGATCACGGTCTGGATATAGCGGGCAGCGACACCGAAGTAATTGTTCTCGGCGCTGAGCAGGTCGAACAGGGTGCCGCGCGCCACCCGGAACCGCTCGGCCAGCACGTCGCGCGAGCGGCGACTGGCGATATAGTTGCTTTCGATGGCGGTACGCGCCGCCTCGAGCGCGGTGACATCGGCCAGCGCGATCTCGGCATCGCGCTGGGCATCGATCCGCGTGCGGCGCAACCGCGCATCGGCACCGCTGGCGCGCGCGATCCCCTGGCGGGCCCGCTCTGCCGCACCGCCACCCAGCCGCATGGACAGGGTGACGCTGCCGCGAATGTCATAGTCCCGGGCGGTTTCGAAGATGCCGTAACGACCGGCATCCAGGCCGGCGGAAAGCTGGGGCAGGCGATCGGCCTGCAGTGCCTGGGCGTCCCGCCGCGCGGCCTCGGCCCCCTGCCTGGCCATGCGGACCGTCGGCAGGCCCTCGACGTCCTTGGCCAGCCCGGCGCGCGCCACCGTATCAAGCGTGGGTACCGGCCCGCGGCCAAGCTCCGAAGGGGCGGGGGTTCCGATCACCGCGCCATATTGCGCCTCGGCATTGGCGAGCTGGCGGTGGAAATCGGCATCCTGGGCTTCGGCCGATGCGATATAGCTGTCGACCTGCGCGATGTCTGCGCTCGCCGCCACGCCCTGACGTATCCGTCCTTCCAGTGCTTGGCGCAAATCCTTCTGGTTGGCGACGAACGCATCCGCCAGCTTCACCAGAACGCGGTAGCCATAGACCTGATACCAGGCCGAGACGGCGCGCAGGGCGATCTGGGTACCCGTATCCTCAACCCCCGCCCGCGCCGCCTCCAATCGTGCGGCACCGGCGCGGACGCGGTTGATGCTGGAGCCCCAGTCGAACACCGGCTGCTGCACGCGGATGAGTTCGTCGGTACGATGCCGGGGGCGCGAGCGTTCCAGGACATTGCCCGGATCGCTGGAGAATTGGCGGCTGAGCACTTGGAAACTGGAGAGCGAGATGTCGGCGGTGGGCAGGCGACGGGCGACCGCCTCGCCACGCACCGCATCGGCCTCGTCGACCTGGGCCACGGCCTCGTCGATCGCGGGATTGCGCCGCACCGCAGCGCCGATCGCCGCGCGAAACGAGGCCTCGTCGGTCGCCTGCCGAGCGAGGCGCAGCACCGGATCGTTCGCCACGTCGATATGCAGCGGATCACCTTGGGGGGCCGGCAAGCTGCCCTGCGCGCGCGGTCCGAGGAAGGGCTCAGCATCCGGTGCCATGCCCGCCATTCTCGGCGATAGCGGCGGCCTGGTCGTATCGGGCAAGGCGACGAGCGGCCCCGTTTGGCTAGGCAAGATTTGGGTTGGCAGGGTCGGGGCCGGTACCGGGATGACCGGGGCGGCCGTCGCCGGGAAACCGGGTGAGGGAGGTAGAGGCGAGGGGGACAGGGGCCGGGGCGTTGCGCCCTGTTGCGGGTCGACGACCAGCGATCCGGACGGAAGCTGTCCCGCCACCGCCGGTGCCGACGCCGTTGCGATACCGACAAGCAACGCGGCGCACCGGATCCGGAATGTGCGGACGGAGAGGGAAATCATGCGGTTCTGGCCCCGGCGATCCCGATGCGGATCGCCCCTTTCATTTGCACCGAGCTAAGCGTGGATGGCCTGGAAAAACAAGGCCGGCGCGGAAGCTTCCTTCCCGCCGGCCCTGTCCCCAGGCCCTGTTCGGATACCCTATCCGCAGGCCACCTTGGGATAGCCTGCGGATGTGACGCCGCCCGTCAGGCGATGACGAGATTGTCGACGTTGACGTGGATCTCCGACACATCGGCCCAGCCCTTGCCGACCAGCAAACCGGTATCGCCATGGTCGGTCGTGTCGGTCATGAAGACGGCAGGCGAAACCGTGTTGTGCGCAACCGGCTCGATCGCGGCGGGCGTGGCAGCCAGCACGTCGTGGCTGGCCTCGCTGGCCGGTGCCACGGCAGCCGAAACGGCAGGCGATGCAGGCGTGGTGCCGAGCGAACGGCCCTCTGCATAGCCATACAGGACATAGTGGCGGGCCAGTGCATCGGCATCGTTGCCAAAGGCTGCCGCCAGATCGACGTTGGCCGCAGCATAGGCCGCCGCATTGAAGGTGGTCACCCGACCCTCGGCAGAACCATATTGGATATAGTGCTTGGCGGCTGCCGTCTCGTCGGCACCATAGGCACGAATAAGATCACCGAAGGACGCCAGATAGGCCCATCCGTTAAAGCTGGTCACGCGGCTTTCGCCTGCGCCCCATTCGATGAAGTGTCGGGCACCCGCCGTAGCATCTGCGCCATACGCATTGATGAGATCGATATGCGACGCGATATAATCGAGCGCATTGAAGGTCAGGGAACGTCCTTCACGGAACCCGTATTCGGCAAAGTGCTGAGCGCCACCCGCTGCATTCGTACCGTAAAAGGCACGCAGGTCGCTGTAGCCCGCAATATATGTCAGCGCATCGAAGGCCGTGGTCGAGCCGAGAACGCTGGCAGAAGATTTGGCCGAGGTGTTGAAGAAGGCCATCTGCTCAACACCGGAAACGTCGACCGCTCCCTGCGCGGTAACCAGAAACGTACGCTCACCGGCCGACAGCAGATGATAATCCGACTGGAAACCACCTAGAACCAGCGTGTCGTTGCCGGTGCCGCCGTCGACACGGTCGAAACCACCGCCCGCCCGAATGGCCGCCGTTCCCGCCACCGTGATGATGGTGTCGTCACCGGCAGCACCCGACAGGGTGTTGCGTCCTTCATTGCCGATGATGACGTTGTTGGCGTCGTTGCCGGTCGCGTCGATCGCGGCCGTGCCTGTCAGGGTCAGATTCTCGAACCCGGCCCCCAGCACATAGCTGACGCTCGCGCGCACCGTGTCGATGCCGCTGCCACCGAACTCGCTGAGCTGATCGCCAGCATCGTCGACGACATAGGTGTCGTTACCCGCGCCACCGAACAGCAGGTCCGCGCCCGCGCCACCGTCGAGCAGATCGTCGCCGTCACCTCCGAACAGCTGGTCACTGCCGATGCCGCCGAACAGCTGGTCGTTACCGGCATTGCCGAAGAGCTGGTCGTCGCCCGCATTGCCCTGGACGACATTGTCGAACGCATCGCCGATCAGGACGTCATTGCCCGAACCCAGGATAACGTTCTCGAAGCCGGAAACCTGGTCGCTGCCGCCCTGTGCGCCTGCAGCCGCCTGACCAGCGGCCAGGTTGATCTGCACCGCGTTGGTGATGTCGCCGTAATACAGCGTATCGAAACCGGTACTGCCCACCAGGATGTCGTCACCCGCGCCACCCGAAATCCAGTCATCGCCCGCACCGCCATCGATGCGATTGGCACCGGCATCGCCGGTCAGCATGTCGCCGAACGACGAGCCGATCAGGCCTTCGATCCCGATCAGGATGTCGTTGCCGTTCACCGTCGCTTGCGGCCCGGTGATGCCCAGGTTGATCGTCACGCCCGCTGCGGCATCGCTGTAGACGGCGGTGTCGTTGCCGTTCCCGCCGACGAGGATATCGTCGCCTGTGCCGCCCACGAGCGTGTCGTCGCCGTCTCCACCGCTCAGCGTGTCATTACCGGCACCGCCCTCGATCCGGTTGGCGTTCGCGTCACCGGTTAGGGTGTCGGCAAGTGCCGAGCCGACCAGGTTCTCGATCCCGGACAGGGTATCGTTGCCGACCCCCGTCGCCTGCGCACCGGTGATCGCCAGGTTCACGATCACGCCGACCGCCGCATCACCATAGTCCGCGGTGTCGGTCCCGGCACCGCCGATCAGCGTATCATCACCGCTGCCGCCACGCAGCGTATCGTCGCCGTTACCGCCGTCGAGCGTGTCGTTGCCGCCCAGGCCGACCAGGACGTCGTTGCCGTCCCCGCCGCTCAGCGTGTCGTTGCCGGTCGCACCGGTAATCGTCTCGTCGCCCGCAAAGCCGGTCAGGACCAGATTGCCGATGAACCCGTCGAAGTTGAACGCGGTGAACCCACCGGTATAGCCGTTGCTGATCGTGAAGACGGTGACGAAGCCGTTGGTCGTCCCCGCGCCGTCACGATCCGTCTGCAGCAGCAGGTCGGTCCCCGACTGGAACAGGCGCAGATGGCCGCTGGCAAAGGCGTTGCCGTTCGCCGTGTAGCCGGTCAGCCCGCGATTGAGGAAATCGGTCAGTTCGAACCGATCGCCGCTGTTGCCGACCTGGAAGTCGGTGACGCGGTTGGTACGGGCGGTCGTCGCCACTTCGGTCGAAAGCGCCGCACTTGCCCCGACCCCCAGCTGGATGGTGTCGGCACCCTCGCCGAGCGTAACCTGGTAGTTGTTGACGTTCGCGGCACCACGCATGCTGATGCTGACCAGGTCGTTGCCCGAGCCGGCATTGATCGTGGCGCTGGCGACACCGGTCAGGATGATGCGGTCATTGCCCGCCCCGCCATCGACCGTGACGACGTCGACGTTGCGATCGTTGGAGGTGGCGCCCGCCGCCAGATAGGTGGTGCCGTTGAGGCCCGCCGCGTTGGCCGCCAGGGCCGTCGACAGGGTGCCGCCGCGCAACTCGATGAAGTCGTCGCCGTCGCCGCCATCCATCAGGATGTTGCTGGCGGCGTTGGCCGTACCGGCCGTGGTCGCGTTGGCGCGTGTCACCAGGATGCTGTCGTTGCCGCCATAGCCGTAGAGCGCGTCGGTCTGGCTGAGCGCGGCATTCGTGACCGCCACCGCATTGTCGACCAGCAGGTTGAAGTCGTCATTGCCGCGCAGCGTGTCGCCATAGCCCGAACCGGTCAGATACTCGATGTCGACCAGCGTATCGATGCCTTCGCCACCGGTATCCTGCGCCGTTCCCTGGATGCGCAGGTCGACATTCACGCCGGCGATCGCGTTGACATAGGTGGCGGTGTCGAGGCCTTCGCCACCGATCAGCGTGTCGTTGCCCAGGCCGCCCGACAGCGTGTCGTTGCCGTACCAGCCGTCGAGGATGTCGTCGCCCGCATTGCCGGTCAGATTGTCGACCGTGCCGCCACCACGGACCACATCATTGCCGGTGCCGCCACGGAAGATCACCCGCTCGATGCTGATGAACTGGCCGCGCTGCACACCGTCGACCGTGATCGCGCTGTTGCCCGCCAGATTGCCGATGTCGAACCGGATCGCGCCCGTGTGGTCGGTATAATAGGCATAGGCCGTGTCGGTGCCATCGCCGCCATCAAACGTGTCGTCGCCACCGTCATTGGTGTAGACCGCAGTCAGCGCGGTGGTGCTGGCATTGCCGATTCCGCCCACCAAGCTGTCATCGCCGTCGCCGCCCCGCAGGATGTCGTTGCCCAGGCCACCGATCAGGATGTCGTTACCGGCACCACCCTCCAGCACGTCGTCGCCGTCCGCCATGCCCGCGGTCGTGCTGAACGTATTGACGTAATCACCGAAGATCACGTCGTTGCCCGCACCACCGACCAGCGTGTCGCCAAGGCCGTTGCCGACGATGAAGTCGGCCGCGGCACCGCCCACCAGGCGGTTGGCGGTCATGTCACCGCCGCGCAGGGTATTCGAAAGCGTCGCGGAGCCGATCACATTCTCTATATCGCGCAGCGTGTCGCTACCGCCGAACGAACCGGTCGTCTGCGCCGTGGTGGTGTTCAGATTGACCACCACTGCCGAGGTTGCGGCGGAATAATCCACCGTGTCCGACCCTGCGCCACCGTTATAGGTATCGTTGCCGCCGCCTTCGTAGAAGACATTGTCGCCCGCATTGCCGGTGATCGTGTCGTTGCCCGACCCCGTCAGGACATTCTCGAAATTGACCAGCGTGTCGTTGCCAAGGCCGGTATTCTGGGCCGTAGCCAGCGACAGGTCGACCGTCACGCCGGTCGTACCGCGATAGGACACGGTATCGGTCCCCGCGCCACCGTCCAGCACGTCGTCGCCCGCGCCGCCCTCGATCCGGTTGTCGTTGGCATCGCCGGTCAGCACGTCGTTGCCGAGGCCGCCCACCAGATTCTCGATGTTGCGCAGCGAGGCGATCTGCCCGGCCGCGACGCTGGCGATGCCGTCATTGGGGCTGCGCAGCGTCGCGGTGACCGCATCGTTGCGACCGGAGAACGAAGCGGTATCGGATCCGGTGCCGCCATCCAGCAGGTCGACGGTGCCACCGGCATTGCCGCCGTCAGAAAGGAGGTCGTCGCCCGCACCGCCCGAGATCACATTCTCGGCGGTATCACCCGACAGGCTGTCGCCGAACGCCGAACCGAGCAGGTTCTGGAAGCCCGAAAGCGTGTCGGTGCCCGCGCCGATCGTGGACTGCGCGGTTCCCTGGAGCGACAGGCTGACGACCACGCCGGAGGTCGCACCGGCGTAGGACGCGGTATCGTCGCCCGCCCCGCCGATCAGCCGGTCATTGCCCGCGCCGCCTTCGATCACATTGGCGTTGGCATCGCCGATCAGCGTGTCGTCGAGCGCCGAGCCGATCAGGTTTTCGATACCAGTGAGCGTGTCGAGCCCGCCCGCGACGGTGTTCTGCGCCTGGCCCTGCAGGTTCAGGTCGACCGTCACGCCCGTCGTCGAACCACCGCTGAAGGCGTTGGTGTAGGACGCGGTGTCATTGCCCGAACCGCCGATCAGCGTGTCGTTGCCCAGCGTGCCCAGCAGGAAGTCGTTCCCCTCGCCGCCATCGGCAACCAGGCTGCTGGCGTTGTTGGCCGTGACCGTGGTGGTGATCGTCGCCGAATTCTGCAGCGAGATGTTAAGCTGATAGGTCTGACCGGTGGTCAGCGGTTGCGCCACGCTGCCGGTCGCTGACGAATATTGGCCGACGCGGATATAATAGGTGCCCGGCGCGGTGAAGGTATAGGCGATATAGGCGTCGTCGTTGATCGTGGTGCCGGCATCACCCGGCCCGGTGTCGTTGCTGGCCAGCACAGTACCCGCGCTGTTGACCAGTTCCAGGATGCTGTCGCTCAACGTGCCGGTGCCGTCGATATCGAAAATTGCCTGCGTGCCCGGCGCCACCACGTCGATGCGGTAATATTCCAGCGAGCCACCGGCCGCCGTGGCGTTGATCGTCGCATGGGGCAGGGTGGTCGAGTTCGTGATGTCGGGGTTGGCGTCGACGTCATAGGCCCCGGCCGTGGCGACCGCCGTGGCGATGCTGCCATTGTTGGTCGATTGCGCTTTGGTGATGTCCGCCTGCGACGGTGCCGATACCGTGGTGGTGGTGGTGAACCCACCACCGATCAGGCGATCATCACCCGCCCCGCCGATCAGCGTATCGGCGCCGCTGGCCCCACCCGACAGCGTGTTGTTCTGGCTGTTGCCGACAAGCGTGTCGTTGCCGACCGTGCCCTGGATGTTTTCGATACTGCGCAGCGTGTCGGTTTCACCGTCATGATTGACGATGACGTCGGCGCCCGTGTCGTTCAGCGTGGCATTGACGCCAGTCTGGCCGGTGAAGATCACCGTGTCGCTGCCCGCGCCGCCATCCAGCACGTTGTTGGCGCTGTTACCGACCAAGATGTCGTTGCCCGCGCCGCCCTTGGCGTTCTCGATCAACGAACGGACGTCATTGTTGTAGAGCAGCGACATGGCGATGTTGCCGGGCGCCAGGTTGAACAGGTTCTGATAGGCCAGGTTGTTGGCCAGCTGTCCCTGGTCCACGGTCGAGAATTCGCCCGGCCGCAGGTCGATCGACACGCCACCCGCATAGTTGCTGGCATCGATCGTGTCGTTGCCGCCACCATCCCAGATGGTCAGGAAGATCTTGTTACCCGACGGCGCGCCCTGGCCCACCCCGTTGATGAACATCTCGCCGGTGGTCTGGCTGAAGGTGTAGACACTGTCACCGGAATTGGTGTCGTAGTTGGCGCCGTACATATATTGCAGCGCCGCGAGGTCGTACTGCATATAGGTCTGCGGCTGGTTGATCTTCTCGCCCGCAAATCCGCTGTTGGTGAACGGCGCGGGCGTATAGGTCATCAACGACCAGGCCTGTCCATCGCGATCCGGCGTCAGCGACTGCGAGCCGTAGCGCGGGCCGGTGCCAAAATAAAAGGACAGGTCGCTGTTCGTGTAATCCTGATGCCCGTGCTTCAGGCCCATCGTGTGGCCGATCTCGTGCATCATGGTGGCGTAGCCCCAGGTGCCCTTGACCGCGAGGTCGTAATAAGGCTGGCTGGAACGCCCGAACCAGATATCGCCGGCTACTGCCTTCTTGTCGGACGGGAAGTTGCCATAGGCAGAGCCGACATCGTTGTCCGCAGTCTGCGAAATACGGATATTGGCGTGGACGGTGTCGGTGTCCGTGATCTCGCGGAACGTCAGCTTCGTCGCGGCGGACAATTGCGCGAAGGCGGCCCGCGCCGCGACCTGCTGCTGCGAGCCCAGATCGATATGGTAAAGGCTGACGCCGTTCGAATCGAAGGTCGGGCCGTTATAGTTCGAACCCGAGGTCGGGAAGCTGTAGGTAAGATCCAGCGTACCCCATTTGGAACCGATCAGGGTCGCATCGATGTTGCGGTTGCCCGTGAAGGACCGGCTGCCATCGGGATTCGTGACGAGGTTCAGCAACGTGCCGATGTTCTGGCCATCGGGATTGGCTTCATTGATGCCGCCCGATCCCTTGATCGTGCCGCCTGCTTCGCTGGCAGCTTGGCAAAAGGCGCAACCGCAGCCCGAAACCACGGCGATATGCTCGATATCGGGCAAGGTGTTCCAGGTGCCGGGACCCGAATCCCCGCCTGTATTTACGCCGAGTTCGCCGCTGCTCATCAATTTTCCCCTCTATCGATCGACCCGGCAACCGCTCTTCTTGGATTTCGTGTGAGCGAACCTTCAATCGTTAATAATGGCAATTTATTCATCTTCCTTGGGGGCGCGTCAAGCGGCACGCCCAAGGAAATTGTGGCAATTATATTACGTTCTATCCGCCTATATTTGATACATTTCTTCATAAAATATGCTGAAGACAGCGCTGTTAGAATGCTCTCTCTGATAACTTCAACTGCACGCTACTCCCGGGTCGGGATGACGGTTTGCACAGGTGGCGTGACGGGGCGGATGCTGTAGTGTGGGGCGATGACGGACCTGTCATCGAATCTGGCCTTGATCCTCGGCATTGCCGTGCTTGCGACGGGGACGCCCGGGCTGAAGGCACAGGCCCAGGATGCCGTCGTTCGGGAGTCGAGCATGATCCGCACCGCCGTCCCAGCTGATTCGAACCGCCCTCCTGCGAACAGACGGGCAGGCCCCGGTGACGAAGAACGGGGTCGCCATATCCTCTCCACCGCTTTTGTGCGGATCGGCCCCGGCGGATATCTTACGGTAGAGGAGCGTGACGGGCGCCAGCTGATCTTGCGGGACGTCACGATGCACACAAAGGCCTATTGCGGACGACTGGTGTCGTCGGCAGGCGCGGCCGATCGATCCCATTGCGGCAAATATGCCAATGTCGTCGCCGCACGACCGGGGAGCGGAACGGTGAACGTCCCCGGCCCGGATATGGACGGCGTGCTCCTCGATCGACCGGCCACACCCAAGACGACGAAATAATCGGATCCCCTCGACCGGACCTTCATCCGGTCGAGGTGCAGGCAACGGCGGCCCTTTCCCGGTTTGAAACACGCGGTCGATGACAGATTTGTCATCATGAAACCGGCATAATTCCTCCAGAACGTCATCAAGCCGCAACGATCCCTGACCAAGGGACCGGCACATAATCCTTTGGGGGGAATCCATATCATGATCTCGTTCGACCCGCGCTTTGCGGGGCGCTTCCTCGCGTCCAGCGTTCTGGCCCTTCTGTTCGCCACGCCTGCGCTCGCGGCCGATCCGGTGGCCGTCGCCGATCCCGCCAAGACGACCGCGCCCGACGACCAGAAGACCACCAATGACGGCGCGCTGAGCGAGGTCATCGTCACCGCGCAGAAGCGGCCCGAGAGCCTGCAGAAGACGCCGATCGCGATCTCGGTCCTGTCCGCCGAGGACCTGAAGAACCGCCACGTCCAGTCGCTGGTCGACCTGCAGGACGGCGCGATCCCATCGCTTCGCGTCGCGCCCTTCTATTCGCGCAACTCGGCGCTGATCATGAACATCCGCGGTATCGGCGTGCTCGCCGACAGCAACCAGCCCGCGCGCGACCAGGGCGTCGGCGTCTATATCGACGGCGTGTATCTGGGCCGCGCGCAAGGGCTGGGCACCGCGCTTTACGATATCGAGAGCATCGAGGTGCTCAAAGGGCCGCAGGGCACCCTGTTCGGCCGCAATACCGAGGGCGGCGCGGTCAGCATCGTCACGAAGAAGCCGACCGGTGAGTTCGGCCTGACCGCGACCGCAGGCATCGGCAATTTCGGCAGCCGCAAGGCCGAGGCGCATCTCAACCTGCCCGAATGGCATAATTTCAGCGTGAAGCTGGACGGCATCGTCACCAAGCGCGACGGACTGGTCGTCAACCCGCTGCCCGGACAGTCCAACTTCAACGGCTTCGACCGCCACGGCGCGCATGTCGAAATACTGTGGAAGCCGGAGAGCGGCGTGAGTGCGGACTATGCGTTCGACACCTCGCACGATGCCTCGACCCCGCTCTATCTTCAGTCGATCACGGCGGGGACGCTGGCTCGTGCGCCCGCCCTGCCGCTCCAGCCGGACCGGGTGCGTACCGCCAGCATCGGCGTGCCGCAGCAGGACAGCATCGGCGACACGCACGGCCACCGCCTGACGCTCGGCCTCGACCTGGCGCCGGGGCTCCAGCTGAAGTCGATCACCGCCTATCGCGAGCTGGACCAGAGCCAGTATGACAATGGCGGCCAGAACACCTCGACCTACAAGCCCAACGGCGCGTTCAGCCGCTACAGCCTGGCGATGTTCGCGCAGAACCAGTTCAGCCAGGAGATCCAGCTGATCGGCGACACCGCGCGCCTGAAATATGTCGCGGGCGCGATGGCGTATCGCGAGCATACCACCGACAATGCCCAGGCCTTCAACACGATGGTGTGGAACGCCAACGGCACCGCGGCGACGGTCGCCACCTACAATATCGCGACCGTGCCCTATGACCGCGCCAGCCGGATCACGACGCGCAGCATCGGCGCGTTCGGCCAGGCGACCTGGACCCCGGCGATCCTGTCGGACCGGCTGCACGTCACGGGCGGCGCGCGCTACACCCGCGACATGAAGAAGGGCCAGCTGTTCATCGTCAACGGCGCCACCCCCAATGTCGACGGCGTGGTCGCGCCGCGCGGACTGGACGCCGCCTGGTCGCGCGTCGACCCGCTGCTGACGTTGGCCTATGACGTCACTGACGCCGTGCACGTCTACGGCAAATGGTCGGAGGGGTATAAGTCGGGCGGCGCCAATTCGCGCTCGCTGCGCTATGCCCCGTTCAACCCGGAAACGCTGTCGATGTTCGAGATCGGCGCGAAGACCGAGTTCCTCGACCACCGCGCCCGCCTGAACCTGGCCGCCTATACTGGCGCGTACAAGGCGATCCAGATCGACTTCCAGGCCAATTACATCCAGATCGTCAACGGCCAGGTGCTGCAGACCAACCGCACCACCATCGAGACGACGAACGCACCCGGCACCGGCCGCGCCAAGGGGTTCGAGGCCGAGCTGACCTTCGCGCCGATGGCCGGGCTGACGCTGGGCGCCAGCTATTCCTATAACGACGTGACCATCCCGGCGACGGTGAACCCCTTCCCGCAAGGGGCCAGCGGCGTGATCGTGACGACGCCGATCCGCATCTATCCGGTCTATACCCCGGCGCACGCCGCCAGCGGGTCGATCGATTATGACCGGTCGATGGGCGACTATAGCCTGGTCGCGCATCTCGATGCGAATTACGACAGCGGCTTCTATGCCAACTATAACGACCCCGCGCCGGGGATCAGCCAGCCCAAGGGCGATCCGGGCTTCATCGTCAACGGCCGGATCGGCATCACCGATATCGCGCTGAACGACACCGGCGCCCGGCTGAGCGTCGCCGCCTGGGGTCGCAACCTGTTCAACGAGCAGCATCTTTTCTATAAGGGGCTGAACACGCTGACCGGCCTGTCGGGCTTCTTCAACGAGCCGCGCACCTATGGCCTCGAAGCCACGGTGAAGTTCTGATGCGCGCGATGATCGCACTCGCGCTGCTGGTGACGGTTCCGGCGGGGGTGGGGGCTTTTGCCTCCGCGCCCGTGGCCGCGCCCGCCCACACCCGCGTCCTGCCGTTGCAGGGCGGGCGCAATTTCCGCGACCTGGGCGGCTATCGCACCGCCGACGGGCGGTCGGTGAAATGGGGGCTGCTCTACCGCTCGGGCCAGATGCACGACCTGACCGCGGCGGATTACACCTATCTGCAAAAGCGGGGCATCCGCACCGTCTGCGACTTTCGCGACACGGGCGAGCGGACCCGCGAGCCGACGCTCTGGCCCGCCGGCCAGCGCCCCAAGGTGCTGAGCGACGACTATACGCTCGACGTCAGCGCGATGAAGCTGCCCGGTGATCCGGCGGGCTGGACGCGCGAGCAGGTGGTGACGGCGATGACCGCCACCTATCCGCAGCTGCTCGACCAGTTCAACGGCCAGTACGCCCGCATGTTCGCCGAGCTGCTGGCGGGCGACGTCCCGCTCGCCTTTCACTGCACGGCGGGCAAGGACCGCACCGGCGTGGCGGCCGCCCTCCTGCTGACCGCGCTGGGCGTGCCGCGCACGACGGTGGTCGAGGACTACCTCCTCTCGAACCAGCATATGGCGCCGATGCCCGCCCACCCGACCGGCTTCTGGGCCAGGCTCTCGCCCGAGGCCGCGCGTGCCTTTGCCGGGGTCGACCGGCATTATATCGACGCGGTGTTCGCGGTGACCGACCGCCATCCGGGCGGAACCATGGGCTATCTGAAGGACAAGCTGAGCCTGGGCGCGCCCGAGATCGCGAAGCTGCGAACGCTGTACCTGACAAAGGGGTAGGTGACAGGCAGCAGGCCTGACGGAGGAGTGTCCCCGCTGGAGAGGGTGGGGGACCTCGCGACCGGTGACACCCCTCCGTCGCGCTGTGCGCGCCACCTCCCCTTGCAGGGGAGGAATGGGGGCCTGTCGCTAACGATTGTGAAGCCTGCGTCATCAAGACGTCATCCCAATCACATCGCTTCGTAACAAAGCCCCGCCACGGGAGCGGCAACGACCGGCGCCGGGGGGGGTGTCGGCACGAACAGCACCCAGGGGGATCATCATGCACGCCATTCGTTCCGGCATCCGCGGTCTCGCGGGGGTCTCTCTCATCGCATTGGGTCTCGCCGCGACGCCCGTCTTCGCCGCCCCCGGTGATACCGCGGCCCCGGCGGGCGTGCCCGCCTCGGGCCCGATCCTGTCGGGGCGCATCTATGACACGACCGGCGTCGCGCTGCCCGGTGCGCGCATCGTCGTGGAGGGGACGGGGGTCCAGGCGACGACCAATTTGCAGGGTGAGTTCAGCATCGTCACGCCCGAGGCACCGGGCGACGTCACCCTGCTGGTCGACTATCTCGGCCGCCCGCCGGTCACCCGCGTCGTCACGGCGGCCGAGCGGGGCATGCCGCTCTCGCTGACCCTGCCCGCCGCCAGCGGCGAGCCCGGCGATATCGTCGTCACCGGCGCCTCGCTGCTCGACAATACCGCGCGCGCGCTCAACCAGCAGCGGACCGCCGACAACACCGTCACCATCATCTCGGCCGACGCGATCGGCCGCTTCCCCGACCCCAACATCGCCGAAGCGCTGCAACGCGCACCCGGCGTCGGCATCGAGCGCGACCAGGGCGAGGGCCGCTATATCAACGTGCGCGGCGCGCCGAGCGAATGGTCGGCGATCTCGGTCGACGGCATCCCAATCCCCTCGGTCGACCCGACGACGCGCGCGGTCGACCTGGACACGCTGCCCTCCGACATCGTCGCCAATCTGGAAGTGACCAAGTCGCTGCTGCCGTATCAGGATGCGGACTCGATCGCGGGCGCGGTCAACATCACCACCCGCTCGCCCTTCGACCGCAAGGGTTTCGCGCTGACCGGCATGGCGGGCGCCAGCTACAACCAGTACGGCAAGGGCAGCGACTATCGCGGGTCGGCCGCGATCAGCGACACCTTCGGTCCCGACCGCCAGTTCGGCCTGCTGTTCTCCGGCAGCTATTCGCGCACCCACCGCCGCCCCGACAATGTCGAGAACACCTGGACCCAGACCGCGAACGGCCCGCGCGTCACCGAGACGCTGTTCAAGGATTACGACACCAAGCGCCAGCGCATGGCGGGCACCGGCGCGTTCGAATGGCGCCCGTCGGATGCGACCCATGCCTGGGTGCGCGGCACCTATGCCCGGTTCGAGGATGACGAATTTCGCGACCGCATCGGCATCCTGTGGGGCGACGGCACGCTCCAGGCCGGATCGACCGACCGCACCGCCACCTATCGCAACACCCGCATCGAAAAGCAGGTCCGCCACCGCAAACAGGTGAACGAGATCTGGTCGGCGACGGCGGGCATCGAACAGCGGCTGGGCGAGGGCACGATCCGCGCCGACGTCGCCTATAGCGAGACGTCGCAGACCTATCCGCGCCGTGACGAGCTGCTGTTCCGCTCCACGTTGCGCCCGACGCTCTCCTATGATTTCGGCAATGTCGATTTGCCGAGCTATTCGCTGTTCATGACCAAGGAGCATCTCCAGCTCGGCACCTATGGTTTCCGCGAAAATGCCTATCGGTCGAACACGACCAAGAATGACGAGCTGACGCTGGCGATCCGCTCCGACCTGCCGGTCGGCGATCTGGTGACCTTCTCGACTGGCGGCAAATATCGCGAGCGGCACATCAACGCCGACGAGGAACGCTTCCGCGACCGCCGCACCTCGGCCGCGCCGACGCAGAGCCTGGCCGGGCTGTTGTCCGATCAGGAATCGCGCAACTTCGGCTATGACCTGGGGCAGCGTTTCGACACCGGTCTGGCCGACGCCTATTTCGACGCGACCAAGGCGACCTCGGAACGGCGCCTGCCGCAGTCGTTGACCGCCGACTATACCGCGCAGGAGAAAATCCTGGGCCTGTTCGGCATGGCCAAATATGTGAAGGACGGCACGACCCTGATCGCCGGGCTTCGCGTCGAGACCACCGATTTCGAGAGCCGCGCGCCCAGCGTGTCGCGCACCGGCGCGGTCACAACCGCGCGGGGGACGAACGGCTATACCGACGTCTTCCCCAACCTGACGCTGCGCCAGGCATTCACCCCCAACCTGATCCTGCGCGCCGCGCTCAGCCGTGCGATCAACCGCCCCAACTTCCCGCAGATCGCGCCGCGCGTGCTGGAGACGAGCGAGGGCAACACGGTGCGCGTCGAGTTCGGCAATCCGGACCTGAAGCCGACCCTGTCGAACAATGCCGATGCGGGCCTGGAATATTACATCCGGCCGCTGGGCGTGATCTCGGTCAACGCCTTCTACAAGGACCTGTCCGACTATCGCTACACGCTGAACAATAGCGGTGTGTACAACGGCGTGGGCGGCGCGATCCTGAGCCGTCCGGTCAATGCGCGTCGCGGCGAACTCTATGGCGTCGAGCTGAACTGGCAGCAGCAGCTCAGCTTCCTGCCGGGCGTGCTGGGCGGGTTCGGCGTGTTCGCCAATTATACCTACACCCAGGGCCACGCGACCTTCGACACCGCCTTTGCCGGGCGCAGCCGCTTCGCGCTGCCGGGCCAGTCAAAGCATATGTGGAACGCCAGCGTCTTCTACGAACGCGGGCCGGTCAATGTCCGCGTCGCCTATACCAAGCGCTCGGACTATCTGGACGAGATCAATGCCGACAATCCCGCGCTGGATTTGTACTGGGAGGGCCGCGGCCAGCTCGACGTGACCGGCAGCGTGCAGCTGACCAAGGGCATCAACCTGTTCGCCGAGGGCAAGAACCTGACCAACACGCCGGGCGTGCGCTATTTCGGCCAGCGCTATCGGACGTATGAATATGAGAAGTTCGGCTACACGCTGTTCGGCGGCCTGCGGGTGAAGCTGTGAGGGCGGCCGCCCTTGCGCTGCTGCTCGCCGGGTGCGCGAGCATGCCCGCCGCAGCCCCGGTCGCGGCACCCGTGGTTGCCGCTACGGCCGAAACCGATCCGGTCGACAGTATCTCGGACGCGGCGGACGATCCCGCGATCTGGCGCAACGCAGCCGATCCGGCCGCCAGCCTGGTCATCGGCACGGACAAGCAGGCGGGCATCCATGTCTATGACCTGAAGGGCAAACGCCTGTCCTTCACCCCCGCCGCGCGGCTCAACAATGTCGACCTGCGCGACCTGGGCGGCCGGGTGATCGTCGGCGCCAGCGACCGTGCGGACACGGCGAACGCGCATGTCGCGCTGTTCACCCTCGACACCGCCCAGCGCCGCCTGGTGCCGATGGGCCGCTATCCGGTGGGGGCGGGCGAGGCCTATGGCATGTGCCTGTGGACCCGCGCGCGCGATCACGCGCTGTTCGGTTTCGTCGTGCTGAAGGACGGGCGGATCGATCAGGTGCGCATCGACATCTCCGGTCCCGCTCCGCGCGTCGAGACCGTGCGCAGCATGAAGCTGGGCACCCAGGCCGAGGGCTGCGTCGTCGATGACCGCACCGGCATGCTCTATGTCGCGGAGGAGGATGTCGGGCTGTGGCGCTTTGCCGCCGATCCCGCCGCACCGACGACGGCCACCCCGATCGCCAGGGTCGACGGCCGCACCCTGGTCGCCGATGCCGAGGGGCTGGCGCTGGCGCCCAAGGGCGCGGACGGCGGCTATCTGGTCGTCTCCAGCCAAGGCGACAACGCCTATAGCCTCTACCGCCTGCCCGACATGGCCTATGCCGGGCGCTTCCGGATCGGTGGGGGCCAGATCGACGGGACAAGCGAGACCGACGGGATCGAGCTGATGCTCGGCGATTTCGGCCCCAATTATCCCCAGGGCCTGTTCGTCGCCCAGGACGGCGACAACGCGCCTGCCACGCAGAACTTCAAATATGTCAGCTGGGCCAAGGTGAAGGCGGCGTTGGGGTTGTAATCCATTCCTCCCCTTTAAGGGGAGGTGGCAGGCCGAAGGCCTGACGGAGGGGTGTCCCCGCTGGAGAGGGTGGGGCACCTCGCAACCGGTGACACCCCTCCGACGCGCTAACGCGCGCCACCTCCCCTTAAAGGGGAGGAATAGGCATCCCCCGATTGTGTGGCGAAACGGGACAGGTCCCTGCGTCCCCAACCCATGGCAATTGCCCTGACCCGACCCTTCGGGCATGGCCCGGCGATAAAGCATGGCGGGGCAGCCCCCTCTTGGCTGGGATATGTGGAATGAAGATCGCTGTTTTCGGCCTGGGTTATGTCGGCATGTCCAACGCCGTGTTGCTGGCCCAGCACAACCAGGTGGTCGCGGTCGATATCTCGCCCGAGCGGGTGGCGATGGTGAATGCGCGCACCTCGCCGATCATCGATGCCGAGCTTCAGGATTTCCTGACCGGCCGCACGCTGGACCTGACCGCCACGACGGACGCGGCCGAGGCGCTGTCGGGCGCGAACTATGTGATCGTCGCGACGCCGACCAATTACGATATCGACACCGACAGCTTCAACACCTCCTCTGTCGAGGCAGTGATCGCGCTGGCCCGGACCCATGCGCCCGAGGCGACGGTCGTGGTCAAGTCGACCATCCCGGTCGGCTTCGTCGACGATGTCCGCGCCCGCCTGGGCACAAGCCAAGTCGTCTTCAGCCCCGAATTCCTGCGCGAGGGGCGTGCGCTGCACGACAATCTCCACCCGTCGCGGATCATCGTCGGCGAACAGTCGGAGCGGGCGCGGATCTTTGCCGACCTGCTGGTCCAGGGCGCCGAAAAGGCCGACATCCCGGTCCTGTTCACCGGCACCCGCGAGGCCGAGGCGATCAAGCTGTTCGCCAACACCTATCTCGCGATGCGCGTCGCCTTCTTCAACGAACTCGACAGCTATGCGATCGCCGGCGACATGGACACGCGCCAGATCATCGAGGGTGTCGGCCTCGATCCGCGCATCGGCACGCATTATAACAACCCCAGCTTCGGTTATGGCGGTTATTGCCTGCCCAAGGACACCAAGCAGCTGCTGGCCAACTATACCAACGTGCCGCAGAACCTGATCCGCGCGATCGTCGACGCCAACCGCACCCGCAAGGATTTCCTGGCCGACCAGATCATCGCGCGCCGCCCCAAGCGCGTCGGCATCTTCCGCCTGACCATGAAAGCCGGCTCGGACAATTTCCGCCAGTCCTCGATCCAAGGCATCATGAAGCGGATCAAGGCCAAGGGGATCGAGGTCGTGGTGTACGAGCCGACGCTTGCCGACGAGGCGTTCTTCGGCTCGCGCGTCTATCGCGACCTGGCCGCCTTCAAGCAGGACAGCGACGTCATCATCGCCAACCGCAACGACCCCGAACTGGCCGATGTTGCCGACAAGCTTTTCACCCGCGACATCTTCGGTTCGGACTAAGCTCGCGATAGCGAACGGCAAAGGCCGGGCTGTCGACGTGAAGACATGTCGACAGCCCGGCCTTTAATATCCGGGATCAACGGCAGATCCGTACCCGCTCCCAGCCGCGATATTCGGTCCAGCAGCGATAATGGGGGCGGTCCCCAACCGGGAGGCGGCGGAGGTGGGGGCGGCCCCCATTCCTGCGCACCGGCTTGGGCACTAAGGCCCAGCGTCGCGATCACCAGACCGGCGACAAGGATCCGCGTCACCTTCATCCCTCTATGGCCGCCGACCGGGCATGGCACAGGATTACGCTGCGCTCCGCTTCGCCAGGCTGAACGCACCTGTTCTGCGCCGTTCAGGAATCGGCTTGCATCCCGTCAGGGGGTGACTTGGCGGAGGTGCTCGACATCGGCCGCGCGCGCATGGCGCGGGCCAGATCGGGGAACACGTCCACGAATGGACGGGCATTGGCAATTTGCGCATCGGTCAGTTCGGGACAGTCCGATACGGCATCCATATCCGCTTGCGCGTAAGGCCTATCCATCGGCGTCATGCGTACCTCGCACGTTCTTCGATGATATGGGCCGATCGCGGCTTCAAAACAGCTTGCGCACGCCCAGCCGGATCGATCGGCCGATGGGGTCGATAAAGGCGGGCTGGAAGCGGTTCGGGGTGTTGCCGTTGCGGTCGGTCACATTGATCCGATCGTTCAGCAGGTTCTCGACCGTCAGGTTGAGCCGCATCTTGTCGGTCCAGGGTTTGTCGACCAGCTTGTGCACGTCGACCGAGGTATAGACGACCAGCCAGTTGCGCCCCGAAAAGCGCAGGTCGGAGGCCGCGATGTCGCTGCGGATGCGGGTCGGCCCCTGGATGCGGCCGTAAAGGCCGAGGCTCATCGGGCCGTAGGACAGGTTGGCGTTCAGATCGACGTCCCAGCGCGGCCGCCCGCCCGTGCCGTTCAGCGTCGCCCCGTCGAGCAGGTCGAGGACCGGCCCCCCGGTGCGGAGCGTCAGGCGGTCCTCCAGCCGGTAATTGGTCGTCGCCGACACCCATAGATAGGGCGGGCGCTTGGGCGGACGCGGCGGGGGTGTCGTCTTTGCCGCAGCCGGGGCGGCCCCCAATGCCAGTGCCGGCGCCGGTGGTGCGGGGGGCGGGGGCGTCTTGCCCAGCGGTCCGCTGAAGTTGACGCTGATGCGCAGCTTGCGCTCGCGCTCGAACGCCAGGTTGACCGGGCGCAGGTCGACGCTGGTGAGCTGGCCCAGCGCGTCGCGGACGAACAGGTCGGGAAAGACCCGCTGGAACGCCGGGGTCGCCCCGCCCAGCGAAGCGGCCTGGTTGTCGATCCGGGTGTCGACATAATCGACGCCCAGCCGGATCTCCTTGTCCTTGATCGGCTGGACCGACAGCCCCAGCGTGGTGATCCGGCGCTTTTCGGGTGCCAGGTCGGGATTGCCGCCGAAGATCGTCGTGACCAGCGTGCTGCGCCCGGTGACATAGTCGAAAAAGGGCGTGTTGGGCGTCGTCAGCACCGGCGCGACCAGTTGCGTCACGGCGGGCGCGGTCTGGTCGACATTGATCGAGGCGTTGAGTTGCAGCGGCCGGAACGGCGTCCAGTTCAGCCCCAGGTTGGAAGTGCTGAGCCGCCCGAAATCGGACACCTGCGACACGCCCGCCAGCGCGCTTAGCTGAAGCTCGCCCAGGAACGACAGCGAACCCTCGCGGGCGGAGGCCAGCGGGACCGCGGCATTGACGCTGGCCCCGCGCATCGTGCGGCCGACGCCCTCGATCGGTGCTGCGGCCACAAGGGCGAGGTTGGTCGTCGCGCTGCTGTCGATCCGCGAATAATCGGTGGTGACGGTCAGCTGCGCTTCCCCCGCGGGCAGGCGGAAGACGGGGCCGTTGGCGGTCGCCTTGATCCCGATCGTGTCGGACGCCGCCCGGCTGCGATTGCGGGTGCGCAGGACCGCGGTCGCGGGATCGATCGCGGCCATCGGATCGCCACCCGCCGCGATCGCATCCTGCAGCCCGCCCAGCGGCACCCCGGTTTCCGAGGTATTGCGCGCCACCAGCCGGTCGTAATTGCCCGTCACCGCCCAGCTCCAGCGGCGGATATTCCCGGTCAGCGTGCCCCCCGCATGCAGCGTCATGCTGGTGCTGCGCTGATGCAGCACGCTGTCGGGCAAATAGCGATAGAGCAGCGTGTCGTCGGCAAAGGGAAACACCCCCAGCCCGCCCGGCACGCGCAACAGGGCGGGCGCCAGACCGTTCAGCCCCTTGCTCCGGGTGGCATCCATCGACAGCGTCAGCGCCCCCGACACCGATTTCGTCAGGGGCGAGGCCAGTCCCGCCTCGGCATGGATGGTGTCGGTCCGTTGCAGCAGCGTGCGATAGGGGCCCAGATCGGTGATCCCGGCCAGGCTGTCCGCATAGGCGCCGAGCAGCCCGCGCGCGGCCGGATCGCCCGGCACCCCGGCCAGGGTGAGCCTGCGCCCCGCCAGCGCGTCGAGCCGAGGGTCCAGGCTTGCCCCGTTCACGCCGGTGACATTGCCGGTCGTGGCGTACAGCGTATCGGGATCGGGCGCGATCGCGCGCTGGCTTTGCAGCACCGGGTTCTGGCGGAAATGCGACGCGCTGAAGGTCAGGCGGCGCGGGCCATCGATCCGCGCCGAGGTCACCTCGGCCATGTTGGTCTGCCCGCCCCCATCGGTGGCCAGGCCGGGCAGCACATTGACCGTGACCGCGCGGAATTTCTTCTTGGTGATGAAGTTCAGCACCCGCACGGTCGGCGGATAGCCGAAGCGCGCGGCCTCCTGCTCGGGCAGCACCTCGACCTTTTCCATCGCTTCATAGGGCAGGGCCTGGATGTCGGCGAAGCCCGCGATGCGCCGCCCGTTGAGCAGCATCACCGGCTCGCCCCCGCTCGACGAATTGGTCAGCGCCTTCATCTTTTTCAGAAGGTCGCTGAGACTCGTCGCGCCCATCGCCTCCAGCGCCTGGGCATCCAGCACCGCGACGGGGGCTACCGCGCCGATCACGGAGCCGGGGATACGCTTGCCGGTCACGGTCACTTCGGACGGGGGCACGTCCCGCGTTGGAGGTAGGGGCGGGGCGGTGTCGTCCGGCGCCTGGGCCTGGGCTGCCACGGCCCCCGGCCAGCCCGTTCCTATGATGCCCGTTCCCATGGCGATCGCCAACCATGCCGCGCCGCCCTTCCGACGCGCGCGCTCCCCGTATCGCATCGTCCAGCCACTCCCATCGCCGACGTGAAGCCGAAGGATAGTGTGGCAATGATGTCGCAATTATGGCAAATTTTTCGGCGGGAATTGACTTTCCCAACGGCGTGCCGCGCCATGCCCGATAGTGATCCTCGAACGAAGGACTTATCCTTCGCTACCCTTCGGCGCATCGGCTCGAGAGAGGGTCAGATCCGCGGCGCGACCAGCGGGGCGGCGGCCAGGACCGGTGCCGTGCGGCGGTGCAGGACGGTGCGCATCAGCCGCAGATAATGGTCCGCGCCTTGTTCGATGGCAAAGCGCCGCGCCTGGTGCAGCGTGCGCTGCGCATCCTGCGCCTGGGGCCGCGCGGCCGCGATCGCGGCGGCAAAGCCCGCTTCGTCACCGACCGGCACCAGCGTGCCCAGCCGCCCCTGCTGCAACAGCGCCGTCATCGATCGGCTGCAATCGGTGGCGACGATGCCGATATTGGCGGCCAGCCCCTCCAGGATCACCGCAGGTACACCCTCATAATGCGAGGACAACAGCAGCGTGTCATACTGCGCCAGCAGCGCGGCCGGATTGGTGACATAGCCGCGAAACGCCACCCGGTCGGCAATACCCAGCTGCGTCGCCAGTGCTTCGAGCAGGCTGCGCTCGGGCCCGTCGCCGAACAGGGTCAGCGTGTCGCCGGGGCGGCATCCACCGGCAAAGCCGCGCAGCATCAGCGCCAGGTTCTTCTGCGCCGCCAGCCGCGCGATGGTGACGAACCGCCGCCCCTCTTCAGCGGGCCGTGCCGCCACGGGTTCGCGCAAGGACAGGATCTGCGCCTCGGACAAGGCGGGGTCGGGAATGATCGCGACGCGCGCCGGGGAGACCCGCACGCCCTGCACGATCTCGGCGCGCATCGGCTTTTCCATGCCGACGAAATGGTCGATCGCCAGCCCCTGGATGCGCAGCCACAGGCCATAGAACAGCCGGTACAGCCACGAGGCGTCGGTGCGGTCCAGATTGTTACTGATCTTGGCCACGATCGGCGGACAGTCGCGCCCCAGCACCAGCTTCAGCATCACCGCGACGACGGTATAGGTATTGCCCGCGCAGAACAGGATATCGGGCCGGACCGCGCGGACGACGCGCGGCAAGGTGGCGATCATCCAGATCGTCTCCCAATGCGCGATCCCCGGCCAGCGCCGTCGCGGCGTGATGAAATCCAGATCCTCCCCGACATCGCGCGCCATCGCGCCGTCGGTCCGCCCCAGGAACAGCGGCGCATCGATCCCGCTCGCGCGCCAGCGCCGCACCAGGCGCAACGCGATCCGCTCGACCCCGCCGGGCTCGAAACTGTGCAGGAAGGTCAGGACGCGCAAAGCCGCCTATCGCCCCGATCGCACCAGAGAATGCACCGAAATCCCGCCCATATTCCGGGTCGATAGCATGGGCGGGGGCCAAAAATATACCCTATCGTGACGTATTCGTCATGACCGCGCCGCTTTGCGCTTGCCTTCGTCGCCAAAGCGAACCACGCGCGCGGTCGATGACGACACGACAAGGGCAGCGCACACGGGCAGCATTGATGCGGGGGACATCCTTGCGGGGGGAGGGCGGCATTTTGCTGCTGCTGACCCTGGTCGCGCTCGTCGTACGGGCGCAGACGTTCGGCAATCCGGTGATCGGTTTCGACGAGCAATTCTATTTGCTGGTCGGCAACCGGATGTGGGACGGCGCGCTGCCCTATGTCGATATTTTCGACCGCAAGCCGATCGGGCTGTTCCTGCTCTATGCCGGGGCACAGGCCTTTGGCGGCGATCCGTTCCTGGCCTACAAGCTGCTGGCGACCGGATTCGTGGTCGGCACCGCCTTCGGCATCCAGCGGCTGGCGCGCGGCTTCGCCGGGCCGGTCGGAGCCACCGTGGCGGCGATCCTCTATATCCTCTGGCTGAACCTGATGGAGGGGGAAGGGGGGCAGTCCCCGGTCTTCTACAATGCGCTGATGCTGGTCGCCGGGGCCGCGACGCTCCGCGCGGTCGAGCGGCGCGGGGAGCTGTTCGTACAAGGCGCCGTGGCGATGGGTGCGGTGGGGATCGCGCTCCAGATCAAATATGCGGTGCTGCCCGAGGGGTTCGTGTTCGGCTGCATCCTGTTGTGGCAGGGCTGGCGCAGGCGGGTGGCGCCGGTCCGGCTGGCGGGAATGGCGCTAGCCTGGGTGGTGCTGGCGCTGCTGCCGACGCTGGCCGCCTTCGGCACCTATGGTGCGCTGGGGCACGGGCAGGCGTGGATCTTCGCCAATATCGTCTCGCTTGGCGGGCAGGCGGCGCGGCCGCTCGCCGACGAGCTGGAGGGGCTAGCCGTCTGTGTCGGCATTCTCCTGCCGCTGGCGCTGGTCATCGGGTTCGGGCGGCCCTGGCGATATATTCCGGCGGAGCGGCGCGAGGGGTTCCGCTTCCTGCTGATCTGGCTGGCGGTCAGCATCGTCGCGGTCCTGGCCTATGGCCGGTTCGGCAGCCCGCATTACGCGCTGCCCATCACCCTGCCCGCCACGCTGGTCGCCGCCCCCGCGCTCGCCCGCTGGCGCCGGGGTGGCCTCTCGGCATTCGTGCTCACGATCCTCGCGGCCGGGCAGATCGTCCTGGCCCTGAGCGAACGCGCCAAGGGCGGCGCGGCCGAAGCCCGAGCCGTCGCCCGCGCCGCGACCCCGGCGCGGGGATGCCTCTATGTCTATGACGGCTATCCGGCGCTCTACCTGCTGACACACAGCTGCCTGCCGTCGAAATGGGTCTTCCCCGGCCACCTCAACACCCGCGACGAAGCCAGCCCAGCCGCGCTCGGCACCGACCCGGTGACCGAAATCCGCCGCATCCTGGCCACCCGGCCCGACGCGATCGTTGACGACTATCCCCGCTTCGCCTTTGGCAATGCCGCGACGCGGGCCGTGCTTCGTGAGGTACTTGCGCGGGAATATCACCTAGCGGCCTGCGTGCGGACCGGGCCGGGCCGGGTGCGGTTGGTCTATCGACCAGGGGCGGGGGTGACGCCTGCGGGATGTCCGACGTCAGAGATGCTCGACTGATAGAGCATCTCCCTCCTACAAAGTCATTTGCCGACCGATTGCGCGATGCAACCGGTCGACCCCATCATCATTCCAAAGACATCCTCGCACCCGCCTTTCGGTCACCCCAGCCCATCATGCATGGATGAAGCCCATGTCCGCCATCATTAGGATCGGCATATCCGTATATGTTGCGGCAGAACTGTCCGATAGGCCCATATCCGCTCCGCCGTCATCTTCGAAAGCAGCCCGTGTCGCATTGGGCGCGAAGCCGAGGTCCTTGGCGGTGAAGGCGGATGCGGTGGTATTGGAGAGGGTGAGGAGGGTGGCCAGGCTGTAGCTGGAGCCGGTGCTGCCGTCGCGGTCGAGTTGGAGCAGCGTGTCGCTGCCCGACTGGACCAGCTTCAGGTGGCCGGTCGCAAACGGGTTGGCCACCTTGTCCCATCCGATCAGCGTATCGGCGAGATACTTGTCGATATTGATGGTGTCGGTGCCGATCTGGAAATCGGTGACGGTGGTCGGGTTGCCGCTGGCAAAGCTGTAGCTGTTGCCTTCGAGCGTCAGGACATCGGCACCGGTGCCCAGCGTGATCGTCTGGTCTCCGCCCAGCATCGTGATGTTGACCTTATCATTTCCCGCCCCGGCATCGATCACGCTCTTGAGCACGGAACCCGTGCTGATGTCGTCTTTCCCCTCACCACCCGAGATGGTGACGGTGTCGAGAAAGCGGGTGCTCCAGAAACGGATATAGTCGTCGCCGTTGCCGCCATCCAGCGTGACGGTGCTGGCCGCCATGGTGCCGGACCGCGAAATGTACAAAGTATCATCGCCGTCCTGACCGTAGAGCTTGTCGTTGCCCCCCTGATCGTCCGTCAGGCTGTCATAGCTGTAGTCCGAACCCGAATTGGTGGCGTTGTTGCCGTAAAGGACGTCATCGCCCAACCCGCCGTTGAGCTGGTCATAGCCCTCGCCGCCTTCCAGGATGTCGTTGCCACCACGTCCCAACAGCGTGTCGCTGCCGCCCAGACCCCGGATGGTGTCCGCACCGTCCGTACCCGTCAGCGTATCCGAACCCGACGTCCCCGTGATCGTCTGGCCGACTGGTGCCGAGCCATCGGGCGCGAAGCCGAGGTCCTTGGCGGTGAAGGCGGATGCGGTGGTGTTGGAAAGGGTGAGGAGGGTGGCCAGACTGTAGCTGGAGCCCGAGCTGCCGTCGCGGTCGAGCTGGAGCAGCGTGTCGCTGCCCGACTGGACCAGCTTCAGGTGGCCGGTCGCAAACGGGTTGGCCACCTTGTCCCATCCGATCAGCGTATCGGCGAGATACTTGTCGATATTGATGGTGTCGGTGCCGGTCTGGAAATCGGTGACGGTGGTCGGATTGCCGCTGGCAAAGCTGTAGCTGTTGCCTTCGAGCGTCAGGACATCGGCACCGGTGCCCAGCGTGATCGTCTGATCTCCGCCCAGCATCGTGATGTTGACCTTATCATTTCCCGCCCCGGCATCGATCACGCTCTTGAGCACGGAACCCGTGCTGATGTCGTCTTTCCCCTCACCACCCGAGATGGTGACGGTGTCGAGAAAGCGGGTGCTCCAGAAACGGATATAGTCGTCGCCGTTGCCGCCATCCAGCGTGACGGTGCTGGCCGCCATGGTGCCGGACCGCGAAATGTACAAAGTATCATCGCCGTCCTGACCGTAGAGCTTGTCGTTGCCCCCCTGATCGTCCGTCAGGCTGTCATAGCTGTAGTCCGAACCCGAATTGGTGGCGTTGTTGCCGTAAAGGACGTCATCGCCCAACCCGCCGTTGAGCTGGTCATAGCCCTCGCCGCCTTCCAGGATGTCGTTGCCACCACGTCCCAACAGCGTGTCGCTGCCGCCCAGACCCCGGATGGTGTCCGCACCGTCCGTACCCGTCAGCGTATCCGAACCCGACGTCCCCGTGATCGTCTCGAAGAAATTGCCGGGCGCTATCGTATAGCTGGCGCCCAGATCGCCCGAGACTACGACATAATATAGGCCCGCCTTTTCTGCGGTGAGGTTGATGCCGTTCGGCCCCGTACCAGTCTGAACGACGCGGCCGAATTCGTCATAGACCGTGAGCATTCCGCTCTTCCCGGCGGCAAAGCCCAGATTGAAGTTGATCTTCTTTCCGGCTTCCAGAGTGATGCCGAACCAGTCCCGGTCGCCGGTCCGCTCGATCGCCCCGGTGGTGGTGGCGCCGAGGGAAAGCGCGTGCCCGCCCTGATCGGAGCCGAATGCACCGGAAGCGCTGCGCCCTTCCTTATAGCCTGCCGCAACCCAGTGACGCAGCGCACCGTCGGCATCGAGCCCGGCCGCGCTCAAATCGGTGTTGGACAACAGATAGGCAACGGAATCGAAACTGGCGGAGCGCCCCTCGCTCCGGCCGGCCTGGAGATAGTGGCGAGCGCCTGCCTGCGCGTCGGCGCCGAAGGCATTGATGAGGTCGCCATAGGACGCGATGTAGCGCAACGCATCAAAGGTGATGGCACGGCCTTCTTTCCGACCATCGACGATATAATGCCGGATACCAGCCATTTCATTCGCGCCGAATGCCGCCGTCAGATCCGCGTAGGATGCGATATAGCTGAACCCGTCAAAGGTCGCGCGCCTCCCCTCTCCAACGCCAGCCGTCACGTAATGGCGCGTTGCGGCTGCCATATCCGTACCAAATGCCGTGATCAGATCGCCATAGGACGCAATGTAGCGCAAGGCATCGAAGCTGGCGCTGCGTCCTTCGGAGACACCTGCCGCTATATAATGGCGTGTCGCGGCATCGGTATTCGTACCGAATGCCGCGATCAGATCTCGGTAAGATGCGATGTAGCGCAAGGCATCGAAACTGGCGTTACGGCCTTCGGAGGCACCTGCCGATATGTAATGGCGTGTTGCCGCGTCGGTATTGGTGCCGAATGTCGCGATCAGATCGCTATATGATGCAATGTAGCGCAGGGCATCGAAACTGGCGCTACGTCCTTCGGAGACGCCTGTCGATATGTAATGCCGTGTTGCCGCATCAGTATTCGTGCCGAATGCCGCGATCAGATCTCGGTAAGATGCGGTGTAGCGCAAGGCGTCGAAACTTGCGTTGCGGCCTTCGGAGGCGCCTGCCGATATATAATGGCGTGTCGCTGCGTCGGTGTTCGTGCCGAATGCTGCGATCAGATCGCCATATGATGCAATGTAGCGTAGCGCATCGAAGCTCGCGCTGCGTCCTTCCTTGGCACCGTTGACAATGAAATGGCGAGCACCAGCGGCGGCATTGACGCCAAACGCGCTCACCAGATCGGTATAGGAGGCAATATAGGTCAGAGAATCAAAGGTGATGTTGCGGTTTTCCGCACCACCTGCATCAGCATAGTGACGGCGTCCGGCTTCGGGATCAGCGCCTAGTACCCGCCGCAGATCAGCATAGGATGCGATATAGGCAAGCGCCTGTGCGTCGGTCCAAGTTGCACTATTCACCGTCTCTCTCCCCCGTTGACCCGAGACGGCGCTTAAAAGGGCATAGCGGCGCACATCACGAAGATAATGCAATATTTCATACTATGCCTTTTCGATCAATCTATCTTCCGATTGAATATGCCCATTATGGATACAGAAAGGGAGAAATATATCGCGGAGATTGGGATGGACCATTACAAATAATTGACGATGATCACCAAAGTGGATAGCGCCATTGCTCGAACCGAACATCATTATTACTAACGTCAGAGGATTATCTTTACCACATTACCCAACCAATTTGCAAGATTGATAATTTTTGTTATGTTAAATACCGGCTTCTATTAGCAGCATCAGGGCTATGAGATGCACCAAAAGGCATGGACCTTAAGCGGAGCGATATCCCCGATGCTCAGCTTCTAAACATGCATAGATAGCGGCTGGACACGGCTATAATCACCAGAATGGCACGAAGATTCGTACCATCAACCACTTTACTAACAATGCCACATCATCGTTGGCTCAGCCTGTAACAATGAGTACAGTCCGACCTCTGGTATCTATGCTCTAAGTCAAATTCTCCATGGTTTTCTTACACCAGAAACGTAGCCCCATATTTTCACTTGCCATACCAGGAAGTAAGGGCGCACTTTGACATCCACATGATCTGACGTGATACCATCCGCTTTATGCTGGTGCCTTGATAAGCGCCTTTAGCAGCAAAGCCCTCTCACGAATTCGCGTCCAAATCGGCCTGCTGCTTGTCGACCCCGTCGCCGACACGGCCGATTGGTGCCTCCTATAAAGGATGAAAGGATCATTCACGACCGAGAATGATCCTTGCCGGACCGCCTGGATAGACAACCACATATCATGCGGAACCCCCTTAGGAAAAGGCAGGCACGACATTAGGAAATCTCGCCTGCAAGCAAGTGTAGCACCAATTACCGATGGTTTGGCAAACAACCAAGCGGCGCTGAACTTTGCCCCGCGCGTCGCAAAATGACTGTTTTGCATCACCCCCAACTGATAATCGACGACGATCGCGTCGCCACAAACACATGCGACATTTTCAAGCTCGCGAAGCGACGCGGTTACTCGGACAGGCAAACATATATCGTCCTGATCGGAAAAGAAGACATAATGCCCGGTTGATGCAGCAATAGCACGAGCGAAGTTACCCTGGTAACCAAGACGCTCGCCGCCAGCGAGAACGCGAATGCGTCGATCATCGATCCCCAGCACTTTCTCCACCGTCGCATCGGTGGATCCGTCATCGGAGACGATGACCTCGTCATGAGGCCCGATATTGCTCAGGATACTTGTTATTTGTTCAACAATATAAGGTTCGCCATTATAGCTGGCCAAGACGAAACTGATGCGAACCGACGTCATGCTATGACACCCAATGATAAGACCACCCCATCTTCGACACGACTCAAGCGACGCAACGAAAACAGCGCACAAAATAGATACATAAGACCAATGGAGTTATTAATGAACGGATTAAATGCGGTAAGAATATACAGCATTACGATACCGAAGAAAAACGCACTCGCCAGTTTGTAGTTTTCGCCCGATCTCGGCACTTTGAAATAGTAGCTGATTGACATGAAAAGCGGCACCAGCGTGAATATCAGGCCAAGAATGCCAAAACGCCAGATAACCCACAAATAGCTGTTTTCGACGCTGCTCCTTCCGTTCAGGAGGGAGCCAAGACCATCCCCAAACAACAGGGTGTCATAGTCAAATGTCATGATAAAATACGAGATGTCGCGCGATCGTGTCTGCGATGACGTTACGCGCGTCGGATCAAACAATATGTCCAAAACAAAATGGCCATAAAACGCCGCAACGATGACCGATACGATCAATGCCGCGATGATATATATATGACGCCTCTGGGATACGAAGCTCAAGGCCAATGCTATCGCCACTGCGACAAAGAGTCCGCGTGTCAGCGACAATGCCAAAGACGCAATCAAGACCAGGACCATGATTCTCCACCATCGAGGCGCCATGATTACACAGAAAATCAGGCTGATACCGACGAAAAAGTGGCCCTTGTAAAAGAAGTTTGTCGTTCCACGAAAGAACATCTCTTCAGTCTGATTGGCCCAGACGTACAACGACCCAAAGCCCACAAACCCTACATAAAGACCGATCGTCAGGATCGTTGTCACAACCGCGACAGCCACACCGCCATAGGTGATGATGGTGCCACCGCGGCGGATCGTCTTCACATCCTGCAAGGCCAGGGCAAAAAAGGGCGCTGTCAGCCAGAAGAGAATGGGCTGAATCCCGGCCAGAACGATACGGGCCGGCGTTCCCCATGCGGCATCGACCAGCAATCCAGGGATCAGACTGGCAAAGAAGGCAAGCACGAGTAGATTGGCCGTAGCAAATCCGTCGCGTTTTCGAGCCGATGATATCGCACCAACCAGCGTAGCGGCGATCATCGCACCAAACAGGAGCATGCGCAGGCTGAGCGAACCTATGGAGAAGGTTCGACCACCGCCACCGAGCACCAGCTCGGCCATGACGATCGAGAAAATGGTTTCGATCATGGCTTCGCTGCCGATCCAGGCGAGACAAACGCTTTTAACACGATCGTTGCCAGTCCGAGACGCCCAACGAGCAAATAGCGAAACGCACGCAGAAGTCTGCGCAGCGGCATCATGGTCAGGGCTTTTCCACCTATCTCACGATAAAATCGTTCTTCTGCCGCAAGAATGCTGCGCAACCTGAAGGATGATAGCGACCTTGGCGTTCTTACCGAAAGATCGTGCACCAGCTTTGCGTCAATATAGGCGAAGACCGCCCCCTTCCTGTTGAGATTGAGGAAGAGCCAGTGATCGACGTAATCGAGCCAGATCTGTTTTGGAAAATCTATGGCCGCCATGATTTCACGACGTATTAGGACACCGGAGGATATGGCCGTCACGATACCGTCCTTTTGGTTCGGCCGCTCACATGGCTTGACCGATCCCGAGGCATCGATAATCGCCGGTGATATAGGCTGGTCACCGTGCAGGACCAAGGGCACCAACGCCGCTGCATCCGGCGCCCGAGCGATCGCCTCCTGGGCGCGCTCCAGATACGCCGCAGGCAACATGGTGTCTTGATCGAGCAGCAAAAGCCACTTGCAGCCCAATTGTGCCGCTCGGTCGCTGGCTGCGGCATAGGCACCTGCGGTGCCGCCATTATTGGGATCGGAGATGAAGCTGATACCCTCGGGCCAGTCTTCCTTATGGGTCGGGGACGGCGAGTTGTCGTAAACTAGGCAGTGACGCAGGTTTCGATCACCCTTCGTATCGAGCCAAGAACATAGAAGCGGCCACGACGCCGCCTCGTCCGGATCGCATCGGTAGAGAACCAGCACGGCGAGTACGCCTTGTTCCGCCAAGGTCGGCTCAAGCGGCTTCATCATGCGACTGCGTTGCCCCCCACGGCACGATGCGGCGCCTGTGGCATAAACCACCGGGCACTGGGTGTATCCAATCGCCTGGTCACACGAGGGATGCGAACGTTACTCATCGACATTTCCAAATATGCGCCAGATCGGCGTCCAGCATCAGGGGGGCGAGGTGACGCCGACCCGGCGCTATAACCCCTGCTGAAATCAGGTGATAGCGTCGTTCGTGAAAGACGGGAATGTCGATGAGACGCAATGCCCGGCATCGCGGCGTCGGTTCACCCCGGATTGGCCAACTGGGTATTCCCGGATAGGCTTATCCCTGCTCCTGCGAAATTGCGTTCTACATCGATGTCGGTGCAGCGCTCGACGACAACGCGGCTCTCCACCTTGTTGTTACGCAGAACCAGCCGCCGGACGCCGCTCGCACGGATACCGCTTTGCCATGGGCCGCTTATGCCATTGCCCTCCACCGTCACGTCCGATTGCTGGTTGCCCAGGAGGATACCGCATGATCCCGCAGAGGCCGTGGGGATGAGGATATGGTTGTTGGAAATCAGGATATTGGTCAGCTTGGGATTATAGCCGAGCGCCGTACATGTTACGCCGAATGCAGACACACCTTCGACCTGCACCCAGTTGTTGGCAAATGTGAAGCCACCATCGGCGGTCACCAGCTCCAGTCCTGCCTGCGTACAGCCGTCAAGGTCGCAGCCCGTCACCCCTCCGAACAGCGCCGTCCGCCAAATTATCGCTTTTCCGAATCCATAGATGATCGACCGGGCGACCTGAACATCTTCCGGACGGCTTCCCGCCGTGGCGTCACCGACCCGGATACCAACCGATTCACCATCGCCTCGCAGCAGTCCACCATGGGTGAAGCGGCAGTCGTCGATCGAAATCTTGACGTTGCGCCCCGTCAGAACCACGCCCTGCCATACCTGATTCATGGTGACGGTTCGCAGCGTCGCATGCCACAGGCCGCGACTGCGTACGCCCGTTCCGAAAAAGGCAAGATAGAGGCGCTCGAAAACCACCCCTTGGACACGCTGCGCATCAGGCAGCGCGACGACGATCGCGCTGAACTGCTCGCACCCTTGCCCGTGAATCATGAAATCGGAAAAACTGCGTGGCCCGATGCCATCGGATGCCGCCAGCACAAGTCCGTCGCACCCGTTGACGCGCAAGACCGAAGAAGGGCCACTCCCATGCAGCATGATGTGGGCCGGTACCGTTACGGCCGCCGTGACACGGAAATTGCCTGGTGGGATATGAACACACCCTCCCCCAGCCGCCTCGACCACGTTCAGCGCCTCTTGGATCGCGGCGGTATCATCCGCCCGACCGTCCCCGACCGCCCCGGCCTGATGAAGGCTGACATCGTTCGCCAACAACCGGAAACCACGGCCATCGGCATCGAGAAAAGCGGTGCGGGGATGTGCCCGGACATATTTGGCATCGACACTCGGATCGCGCGCATAACAGGCTGCGCCTTGGCCCATCCTGGAATGGCCCCCGGTAAAAATCATGTCGCATACGCCAGGAAGATGCGCGCCCCGGGCATCCGCGAACGAAGCCAACATCGCGATATTTGCCGGCAGCCCCCCGCCCCGCGCATCAGTCGGCGTCGCGTCGGCATTGTTGACCGGTATGTGCACGGCAAGGCCACCGGCAATCATATGTCCGAAGATGTCCCGTCGGCTCCAAGGATCAATCACAGTCGGCCCCGGAATGAGGTTGGGAAATACTCGGCGATATCGACCGCCTTGCACGCCGTCCAAGGCGTGCGCCGCTTCTTATCGATTTTACCGGTCGATTGATAGCCGAGGCGTGGACGACCTCCGCGACGGCGCGGATGGCATGGCCTTCACGTCGCGCTTGATCGCGGAAACGGAAGGGTTAAGCGGACACATTCCCCTCCCCGAGAGGAGGTCATTGGACTGGGCGACTTCGCCCTCGCATAAGTGAACCCGATGAAAAGAGCCGTATCCCCCCTCCGTCAATCGCGCACGCTCCGGCAGATTGCCAAATATGCCAGACGCGCCCTGCTGAACCACACCACCCAATTGGGCGTGATGAACAGCTTCAACGCAATCAATGCTTTACGCGATCAATATATAGATCATCGTATTGCGACATCGGAAGTACGGCCTTCCCCATCGACAACCGTCGCCATTGTTCGCATCGGTCAGGGCATCGACGATGTTTCACTGGTCGAATGGGATGCCACCGCGCCATTCCTTCCTTCGGGTCTCGAGCCTCGTCACAAATCGACACTTGGTGATGCCTTGAAAACGGCTTCGTATTTTCTGGTCGTTCGAGGCAAGACGAAACTTGATATCGCCGCCTTGACGCGCCTCCTCGAACAGGCGCTGCAAGAAGGCAACGAGCATATCGGGCTGTGGGAACCCAGATATTTGCCTCATGGGCAAGACAAATATTATGACCCCGTGACGGGCTATACCAACTGGTCGTCAATCGATCATAGCCTACTTACACGAGAGACTTTTTCTTATGCAAAAGCCCTGATGTCAGATGACGGCGCCATTATATTCGACATAGAAACGTCATACCGCATCCGATCTGCTGGTTTTCTTCTTCAATACTGCCCTGATATCATCGTTGAACATCAAATCTCGTCGGATCAGGTTTCGCTCAGGGACTATGTCGCGCTTTGGATCCGCTATAATCCTCTGCGGACAGGTCGTGCCTCACGCGAAGGGCAGGAGAGTTCGATTTATTACCCGCTTGGTGGTCGAAACCTCGAACTGAGAAGAACAATTTCCGCTTCAACTCAGCGATACGATAGTCCCGATGCCTCTCATCCGAAGGTCTCGATCATTGTTCGTACGTATCGCGGTCGCGAGACGCTGCTGAAACAGGCGCTTTTTTCAATTATCAAACAGACCTACGACAATATCGAGATTGTCGTGGTCGAAGATGGTGGTAGTCACCAGGAGAAATATGTCTCGCAAGTATCTAGTGTTGCGAGCGGTTGTGGAAAATCCATTCTCTATTTTTCGGCCGAGAAGGTTGGCCGATCGCAAACCGGCAATATTGGGCTGAGCAAGGCGTCTGGAGAATATATCGGTTTCCTCGACGATGATGACCTTCTGTTCCGTGATCACGTAGAGACGCTTGTTTCCGCGGTTACATCATCGAAAAAAGATGCGGCATATGCTCTGTCATGGGCCATCAAGACGAAGAAGGAAAATAATAGGAACGGCTATATCGAAACCGCAGTCGTAGATCCAAAGGCCTATAATCTGGAATATAGCTACACCATATTAGAAAAAGAGAATATTTTTCCAATACAATCGATAATATTCCATAGATCGCGATATGACCAGCATGGTGGATTCGACACGAGCTTGGAACATCTTGAAGACTGGAATCTGTGGCTGAGATATGCCTATCAGGCTGATTTTGCTTTTGTACGGCAGACAACGTCGATGTTTCGGGTTCCGGACGAGGATGCAATCCTCGCCGAGCGAGGCAAGCTCATGGAACTGGCGCGTGATACCGCCAAACAGAAGGCGTATGATGCGCTGGCCACTTTCAGGACCGAGGCCCAAGACTAACGCATCATCACAAGCCTATGGATGCCTCCCGAAACGAGGCTGTTGGACACATGGTGGTTTCAGGCAGATTGAACGCTGCCTGGCCATGATTATCGCGATGGCGGCGTTGCTTGCCCGACGAAGTTTCGGTCTAGACGCGTTTGGAGGCGAGACGGGATCCTGCCGGTGATACGATTGTTCAATCGTGCCATTGGCTTGACCCCGGCTTCCTGCGCAGCCGTATCGCGAGACTGGCGTTCTCCAATACGGTTGCCATTGATCGTGGCCGTGCGCGCGACTTCTGTGTCAATGATGACCGGCTGCACATCGATCTGGGCCCCGGAATCCCGATCCTGAGCCATGGCCGACATGGGAAGACCGAGCATCGCGATAAAGCAGAGGCGGCTTGCCATCCTCATCCGGCCGTTCCCACTGGGACGAGAAGGGCCCGGTCGATGCGCCCGACAACCCCGCTTGTGTTCGATGAAGGCCGCACGATGAAACGCAGATTCTGTACGGGGCAGCTGGCCGTGACGGTCAACTCGCCAGCAAAGCTACCTTCGTCACTATCGGTGCTGGGCAAGGCGACCCGCCCCAGGTCACGCCCATCCATGCAGGAAAGCTGCCAGTAGGGCGTGGTTTCCGCCGTCTCCTTGATACCGCTGAATGTTCCCTGCAGCCGGTAGCGGCCAGCAGGCAATATTTGAATTTGCTGCAGCACGACGCCGCCCACCGTCGAGGGCGCGGAAAAATCAAAAGCGCCGTCGGCAATTTCCGCACTTACGCCCGCGTCTTCGACCACCGGCATCCAGTCGAAGATGGATGGCGTTTGCAGCGCCGCCTTGAACTCAGGATCGCGCAACCGACCCGGATCGACGCCGGGCCTCAGCGAACGATAATAGTCCCAGCTTTCACGATACTGGCGGTCCTTGGCCAAGGCGTTGACCACGGTAATCCGTGCAACTTCGGGAATGGGCACGCGCGCGCCCGCCAAACGACGGAAAAAAGCTGCGGTCTGCAAGGGATTGGGGCCCAGCCCGCCAAAATAGGTCAGGAAGTCATCGCGCCACGCAGGGCCGGTTTTCAACGTGTTGGTCAATGCGGTGGCGACGGCCGGATCATTGGCCGCCTGCACCAATATCGGAAACAGCAGCTCGGATGCGTTCTTCGACGTCCTGAGCGCTATGTCGTAATGGCGCAGCGCATCGGCCACGTCATTACGGGCAACGGCATCCTCGATCAGCCAAAGCCGGGTTCCAAGCTCCCGACGCGACAAGGCATCGGAATGGACAAAGAGCGCCCGCGCCTTCGGGGTGTTTCCATCGAGCTGCGTCGTCAGGGCCAGCGCAGTCAGCGCCGAGGCCGCTAGGGGCTCTACGGCCAGCGCGTGGCGGGCAAGACTGGCCGTCGCCGCCCTTGCTGCGGGCGCCTGCTCGGCTGCAGCCTGCTTTTCGGCCAGCATCCCGGCCAAGCGACCATCGCCGGGTGCCATGGCATGAGCACGCTCGGCATTGCTCTTGCCTAGGACGAAAGCCAGAGTCTGTGTCGTCGACACATATCCCGCGATCGTCGCGGCGAGCGCCAATCCACCTCGCAAAGCCCATTCGCGTAGCGATCGCTGGGAATGACGACGAGAGGACCGACGCATCGCGGACAGTCCCTTAGGCCTTTTCGCGTCCATACCCATAGCCATATTCATAGCCATAGCCGTAATGCGACTTGCGGGCTTCGAACTTGGTCAAGACACCTCCCAGAATATGAGCGTTTGCAGCCTGCAGCCTCTGGAGCGCGGTTTTGACCAGGCTCGAACGAATGCCATGCGATTCCACCGCATACACAATACCCTCGACGCGGCTCGCAATCAGCGGTGCGTCGGCCAGGCCCATGACGGGAGGGCTATCGATCACGACATGATCATAATGTTCGAGCAGACGTTCGATCAGCAGTTGCAGGCGATGCCCGGTCAGCAGTTCGGCCGCGTTGGGCGGGATCGGACCTGCCGACATAGCCGTGAAGCCGAGATTGCTCATTTCGAACGTCAGCTGCTGGAAGCCGTCCTGCCCGGCCAAGAAGTTTGAGAGCCCCTTGTCGTTTTCGACATTGCCCAGGTGATGGATCGAAGGCGAGCGCATGTCGCCGTCGATGAGGATCACCTTACGATGGGCGCGGGACAGCATCGTCGCAATGGCCAGAGCGGTGGTCGACTTGCCCTCTGCCGGACGTGTCGACGTGACCGCCAGCGAGCGCGGTACGCCATGCTCGGTCGTGAAGCCAAGGCTCGTCTGGATCGCAAGATAGGCATCGACGAGATCGGACTTCCGATCGAGCAGGGCATCCCGCGGCTCCACCCCTTCGATCTTAGGCACGGAGCCGAGCAGCGGCAGACCCAGACGACGCTCGACTTCCGCCGGATCGGCGATCGCCTCGTCCATCTGCTCGAACACAAATGCCAATCCACCACCGATCACCAGACCAGCCAGAAGGGCAATCGCCAGGTTGAGCAACAGGCGGGGGCTGGAAGGCTTTTGCGGAACATCCGCAGGATCGACGACCGTGATGTTGTTGACACCAACACCCCCCGCAACGCCAATTTCCTTAAAGCGTTGCAGCAGGCCATCGTACAAGGCACGATTGGTATCTACTTCCTGCTGGTAGATGTTGTACTGAATGCTGCGCCGACGCACGTCGAGATAGGTGGATTTAAGCTGTTCGACCCGCTGACGCAGCGCCGTTTCGCGTTCGGCCGCCTGGCGATATTCTGCCTGGACCGCCCCCGAGACACGGCCTTCTTCACGCGCGATCGAACGATCAAGCTGATCGATCTGGGATTTGATCGCCTGTGCCGGAGGATAGCCTGGTTCGAACTGGACCATCAGGCGCTGATAGTCGGCGGCCAACTCGGCGCGACGCTGGCGCAGCGTATTGATCGCCTGATTGCGCAACGCTTCGCTCGATTGCCCGCTGCCACCGCCCTGGCGGAAACGAGCTTCCGCCTGGATACGATCCGCGGTGGCACCCGACAGGGCGCTGTTCAACGATGCGAGTTCGTCCGCGACGATCGAGCGCTCTGCCGTCTTGTTGTCACCCGTGCTTTGCGCGGGCAGATTGATGATCCGCTGCTGCTCGGCATAGGTGACGAGTTGCCGCTGCGATCCATCCAGACGCTCCTTGGCCTGCGCCAACTGGCGCTGCAGCAGGTTGCGACCGTATGAAGTGGCCTGCACCTTGCGCTCGAGATTGGTCTGGATAAAGTTTTCGGCCCAGGCATTGGCGACCTTCTGCGAGAAGGCGGCATCGGGGCTGGTGAAGTGAATCGCAACGAGCTGCGACAATCGCGTTGGGGAAATGCTGACGGCATCCAACAGCACTTCGCCAGCAATACGCTGACGTGCTGCACGACCCTGGGCGGTGTAACGGCCGTTCACCTGCCTGAAGTTGGGATTGTCTTGGTTGATGCCAAAACGCTCGAAAAACGCCTTATCGTCGACAAGACGGAGCTGGGTGGCAACGCGTTCGGCGAGAACACGGGAATGCAGCAACCCGTATTGCGTCTCGTAGAATTCCTGGTCTGCGACACTCGTTTCCCGCTCGACGCCCTGGAAATTCGTCACCTGGCTGGCTTCGCGCGCGATCTCGATCGTCGCGGTCGCGGTATATTTCGGCGTCATCAGCAAGGTGATCACCAAGCCCAGGATGACGCATGCCGCGACGGCACTCAATATCAGGTAACGCCAGCGCAGCGCGATGCGCAGATATTGGCGGACGACGGGTATCGTGTCGCCCGAGGGAGCCGGGGAAACGACCGGCGATACGCCAGGGCGCAGAGTGGTGCTTATGGAATTCATCGGTTGCGCCTTACTGCACGATAGCGATCAGCGGTGCCGCAAGGATCGGCGAGATCGAGACGAAGTCGCGGAACAGACGCCGCTGCGGCGAATCCCCGACCACGATCACGTCATTGGCATAGACGGGCGGGTCGTCATACGCACCACGGCGAATAGCCCCGATGTTGTAGAGGCCCGCCATACGGCGATCACCGACCGTCCGCAAAATGACCACGTCGTCCTGACGGGCGAATTCGGTCAGTCCCTTGGCAGATGCCACGACCCGCATCAGCGTCATCTGATTGGTAACCGGGTAAAGCCCTGGCTCCACCACCGATCCGTCGATGGTCACGACCTGGCTGACCGAGCTCTTGATGTTGACCGTTACTTGCGGATTGCGGATATAACGCGCCTTCAGGGCACCGGCGATTGCTTTGCCGAGCTCCTCTGCGGTCTTGCCCCGTGCATCGATGGTTCCTGCCAGCGGCATGGCAATGCGGCCACTGGAATCAACCTGCATCTCACGGTCGAGTTCGGGAATGCCGAAAACACTGACCTCGATCGTGTCGAGAGGACCGATGAGTGCGGGCCGGTCCGCCGCAGTCAGATCGCCACGCCCAGGCGGCGGTAGGATTTGGCTTCCATCGACGACGGTCAGGCTGCCGTTGGATTGGAGCGGTTCCCGGCGACCACAGCCTGTTGCCGCCAGCGCAAGACACAGTACGGAAATTGGAATGCGCATGCGCGTGGAAGATCCGCAAATAAGGTGGAAGTGCTGCCGCTCTATAGATTTGGCGGTCACGATGGTAAAGCCGTTTGCGAGCGATGGGCATCCGCCCTTGCAAGCCACACGCCGGCGATGACCAGAAATGCCATGACTGTTGGCGTACGGGCAGGATAATCGGTAATGCTGGCAACCAATATCAGCAAAATGATCGCCGATCCGAGTTTGCCGGTCAGTGCAACATTATCACCTTTGCTGCGGCGAATGCGAATGGTCGCGACAATCCACCACACGATACCGGCCGCCAAGACGGCAAGCGCGGCGATCCCCCCATCCAGGGCTATGCCCAGATAGTCGTTGTGTGCCTGGTTGAAATAGCTCGGCTTGAGCAGCGCGAAAGGCTCGTGAATACGAAAGACGCTGTCAAATCCGCCAAAGCCGGAGCCGAACGGCATATATGTCCCAATCATCGACAAGACGGTCGGCAAGGCACGCGATCGCATGTCCTCACCTCCCTCCAGTTCGACGAGCCGGTTGATTGCGTCCGCGCGATCCGCCGCGAAACTGAGAGCGATGAAACCGGCGATCAGAACGATCGCCGCCACGACAAAAGCCACCAGAAGCCAGCGCGGTCCCCGCCGCAACCGATGGCGCAAACGCTGCCCCACAAGAATGACGGCCAGACCAAGCGCCAGCCCGCCCAGCAACATGCCGGTGCGGGAGCCGGTGGCCAGGAGCGTCAGCACGAACAAGACAATAAGACCGGTGGCCAAAGGCCCGCGCCACCGGAGGGCTTCGGGATCGAGGAATGCCCATACCGGCGCAACCAGGCAACCGATCGCCAGCAAGAGCGCAAAGTGATTGCGATTTGCAAAGATGCTGCTGACGACACCGGGGGAGTCGTTGAGCAAGGGGCTGTTCGCTTGAACGCCGGAAAACTGGACAAGGCCCAGCAGCATCGCGGCCGTGATCATTACAAGCACGATCGTGGGCATCATCCGATGAACGGTTCGATCCGCCTGGGTGAGGATGACGAACATGGCCACCGGTACGATCAACGCAGCCAGGGCATTGCGCGTCGCGCCGGGAGTCATCGTCCAGGGCCTCCACGGCGTCGGCTCACCCGGGATCAGCAGGATATCGCGACCCGGCAAGGACTGCCACAGCGCGGGCGGCAAGGGAATGAGCTGGAGCAAAGGCAACAGGATTGCGGCGATGATCAACAGGAGGACAGGGCGGGCTCCATCGACCTCAGGCTTGGGGCCCATCAGAATGGCCGCCACCATGATCATCCAGGATCCGGCACGAACGACGACCTGTCCCGCCACATCGGGCCGGGACGCACCACCCGCCACCCATAACAAGGCTATCATCGCTAGCGTCAGTATGACGGGAAACGTGGGCCGCACGGAATATCGGCTTGAAGGGGGATGAGCCATGATGCTCCCATTATCCGATTAATGCGCTTTTCAAAACCGCTGTTCCCGACCGGTGGATCAGGTCCCGAACCGCCTCACGCCAAGGATCATTCAACGCGATAGAGTGGTCACATGCGAACGGGCGCGGCCCCTGCCCCATCGACCTCGCCCATCCCGCATAAGCCCAAGCCTTTGCATATGATCGGCTGGGAGGTTCCCAGGCAATCATATGCCGATAACGAGACTGGCCTGATCCTGATTATCGAAACTGATCGATCGTGTTCTGGTTGACGCGATCACGTTCACGATCACGTATCCAGCCCCATTTTGAGAAATATTGAGACAGACTTACCGCCGCATAGCGCATCCGTTTCAGTGATGGCCGAGCCTGGCTTCGATATTCATGAATAACGGTTTCACTGGGATTATACAGCGTCCGCGAAACAGCGTTTATACGTCGCGACAAATCCAAATCTTCGGCATACAGGAAATATCGTTCATCGAAATATCCGATACGATCGAGAATTTCCCGCCTCAAAATCATGAAGCACCCCGATAGGAATGGAAATTCCGCGACGCTGTCGTAATTCCAATTGTGGAACTCATAGCGCCGGTTCCTTGCCTGGCCCCATTCGGTACGATGCATGATACGTCGGGCGATCATATCGGTAGGATCGGGAAGCAATCGACACAGGCGCTGCAACGAGCCGTCAGGATAACAGACGCGCGGCATCGCAAGCCCTGCATCCAAATGCTCATCCATAAACGCCACCATACCACCAATAACGTCGCCATTGGTTTTCAGATCGGTATTCATCACGACATTGTAGCGGCACTTCCCCTTGCTTGCCGCAAGCGCGATATTGTGCCCTCTGCCATATCCGATGTTCTTATTCGTTGCGATGACGGTTGCACCCGTGGCCATAGCAAATGTTAGATTCATCGGTGGAACGCTGTTATCGACAACCACGACATGGGTTGCCACCCTTTCAGATGCCACCTGCTCGATGGCATCAATGATTTCTTGCTTTTCATTATGGAAAAGAACGAAAGATACACAAACGTCGATGTCGTCCGGGATCTTTCCCCGGAGCTCATCAATCAGATGATCGAAATCGCGCAATCTGTATATCCTTTACATTCCTGGCGTCGTTGCACTCAAGCCGAAAAGCATGAGGAAATGCCGATTATCCAAGGAAAAACCGGTTTGAGGTTGCTGCTAGCAATACCATTTGTTGCGGTAAAGCGGGCTCATGCTACCATATCGCCATGACAGTAGCAGCAATTACGGGCATTACCGGTTTGGCGGGGGGCCATGTGGCGCAGGCGCTGCAGGCATCCGGCCATGAGGTCCTTGGCATCAGTCGCCGTGCCCCGACCCCACAAGCGGCCGGCACCATCCGTTCGGTACCAGACCTCCTTGATGTCGATGCCCTGACGTCCGCCTTGAATGGCAGCGGCATTGTGTTCCACTTTGCGGATCGCGCCGACCGAAAATCCTATGGCGAGGCCGATGTGAACACGGCCGCGCAGGTCATGGGAGCGATCCGCAAGGCGGCGTTCAACAATGGCATCCGCCGTATCGTCGCGTTCAGTTCGGTCTATGCGGATCGTCCGGATCAACCGGGCGATCTTTATGGCCGGTCGAAACGTGCCATGGAGGCGGCCGCGATGGACCAAGGCCCTGGTCCCCAGGCTGTGGTTTTGCGCCTGCCGCCCCTATACGGTCCCGGAGCCCGCGGGGCAGTACGCCATATCGCGAACGCCTGTGCAAAAGGCTGGCCCCTGCCCTTTGGTCTTGCCCATGCGCCGCGGCGTTTCCTGTCACTTGATGCCCTTGCCCACCTGTGCACGCATCTTGCCGAGGTGGACGATACAAGGTTCGAGCGGGCGGCGGGGCACGTGCTCGTGCCCATTTCGCCTCGAAGCAACAGCCTTGCCTCGCTATCGCGCACGATCGGGGGAAATCGGATCCGATTGGTGCCGGTACCGGGCATTGATCGGATCCTGGGCGGTCGCGTCCCCCGCGAGCAACTTGGAAAAGATCGTCAGGCCATGCTTGATGCGATCGGGTGGGTCGCCCCGTGATGGGGGTGTGAATACTATAGGCGGACGGCGTCCCCGCGCCCGCCGCCCATCGCCGTCTGGACGAGCAGGTCCATGTCCCGTTTCATCGACCAATGACGCAGATAAAGCGCGTCGGTCTCGGCCAGACGCTCGGGCGTAGACATGTCGAGCCCGCGAACCTGCGATACGCCGGTGATCCCGGGCACCAGGCGATGGACGCCGTGGCGACGTCGGCTGTCTGCCAGTTCGATCTGGCTTGGCAGACCCGGCCGGGGGCCCACGAAGCTCATGTCTCCACGTAGCACGTTCCAAAGCTGAGGCAATTCGTCGAGTTTGGTCCGACGCAGCAGCGCTCCGACGCGGGTGATGTTCTGACGGCCGGCTTCATGTGACGGCCGATCGCCGGTTCCTACCCGCATGGTGCGCAGCTTGACCAGCCGGAACGTCTTTTCATCCCGGCCCAGACGGACCTGGATGAAAAAGGGATTGGCGCGATCGTCCAGCCAGATCAGGAACGCCGCCACGCTGCACGCCAACGCGGCCGGTACGGCAAGCAGCAACGCAAGCGCGAGGTCAAAAAGCCGCTTGCGGCGTTGGCCCAAGGTAACATCATCCATGGGGCATGGCGGATAGGAAGAATGGCACTGACTGGTCAAGCGCTAACGCAGCCGTTAAGAGCCTCTCCAAAATGCATCACTCTCCCGAAATGAAAGCCTCGCACAAGATGCGACTGATCAGCATAGCTCAGCACGTCATTCGGTTGCCGCGGTGGAGCAAAAGAGCGCTGACGGTGACGGTGGACACCAGCCTGTGCATCCTTGCCGTCTGGGTCGCATATTTCCTGCGGTTGAGCATGTGGATTCCCCTCAACGGCCCGCCCGTATGGGCCGTCTTGGTATCCCTCGGCCTTGCCCTGCCCATTTTTACCTTGCTGGGTGTCTATCGGCCTGTCTTCCGGCATGCCGAAGTGAATGGATCCAACCAGATTCTAGTTGCATCCCTGGTTTACGCTCTTGCCTATTTCAGCATTTTTACCGTCTGGAGCGTGCCCGGCGTCCCGCGGACTGTGGGCATCATTCAGCCTGTATTGCTGTTCGTCTTCATGATCATGGTGCGAGGTGGCGTACGCCGTATACTCAGCCTTCTTCTAGCCTATGACGAGAATGAGCCGACACAGCAGCGGGTCCTGATCTACGGTGCAGGCGAGTCCGGGCTCCGCCTGGCCCAGGCCATTTCCAGCCGGCGCGGGATGCGGGTCGTCGGCTTCCTCGATGACAATAGAGAGCTCCACGGGGCATCGGTGGGGGGCCTCCGCGTCTATCCGCCGGGCAGGGTTCTTCATCTGATCGAGAAACAGGGCATTGATGAGGTGCTTCTGGCGGTTCCGTCCGCGACGCAGCAGCGCCGCAACGAAATCCTCAAGCTGCTTCGCTCTCTCCAAATCCGCATTCGCACCCTGCCCGACATTATCGAACATGCGCTGAGTGATATACCGAACAACGGTATCACCAACCTCGACATCAACGACTTGCTCGGCCGTGACGTCGTGGCCCCAGCGGCAGCGATCATGTCTGCGCATCTGGAAGGTTGCACTATTCTGGTGACCGGAGCCGGTGGATCGATCGGTTCGGAGCTCTGCCGTCAGATATTGTCTGCCCGGCCCAAGACGCTGCTTCTTCTCGATAACAGCGAATACTCCCTGTATGCTATCCACCGAGAGCTGGAAAACTTTCTTGAGACCCGTTCGAAAGACGGCGTTGCTCGAACGACACTCGTACCGCTCTTGGGTTCGGTGCAGAACAAGCAACGTATAGACGAGGTCATCGGGTGCTGGTGCCCAAGCCACGTCTATCACGCTGCCGCTTACAAGCATGTTCCCCTGGTCGAACATAATCCGATACAGGGTGTCGTGAACAATGTCTTCGGCACGTTGAATGTCGCCGAGCGATGCATCCATTATAAAGTCCGACACTTTGTTCTGGTCAGCACCGACAAGGCAGTGCGCCCGACGAATGTCATGGGTGCGACAAAACGCCTTGCCGAAATGGTTCTTCAGGCATTGGCCGAAGAAAAAAGCCATACCTGTCTTTCCATGGTACGCTTTGGCAATGTTTTGGGGTCATCCGGATCCGTGGTCCCTGTTTTTCGCCAACAGATCATGGCGGGTGGCCCTGTCACGATTACGGATGAACGCATTACCCGGTTCTTCATGACCATTCCAGAAGCGGCACAGCTAGTTATTCAGGCGGGCGCCATGGCTTCTGGTGGTGAAGTCTTTGTGTTGGACATGGGCGAACCGGTCCGGATCGTCGATCTCGCCCGCAACATGATCGAACTTTCCGGGCTCAGCGTACGGGACTCGACGAACCCGTTCGGTGATATCGAGTTGAAATTCATCGGCCTGCGCCCGGGCGAAAAACTCTACGAAGAATTGCTGATCGAGGACGCCCCACTGGTGACCGCGCATCCACGTATTCGCAAGGCGATGGAAAACTTCCTTCCTGCCGAGCAGCTCAATGAAAGATTGGCAGAGCTTCGGCAAGCTATCACTTCGCGTGATCCTAAAACCCTTCGCGAGATTCTACAAAAAACCGTTCAGGAATACGCTCCCAATTCAGAATTGGTTGACAACGTATATATTGAAAAAATCAATCGCGACAATTTAAAAACGGTGAAAATTTCATAATGTATGAATAACTTATAATTAAATCTTAATATATACCTTTTCGAAATTTTACCATAATATACAATGCGCCCTATATATAAAGGCTAAGATTTTTCCCGTAACGGGCCAGCACGCCGAACATTGAGAATAGCAACCCTCCGGCTACGCGAAAATTATCTGTCTGATACGGCGCACTCATCATCACCTGGTTGAGTTGTGGGACCCCGGCATATCACTCCCACCGGAATTACGCGGACATCTTATGATCGCCGAACTGCGGAGAAGGGGAACGTCACCCGGCCGTCCAAGGTCGTTGTTCCCGAGATAGTCTGGCCTGATGCGACGACCCGGAGTTGGAAGCGGACCACCGGTCGAGATGGCAGGTCGAACGCCATGGCATCACCTGAAACGGTCAACGACTTCAGGTCGTGTCATATGTCGATCCTGTCCGTGGGCAAACCGGAGAGCGAACTAAGCGAGTGGAGGCGCTTAGGCTCATGGTAGGTTGCCGATGTCGGCAGTGGCAACTCAATCCGATTAGCGTCACTCGACGCCCCTCAAACGCCTTGAGGGCGCCGACATGGACCACGCCTTTCGCGCCACCTCTTGAAAACGCCACAAATCCAGGTCGCTGTATCAGCAATGCCTAACCAGTATTATGACGCTATACGCGCCGAAACGATAGAAAAGGCATTTGGGAGACTGTCAGGAATTTCGTGTGCGGGCGGGCATAACGGGAAGGAAGGAAACCCGATATCTCCCGACGCAAAGAGCCTGCGATACCGAACGAGTTGCTGGATCAATTGCTGGCTGGCGGCGACGCTGGCGCCGCGCTGGCGCAGGGTGGCCTGCTGGATGCGCTGAAGAAGGCGCTGGCCGAGCGCGTACCGAACGCCGGGATGGATCACCGACGGTGCCGGCAACAGCCGCAACGGCTACGGCCGCAAGACGATCACGACCGATACCGGCAAGCTGGCGATCGACGGGCCGCGCGACCGGCAGGCGAGTTTCGATCCGCAGTCGATCGCCAGATACCAGCGGCGCTTCCCCGGGTTCGACGACAAGATCGTATCGATGTACGCGCGCGGCATGAGCACCCGGGAGATCACCGGGCACCTGTACGACCTGTACGGCATCGACGTGTCGCCGGATCCGATCGGCACGGTGACCGACGCGGTGCTGGACGAGGTGGCCACCTGGCAGCAACGGCCACTCGGCCCGGTCTATCCGCTCGTCTTCTTCGACGCCTTGCGGGTGAAGATCCGCGACAAGGGCATGGTGCGCAACAGGGCGATCCACATCGCGCTCGGCGTCCGCGCCGATGGCGCCAAGGAGGTGCTGGGCCTGTGGCTCGAGCAGAACGAAGGGGCCAAATTCTGGCTCAGGGTGATGAACGAACTCCGGAACTGCGGCACCGAGGACATCCTGCTGGCCGTCGTCGGCGGACTGAAAGGCTTTTCCGAGGCGATCACCGCCGTGTTTCCCGACGCCGTGGTTCAAACATGCATCGTCCACCTGCTGCGAGGCTCGATGGATTTTGTTTCATGGAAGGACCGCAAGGGCCTGGCGAGCGGTCTACCGCGCCCCCCGGCGCCGAGGCGGCCGAACAGGCGCTGACCACATTCGAGGCCAGTCCTTGGGGCATCCGCTATCCCGCCATCGGGCAGAGCTGGCGGCACGCCTGGGGCGAGGTGATCCCGTTCTTTACCTTTCCCAACGAAGTCCGGCGGATCATCTACACGACAAATGCCATCGAGGCGCTCAATTCGAAGCTACGCCGGGCCGTGCACGCCAGGGGCCATTTCCCCAACGACGAGGCCGCGACCAAGCTGCTCTACCTGATCTTGAGCCGCTAGGAGAAAGAGTGGACAATGCCGCCACGTGAGTGGGCCATGGCGGCATAATGTTCATCCGCCCGCCCGCACACGAAATTCCTGACAGTTCCAGAAGGATAGACCTTTTCCGTCCTGAGCCATCGCAATATTGCACCGTTCAGGTTGTAGCCGACATACGTCACCCTTGCTGCTCTCTAGTCGTCGTCCATGACCACCCTGCCTCGGCCAAGGCATCACTGATCCAGTCAGCGACAACCGCAGGTGCACCGCTACAATACCAGTCCATCCCGTCGCCATCCTCCCGCACCCAGGCCACCAGTTCGCCCGCACGGCGGAAAGAGTAGGAAATCATATGACCATCGGGACTGCGCCATTCGACGTTGGCCAGCGCGCACCACAGGTCGACACCGTAAGCGCCATTCGCCCTTACCCGGTCGCCGAGAACACGATCGACGATGGCTTCGAACGCCTTGTACGGACGATGGATACGGGTACTGGGAACGCCTTCAAGGTCGCTTCGGGTGGAGAACAAGACAACAATCTCCCGTCATGACGAACGTTCGCCCCGAATGTCTGACGTACCGACACGGACAGCCGCGGCCAACTGCACCAGGAGGGCAAGTACATCCCGGTCCGGGAAAGACCTATCACACCTACATATCCAGACCGAAATCCCGCGACCGCCCCCCTTCCCCCGATGATCTATCGAGCGACAGATGTTTTTCCGGCACCTGCTTGACCACATCGAGCGCTGAGGTCTTGTCGCCGGTATTGCGGGTGACGTGCCTTTCGACCTTCCGCCCGTCGTCGACCACCAGCGCCACCTTGTCCGCCACGCGGGTCAGCGCGACCAGGAACGAGCGCTCGGTCAGCAGCTTGCGCTCCGACGACCGCATCGCCACGATGCCGTGGTCGGTGGTGACTCCCTGCGCGACATGGACGTTGATCGCATAGGCAAGGTCCAGCCGCTCGGCCATGCGATCGCCGGACGCGATCTCATGCACGGCGCCGTCGATGAGCGAGGAGACGACCAGCCTGCCCCGGCCCACCTCTTCCACCCGCGCCATCGCACCGTTATCGAGCCCGCGGGTCCGGTCGTTGTCGCTCCAACGGATACGATCGCCGACGTGCAGCTCGACTTGCTTCAATGCGAAGATCGACACGGCATCGCGGTCGAGGTTTCGCGCCAACCGGCCGGGCCGGAACAGCTTCTCGGACCCGTCCACCATGCCGAGCCGCACCCGGTCGCCCTCGACGCCGGTCACGACACCGCGATCACCACGGACCAGGCCCTGGCTCGGCAGGTTGGTGCGAATCTCCACCACATGGCCGGGGCGATAGGCGCGCATCAGCCGCGCACCTTCCCTGGTGGCGTTTATCCGGTCGAGCACGGTGAACGACGTGCCGGTGGCGGCGATCTCGGCATTCGCCTTCAGCTCGGCCTGCACCGCGTGGTTGGCCTCGCTCCGCATGGCGCGGCCAGCGGTCAGCAACAGGGTGGCGTCACGCTCGGCTCGCGGCAACGCCGCCCACTGCGCCGCAGCCATGGTCGCTACCTCGCTGCCCGGCACTTCGGTCGTGGCGGGCCTGAGTATCTCGAACGTGCCCGATACGTCGCCGCGGTCGAGCGCGGCGGTGACCGCCTTCATCTGATCGGACCTGGAACGCAGGTTCTTGGAGATATGGGCGGTGGCGACACCGGCCTGCTGGCTTGCCTCGAACGGCTTGCCGGCCGCGATCGCGGTCAGCTGGCGGGTGTCACCGGTCTGCACGACACGCGCGACGTCCGCGATATTGGCAAGCCGCACGATCCGCTCCATGTCGCGCGTACCGAGCTGCCCGGCCTCCTCGACCATGATGATCGAACCTGCCAGCTCCGCTTTCACGCGGGCGACCTGTTCCGGTCTGGCCGTGCCGTCGATCACGCGCGCGTGACGCGTCAAGAAACGGGCAACGGTGCTCACGTCGGCGCCGGTATCGCGTCCGAACTCGCTCGCCTTCACGCTGGCGATGGCGAGCCCGATTACCGCCCGTCCCTCCGCCTTGGCTACCGCCGTCACCGGCGCCATCGCGGTGGACTTGCCACGCCCCGACCCGCCCTGCACGTTCACCACCCGGTCGGACGAGGACAGCATCAGCACGGCCGCAGCTTCCTGGCCCGGGTTGAGCCGGTGCAGCCCCAGCGCGCGGGCCGCCTCCTGCGCCCGGATCGCGGCGTCGACCGGTGGAACGATCGGGGCGGACTGCCGCTTCCCTGCCTCAACCGTGGCAAGGTACGCCTGCTCCAATCGTACCGCGCCCTGCGTCGTCATCATGCGATCGCCGTCGCCGAGCAACAGGCCTTTCTCCCGCAGCAGCGCCAGCCGCTCCTCGACATCGGCGACCGTCACCGGCCCGCCGCGCGACAGACTTTCGCGGACGAGCTCCAGCCGGTCGAACGCCGCTTCTCGCTCGCCCAGGTCGCGCACCGCCGACGCGACCGCCTGCGCCGCGGCATAGGCCTGCGGCTCCAACCGTCCCAGTCGCTCGGGCACCAGCGGGTCGCCGTCGCGCGGGGTCAGCCCCATCCGGCCGGCAATGGCCAGTCCGCGCTCGCCTATTCCACGCACGCCCTGCACCGCGCGCGACCACACGTCATGCCCCCGCCCCGCCTCCGCCAGTGCGTTCTTCACCAAAGCTGCCGGATCCAACCCCTTCTCCGCAGCCAGCCTCTTCCACCCTTCCGCGCGTTGCTCCGGCGCGAGATCGGGCGCCTTGGGGTCGCGTGTTGCCAGCGCCGCATATTCACGCGTCTGGGCTGTGTTCTCCAATCCGCGTTCCTTGATGTACGCATCGATCTCGGCCGAGCGGCCGGAGAATGCTTCCACTATCGCGCGGGACACGCCGGCGATTTCGAAGGCGCCGTTGCGGCCGTCGTGCCGAGGAATAGTGGCGAAGCCGAGCGTCTCGACCCGGCTGCGCAACGCGGACAGGAACACCGCATCCATGACATGCTGGCGCTCGTACAGCTGGTCCGCGTGCAGCGCCCGCCACTTGCCGTCTGCGGTGCGGGTTGCGTTGGCGATGACGTTATGAACGTGCAGCTGCGGCTCGCCGCTGCGGTTCACGTCGTGAAGGAAGGTGGCGGCGACAAACCGGCCGGTCGCCTCGGGCGCCTGTCCCTTGCCATTCCAGACCCGCCCTTCGGCAATGTTGCGCTCCGTCCAGGTGAGGGTCGCTGCAGCCGCCTCGCGCACCGCGGCCACCAGCCGTGCGTCACCGCCCACGAGCGCCAGGATCGACACCGACTTGGGCACGGACATGGTGACGTCCCAACCCGCCCGGTGCTCCCCGCGTTTGGCGTCCAGCACGACGCCGTTGGGCAGTTCACCGGCGAGCACCTGTTCGAACCGCTCGGCGTCGACCGGTCCGGACAGACCCAGCTCGGCCGCCCCTTCGCCTGCCCAAGCGCTGCCCCCTTCTGCCTGACCGGCGGTATAATAATTGTCGCGAGCGTAATAGGCGGCCGCGTCAGAGGCCGAGCCGACCGCCGCGACCGAGATCATCGTTTGCCCTGCGGCGCACCGGGCGCCGCCCGAACAGTGATCCTGCCCGCCTTCCCCTCGAACTGCGTCCGGCAGCTGTCGGTGGCCAGCCGGTAGTTGACCAGCGCGCAGACCGCCTGGTCTCCGCCGCCCAGCAGGTAATTGGCCGAGCGGACGGCGAACCACGATGGCGGCAGCGCCATCGCCGCGAAAAAGTAACTGGAGACGGAAAGCAGCCAGATGACCGCCAGCGCCGCACCGACCTTGCGGCCTGACAATTCCCTGTCCCAGATGGTGTAGCTGACGTTCGTCCGGGGCTGTCGCTCGAGGCTCCTGATGGCGGCGGTGTTATCCCGCAATAGCTCGCTGTGGTCGCGCTGCCGCTCGTCGATGGCGTCCAGACGGGGCTGCCTGTCGATCCGCTCGGCAAGCAACAGCATCTCTGCCCTGATCGGATTCAAGCTCGCGGTGATGCGTTCCGGCATGCCCTGGATGAACTCGGCCCGGACCCGCGTCAGTGCCAGCTGATCCTCACGCTCGAGCTTGTGCATGTCGCTCTCATGCGCTGCCCAGGCCTGGGCGATGCGGTCGATCTCCATGACCGCCTTGTCCAGCCTGGCTCCGAAGGCGATGACATCACCGGGCCCCAGTTGCTCGGGCCGGTCGAATACGGCCCGCCCATCCCGCCACGCATCGAGGCATTCCCGAACGAACGATTTGGCCAGGGTCGTGCGCTCTACTCCGCGCTCGGCCGCGCAACGGGTAAGGGCTGCATCGTCCTCGTCTACGAGCCGTACGTTGACCTGACCGCCCATGAAAATCCTTGTCCCCCGTCCGATGAAATGCTGGTCGCCAGCACCTCTATCGTGCAATGATAGTATAATTGCGTGATAGCGCCATAATATGTAGGATAATACAATAGGCCATGACGACGTGAGCGGTCCATCCACCATCGGCGAGCGGATCAAGGCGGTGCGGCTCAGAACCGGGTTGGGACAGGAGGCGTTCGCCAAGGCACTGGGCTATTCCAAGCGGGCGCTGGTCAGCTGGGAACTGGGCGGGGCCGAGCCGCCGGTCGCCCTGATGGCAAAGCTCCGGCACGCCTACGACGTCGACCCCGAATGGGTGATCCTGGCCGAGGACACCGTGCCCCGGAGCTACTATGGCCCCGTCGACTGGGACCGGCTCGACCGCCTACGCGGCGACGTGGACGCCGTTTGCAGGGACGTGGGACTAAATCTTCCTGACGAACGCAGTCAGGCGCTGGCGCGCGTACTGTACGACGGAGGAGCGGACGCGGGCGCCGCCAATCGCAAGCAGCTGCGCGGCATGCTGCTTGCCTTGTCACTGGGGGACTGAGGATGAGTGGACCTTCGAAGGAACAGCTGGCGGCCTGGACGGCCGATACCAAACGCATCGGGTTTGCGCGGCGCAACTGGCCGGTCGTTCGCCGATTGGCAGCGGTGACCGTCGCACTGCTGCTGGCAGGCCTGACCGCCGGCCTGCTCAATTACCCCCCTGCCCTGACAGCGGCCTGCTGGATAGCGGCGACCATCGCCGGCACGGCCATGCTCGTCTGGTTCTTCGATCCTCGCCGCTTCAGGTCACGGTCGCCCGGCCCGTTCTGAACGCACGGGAGCAAGTGCACGCACCAGGGTTCGACACCGCCCCCTGCTGGGGCATTGTTCTTGTCCATGACGCCTGTCGAAGAATGAGTCCGTGCCTTCGAAGGGTCGGTGCACGGGCGGCATGCCTGGGCCCCTCAGCCTGATGATCCATCGTCACCGTAGCGCTGTAGCAGCCCTGTAGCACGTCAGAAGGCAGCTATCGCGGAACCCGTAGCAGCACCGATATCCTGCTATAGCCATGAGAATCCATGGTTTTCGCTCCACATACGACCGCTATTCATAGCGTGGTGTGTGCCTCTTTCCTGCATGACCCGGACATTTGTCGTAGCGATGCCGTGGTGCTCCGGCATTCATTCCGGCTTCCGGCCGGGCACCCCGACCGGCATGTCAGCCGGACAGTGAGCTTGCTATCATTCTACCCGGATCGCGTCGTCGTCGACGCGGGACAGCAGGTTCAATGCGAACCGTCGGAGATACTGCCCGTCACCGGTACTGCCCGGGTCAGTATTTTCTCGGCGGCACGACGCTTCCGCACCCAGGCGCGCTGCTCCTTGCCGATCAGAGGATCTTCGCCTCCTGGTTCGGAACCCAGGGCAGATTCCGGTTTATCCATCACCCGGACCCCCTCGGCCCGTCGTGCCGCGTCCTTGCGCCTGGCGCGCTCCTGCTGGACCGCGGTGATCATGTCGGATCTGAGAAGGACGTAATCGGACTCGTATCGACGCTGACGCATCAGCTCGGCGAGCGCGTGTACCGCGAGGTCGTCACCGACCACGGCATGAACCGCACGCAGCCAGCGCGGCGAGGCGTAACGGTGCTGCAGCGTCCAGAGCCCCCGCCCTGTTTCGGTGACGAGCAACGCGACCCAGATGATGACCATCACCCACCCGAACATGAGCGGCTTGGTGCCGATGGTTACGATCAGCATTGGCAAGGAGGCGATGACGCTGATCGTATGGGGGAAGATGTTGAGCTGACTGAGCTCCCATCGCGCGACCAGCCGGTCAGCCACCGGGACCCGCTTAGTCACGCCAGGGATCATGGCTGCTCGCCGACCAGCTGTCGTAAGCCTGGAAATGGTCATGGGCACCGCTGTCCCACCGATCGTGACGGTGCCAGTCGTGTTTGCAATCATGCGGTCGGGTGCAGCCATAGGGATTGCCAGCGACGTCGGGTGTTCCCACCCCCGCGATCGTCGGCAATCCGGTCGCCGGATTGATGTCCATGCCGTCGATGCCGATCCTCGGGTCCGCTGGCATTGCCCTGCCTTCGAACCAAGTGACAATACGCTCGAACAGTCTCATGTCATCCCTCCCGATGGCAAGTCCCGCGATATACGTTTTCCGTATATCGCTCAAGCCGGTCTAAATGCTTCGGGGTGCCCGCCTCTCCTGTCCCATCCGACCTTCACGCCCGCATCGTCGCTGCGCTGACCACAGCGCGGCGGGACGCCAAGCTTCGTCAGGTCGACTTGGCGAAACGGCTCGGATGGCAGCAGGCCTATGTATCGCGCTACGAAACCGGCGAGCGCCAGTTGAGCGTGGACGAATATGTCGCGGTCGCCTTGGCGATCGGTATCGATCCGGTGGCATTGCTCGACGAACTTCTTTCTGAAAACCGCCCTTGACGGGAGCTCAGCACTACGCATTGAACCGCGCCGGGTCTGCCAGAGGCGTTGGATTGTGAGTCACGCTGACATATCGAGATTGCTTGCGACAGCATAATATTGATCTTCAGCTTCGGCAGGCGGGACGTTGCCGATAGGCTCCAGCAGCCGGCGATGGTTGAACCAGTCGACCCATTCGAGTGTGGCGTATTCGACGGCCTCGAAGGATCGCCACGGTCCTCGACGATGGATCACCTCGGCCTTGTAAAGGCCGTTAATCGTCTCGGCCAAAGCGTTGTCTTAGCTATCGCCAACGCTACCGACCGACGGCTCGATCCCAGCTTGGGCGAGACGCTCGGTGTACTTGATGGACACGTATTGCGACCCGCGGTCGCTATGATGGATGAGGCCGCCCCGATGGGCCAGCCGGCGATCATGAAGTGCCTGCTCTAGGGCATTGAGAACGAAGCTGGCATGCGCCGTTCTGCTGGCTCGCCAGCCGACGATCCGCCTGGCGTAGGTATCGATGACGAAGGCGACATAGACGAACCCCGCCCAGGTCGCGACGTAGGTGAAATCCGACACTCACAGCATGTTCGGCGCTGGCGCGCAGAACCTGCGATTGACGTGATCGAGCCGGCACGGCGCTGCTTTGTCGCTGATGGTCGTGCGCACCGGCTTGCCCCGGATCATCCCTGCCAGGCCCATTTCGCGCATCAGCCGTGCGGCCGTACAGCGGGCAATCGGAAAGCCTTCCCGCATCATCTGCCGCCAGACCTTGCGCACGCCGTAAAGGGGGACGGTGAGAGAATGGTCTAAAATGTACGCTAAGCCCGTGATGCTGGTTCACCGAGAGCGGAAAGAGTTGGTTGAAGGCTGCCGTTTTAGCGATCTACGCGATGCACCGAGAAAACCGTGTAAACGCCTTCCTCGCACCCACCGCCGAAAGCGCCAGCATCGATTGCGCGGATTGCTCCCTCAAGGTCATCGAGCAGACAGTGCTCGTTTACAGGGAGGTCGTTTGCAACCGAATTGCACGATAAGGGGGAGTGGCTGAGGTAGTCTTCAAATACCACCACATCGTAGCCTAGGATGGTAGTTTCGCCGTCCGTCGGAGGTTCTACGGCATCGGGCACAGATGACGAGGGGGCGGGCGTTCGTGTCCGCCACTCCGATACGTCGAACGTCCAGCCATCGGACGGCAACTCATATTCGTAGGCGGTATAATAGTATAGGACCGCTCCCTCGGTATCTACGCCCTTTTCAGCAGCCAAGGCTTTGAGGATATCGGGTGTGTTCGCGAGGCCAAAGCTATTATGCTGCCACGCTTCCTGAACATCTACCACGTTATCGTTCACACAATCGGCGATGCTGGACACATCCTTGATGTGGGTCGGTCCGTTCACCAGTCAGCCCGGAGGAGGCACAACTCGCTTCAAGAGATAACCGGCGGCCAGCATTTGCTCATCTTATACCGGAAGTTGCACGTCCGCTATTGGGCGCTGCTTCCCCGTAGCTACCGGGAGCGCCGTGCCAGCAGCTTTTCGCCATCTGGCCTGATCTCGCCTTTCGGCGTGACGTGCCGATAGAGGGTCTGCCGGGTGACGCCCAACTCGGCGCATAGCTCAGCGACCTTGGTTTCCGGTTTGCCCATCGCCGCCTGGGCGAGGCGCAGCTTGGCGGGTGTCATTTTGAATGGGCGTCCACCATGGCGTCCACGGGCGCGGGCGGAGGCCAGACCGGCGCGGGTGCGCTCGACGATCAACTCGCGCTCGAACTCGGCGAGGCCAGCGAAGATCGCGAAGACGAGGCGACCGTTGGCGGTGGTGGTGTCGATCGACGCGCCTTCGCCCGCCAGCACCTTGAGCCCGATGCCGCGCTTCGTCAGGTCGCCGACTAGGTTGACGAGGTGGCGCAGATCGCGCCCGAGACGGTCGAGCTTCCAGATGACGAGCGTGTCGTCGCGACGCAGTGCCTTCAGGCAAGCGTCCAGACCGGGTCGCTTGTCGAGCCGGCCCGAGGAGGCATCCTCATAGATGTGATCGGGATCGATGCCGGCCGCGACCAGCGCGTCGCGCTGAAGGTCGTGGACCTGGCTGCCGTCCGCCTTCGACACCCGTACATAGCCGATCTGGGTCGTCACAAATACGTCCGTTCACGTGACGGAGCAGCATTGCCCGTCCATTGATCGCCATCCTGTCACGTAACCCGTATTGCGGTCTACGCTCCATGAACAGGCGGGCTTTCCTGTTTCGTGACGAACGGGAAGCGGATGCCTACCGAGACCATATTGTCGCCGGCCCAGCGCGCCGCGATCTTCGATCCGCCTGCCGATCGCGCGACGATCGAACGGCTCTACACCCTTGGACCGGACGACCTCGTGCAGGTGGCGCGGCGACGGCGGGGCGAGAACCGGATCGGCCACGCGGTGAGCTCTGCTACCTGCGCCATCCCGGACGTGCGCTAGTCGCAGGCGAGGCGGTGCCCGACACCATGCTGGTGTTGCTTGCAGGTCAGATCGGGTGCCATGCCGCCGCCTTCGCCGGCTATGCTGCCCGTCCGACGACGCTGCGCGAGCATCGCGCCGAGAGCGAAGCCTGGCTCGGCCTACGCGCCTTCGACCGGGCGGACGTGCGATCAATGCTGGCGGTGGATGCGGAGATCGCCGCCTCGACCGATCGGGGTGACGCGATCGTCGCCGGCATGGTCGATCGCCTGCGGCTGGACCGGATCGTGCTGCCAGCGGCCTCGACGCTGGAGCGGCTGGCGCTGATCGTGCGGACCCAGGCGCGCAAGGCCGCCCATGCCGGGCTGATCCGCGACTGTTCGGCCGAGCAGGAAGCGGCGCTTGATAGCCTGATCGCCTCCGACGATCATGGCCGCACCCGGCTCGGCTGGATACGCGAGTGGCCGGAGGCACCATCGGCCGCCAACCTGAAAGGGATCGTCGAACGGCTTGACGCGGTGCGAGGGCTGAGGATCGAACCCGATCGGGCACGCCGTATCCATGCCGCCCGCTATGCCGTCATCGCACGCACCGCCGGCATCGTCACTGCCCAGCACCTGCGGCGTCTGGAACGGCCGCGCCGGCTTGCCATGCTCGTCGCCGCCATGATCGAGATGGAGGCAGCACTGACCGACGCCGCCCTGGTCATGGTAGAGAAGATGGTGGGTGCGCTGTTCCGCCGTGCCGACCGCACCCGGTCCGACCGTCTGCTCGGCCAGGCACGGATGCTGAAGGACACCGCCCGCTTCCATGCCCGGCTCGGCCGCCTGCTGGTAGATGCGCGCGCAACCGGGCGTGACGCCTTCCGGGCGATCGATGCCAAGGTGGGCTGGGACCAGCTTAAACGCAGCATCCGCTTCGCCGAGGATCTCACGCGCTCGGCCGACGACGGTCTGGAGGAAGTGGTCGAGCGCTACCCCGCCGTCCGGAAGTTCGCGCCGACCTTCCTCGCCGCCTTTACCTTCCGCACGGCGCGGTCGGGTGATCCGCTGCTCGGCGCCGTCGAGGCGGTGCGGGCCATGTACCACGACGGTCGATCGGTCCTGCCTAAGCGCGTGCCGACCAGCTTCATCAAGCCGCGCTGGCGCAAGGTCGTGCAGCCGGTCGAAGGGGTGATTGACCGACGCGCCTACGAGATCGCGGTGATCGTCCACCTGCGCGAGCGGCTGGGCTCGGGCAGCATCTGGGTGGACGGTAGCCGCGCCTATCGCACGCTCGACGATTATCTGCTGCCGGTGCCCACCTTCGAGGCCATGCGCGCGAGTGGCGATCTGCGCCTGGCCGTGCCGTCCGGCTTCCCCGAATGGTATGAGGAGCGTCGCACATTGCTGACCCGGCGCATGACCGCGGTGGAGCGTGCAGCCGCGGCTGACGAGTTAGTCGACGTGACGATCGAGCGCGGGCAGTTGCTGATCTCGCCCATCCGGCGGTCCCCGTCCGACGAAGCTGAGGCACCGAAGAGCCGGCTCTACGCGATGCTGCCGCGTGTCCGCATCACCGACCTCCTGGTCGAGGTCGCGGCGTGGTCCGGGTTCGCCGGCCGCTTCGTCCACGCCCGCAGCGGCGCACCCGCGTCCGACCAGTCCGCCCTGATGGGCGCCATTCTTGCCGACGCGACCAACCTCGGGCTCGGGCGCATGGCGGAAAGCTCTCGCGGGCTGACGCTACCACGCCTGCGCTGGACGGCCGAATGGCATGTGCGCGACGAGACCTACCTGTCGGCGCTCGCCGCGATCGTCGACCATCATACCGCCCACCCGCTTGCGGCGGTCCGGGGACCGGCGACACGTCGTCGTCAGACGGGCAGTTCTTCCGCGCCGGAGGACATGGCGAGGCGCGCGCCGATCGCAACGCCCGCTACGGCACCGAGCCCGGCGTGCTGTTCTACACTCACGTCACCGACCGCTTCACGCCGTTCCACACCAAGGTCATCGCCGCCAATGCCGGCGAGGCCGCCCACGTCCTCGACGGGCTGCTCGACCATGAAAGCGAACTGGTCATACGCGAGCACGCGACCGACACCGCTGGCGCGGTCGATCATGTGTTCGGCCTCTGCCACCTGCTCGGCTTCCGCTTCGCGCCCCGCATCCGCGACCTCAACGAGCGCCGCCTGTACGGCCTGTCATCGCTCGATCCGTGGCCGACCTTGCGGCTCCTCGTCGCCGGCCCGGTCAATGTCCGTGCGATCGAAGCGGACTGGGACGAGACGCTGCGCCTTGCCGCCTCGATCCGGGCCGGCACCGTCAGTGCCTCGGTCATGCTGCGCAAGCTGGCGGGCGGGCATAACGGGAAGGAAGGAGCCCGGATATGTCCCGACGCAAAGAGCCTGCGATACCGAATGAGCTTCTGGATCAGTTACTGGCTGGCGGCGACGCTGGCGCCGCGCTGGCGCAGGGTGG
>Ga0308171_1000452_pt1 | contig 89791 bp, 82 predicted proteins | sample PhyGR1_FD_202135 | JGI IMG/M metagenome (GOLD analysis project Ga0308171, IMG submission 202135) | Phyllosphere microbial communities from UC Gill Tract Community Farm, Albany, California, United States - DLSLSG.R1 | ecosystem: Host-associated > Plants > Phyllosphere > Unclassified | place: USA...
TGCTCTGAACCCATGCTGCCCCTGCACGTAGCCCTGGACAACTTCCAGCTTGTAACTCTCGTCGTACTTCGCCATGAAAAACACCCCAAAGGTTGGATGGATGTCCAACTTTTGGGGTGCAGTTCAAATGCGGGCTTTTTGTCGAGTTGCAGAGAGTCTTCAATCGTTGGGCTCATTCCAGCCCGCCTTTGTAATTGGGCTTGTAAGCTGTTCTATCTTCGCATCGATCAATGAGAGGCGAGCCCGCTCTACAGAGCCCTCTTGAGGCGCTCTAATTAGCAAGTCAGCGCCTTCAGCCTTCAGATCTTCCAAATAGCTATCAAGCTTCCTGTCATCTTCATCAGCGTTTGACATCATCAGCCTCCGTATCTCTCGGTATGGAAACTGTAACCACATACGCAACTGATAGCAACCCATCACCCGACAATTAACTTATAAATCAAACAACTCTTACAGGATGGAGTTGTTGAACAAATTCGCTTATTTTCTAGATTAATAATCAACCAAGTTGAACAGGGCGCTGTCCTAGCAGTTGCATCAAACCCGTCAGGACTCTTGAGTAACTGCGTTGCCAGGTGTGCGGAAGTCCGTCAACTCAACAAGTTCGATGACTGGTAGCACCGACAACGGGCATTGGATCCAAGCAGATGAATGACCGTGTTGATTTCAACGCAGTCATTCAAGACTCTGGCACTCACCAAGCCAGTGACGACCAAAAGCCCGTGGCTAAGCACATCTTGCCGTTTGCGCCTCAGTCCGAATCCAATTGACAAAGGCCTGCAACGGTGCCTCGCTCAGCCCCAATGGATCAGGCAAGACCAGACAAAATGTTTTGGCAATGGATGGACTCAGCGGCCAGGGGGCAAGCAAGCGGCCTTGCTCCAACTCAGTTTCTACATAAATGCGCGGAACCAAGGCCACACCCAAACCAGCAAGCGCTGCCTCTATCAACATGGCATGCAGATCAAATCGCGAGCCGATAGCAGGGTTCGCTAACACCATGCCAGTCTCTTCGGCGTAGCGCTGCCAGGCATCCGGGTTTTGCATGCGATGCAGCCTGGGCAAGGCATCTAAAGCGCAATCCTTGGGGTACTCGGCCAGCAGCGCGGGGCTGCAGACCGGCACCAGCACTTCTTCCAGCAGGCGATATGTACGCATGCCAGCCCAGGCGGGATGCTCAAAATGCATCGCGGCGTCAAAGCCGCTTCCCGCAAGAACAAACGGCTCCATACGCTCCGCGATATGCAAGGTGATATGCGGATTCGCCTGTTGAAAGCGCTTGAGGCGGGGAATCAACCAGTGCGTGGCAAACGTGGGGAGGACGGCAAGATTCAGGCTTGCCGCGCCTGCGGGTTGCCCCATAAGGTATTGGCTTTCCCGCTCCAGGCGGTCCAAGATCTCGCGCACCTGCGCTGCAAAGCGCACGCCACTGGGCGCCAATCGCACACGATTGCCTACGCGTTCAAACAAGGCCATGCCCAAAAACGCTTCCAGCTTGGCAATCTGACGGCTGATAGCGCCTTCCGTCAGCGCCAGCTCCGCCGCTGCGCGCGCAAAGCTTCCGTGGCGCGCGGCTGCCTCAAAGGCTTGAAGGGCGGAATTGCTGGGGATTTTGCGTCTCATGGTTGGAAGCAAGTTCAAAGTGAAGCTTGATAGAAAATCAATGAAGATCGATTTTATATCGCTATATAGCCCGAAATTCTTTGGCTAGCATGACTCTATTGCAATAAGGCCAGCGATTGCCAAGCCTTGACAGCAACCGTTACCTGAGAAATTCACCATGATCTATACCGTTGAATGCAGCTACGCCGATGCGCAGACAGAAGCCGAGTGGAATGACTTCTACAGCCTGCAGAAGCTGCCTGCGCTGATCTCTGTGAGCGGCTTTCAGACCTCCCAGCGCTTCAAAGTGCTGACCGCAGGCTCAGCCGCCTCTGTACCCATTTATTTGGCGCTGCACACCATTGATGACCTCCATGTGCTGACGGGCGAGGAATACAAAGTAAAAGGCGGCGGCAACTTTGCCCGCTGGCAGCAGCACATCACGGACTGGCATCGCAACCTCTATACCTGTGCAGACGCTGCACCGCGTGTGCAAACCGGGGAATTGTTGCTGGTGAGCCAGCATGGCCCTGACGCTTTGCAGCACATGGGACTCAGCCCATTGGCCATGGACACGGTGGCATTAGAGGGATTTCCGCAGCAACGATGGATGGCCAAGCTGACTGTGGAGCAACGCCATGCTATGGCCGCATTGCCCCAAGACATCAGCGCTTATGAAGCTATGACGGAGCAACTTCGCAAGTCAGCCTTCCCTCACAGCGTTGGTTGAAGCCGGCTATGCCCAACCTTACTTTTTATATTTCGGCGCCCATGCCATCCGACGTCCATCTTGCACGGCTGTCGGACGACTGCATGCGGCTGTGCACTACTGTGCAGGGAGCAATAAGGCAAAACGTTCATGTGATCTATGTCGACGTGCGTTCAGGGCATGGGCTTCCCATCTTTGTGGAAGTCCAATACCGCTTAGAGCCGGTTCGAACGCCTGAAGTGATGGAGCGCTTTATGCAGAACTTGCAGCAATCCATCTTGCAACATACCGCGCTTCAGGCACGCATCCGGTGCTTTGGGTATGGCGCAGTCCAGATTCACGCGCTCCACTGACAAATGCATCAGTTCTCCATGCTTGAACAAATTTTCCCCAGTCACCACGTTGGTGACTTCCAGATCACAGCCATCAGCGATGGCTATCTCCAAGCCCCTCTGGGTCTTTTGTCGAATATCGACCCTATCGACGCCACGCAGATGCAGAACCGTGCAGGGCAGCGGCCACCCGATGCCGTCCACATCAACTGCTATCTGCTGCGTAGCGCTGGGCACACCGTGCTCATTGATGCCGGTGCAGGCGGAATCAAGCAATGGGGTGGCCTATTGCTGCAAAACCTGGCGTTGGCGGGGGTGTCGCCTGCAGAAATCGATACTATCTTGCTGACGCACGCGCATCCAGATCACGTAGGCGGGCTGCTCAATGCGGCTGGGCAGTGCGTGTTCCCCAATGCCGAGCTGGTGGTGCATCGCAGTGAGTGGGACTTCTGGCGGGATGACGCGCATCTCAGCCGAGCCAGCGACCGCACACGTGGCAATTTTCAGATCGCCCGCAATGTCTTTGAAAGCTACCACCAACAGCTACGAATCTTTGAAGCGGGAGAGGTGCTTCCCGGTGTTCTTGCCATGCCGCTTCCCGGGCATACGCAAGGGCATACTGGCTATCTCTTGACCTCTGCCGAGCGGAATCTACTGGTGTGGGGCGATATTGTGCATTTCCCACATATCCAGATTCAAAGGCCCGACGTCACCATCGCCTTCGACCAAGATGCCACCTTGTCAGCCAGCACCCGCACGCGCATGCTGGATATGGCCACTGCTGACGAGTTGCTGATCGCAGGCATGCATCTGGGAGAACTTGGATTTGGCCGCATCCAGCGCGAGCGAAGCGGCTTCAGCTTGCAATACCACCACAATTGATCGTCGGCCAAGTGCTTTTCAAGGTGCGCAGCGTTGCCGTCGAGCTTTTGCGAGAGAGGCATCAGCGTTCAACAATGTTGGAGCGTTGAACGGCGTCAATGAGCTTCGACGCAGTCGTATCAAGAAATCTGTGGAGTAGCTGCACTTGGCCGTCAAGCGCCTATAGGCTTTTCGCCACTCTGCACAACACTTCTTGGCCAGCATCGAAAGCTCTCGCTTGTGTAAGGGGGCACGAATTGCCCCACGCACGCGCTTGAGAGTGGCAGCGTCACCAATGAGGGGCCAGCAATCCATCAGCAGCCAGTCTCGGTGCTGGCTCTGCTGCTTGGAAGTCGTGGGATCGACGGCAATGATGCGGCTCAGGACAGCATCGAGGGCCGATGAATCGTTTATTTGATTCACATCGCGCTTGAAAATTCCTGTTGAAATTACATTCCGAATAATAATGAAATAAAATTCCTACAACTTGTCGATAAATATCTACACTCATACAATGCAGACAAGTATTACAAAAAATGCCTGCATGACCAATATTAGAATAACTCTATGAAGTTTTCTTTTGCGCGTGACTGTAAACAGCATCACCAAACCTATCGTCGCTACAACTACTTCTACTCCGATGCAGATTGAATTGAGATAGGATTTTTGTTGGATACATGGAATAATATAATTATCTGCATTTTCTGTTCGCGTAAAAAGGTAATAGCGCATTCCTTTTTCTGGATAAACTCCAACTACAGCTATTAAAATTCCCACCACCAGATGAAACATTGCAACAGAAAAGACGCCTAGGTTTAATTTACCCTCATGCCATTTCCACCCGGAAGTTATTAACAGCACTAAACCCACTGCGTTATTTAAACATGCCTGATTCATAAGCCATCCTTGCATATAACCATCGCATTCTGCTTGCAATAAATTAGCTTATTAAACCTCTCTTAATGCAACCAGCCTCTTGAATTAAAGTGCAAGCGAGAATATCATTTGAATAAAAGCAAGTACGTCTTGACTGCACTAAATACAACAAGCGTCACCTTTGACGTATCGATGATGTTATTCAACATATACGTAATCCACATCAATATCATGCTGCATGGACCATTACACAACGCCTTCCAGGTGAGGTGCAATCAATTCAGAGAACCAATCCATGAATACAACTAGACGTCGAGAGCGCTGGTTTCGATGTGGATACAGGAGTGAAACAGGCATGGGGGCTGCAAGTAGTGTAGGAATAACCTCGATTAACTCACCACGATCCACGAAGTGCTGTACATCAAAGCGAGGTATCTGAATGAGACCAATGCCTGCGCGGCATGCAGCAATATAGCTTTCTGCGTTGTTAACAACCAAGCGGCTGCGGACCATCAGGTTCTGCGTCTTACCAGCGGCATCGATAAATTCCCATGGCAGTTCCCTACCACCAGATGGAGATGCATAACCTACCATCCAGTGTCCTTTCAGCAGGTCCTCCGGGGTTCTTGGTAAGCCATATTCATTCAAATAAGATGGGCTTGCGCAGTTAATTAATCCGATAAATCCTAATGACCGAACTACCAGACTACTGTCCTGTAGAGTTCCAACGCGCACTGCACAGTCAACTCCCTCTTGGACAAGATCAATCGCCCGATCCGCAGAGCCCATTACCAGATGAAGTTGAGGGTAGCGGCGTAGTAAGTCCGGCAAAGCTGGGGCAATGAGACGCCGTGCAATGCGGCTCGGCACGTCAATACGAAGTTGGCCGCTTACCTGTTGCTCATTACTCTGGAACAACTGCTCTACATCATCTGCGTCCGCCAGCAAAGGGCGTACCCGCTGAAGAAATAGCACCCCATCAACGGTCAGGCTAACTTGACGCGTCGTTCGATTCAGTAAACGTATCTCTAGCTTTTCCTCCAACTGCTGAATGGCGGCGGATACGGTAGCACGCGGCAATCCCAATACATAGGCCGCCTTGATGAAACTGCCCATTTCTGCAACTTGAACAAAGATGCGATATTGATCAAGTTTATCCATATTCTCTTCAACTTCACCCGAGTATTAAACTAAATTTAGAAATTTTGGCCCAGTTTAGTCCAAAATAAGAAAAAAATAAAAGAATAGACAACACTAGAATCCTCAACTCGCACAGATTTCCGCATGCAGAATGGCATTACTTTTAAGGTTGCAGATATGCCAATTATTTCACTATGATTTTATCAGTAATGGCCAAAACCAGATCACTTTCACATTAATTTGTACATTCACGGACCGTTCATTATGCGATGCCTTCGGAATACATGCCTTTCCCAGAAGCTCGCGATCAGAACTACAATTGTGGTCAACCAGCCCATGGTGGCCATGTTGATGCTAAAAGCTATGGGCATTAATGCCATTAGCATTATTACTCCTGCCAAATGAGAAACTGGAAACGCACCATAGACAATTCTTTTGTAAATGGCGCTCCCGAGCAGATAAATAGCTGGCCCAGCAAGCAGCACAGCAATCTGGGCTGCCTCCGGATCTGCCTCAGGATTGGCTAGAACTAAATCGTTACCTACCGCTGAGGCAATGACACCTGCGATCAAAATGGCATGAACGTAGTGAAAATACGCGCCAACACGCCCAGGGTCATCCGAACGCGTGATTGCATTCGTTGCATCTTTGCTCGACGTGCCGAAGTACAACCACCACATGGCCAAGGTACCCACGAAAGTAGCCAACAACGCTGATATTACCGAGATAGTCCAAACTCGGGCATCGGTAAGCGTGGCACCACTGGCGAGTACTGTTTCACCTAGGGCCACAATTACAAAAAGCTGACAACGTTCGGCCAAGTGGCCCCCTTCAATGGTCCATTCCTGCGTACGAGATCGGCCCATACCGGGCAATATAAATCCGAACATTGGAGATACGTATTCGCAAGCAACAGCGGTCAGCCATAGCAACGCGCGTATCTCGTGATGTGTTAACGCACCGGCAATCCAGAATACTGCGGATATTGATACCCAGCCAAGCATGCGTCTGTAGTTCGGCGCGAGTGGGTGGGCAGCAGGCAGTTGCAGTGCGATGTAAGCCGTTCGCCCAACCTGCATCGCAACATAAGCACCAGCGAAGACTAGCCCTCGATCAGTGAATGCGTTTGGAATGCTTGCCGCCATAACCAATCCGAGCAGCATGGTCGTAAAAATCAATCCACGTATGCGAGGTGTCTCTGGGTCAAACCAATTAGTAACCCAGCACGTGTACTGCCAACCTAACCAAACTGCAAACCACAGAATCAGCGTTTCTAATACACCGAAAGCAGTGAGGTTATGCAACAACTCATGGCTAAGTTGGGTAACGGCAAAAACATAAACCAAGTCGAAGAAAAGTTCTTCATAGGTCACTCGAGCATGATGACCATCACGCCGACGAAGCAAAGGATGGTAAGAAAGCTGCTTTTCTGACATTATTTTTCTGTTTTAGAGCATTGAGATGCGCCATATTGCTATCCCAGCAACTATGGTAGGCACAAAGAAGACAGCTAGGAAAATAGGAAATTCATCCCTTGCACTGTATCCAGCGAAACGAATACTTACCCACATATTGATGCCTGCCATCAATAGCCAAATCGGTATAAAAGCCTTGGCAGCCATCTCTGCCATACTTGTGCCCCAGAGCCAGCCAAACAAAACAAAGACACTGAGAAAAATGATGCCTCCGGAGATTACCGTTAGTGCACGCATGCTGATTTCCCTCTATTTTCGGGGGGTCAAAGTTAGAAACAGTGAAAAACGCGTGTCTCACTCAGGAGAACACGCTCAAATTCTTTGCAATATCTTTGCCAACATATGGGGGAAAGACATCAAGGGCTAAATCTGGGTTGCCAATCAGCATTGCCTTAGTGTTGCTGAGTGCATCGAAGCCCGCTTTACCATAGTACTTGCCCATACCGCTCTGGCCCACGCCACCAAAGGGCAGGCTGTCTATCCAGCAATGCAGGTTGGTTTGGTTGACGCAGCCACCGCCGAAAGACAGGCTGCCCAGCACGTAGTCGATGTTCGCCTGACTTTTGCTGAAGATGTATGCGGCCAGCGACTTTGGCTTGCGCTTCATGATTGTCACGATTTCTTTCAGGTCGGTGTACGGCATCACTGGCAGCACCGGGCCGAAGACTTCCTGCTGCAGGGCTGGATCGTCCCAAGTCGAAGGGTAGAGCACGGTCGGTTCCACGTAGCGACCGGGAACATCGTAGCGCCCGCCATGCACCACCTTGTCAGGCAAGATGTACGAGGCGACGCGCTGCGTGTCGTGCTCGCTGAGCATGCGGGCGAAATCGGGGCTCAGCTGCGGGTCGGTGCCGTACATCTTGACGATCGAAGCCTTGAGCCTGGCTATGAACGTATCGGCGACGCTTTCGTGCACGTACACGTAACCCGGCGCAATGCACCACTGGCCGGAGATCGCGTTGTGGCCCCAGGCGATGCGATCCGCCGCGATGTCGAGGTTGGCGGTCTCATCGACGATGGTCGGGTTCTGGCCGCCCAGTTCCAGGATCACGGGCGTCAGGTTCTCGGCCGCAGCGCGCATCACGATCTTGCCAACGGCCGAGCTGCCGGTGAAGAAGATGAAGTCGAAGGGAAGTTCCAGCAGCGCGCTGATCTCCTCCCGCCCGCCGGTGACGATAGCCATATTCTCGGGTTCGAAATACTGCGGGACGTACTTCTGAAACAGCGCCGCCGTGGCCGGCGTCGTGTTTGCCGGCTTCAGCACCACCGGGTTGCCCGCGGCCAGTGCTGCGATGGCCGGATCAAGCAGCAGCAGGATGGGCGCGTTGAACGGGCCGATCACCAACGTCGGGCCGTAGGGTTCCTTCAGGATCAGGCCGCTGTTGCCGGTGGCTTCCAATCCCTTGGGAATGGCCACCCGCTGCGGTGCCATCAGCGCCCCTAGATTCTCGCGGTAGTACTTGATGTTGCCCAGTGGCACAGTGATTTCAAATAACTGCTCGAAAGACGGCTTGCCGAAGTCCTGGTACAGCGCGGCGCAGAATTCCTCCTGGCGCTCGCGCAGCATCCGCTCGAGGCGATCGAGTTGGTCGATGCGCCATTCGTAGGACTTGGTAGCGTCGGTGAGGAAGCGTACCTTCTGGGCATCCAGGACGGATTGGAATTTGTTTGCCATGTCGAAAGGGCCTATTCGTCCAGGGCGTCGAGCACCAGCTCGGCAGTAAGGCCACTGCTGTATTGCTGCTGCCCGGTGATCAAGCGGCCATCGCGAATGGCGAACGGCTCGTTTGCTCCCCGGCAGAGATAGGTGGTGCCCTCGATGCGTGCTGCTTCACTTTGGATGGTGTAGTCATTCAACTTCATGCCGAAAGCCTGGTTGACGTCGTCTTCCTCTTCGTCGGTGAAACCGGTCCACTTCTTCCCTTCGGCCAGCAACTTTCCATCAGACAGGCGCGTCCAGAGCAGAAGAGAAGAGCCGTGGCAGATCAATGCGACGATCTTTCCGCTTTCGTAGAAGTCGGCAATGAGCCGGTGGAGAGCTGGATCGTCCTTGAACGTCAGCAATGGCCCGCCGCCTCCGGCAACCCAGACTGCATCGTAGTCGTCCACGTTCACCGAGCTGGTCGACAGAGTGTTCTTCAGCAGGGTGCCAAACTTCGCGTGATTCACGAAGCCCAGGGTGATCAGGTCGTCGGCATATGCGCCATTGGGCGTGCGGGGATCGCTGTGTGTGTCGATCATGACTTCGCCGCCTTTCGGTGACGCAAGATCCACCTGATGCCCGGCCTCGGTGAACATCAGAAAGGCGCGCGTCATTTCTTCGCCGAAGAAGCCAACGGGGAAGCCCTTCAGTTGAGTGGTATTGGAAACGATGGACAGGATGCGGCGCGGTTTGCGCTTCGCACTGATGCGAGTTTCTACTTTGAGGTCTGATGCGGGCATGGTTGTTTCTCTCCCTGGGTAAAGTGAGGGGCGGGGACCTGGGGGTAAATCAGCCCTGGTGCCTTCGCCCCCGGCTATCAGTTAATCGGTGAAACAATGCCGCCATTGATATAGCTGGTGGTGCCCGTCATCCAGCGCGCTTCCGGCGACACCAAGAACAGCGCTAGGCCGGTGATGTCGGCGATGTTGCCCAGACCACCGTCGATCGACATCGACTTGAGCCAGCCGATGTTCTCGTTGGATTCGGCCGGGTAGAAGAACGAGGTGTCCAGCGGGCCGGGGGCGAGGCAATTGACCGTGACGCCACGACCGCCCAGTTCCTTGGCAAGTGACTTACTGAAGTGTTCCAGTGGTGCCTTACTCCCGGCATAGCCCGCATAGGTGGGCGCGAAGGCGGCGACCATGGTTGTGACGAAGCTTAGGATGCGGCCCTCGTCAGCAATCTTCTTGGAGGCCTCCTTGAGCAGGAAGAAGGCGGCTTTGGCATTGACATTGAACAGTTCGTCAAACTCCGCTTCCTCGAACTCGGCGAGGGGCTTGCGGATGATCTTGCCTGCGGTGTTGATGAGGATATCGACCTTGCCGAACTTGGAGATCGCGGCATCGAACAGCGCCGAGGCCTGCGCGGGCTTGGTGAGGTCGGCCTGGAACGTCAGTGCTTCCTGACCGTGTCCGCGCACTGCGGCGGCGACGTCTTCGGCCTGCGCCTGTTTGGACGCCGAGTTGTAGTGAACCACGACATCGGCGCCTTCCTGCGCCAGCAACTGGGCTAATGCCTTGCCCACATTGGCGGACGCACCCACGACAATCGCGGTTTTGCCTACAAAGCGGCGCGCGCCGGTGCTGGTGGCTGAGGGGAAAGTCTTGAGAACTTCTTGATGAGTGATGGCAACCATTTGAAAATCCCGCATGACAAAAATTGACCTGGTCCGCTGCTGACGCGACGAAGGGCGGCCAGGATGCTCAACTTAACAGTGGAGGTGGCCCTTGGGACTTATTTGGTCGTATAGCCACCGTTGACAAGGATGGTCTGGCCCGTGATCCACCAGCCGTCGCTCACGAGATGGCGAATGAACGGCACCACGTCCTGGATATCGGTCAGGCCGGTCTTACTGAACCCGGAGAGCGCCGCTGCCGTCTTGTGGTAGGCAACTGCGTCAGCACCTTCGGCGGGGTAGAAGAAAGGCGTGTCCATCGGACCGGGGCCAACGGCCGTCACAGAGATGCCGCGTGCACCGAGCTCCTTTGAGGCCGCGCGGGTGTAATGCTCCACCGGCGCTTTGGTACCGGCATAGGCTGCATAGAACGGCGTGAACGCACCCAGCAGCGAGGTCACAACAGTGCAGATCTTGCCGTTGTCGTTGAGGTTTTTACCGGCTTCTTTGAGGAAGAAGAAGGCCGTCTTGGAGTTAACTGCCGTCATCTCGTCGTACTCCAATTCGCTAATCTCGGCCATCGGCTTCTTAAGCACCTTACCCACGGTGTTAATGGCGATGTCCGGCTTGCCCACGGCAGCGATGGCGTCGGCGAACAGCTTTTCGACAGCACCGGCCGTGGTCAGGTCCGCTTGAATCGCCACGGCTTGCGCACCTGCGGCTTGGACTGCGGCCACGGTGGCATCGGCCTCGGCCTTGCTGGCCGCACTGTTGAAGTGGACGGCAATGGCCTTGGCACCATGCTGCGCTAAATCGCGGGCGATTAGTCCGCCAAGGTTCTTTGCACCTCCAGCAATCAGAACGGTCTTACCCTTGATGGAATGGTCTGCCATATTAACCTCCTTTAAGCTATGCAACAAAGCTATAAGAGTAGGTTGTAACGTCCAAGAGATAAACCTAAAAATTCTAGATGCACAATCCAAAAAATACATCCAATCGCTAAGGCTTGATCTACTTGCCTATGGGCACGACAGGCGTTGTTGCTGACATTCGCGACGCAGCTACGGTAGGCTGACAAGATAAGAAAAATAAGCTGGGGTCCCAGCCAGTTTCGAACCAAGAACTGAAAGGCGTACGACGCAGCTTTGAAGGCCAGGGGCGAATTGACCATCTGGCTGGAGAAGGAAATGCAGCGGCTGTCCCCGCCAAGCGGCAAGCGCGGGCGTAGCTCAACTTCCTCAGATTGCGCCATCCGGTTCTGCCTGAGACTACAGCCCCTCTCTGCAAAAGCAGATTATTGTCCCTCGGAATAGCGCGTTATTAACGTTTAAGAATCTGCAAAGCCAGTTGACTGGTGAATGCTCAGTTCGAGCATAGGAGGTTTATACATTGATCGGGGTACTTAGTCAGAAGAGAAGGGCCTGAACCTCATCAAACCATCGACTCAGGATTGATTCTGCTGCTTTTACGACGTCTAGCCAAAAAAGCCGCAAAAACAATGACGCCTACTGAAGCTGGAACTATAGTTGCGAGCCCCATAGGAACAGGGGTTGCAACAGGAGATGATGGAATTATTTGCGCTGCATCATCAATGCAAACCCTGGATACTCCACCATTACCTTCAGTGACCTGCATATTTAGCTTCAGTGAACTAATCCATTGGCCTGCTGACACCTTCACTTTAGCAGAACCAGACGAAGTGATCGGTACACCGGCTGGCAGCGAAATCACCCCTGATTGCTGAGTTAATGTATCCACTCCAATAGGAAATGGAGAAGAACTATCAGGAGGCAATGGCGACTGAACTATATCAGCATTGGTGAATGCATACGGCTGCCCGTCGATAATGACCGAAAAATCATCACCTGGCTGAAGTATATCTAGGTCAACAGTGATTGAACTTGCAAGAATCGGATGACTGAAACTATAAGTACAGGAAATAATTGTATTCTGGAGCTCTCCAAGGGCAAGTCCATCATAAGGATACCCTGCGCCCAGAATAGAACTAACTGGATTGTACACCCCATTCGCCGGATCATTCGCACAACCTGACACAGTTACGGCGCCATATATTCCCGGGAGTGCTAAGCATTGCTGTGCGGCAGTTGCGGACTGCATTGCAATCAACGTAAAAACAACAAATACAGAAGATTTCAATGGGTGAAAAGTCATTTTTTACCTCCGAGCTTTATCAAGAAATTAATTGGCACCATCTATATTCAAGCTGAATCAGCCTTATACTTTTATCAATTGACAAAAGATTTTATATGCATATAAAAATCACTTAAGAAATTTCTTCAAAACCGCCAGATTAGAAAACACCAACTGACTCACTGCCATTTTTGCCAATTCTGCAACTGGACTTCAAAGTACATTTGCGGATTCTTGAGTTTGGATTCAAACTACTGAAATTTCAATCCGAAAAATACATTGATTTTGGAACAACCGTGATATCTGCTGCATGTATCTGAAAGCTTATTGTGCTTAGAAGGGCCAATAGATAGCCTTCCTTCTTCATACATGCCTTTCATCTGGTCAAATTGGCCATAACAGTAAATGTAGCAATTACCTACGAACCAAGGCCCCCGATGACATTTAATGACAATTAACTGTCTCTTTAACTAGAACCTCTCTGCATGGTCAGTTGGAGTTTGTGCTAATGCATATCGAAGGCGTTGTTGCCCAAATCCAGCTCGCTATGGCGGTGGACCTTGATGGAATGGTTTGCCATACTAACCTCCTTAAAACTACGCAACAAAGTTACAAGAATAGGTTGTAATGTTCAAAACATAAACCTAAAAATTCTAGATGCACAATCCAAAAAATACATCCAATCGCTAAGGGTTGCGTCTACTTGCCTAAGAGCTCGATGGGCGTTGTTGCTGAGTCATCTAATTCTGCCTGACACCATCAAATGCTTGTTTGGCTTACCGTGCGGCGGGCCCTGGGCTTGGAGCAATCGCTATAACGTATGGCTGGATTTACTTGGGTGCACCCGACTACAGCACGGTGTGCCGCAGGCAAAAAAATCTGGATACTCAGATGCACTACCGCCCAACCCTCATCGGCTTGCACATGCTCGCTGCCTCCACGAGCATCAAGTTCTAGAGCGAAGGTAAGTGGAAAACCAAGAAGCACGGTGCAAAGCGTCGCCGCCAGTCGCGTAAAGTGCACCCAGGCATTGATGCTGATACTTTGTAGATTTGAGCCATCGGCTGGAGCGAGACGGTCACACATCGGCCACAATTGAACTTCCAAGACTGACCGCCCTGCTCAGCGTGATGCGCAGCACGTTGCGGGGCGTGGCTTCTTCGGCTTTCCCTGCTTAACCGAGTGTCCAAATGAATTTGAATCTACCAACTGCAGCCGTCTTTTGCGCCTTAGTCAACTTGGCGCTCGGCATTGGCATGTGGCTGCTGTGGAATCGAGAAAAATTGCGGTATCTGTTATTTTGGAGCACTGGTTTTTTTGCTTTTGGTATTGGCGCGTTGCTACTGACATCGCAGAAGGCGTTGTTGCACATATCCCAGTCGGAGCTTCGGTAGGCTCGGAAACGAAAAACCACCCTGAAGGCGGTTTGTTCAAATAGAAACCTCAGACAGGTTTTCCAACAGATCCCTGGTATCCTGAAGTCTGGTTCTTTTCCAAGGGAAGATTTGGTAGGCGCGATTGGACTCGAATCATAAATCCAGGGCAACCGGGTCATATCCTGTCACTTCGACGCTGGGAAGCATGCGACAGCAAGCGACCCGAATCCCCATCTAGTTCCCTGAAAAGTACCCTGGGAACTCTTGCACCATCCGCAGGCGACCAGTGTGCCGCTTGCTCCCAGCTCCAGCGCCAGGCTATCGCCGCTCCGGCGCAGCACCAGAGCGAGGCGCCTGCCGCCCTAACCCGGCGAGCCCCACCCTTCGCCGGGATGACCCCGCTCGCAACGCGCCCCCCACCCTTTACAGGGTTTGCGCATCATGTGGCTGGGAGACTACAGGGGTCTCGCTGGAAATGGTCGGCCGGACCCAGCTGGCGGAGCCCCCCATGGGCGAGGTGTACTGTTTTGAGGCCATCGCACGCCGGCTATCGACCCAAAGCAGTCAGGCGCGCAAAAAGCTATACATCAATGCATCGTGCGCAGTGTGATCGACCCATCGATATTTTCTCAGCCGACCCTCTAGTTCAAATCCTAGGCGCTCAAGCACACGTACAGACGCTTGATTGTTAGTCAGTACCGTCGCTTGGATTCTGGTGAGTCCGTGTCCAAATGCCCACTGGATGATCTCGCGACACGCTTCTGTGGCAAGGCCTTTACCCCATTGGTCAGGATGGAGGTCGTACGCAATTTCGGCGCTGTGATGTGGAATGGAGATTGAGTGGAAACCAACAGACCCAAGAAGCGTGTTGTCAGATATGCCGGCGATGGCGAATCGGACTTGGGCTCCCGGCCTGTGTAAGTCGGTCGAATTCACAAAATTACCAAGCTCTTCTATGCCCTGAGGACGCCAACTGATCCCAGGCCTCACTGCATCTGTTTGCAAGTAACTTAGCCAGCGTTGGATATCAGCTTCCTCGATAGGTCGTAGATAGGCTGATCTATGCGTCAGTGGAATTGTGAGGGCGGAAGGCATTGTTTCAGCGTTGTAGTAGAGATGATCAATATAAGTAGCGGGCAGCCGATTCTGCCAATGACCGTAACTGGCCGAATTGAGGCATCGTACCCGCAGCTCCAATCGGCTGAGCATGACTGTTGCTGGTCGACCTATTGCTGTCATGGCGCTAAGCGAAAAGAGGTCATTCGCCCTCAATCTCTTCAGTTTTAGGCCCGGCTACGCATCGCCAGAGTGTGGATTCCTTGAAAATCAAAGCGCTCCAGCAAATCTTTCAATTGGGTCGCAAACACATCTTCCGTAGCGTCCCCAGCATGGAGTTCAATCCAATGGCCAATATCGGTGAGGCGACCGTGCAGTGCCAAGTTGGCCAGCTCATCCAACGCAAGGCCGTCGACCCGCGTTTCGCATACCAGAACGGACTGCAGTGTCTGCTCACGAAGAGCCACTCTGCTTGGCCTGGACACCGTCCAATCGGCCTCGGAAGCGTGAAGGGCGCGCACCGAAAGTGTGAAGGAAAAATTAGACCCTTGGCCAGGGACGCTAGCAACTCTCAGACTGCTGTTCATGGCCACCAGAATGCGCTGTGCGATGAACAGCCCCAAACCAGTGCTGCCGCTCGTGGACTGTATCTGTTGGAATGCGCCGAAGATATCGGCACCCTGCTGGAGATCCATTCCTGCCCCGGTATCCATGACTGCAAAGTGCAACGTGCACAGATCCCCATCAGGCTTGGCTGCAACTTCCAAGGTCACCGAACCGTCACGCGTGAACTTGGCAGCATTGGCTAGCAGATTCAGCAGCACCTGCTGTAAACGCTTTCGATCCAGACTGACGAGCTGAGGCATGCGATCAGGGGCATGGTACTGAAAGAGATTGTTATGCTGAAGACACAACGCCGTGGCGTATTCATGCACATTGTCCAGCAGCAAGGGCAGATCCGTAGAGACAGGGTGAACGGTCAGCGGCTGGAGTTCGGCCTTCGCGTACTCCAGCAATTCATCGATCAGCGTGAGTTGGTATTTGACATTGCGCTGAATGGTTTGAATCAGCTTGGTTTGATGATCCGACGCATTGGCCAGCAACACGGCTGAATATCCTTCGATTGTAGCCAGCGGGGCGCGCAAATCATGGCTCACGTAACCCAGCACCTCCACTTTCTGGCGCTCATTGTTTTTGGCATCTGTCAGTGCGGCCTTCAGGCTGGTATTCAATGCCGATGCGTGCATATTGCTGAATGCCAGGGCATAGCTTGTGTGAATCACGATCATGCCAAAGGCGAGCAAAGTCTGCACGTTTCCCGAATCCATAAAAATTTTTGGCATTGGGAAAAAAGGAGTAAAGATGATTCTTGCGCAATGAAACAATAAATACAGCGCTGTGATAACTACCACCTCATGGTTGACTCCTGCGCCTCGCTCGCGGCGCACTGCTATCAGCACGAAAAGCGTCGCTGACACCAACAGCGCTTGGGCAGCGCTATACACATAGACTCGTGCGGAGGTGCTGTATTCAATTTGAGAATAATACAGAATCAGGACGGTTTCGACCGCCAGCACCAAAAGCATCCATGGCTGCCACAAGCGACGCCTGTCAAAAAACAAGCAGATACCAATGTGAAATAGAAAGGTACTGAGCGTGGTGCAAAAATTCCCGATAGAAATGGCGAAAAAATCAGGAATAAGCTTCTGCGAGGTCAGCAGTAGCGCACCAATACCGAAAGCAAAAAAACCTGCGCTCCAAAATAGCAGATATCGTATTCTTTCTCGACTCCATAGTAGCCAGATACCGATGCCAAGCGCCAGGCTGACTAATGCGCAAAAGATAGCTGCAGTTGGTAGACTCAAATTCATCTGGATACTCGGCTAAGTTTTGGATATGCCAAAGAAGCCACATGCCGCAGCGTGCTGCGCATCACGCCGAGCAGGGGGGCAGAATTGGAAGTCTAATTGTGGCCGATGAGCGACCGTCTTGGTCAGACAAATTCGAAACTGCAGCTGGATTCCACCAAGTGTGGCCGCTTAGACCCATTGCGGCTGCGACCCTGAGCACAGACAGCTGTATGTCTTGAACTTCCGCTTCTGGCCGCTTCCAGCCTGATGTTAATTTCCGTGACCTCCAGTGTAGGCGGGAAAAAGCAACAAGGGCTGTCGAGTAGGACTCGACAGTGCCAGTTTGCGATTGTGTGCACACTGACAGTTTTAGCCAACGCTGCGAAAACCGCTGGCTGTCCACATGGAACAGGGCTTTGTCAATCTGGAACGGGGGTTTGTCAACCTTCACCCCCAGAACTGCCCATGCAACAGCTTCAGCCGGGACGCCAGTGTCTAAGGGCGTGCTGCATGTGCAGGACAGGCGTGGTGCCAATGCTCACATGCTCATACCAGATATGAAAGGCGCGTGCTTTGGGCAGCATCTACGCCGTATCCCTGATCGCCCCAGCGATGGAGCTGGCGGTAAAGCTGTGGGCTTCTGAATGCTCATTCATGACCCGGGCCAGGGACTGACCGGGCACGCTTTTTTCAATATGCAGGCTCGGGATCAATTCTTAATCACCCTTCGACGGTGGCTCCCACCCATATTAGTGCACTCTATGTAGCTGCGCCTATTTGCAGTCGATGTTTCGTGATTGCAGACACTGAAATACCATGACCGCATCTATCGTCAAGATCGCTTGTCGCATTGACGCTGAGATGACATGAATCGACGCAAACAGGCACCAATTCTGTCAATAACTGTCAAAAATGAAATTTCTCCTTCATATAGCTCTATGATAAATATTTTGCTTGGGAGCTTAAATGATTAAGAAGTCCATTTCTCTTTCTATAGTTTGTTGCTTATTTTCTCCAGCCTATAGTGCCGAGATCACAATCGAGCCCAACTCAAATTATTTTGAAAACTGGAGGTTCAGCGCTTTCGAACCTGCCGGCCAAGGTCTTTACTATTACGATGGCTCTGGCAACAGAGGGCCAAATTCACTCCCTTCGGGGGGTGGTCAAAATTCAGGCACATTAGATGGGAGAGCAATATCCTGGACTGTTCCCGAGCAAGATGCCGCCCGAATAACTGCGGGCGTTTTCACCTCCAATTACAATACCTTCGGAACAAACCTTCCTGCTGGAATTTTTGGACCCAATCCAACCCCGAGACCCGGCCAGGGTTTTTTGAACAGAGGTAATGGTCAGTTTAGCTCAGCAACGCCATTCCCTCTTGGAACAACACTCTTCTTTCAAGACGTTGACTCATCTGAAACTGCAGCTTATCGCTTCTATGACTGCGCAGGAAATATCATAGATGCTGGTGATTTTGATTTCCTAAAGATCTCCACAATCAATACCCCAAATCACTCTATTCAAGGAACTACACCTAATAGATATTGGAACATAGTGACAACTGTAGCCGGGAACGACCCAAATACGGTGAATGGTATTTCAATTCGCTCGCCCTCCGTCTGCCGAATTGACATTCAAGGTACACGCCCTGGAACCGGCGGAAGTATTAATTACTTCCTTGGTGCTCCGCCCAATGTAGTTCCGACTGCTGTACCCACGATCTCGGGAACGACTCAAGTTGGCGCTACGATTGCAGGCACGTATACATATTCAGATAATGAATCGGATATTGAAAACCCAGCAGAAACGACATATAAATTCGTGATTAGCTCGAATGCTGCGATTGCAAACTCCGCTGAAGGGACGACTGTTGCTAGCGGAACAACTGGAGGTGCTTCAGGCAGCGTTCCATACACTCTCCAATCAGGTGACTTGAATTTATATATTTACTACTGTGTAATTCCTGCAGCCCAAACGGGTGCGTCGCCAGGGGTAGAAGTATGCACTGCAGCTTCTGGTCCTATCACAGACAAGCCTATCCCGCCAACGCCTACAACCCCGACCGCAGTGCCTACTCTTGGCGCCTGGGGTTTGATCTCGATATCATCGATTTTGGCTGGGTTCGGACTGATGCGGAGCCGCAGGCGTTCTGCGTGATAAACGTGTGATGCACAAGAGCCACCTTCGGGTGGCTTTTCTTTTGCCTGCTTGCTGGCTTTTGCAAGCCGAGGCCCATACCCGCCTCTGATATCCCCTCTTTCTACAGCCCGCTGTAGCGAGCTTTTCGGTGGCTGAAGTAGGGCCACAAATGCGTTACCACACAGGCAAGTACTTACCCGGAGGGATGTGGTTTGAGGTAGCGAATAGTCGCATTTCTATCTATGCTTTGTGTTCCTCGAATTCATTGGTCAACGCGGGAGAAGAATGATGTTGAAGTGTCTCGGCAAGATAGTGATCCTCGGCGCCGTCGCCGGCTCAATGCAACTAGCTTTCGCTGCGCGTCAATGCTTGGCACTTCCGGGCACCTACGGAGCAGTCACTGTGACAGGCTGCGAAAATGACCCGGCCAATGGCATCTTCAACCCCGTAAGCACTGTCCTTGGAGCTGACTACCCTTATGACGGAGTTGCACTGGGTCAGATGTCTGGAAATCTCACCTGCACTTACGGATTCAGCCACTCCATTGCAAGCAACTCGATCACGATTGATGTTGACATCATCAATCCCGTCGATCGCTTCTCAGTTGAACTAGACGGCCAGCCTTACGCCTTTACAGCTTCAGATATCGTGGTGACACCTCTGCCGCTGTCTACCATGGGAACGGAAACAATCGAAGCCCAGGGTGGTGCTGTGCAAAACGCAGCCTCAACCTCGGGATCTTCAGGCACTGTCAGACTTGGTGCCTCGGCTCCTGCGCGCATCTCTACCTTGAAGCTCAATATGGATTCAAGTGGCGGAGGTGGACCAACCCGCGTGTGCATCGACGATGCCGCCGTTGTCGTCCCTCCGGCAGCACCACCCCCTGTTCCGAGCACTAGTTTGTGGAGTCTCTTGGCTTTAGGCCCCATGATTGGTCTAGCTGGCATTGCGGGATTCTCCAGACGCCGCAAGCAGTGACAACCAACCGCCTCCGGGCGGTTTTTTAACGCCCTCTGCAGGCTTGGTCGCTGTCGTCACCGCTCAGCCGGCGCTCGACGGTAAGCGTCCGGCGAACCCGTCTTGATCTGAAGCTTCCCCTCTCGCCAGATCGTGTGCACGCAACAGATCGTGCACACCATGCTCAAAGAAATAGAGATTCCCAGATACCCGACCCGTCGCACGCATAGGAGGCGTTGTTGCATAAATCGGCCATAGGCCGAGGCATCCCCAGCCCCAGATGCAGTTATGCAGCAGGGACCGTCTGGGGTGTGCCCAGCGCGGTAAATTGATTGAGGATTGACGCCCGAATATCGACCTCGGCCACCTGCCGCTCAAACGTCCTGGCCATCACTTTCTCACCCAGGCGCTTGAAGCAATTCATCTTGGTCTCCACCAGCGACCTTCGGTGGTAGCCGCTCCAGCGTTTCCAGATAGCTCGCCCCAACTGCCTACACGCCTTGACCGCCGCATTGCGGTGCGTAAATGCCAGGCCTTTGCGCAGCTTCGCTCCTTTGCGCGGTGGGATGATTGGAATAGCTCCCCTTAGGTAGCAGGCCTCATGTACATCCTTGGTGTCATACGCCCCATCACCGGTAAAGCTGGCAACCTGTTCATGCCTGGGGATTTGGCCCAGTAGCGCAGCAGCCATTGGCGAGTCGCCCATTTCATTGGTGGTCACTGCAATAGCTCGTATCTGCATTGTCTGCGCATCAATACCCGGATACACATTGCGCCACTGGCGGCGACGCTCTGCGCCGTGCTTTTTGGTCTTCCACTCACCTTCGCCCAAGAATTTGATGCCCGTGGAGTCAACAAGCATATGCAAGCCCTTGGTACTTGCCTTGTAGTGCACCTGCACGTCCAAGCTCTTTTGCCTGCGACACACTGTGCTGTAGTCTAGGGCGGTCCACGGCAAACCCGCCATATGCAATAGCGACTGCACCAAGCCTAGTGTCTAACGCAAGGGCTGGCCAAACAAGCACTTAATGGTCAGGCAAAACTGGATGGCTGCATCTGAGAAGGTTGGACTGCGCCCACGCTTGCCTGTGGCCTGAGCCAGCCACTGCATGTCCTTATCCAGCCAGATGGCAAGGTCCCCTCGCGCCTTCAACGCTGCGTTGTACGCCTTCCAGTTCGTTGTGCGGTACTTACTCCGACCCCAGCTCGTCTCTTTCATCGCTCGAGCCTACCGCAGCTGGAGCCTGGATTTATGCAACAACGCCTTTCAAATCCCCCACTTTACAAAACGGAAAAATATTAAATTTTTATTAATTTTTCGAATTATCAAATGAATAAGACCTTATTTCTTAAACACCAACTTAATGACATCTTTTGACGCCTTCTCCCACCCAAAAGGTCGCGGATCGACTAGCATACTTAATGCTCTTGAATAATCAAGTGTTAAGCCCGGCGTCCAGGCCATTGTTATGGCTCGCTTTCGAATTTGTGCAGCAACCCATAACTCAGGCGTTACTAAAACCCTCAATAAACTCAACCATCCTGCACGCGGACCATGCAATCTAAAAATCGCACCATCAATTGCTGCTTCAAGAGCATTGGATACCGAACTTGAGCAATTTCTGTGCGTCAAATTATATGTTTTTTCAGATTGATATTTTTCCCAAAATTTCTTTAATTTCAGTGGATCATAATTTCTGATTTTAATCTGGAAATTGGATGGGCACCACGCCGCAGATTCCGTAACGTAGTCTGGCTGAAACACACCTGGAACATCATTTTCTACCGTTGCTCTCAATATTCGACCAAATTCATTGGGAGAGCGATCTATTTCCACACCGGGATAAAGGCTTATATAAATCCCCTCAGGTGATTCAAGTGCAGCATGCCCGGTAGATATAACACCGTTAACATCGACTGCTGCAATGTATCGATCAATAAGAGGATAGAACTGGGTTGGTGCCTTAGATGAACCGACAGGAGTCCATACATGAACTATCAATGCCTTTTCATCGTCAGCAGGAGGGCCGTTCCACTCTGTCTTTTTAGACTTCTTGGAATTTTCAGAAAAATTAATTCCATTCGAATGGACATCATTCTCATTATTTGAAATAATAATCTCATCAAGACGTTGCACGCGATAAGCCAATGTTAATAAATGAATACCGCCAAAGATCAGAAAAATCCCCAAGCCGTATGGCAAAGTGCCGACATAATTAGTGGGATACGGCTGAAAGAAAAATATCGCAATCAGTATCTCGAAAACTCCCCATGCTAAAGCAACTCTCCATCTTCTATAGCGAACCACCCAAGCCGAAATACATTGCAATGAACCATCAACTAAAAATAATGAACCTAAAAGCATGGAGAGCACAAAATTTCCATGATGAGATCCGGCAAAAATAAGAGCTGATGCTAAAACAACCGTTAGTCCCTTGACATAACGCAGCACACGTTGGCCTCCTATTCCTGTCCAGGCGACGGCAAGAGTTGCAAGCCCTTCAATTAAAAATAACCATGCAAAAAAATGGATAGGGAAATATATCGCATTATCTAACGCATCAATAAAAATAACAAAACCTGCGATAACCCATATTATCCCAACAAGACGTATAGAATTTGTGCGCCTTTGCAAGAACTCAACGCCTAGCAGCAAAAATAACAGTTGAACCATTTTCTCTTTCTTTGAAAGAAATAATTAACTTATTGACTTGAGCAATGCCGCCGTGCGGTTCTTGGTTTAGATGGATCGCAGTCTTCCGGATGCCATTGAAAGAACTCGGCATCCTGCATTGCTCGAGGGCTCTGCGCGACAAAGAGGACTAGTCGCCGCCCGTCGGTAAAGTATGGATCAGCCATCAAATTGGATCGGGGCTGCTGAGGACTTGATTCGCCCACTCCCGCGGCGTAACCCCAGCGTGCCACGTTGCTTGTCATTAGCATGTCTTGCAATAGATAATCGCGAGCCTCGTCCACATCGGGGTCGATCACATGCGTAGTCAAAGTAGGTGAGTGAGTAGTGATTTTGACGCCGATGTCGCGGCTGATCTGACCCGCCCATACAGGCGTGCCATTCACTTGCAGAGGTGTTAACCAAAGGCGCAGATGGTTGCGTTGCGATATGTTGGCTCTTGCACGCTGCATGGCGAAATCCTGGGGGCGGCCTTCAAAGTACAACGCGCTAACTGGGGAGTTACGGTAGCTCCCCCCAAAAGCGAACACACTCACCATGCGGCTGACGCTCGATGCATTGATGGTTTCGGTGAAATCCCAACCAGCACGCACCAATGCCACTAGTACGTCGTGCTCTGTGCCCACAAGCACCAGGTTAAGAGGGTCGCCTTGCTCGCTGCCTTGAGCATTGGTGGTACAGCAGGGCAACTTCTGCAGTTCAGCGCCAAGCAAACTCAGACCGACCTGGGTGTGACGCTCTGGCGGATAGAGCTTTTCAACCTCGACTGCTTGATAGTCAAAACCGCCACTGAGCTGCTCTCTTGCAAAGTCGAAACGCAACACATGGCGAGCGCCCAGCAGTTCGACGTTGATCAGCTTGATGCCTCGCGTTAGATTGGTGTAGACAAAACCGCTCACGGTTTTTCCGGGCGGCACATGTACCTTGACTTGCCGCTCCGTCAGGTCTCGCTCAATCTGCGTAGCAGTTGCGCTGCTGGAGCCGGAATGAAAGAGATAGGCTGCTTCGCGCGCTGAGTAAAAGTCACGGTCCAAGAAAGCCGGCATGAACCAGTATGGGAGCGCACTGCGGTTTTCTATTTTGACCCACACCGGCTGCAAACCATGCGTAGCCATGGGCAATCCGAAGCTGGCAGAGCTTTCCTCGTCACGCAGGGCCGCCACGCTGACCGTGACCTGATTGCGCGTTATGGCCTGGCTGTTCGCCCGGTCTAGGTAGCTACTTTCCGCTTGATGTCGATCTATGGACGAAACGCGCGATTCGCTTGTTGCGCTCTTACCCAACCCGCTGCATCCAGAAAGCATGGAAATGGCAATCGCTGCAAACATGGCGTGCAGTCCTGTGCCTGTGCCATGCATCCATCCGGTACCGGTAGCAACTTTTTTACTCATGAGTCTTGGAGGTGTGATGAGAGATAACTTGTAGGCTTGCCAGCACTAAATCTACTCGGGGAACATCGTCGATGAACAAGGCACCTGCGACAGGAATCTGCTTGGACAGCGGCATTGCCATGGCCCAGTGGTCTGCGTTGACATAACCCAGCAACACGCTGCCTGGCACAACTGCATCTGTAGCAAGTAGCTGACCGTCATTGAGGGTATCCGTCCGTGACAACATGGCATAAGAGCTTCTCAGCGGATACGATACACGCTCTGCACGAGGAGCTGCAACTATTGAATAGAAGGGCAGATGCAGCTTCATATGATGGGATTGCCACCATGTGTGCCGGACATCACGACTCAACGAATGAACGCTGGATCCATCGCCACGATCGCAACCGGGTAAGGGCACATACTCCAGCAGATTCTTGGATAAATTGTTTGTTTCGTCAGCTAATTGGCTGCCCCCAACTGCACCGGCATAGCTGACGACTGCGGCGATGTTGCGCGTAATTGCAGGGTGCCGAACAAGTGCCTCAAGCACATCAGCCAACCCCTTGGAATACCCGAAGACTATCCAGGGTCGGGTGTCCGGGCTGGCATCATTGATCTGCTGCGCGATCAGATCTGCATTATGCTCACTAGTCCCCCTGCCTTCGATTGATAGAACTCGGGCATCAAAGCCTTCAGCGCGAAGTGTATCCACTGTGTCCGTGAAGGGCATCGCGCTCGAGCCCATGCAACCGGCAAGCAGGCCCGGAACAAATGCAAGCCGGTACTGTTGTGCCAACATTGATGGCGTATCGCCCTTAACCGATTTTCGTGTGACAGATGACACTAAAGAGGTTTTGCTTGGCGGTTCCCCGGGCAAGTGCAGCAGGATATCTAGGCAACTAGTCTTAGAGGGCAGCCGTTTGCAAAACTCATTCCGAAACTCAGCTCGCATGTCAAGCACGCCCATGCTAGAAAGTTTTAAATCACGTTCAACGGGAGAAGTGTCGGCACTCGGCAACACCATGGTGCACGAAGTCAAGACAAGAGTGGATCCCACCTGCAAAATCATATGAGCAGGGCGCAGCCATCTTGGAGCCCTGATGCGCATCAGAAACCAAAAACCTTTTCCTCGCAATGGTGTCACCGTAGTATCTTTCTCAATACCATGCTTTTCAAGCAAGCTCATGTTTACCCTGCACTAAGCAGATAAACCTACAATCAAAGCAGAAATTGAACTCGTAGCTTCAATTAACCTAGGCGAGGAGGTCATCACAAAAGCCGCAATAACTCTATTGCTTCGTACTGACCGGAGCCACCACAGGTGGGCGCGGACGTACACTATCGTCTGTGTAGCAGTTACCTGTGGGCGTGTAGCGCACTACCTTTCTATCCTGAATATAGAAGAGGTTGTTGCATACAAGTCGATTTTCTGAGCAAGTCATGAATGCACTGTAATTGGTATGTTTGCCATGATGCCCTCCCACACTGGCGAAACATTGCTCAGACTTCTCGCTATTTGCGTAGTTGCGAATCTCCATGCCACTGTCCGTGAAGGTCTTATACACAGGCATCGACAAGAAGACCGGGTGGGTGTCAAGCGCCTCAACAGGCACCCCTTCCCAAGCAGTGAGATCCTGTTGGCGTACCGTCGCGCATCCAAATAGCGAAGCCGCAGCAGTACAGGCAAGAAGCGTTTTGGCAAAAGTCATAAGAATTCCTTGTTCATGCCCTTATAGCTCAGGCAATTCAGGTTAAAGAATGCAATGCATATTTTTGAAATAGAAGCGTAGTGCAGCAACTGGTCGTGGCGTTGTAGTGTGATCACCTCCCAGCCCGCGGCATAGCACATTGCATAGCATCCTGTTCGCCAGCCCCTTTACTGCAATCCAAGTGAATTTGCAATTCCCTGACACGACTACGCGTCAGATCGGCCAAGCAGCTGTTGACGTCCATGGCATGGATACTGCCTCCAGCCGAACGGACAGCAGTGAAGTTGCATTCTGCATCACGGAAGCTCAGCCATTTACGCTGAGCATCAATCAGCAATGTCCTGGTCGATGAGTCATCCTTCACACGATCCTGCATACGGCGATAGAGTGCATTGAGATCACTATCTGCGGCCTTTAAGGCAACCGCCGCGCACTCAGTGAGTTGTGCTTGGTTTTGCGCCTTTTCCAAGCACGTGTTGTCTGAGGCCTGTGCTGCGGATGCGGAGAAAAGCATTATGAATGCAAGTAAAGGCAAATGTTTTTTCATGATGATTTTCCAGAAAAATAGGCTACATCAAAGTATCAAATAAGCGGAATATCCAGGAAAGCTGATATGCCAATGCCAAGGCGACAAACGTCACATGAAAGATCTGCGAACGCGTTCGTGCTGCTACAAGGCACAAGGTTATGAGAACAGGTGTGCGCACCATATATTCACCGGCGAAGCGTGAAAAATGCTGCTCACCCTTAATCATAGTATCGATTACATCAAACAGGCTGGTAGTAGCCAGCAGACCAAAAAACCAGGCGCGGCGCGCCAGAAAAAAATCCTCGTAGCTTTTGTAATCTTGCAGGCTATCTGGAAAGAGAAGCGCACATTGAAGAAATAGCAATATGGCATAGCCAATAACGAATAAATAGGTTCCAAAGGTCCAGTTCTCAATCTGGAAGAGACCAAACTCCCACCACCAAAAATGCACCAGTGACAACAAGACGGATGCTACCCATGCTAGATGGACCGGGTAGAGCAAATGCTGGCCCGGGTGTTGTACGATGCGCGCAACACCGGAAAGCAGGCGTGTGACGCCTAGGCCAATCACCATACCCATGATGGTGCGGATATGCGGGTAAATATCGTGCGCTAAAAGTGCTTGTTGCTGCATGTATGCTGTTTACTAGCGCATATCTATCTGGCCAGGCTCTGGAGGGGCATCAGGATCGTCTACCAGACAACCACTGCCATGGCAGCCGTTATATCCGCTGTCAGATTTTCTTTTGTGATGCCCTTCTGAGGAAACAGATCCTTCAACAAGCGCTCCTAAAATCAGACCGCCAATCACCAAACCGGCGTCTCGGCCTTTATCGTCATAACGTCGGGCACCTTCATCATAGGTATCGCCACGTCCATGATGATAGCCACTCACATCTGCAAAGGTTGCTGCGCACCCTTCACTCACCCAGATGTAACCGCTGCGTGGGTTATAGCCCCATGTGCGGTTCAGAATACATGGGCTACTAGAAATCTGGTGAATAAGCTGCGGACGCGACAGCCCTGAGGCAGAACACTCGGAGTACTTGTAATCACGTGATCTGCACTCCACAGTTGACTGAGCCATGATTTCGGTTGAGTACAACAAGGGGAACAAGATCCCAGCTGTTATGACAAGTAAATTCCGCATAGGCCAATCCTTTCAAAGATGCAAATGGGCGAGAACATCTAACGGAATGTTAAGCAGTTTAAGCCACCATTCAGCCTTTTGAATACGCTGCCGCCCATGAATTTTCACAGGGACAGCTATAAGAATTTCAATTCCGATAGCATTATCACATTCAGAGCAGTTAGAATTTCATAAACAGCTAAATGTGATTTAGTCCAAAATTCCCTAAGCGCAACAAGCAATTTTTCCATCCTGCAAATGCATAGTCCGCGATAGTAAGCACTTTCACGCTTTCAAATTCAGCCCTTTGGAGGGGTACACATTTTTTCACAATCACGGCTGCCGGACACCCGATCCTCCACCCCGCGACTAGGCAGTTGGTGACAGCTCGGCGTGCTCCAAAACACACTGTACGACTGGAAGGATCCGCTACTGGCCCCAGCGGCTCCCGCATCCAGGAAATGCTAGAACAATTCACCCTCAGCGGCACAGAGTCAGCAAGCCGCACCGAAGTATTGCCGGCCTCGCATTCAAGCCTAGCGCGCGTGATATGAAAGTTCATGACCAATGTGTCGCTCGACACAGCTTCGAAAGCCTGTCGTACGCCATAAGGTTCATTGGATTGATATCAACAACCACCAGCGCCGGCACCAGACACCGAAGATCAACGCACTCACTGAGGCTTATTCGTTCGGGACCCGACCTTTCCTCAAACTGCTAGCTCACTACACCAACGCATCTACTGAGAGGGCTCGGCACCGCTTGACATATGTCCCCTTCAGGCACATCGCTCGGTTACAGCTAAAGGCACCTATTTCAACGTGCGTTTGTGTAGCTGGCATCAGATGCCACGGCGCCAAGCGCGTCGTTCAGAGCCACATTTCGCAAAGCTAGCTCAACGTACATGCGTTTGAGACGTTCGTTCTCGATTTGTAGATTGCGGATTTGGGGAAGGTTGTCACGGTCAACCTGCGCATACCGCGCTCGCCAGCGATAGAAGGTCGTCTCACTAATGGAATGTCGCTTGCAAACGTCCGATACCTTTGCACCCATTTCGACCTCTCGAAGGACAGCTAGGACGCCTGCCTCCTTCATTGCTTCTGCACTCACGTTGCAACCCTTACTTGAACACATCTATGCCGCTCGACTTGCATAGAAATTCAGACACTCATCCTTCGTTAGAGGATGAGGGAAAACTAAGATTGTTGCATATAAGTAGGAATCCTATAAGTAGTCTGTTTTTGACGAGTCGACCGATAGGAAGGAGGCTTACAGACTCCTGCAATGCCGATTCCTAAGAAAGACAAGCCCAGACTCGAGATCTCTGGGAAACAGCTGCTCGCAGCCAATGTGCTGCGCCTACGGCGAGTGAAGCAATGGACCCAAGAGGAGTTGAGCTACGAGTCCGGACTCCACCGAACAATGGTGGGCCAGATCGAACGTGAACGCCGAAACGTTACTCTAGCAACGATGGAGGCCTTAGCAGCAGCGCTGGAAGTCGATATAGGGGAGCTGCTGGTGAAAGCAAATGGAGATGACAATCTTGCCTGAGACGGTGCGAGAATTTTTGTGTTAAGCGGTTTGTGGAAAGAGTGTTCCGCCTTGCATTGCACAATGACGACCCAAGAGAAGCGCCCTATCTCTCTCGGAAGTGATCGACGCGCTGCAAGAACTATTGGTTGGCAACAAGGTGCGCAATAGCCGCAACGGGCGCAGCATGAGACCCGGAAGAAGGACTTTGCCGAGCGGCCCTTTGAAATTTCCTGTGACAGGGTGGGCAAGTTTGAGCCCCACGTCTGTGAGGGCCCATGCGAACTGATCAGCTGGTGGTTACGATTTCATGGCCTGACACTCGGGCTGCAAGCACTAGCAGCCTGTCAATCCCACCAGAACTCACGGAAGATAGATAAGTGAGCGTTGATTTCCGGCCAACAGCCGATCGTCTGCTTTAATAGAGGCACCTTTCTTCCGACGTCCGCCATCAGCTTTCTGCACGACCAAATCGCCTCCGCGAATCGCTTCATCGAGCGATTCCTTCAGCATTTTTTCCGTTGCTGGTGTTCTACTTCCCACGTTGTCTGCAAGTTCACGAAAAGTCACCGCATTTTCACCTTTGTCGTAAAGCCAAGGGACAAGCCTACGCTCAAGGCCTGCCATGCATTTGTCGGATGCCAATTTGTTGAATTGGAACTCTTCCTCGAAGCCAATAGCTTCTTGTCCAGTTGCCATTGGATCCTTCTCAGCAACATAGCCCAATGTGAAGATATCTGGCTCAAGATAGTGTGAGAACTGGTTGGACTTACCCCAGTGAATTTCCATCATCACGTCCCGCGCCTTGTAGCTGTTGGATAGATGCACGAGCCAGTACGTCCACGGCGTGTCACCCAGGGGAGTGATGTAAAAGATGGTGGAGTGCAAAGCACCACTTGACTGAATCAGTGCGTCAGCGAGGTTGCGCTGGATCGCAGTTCGCCACATAGGTCCAGAAGTCCCCCGAAGCTCCTCAAGCTTCCTCCAGTCGATGTGATCAGCGAACCCCATGCCTGCCATCTTTTGGCGACTTTGGGCGTTGTCACTCAGGAAGGAAATCAGGCTGTCGACCCCAAAGGTCAGGATGACTTCTGCGCCCTTGACCGTGGAAAAAATTTCTTTGAGGAGCGCTCCAGGCACTTGATCCCATGCGTATTGATCAAGGAGAAAGATCGCGCGCTCGCCTCGGCGCCTTCCTTTGATGTCATGCTTAATAGCTTGGAAATTATTCTGAAAAGTTCCTGGCAACGTCTGGATGTCTTGCCCCAGACGCTGGGCACCATAGCGGCTTGTCAATAGCCCATTGAGATACTGGAGATTGCTCGCCACTTTCTCCACAAAGTAGTACTTAACGTCGAGTTTGCGCGGTTTCTCTCTACCGACGTTGAGGAGAATGGCTTGCTCCGTCAGAGTATCTACAACGATCTGCGGCGATCCTGGCACGAACTCACCAGCCGATGTGCCGCTGTACTCGCCACCGCCAGCAAACCCGTCCACCACTGACAAGACAAATTCGTCGATCAGATAGTTACTCATCAGAACCTGAACATATCGGCTCAGATACTCACGAACTATGTCGTGTTTTACAACGCTATGTGGATCCAGCGGCGGCGGCGCGAAGCCAGGCACCCAAACGTACTTATCGGAGCGCTTGACCATTATTTATTATCACAGTGGGGGGAACTCTGGATGATAGCGTCCGCCAAACACTTTTGCGAGCAATTTCTGACTGTCCGTACCTTTCAAGATCGGCTACAACCCTGATTGATCAAGTACACCGGAACTGCCAACAGTGCGCTTACAGAACTGAAGCAAGATGAACGGTTCTAGCCGCGACGCCTTCATCACCTCCCAATTGGCTCAGATTGGCTGCGCAGCTTGTTCAGTCGGCATCACACGATGAACAACGGTGATCGGCATTTCGTCCCAGGTGCGGCCGTTGAGTTCCCGCCCATTCGCAGCCTTCGCTCGCTTCTTGCCATCCGCCCCCCATCCACCCCATTGCTTGAAGAAGAAGGCGACGCCTTGCTCTTGGCATTGAAGCCGCACAGCCTCGGCCCATTCTGTTTTCATCGGCCTAGCCTTTGGCCCAGATTCGCCTCCCACTATGACCCAGTGGATGTCGGTAAGATCAAGCTTGCCCACATCCGCCAGAAGCGGCTCCACTGACAGAAACCTAATACTTGCTGGCACCTTTCGCAGATGATCGATACGAGGGACGCCGTACTTTCTGTCCTCAACCGACACACCCAGCCAAGCATTGCCTGGAACCTTCCGATCCCGGAAGTACCGTGCCATTCGAGCACCTCGCTTGGTGAGAATCTGGTAGGTATGCTGAGGCGTCTGCTCAATCACCGCGAACACCTTCTCAATGTATTCGTCCGGCACCCTATCGTGAAACAAGTCAGACATGGAGTTCACGAAGTAGACCGTCGGCTTCTTACGTTTAATTGGATCATCTAGTCTCTCCGGAAGCAGGGTAAGAGCAAACCCATTTTCGTATCCTGGCGTACCCATCGCCTTAAGCCGTTTTGCCATTGCCTCTGCATAGCAATGTTTGCATCCCGGAGATATCTTGGTACATCCAACAGTTGGGTTCCAAGTCTGCTCAGTCCACTCAATTTTGCTGGTAGTAGTCATTTTGTTACCCTCAATTGGTTAGCTTGGCCCTGCCGGCGAGAAAAGGTCTATACCGGCGCACGACTCCCTTGACCACTCCGATCACGTTCAGTGTCTTTCGAGGACTCTGAGCTTGCATGGACGTGTTGTGTGGCACAAGGTGGGGTCGTCCCTGGATCATCTGCAGCTCTTTGAGCGTGATGCAGCCGTCCATCTCAGCAACCACGAAATCTCCGTGAGTGGCCTGCAATTCAGTTTCCACAACAGCAATATCACCATCCAGGATACCGGCGTCCGCCATGGAGTCACCACGCACATTCACGAACTTGGTCTTAGATGGCCTAGCGATCAACAGCTTGTCCAGCGTCTGAGCTTGAAACAATCCCGTTGAGCTTCCCTCGGCATCAAAGCTCGCACTTACATCATCTTCGCTGAGTTCCAATGCAAAAAATGCGACCTCTGGAGCAACTCGCCCACCGGCGCACTTCACCAGATATCCACTGGTGACAAGGCGATTGATCAGCTTGAAGGCCGCGTTCTTGGCTTTAAAGCCCAGGTGCTCAGCAATCTGGCTATAGGAAGGAATGTAGCCGACGCTCACATATAGCTCCCGGAGACGACGAAGGTGCGACAAGTCGCGATTGGTTCTGGCCATGTGCATTATTTTAGTGTACGAACGTCCACTAATCAACAAATCCACTCAATTCGCACAAGACGATGTGCCAATGCGGAGAGCTAACAAGGCTTCTCGCGCGCAATGGCGGCCTGAGTCACTCACGTCACAGACAAATGTGTAAAAAAATCATGAGGGCTCCTGTCCTGCGCCCCGCCCTCATTGATAAATCGATGGGATAGGGGTATGTTGCTAGACGGTAACGACTCTCAACTTCATTAAATGTCCATCACCCCCGTTCAACTGGCACGCTCGTTAAAACAGACTGAACTCAAATCACTCCACCTCGAAGCCGACAAGCGATTTGTTGTATGGTGGTACGGGGCTATTTGTCGCGCGATGCATAAGAACCAAGTCCCCCGGGTCGTTGTATGGTTCCGGCAATTGCATGACGATGGCATGCTGGGTAACTTTTATTCGAGCACAGTAGCCCTCACAAGTCTGGGGCAGCTGCGTATAGGCTCAGTCTGGGAGAACAAGCGTTCGAAAGAGCAGGTCCAGTACACCCGGCTTGAGTTCAATGTGAACTTCATGGAGGGTCATTGGACCAATGCGATTAGCAGCGCGAAGCACAAATACGAAACAAAAAAGGAACTTATCCCTCAAAGCGTGTATCCGCTTCGGTTTGGAGCAGGAGACCGCAGCAAGCTTCTGTCTCTCACCCACATCCGAGGAACGCTTTATATACCTTGCCTTGAATTCCTAAGATGCTATGGGCGCAACCAAGAGATCAACCGTGTCTTGACTACTTATGGTTGGGACAACGTAGTGAGCCGTTTGAGACTCGACGAGCCCGTGACGCCTTTACCCGGCTACCGGATAGTCGACTTACCATGGTTCGCCACAGATGACGATGCGCATCTTCTTGCGAGCTTACGATATGACACCTTCACTCGGCAGAAAGTGCGCGGAATCCGCTCAGAAATCGAAAACGAATTGGGGCCTCCCAGTTCGGGGAATCAATTTGCGTTTCCGACCATCGGTCCATGGTTCACAGGTCGTGCTCGAATAGAAGTTGATGGGTTACAAATTACCCCAGGAGCTTTTCTCGGTTTACGCATCACCGGATACACCGCTCCAATGGAGCCAAAAATCCATATCTTGCGTCGTGATTTTCCGGACGTTGGCGACGAGGGCTATTCTGGCAACCCACACCCCGCGCGACACACTAAAAGACTTGCAGAAGGCGAAGTAACGCCAATAAGTGACGATCTTTCACCGGAACATGGTTCTGAGATGATTGTGATCGCCGATCCAAGCATTCGAATCCTTGAGGCTGCACCAGTTACAAAATTCACTACAGAGAAATCAGTTCCGCGCGGCTCTCCTGGGCCCGCTGCAATAGCAACCAACGTGAGCGCAGTTGGAGAGGCAAGAGGTTCAGGAAAGGGAGTTGGCCTAGCGAACTTCGTTTCGGAGACAGAACTTGAATCCAATGGCGCATTGAGAGATCTGTGGAACGGTTTGCGGCATTTTCAGTCCCAGAATCCCGATGTCTTGAAAGTGCTCGGCTGGTTCAGCTTCGACGGCCCAACTTCATCGAGCGCCACCCAACAACCCAAATTACTGAGCTTAGCATTCCCCGAAAATGAGAAAAACAAGAAATCTCCCAGTGCAGCCGCGAGGAAGTGGGTCTATATGTTCCCTGACGAACCCACAAGGCCACGCGGCGTACTAGTGATCGAGGTCAGATCACCTCTAGCTCATGGTTATCTATTCGAAGTGGAGCGACGCATAATTTCCTCCAAGAACCCAGGCGATGGGCAAAAGGAACAAAACCTCTGCGGCCTAGCAATAAAAACGCCTACTGGAAAAACCACACCCGAGTGGATTCCAGAGGTTCTATTTCAAATCGCTGAGGCTAAAGGGATCATGAAAAATGTTCTTCCGCACTTGCCCATGCTCGATGGCAAAGAATATCGACGATCCTCATCCAATTCCGACGAAATAGCTGGCCAGTCGACAGCAATCAAAGCACTAAGCAAGCTTGGCATCACAAGTGCCTGATGCGCTCCAGCAAACTCCCAATCGGCAAAGAACGCTAGCTCAGTCAGCATGACCCGGAGGCAGGATTGGGGACGACCGGCGGAGTGAATTCACTCACGTCAATAGCAGCGCTGGGCGGCTTCGGAAGCCAGTACTTTGATCCCTCAACGATCAGCTCGTAACCGGCGTCTATCTCCACAAGAGAGCCATTCTTCAACAGAGTCTTGGCCTGAGCGAGCGAGCGCTCGTGGAAATAGGCCAGAGCGGTATGAAGCCAACGGCTTTCGAAGTCAGAGGGTCTGGGCTGTTCTTTGGCAAGGACAGCAAGTTGAATTCCAAGCGCTTTGTTCGGCCCAGGGTGACGATGGCGGCCAACCTTGGGAAGGCTCAGGACTATGCCATGCTTGGCCTTCAGGAAACCGAGAAACGTCGAAAGCGCCGCTCTCTGGCCAGGCGTCGCTTCCAATAACTTGGTTACGGCAACCTCATCTGGCATCCTTTGCCAACCTGCATCGGCACACTCCAGGAGTGATACGGCAGGTCGAAGCGACATCCTCATCGATTTAGGTTTTATCTTGCCCTCACTAACCTGGGTGTGAAGGTGCAGATAGAACTCATCCAACAGTCGACGCGCCAGGGACTCTTTGGGAGAAGTGGCAACAAGCGACTGAGATCTTCCCATTTCTGCGGCAGCTTCTTTCTCCTGACTCGTGATCTCAAGAACCCCAGAGCTTTGCAGCCATCGAACAGGAAGCTCAAACTTTCTAAGCCCCGCCGCGCCAAACACATGGAGCATTCGGGCCGAGCTCCATGAATCGTCTCCAGCTTTCTGCTGCAGCAACTCGAAAAATACCACGTGCCGAGGAAGCGCCCTAACAAGGCGCGGAAGATCAATCTCCGCCATCGCCCAACTGACGTACTCTTGAAAAGCCTTGCGAACCCTAGCGTTCGACAACAACTCACACAACTGTGCACTCACAGCCTCACCGCGGGCCTTCCAGTAACAATCCTCGCAGCGACTACCTCGTCCTGCTGCCATGGGAGAGGAACAAGCCTTACAAGTCACTATTCCCAACTCATCGCATTTTTTGCAAATCCGCGTTCCGTCAGGCCGATCGTTGCAAAGACGATGGCGCCGGCAAAGCGTACAGGTGCGATGGTGAGCTGTGGCGCAGCGTTGACAGACCATCTCACGGCCCTCATCAAACTCAATGTGCAATGGCCTTTGAGTGACTTGATTGCACAGACTACATGTCGCAGATTCCCTGAAGTACGGGTAACAAGAGTTGCAAACCGGACCAGCCTCCGTGATCATCCCTAGGTCGCGCCCAGCTCTTTGACATCTTATGCAAGGAGCATTTGCTACGCAATTGCGGCATTTGGGATCATTCGCGCTCTGAAGTAGGCGGCTGAACATTCCGCAGCCCGAGCAAAGCCTGCGCTTGAAGCAGCGCGCGTAACAAGTGACGCAGTACCTCCTACCGCCTTCAACACGGTGCGCCTTCGCAATGACACGACCGCACTCGTCACAGCACTGCTCCATCGACATTGAGTTACTCACCACAACCTGTTCCTACGAAGCCAACGTGCCCAAGCCTCTTGCACACTCGCCCTGTCCAATGGGGAAGTTCGAGGCTGCCTAAAGCGGGGCCGATTCAGCTTTGACGACTGTGCTGAAAGGGGGGCGCTAGGACAGCTAGCTAAATGAACATCAAGTGGGGGATCACCTTCTAAGATATTCGCCAAAACATGGAGCCGGGCCTCGCGCTCCATCGGCCCCTGTAGTTCAAACCACAGGCCAGTCTGGCGATATCCCATTGCTGCGGCACTATCGTCATCAACCTTGCATATCTCTTTTTTAAGCAGACTCCTAGCACGCTGAAACCATTCCATACGAGAAATCTCTTCACCACCCCAGGTCGCCCATTCCGCGCTAAAAACTTCATTCGCGCGCCGCTGGAATTTCAACGCTTGATCGTCCACGGGCTCGCATTTTGTGCGGCGCAGGTCAAGACCGCATTCAACGCAATGGGCGAGATCACCTGTCGCTGCTGTACTGCGATGTGGCTCGCAGATTGCATGACATCGATCACAGCGGTCGACGAGACGAACACCATGGAGCTCACAACCCACCACCCATGCAAGCCTCCATTCCAAGCGATAGTAGGGCTGGATATCGTCGGCAATGCACGTTGGACAGAAGGGCAAGCCCGCTCGTCTCAAGCGATTACGCGTTCCTTGAGCGACTATCCATGGCCACAACGGCCGACACAAGTCCATGCTTCCATGCAATTTTTCGCCCACCGACATCAGTGTGCAGGCACGCACCACCTCAACAGGCAACCTGAACCATGCCGCTACAACCTTGGCATGCTCAGGACTAAGCATCCTGTCAGCGTCTATTGTCCAGATACGCCACTTAGGCCAAATCGCACCCGTGAGAACTAATGGCTCGCAACCGCTGTGCACCGCCACCCTGGCAAGCCATGAGGTCAGCAACTCCTTTGCGCGCGGTTCCGGCCGAACATCCAGCCCAGTCATTCTCCCAGTTCCCTATGGCCCTTGGTCGGCTTCAACCACTGATTGGACTGCACGATATTCATCGTGATCTGCTCCGCACCTTTCGTGATTGCATCGGTAGTGCATTGGATGAGCAATCGATGCAAGTCTCCCAAGTTTCCGTCGCAAATAGTATGCAGGGCAGTTGCTAGTTCAGGATCCGAAAGATTGGATTTTTGCTTCAATGGAAGCACAGATTCAAAGCCCGCAACAAGTGTCTGAAACTCCTTGTTCAGCTCCCATTTCGGAAGAGAGATCACGTCAAAGCGGCTGGCATGTTGCGGATCTGTGTGAAGCACCCGAACTGCGTCTCTGGTCCCAACACCGACCACAGGAATGCATAGCTCATTGCACAGCATCTTGATGGCATTCATCAAGAGTCGCTGCTTCACTGGCGGCCCAATTAGAAGCGAATGCAGCTCCTCAATGATTAGTACCTTGGCCTTACAGCTCCTTAGCTTGTTTATCGCGTCATGGCGAAGGACCGTAGCTGTAGCGTTTGCTCGAACTGGCGACCAGAACTGGCTTAAGATCGAAATGTAGAGACCTTTTTCGTCGGCTCCAGGCGGTGACTCTGCGATCACTATGGGACGAACAGCTTCGGACTCTTCATCAACATAGCCGGTGCCACAGAGCTTTTCAAAGCGACGGATGATAGTGGTCTTGCCATTGTTCGAATCACCCACCAAAAGTAAATTCGGCATACGAGGACGCTTGGGCTTGTTCATCAGACCTACCAGCGTATCCATGACAAACTTTGCATGCGAGTACCCAACCCAGCGCGGCTCATCCAGAAATGCAATGCGCTGCGCGTTAGACAGTTCACATACATAGCGAAACTGCTCATGCACGTGGTGATACTTGTTTGGTATAGGTGACGATTGGGACGCGGTCATGCTATGTCATCTGTAGCTGAAACTGAACTTGCAAGGCCCGCTGGTGGTGTCAGTTTGACCAGCGATGGTCTGGGCGGAGCATCTTTTTCGTTTTTCCGCTTCTGAGAGTTAAGTGGGTCGGCTGGATTAACAACTTTTGCATGATCAGCCCTACGCTGGGCTTCACGCCTGGCCTGCTTGGTACGCTTTGCACTTTCCTCAACCATGGCGCGGCGCTTACCGATCGACTGAAATACAGCCTTTTGATCCGAAGGATCAAACCCTGCTTTTCGAGCATCCTCCTTCGCCTTCGTGTACTCCCAGATACTGCACGAGGGAGCATTTGGATCGGCCATCGGGATTTTTGAGTAGTGCTTTGTGTCAATGTCGTAGAACCACAAGCAGCTGATGTCTCGTGGATCACGTCTGAAAATGTGCTTCCGAGCTTCTCTCGTTTGAGGGTCCTTAGCACCAATCCAAAGCCGCAGAACATCGGCGTAGTACCTTACGTTGTCCACGCTCACTCCGTCAGCCTGGATGGTCCGCTCGAAGATAGGCAGAAAGTCCAGGTATACAGTCATGCGGTCCGCAGGCCTGGCGGGCATCCCTCTTGGAGGCTGTCCCCCGCCCCCAAAAATGCCAATCTCCCACTTGCGTAAGGGTGGCATTCCCAACGCCGAATGTTTGCGCCGATGGTACTCGTTGCAGATCAGCATCAGGATTTGCTTTTCGAGTTCCGTTTTGGTCATCACGGCCAGACCTTCAGAGTCATACTCCCCCTTTTGGGCCACGGATGAAAACGTCGATCCGGGTAGATCGTGCAACTCTTTCAGTAGGGTGCCCTGGAGCCGCTCAATATGACCGCCATAGTGCGGCGATCCTTTTGGCCTTACAGCAACATCGATTCCATGGAGAGCGCAAGATTTTTTGAAGCTGCTCGACTTGAAATCGGATCCGTTATCGCTTTTCACCACTTTGGGCCGACCCCAAACCGGCCACTGGCCTTCGATGCCGTGAAACATCAGCCACTCCTCTTTGGGCAAGATTGCATGGGCCAGACACATACCCGATGAGGTCATCGATGGCGCATCGAAAGACATGTAATAGCCCAGCGTCATTCGGCTGAATTCATCAATCGCCACCGTCAGCCATGGCCTCCCAATGGGCAACCTATGCTCATCATCAACGACCATGACGTCCAGCGGGGTGTGGTCGATCTGAACGTGGGAAAGCGGATACTTGCCGTCAGGTGATACACCGGGCGTTGGCAGAAACTTGTTCTTTGCCTTCTCCTTCTGGCCACGTCGTCGCATCCGCTCATATTCAGGAATTCGTTCAATGCGGGCTCTGACGGCCGTTCCGCTGGGCAGCTCCATTCCCCGCTCATCAGCAATACGCTGCACCTCCCTGACAGTCTTCTGCGCTGTTGGCCGCTCAGGCGTCAGGTGGAAGTTTTCGATGACTTCATTAATCAGAGCTTCAGCAGCCGCTGAGATACGACCAGTACCGGTTTTCCATCCTCGCTGAAATGGAATCAGCCCAGAAACCGCATCAAGTGATCGGTAGCGCTGCAACCATCGATACAAGGTGGCTGGGCTAACCCCAAGTTCCTTAGCCCTTTGCTCAACGCTCTCTCTGGATTGAGCACCTGGCTTAAGAAGCGTCTGGATTGCGGCGTATCGGCTTAGAGCGATACGCCAATCATCTGCTTCAACCGCCGCAATGTCCACATCAGACATTACTTCGGGAGCTGGTTCCATGGACTTAAGCTCGCCGATTCTCAACACATGAATTCGCCCCGTCTCCACACTGGTTGCAGTAACTGTGTCGAAGTCCAGCACATCATCGATGCGGAACACGCCATCGGGATGCTGCACTAAGGCTCCACTCTCCACCTCAATACGGCGGCGCGAAGGACTAAACGCCTGCTCCATCTCGTCAACAGCGATGTCGTTAACGACCATGGGGCACCCACACTTCAGTCATGTCGTCCAAATCCCCGCCGATATCACAGTCCAGACGCCGACGCGCGATCAAATGCCAGATGTGTGCAATACCCCGCGCGCGATAAAGTCCGGGGAAGTGCTTGGCCAGAACGTAGTCCACCTTAACCGCTCCAAGGTTCTTCACATCTGCAACGATGGCATCGCTATCCTCCCGGTCAACATCCAGATCTCGGTACTCCTTCAAGAAGGCAATGTTGTACAGAGTTGAGGTTCTGATGCGATCCTCATCCATGATTTTGAATCGCCACCCATGCTCAGCCGCATAACGGCGCGCAGCCTTCCATTTCGGCGACCACTCACGCCACTTTTCTTGCCAGACCTTTTTGGGCTTTACCTCCACCAGCAAGGGAGGCAGCTCCCATCCCAGCGCAACATCAGCGACCGCGTAAGTCACTAGGTAGTCGGGCGTGTATTCAGAGTGGCGACCCGAGTGGGTTACGAAGGGAATCTTGCAAGGCTGGGATAAAACGAATGACACTGCCAAAGAAAATTCCTGGCGAAGAACAAAGTCCCGCTCAAGCGGCGATTCAAAGGGAATGGGTTCGGTTTCACGCCAACTCACATGTCCTGTGACATGCCTGGCATTGATTGGAATGTCACGAACAGGTCTTCCAGGTCGGGAATTCTTCCCGCCGTCTCGCCTAATTGAAGAAAATTCAGCCATCATCTCAATTAATATAGAAATGTCGTCTCATCTATTGTCAGCAATCTACCGGTAAGTCATTGAACCACATTAGTGACGTCTCATCAATGAAAAAACATGACAGCGGCAGTCCGCCCCGGCCCGGTGCGATATCGCTGGCCCATTGCGGCGTGCTGTTTTTGGACGAACTGCCCGAGTTCCCGCGCAGCGCGCTCGAAGCACTGCGCGAGCCGCTGGAGACCGGCCAGATCAGCATCGCCCGCGCCGCGCAGCAGGCCACCTTTCCCGCCCGCTTCCAACTGATTGCCGCGATGAACCCCTGCCCCTGCGGTTTTCGGGGCTCGCGCCAGCGCGCCTGCCGCTGCTCGCCCGACCAGGTCAGCCGCTACCAGGCCCGCATCAGCGGCCCCTTGCTCGACCGCATTGACCTGCACCTGGAAGTCAGCCCCCTGCCCGCCGATGAGCTGCTGACCGCCCCGGCCGGCGAATCGACCGCCACTATCCGCGAGCGGGTGACCGCTGCCCGCGCCCGGTCACTGCAGCGCCAGGGCATGCTCAACCAGCAGCTGCAAGGCCAGGCGCTCGACGATTACTGCCATGCCGAGCCCGCTGCGCTGCAGCTGCTGCAAACCGCCGCCGCCCAGCTGGCCTGGTCGGCACGCGGCATCCATCGCAGCTTGCGTGTGGCGCGCTCGATTGCGGATCTCGCGCAGTCGGAGACCATCAGCCCGGCCCATGTGGCCGAGGCGGTGCAGTACCGGCGGGCGCTGCTGGGCAGCAGCGGCATGTAGGCAGCACATGCACGCGGGCAGCGCTGCCGCATGTCCACCCTTATGCAGAAAACGCGTTTAGTAAGTCAGAAAAATTAGTTCCTCCCGCAACGCTGACTTCGCACAATCCCCCTTTTGCGCCGCGCAGCCCTGCTGCGAACGGCGGTTTTTTGAAAGCGGATATGGGCGTGAGCAAATTGGGGCAGTGGCGGATGTTGGGCGTGGCGGCAGCGTCGCTTTGTGTGGTGGCCGGAGCCAGTGCGGCAGATGCAGCCAGTGCCCCCAGCGGCGCCCCCATCCGTATCGGCTTGCTGGCCCCGCTGACCGGATCGGGTGGCGCCTATGGCAAGGAAGAGGAAACGGCGGCCAAGGCAGCCGCAGCCCATATCAATGCCCATGGCGGTGTGCTGGGCCGTCCGCTGGAGATCGTCGTCGCCGATGACGAGACCACGCCCACAGCCGGCGTGTCGGCCGCGCGCAAGCTGATCGATGTGGATGGTGTGGTCGCGATCACCGGCATCTGGAGCAGCGCGGTGGCGCTGGCCGTGCGCCCGGTGGCACTCGAGAAGAGTGTTGCGCTGCTGCCCGTGGGCTCGGCCGATGAGCTGACCGAGGGCGACAACAAGGGCCTGGTCTGGCGCTTCCAGACCAATGGCAAGAACTGGGGCCAGGCCTTTGCCAATGTGGCCTACAAGGATGGCGCGAGGACCGCCTCCATCCTGGTGCTGCAGACGCCCTTCACGCTCAGCACCGTCAAGCCCTTTGCCGAGCGCTTTGCGCAGCAAGGCGGCAAGGTGCTTGACACCCTCTACTTCAACCCCAACCAGCCCTCGTACCGGGCCGAGGTGGAAAAGATCTTCAGCAAGAAGCCCGATGCGGTCTTCCTGCCCAGCTATATCCCCGAGTTCAGCGCCATCGTGCGCGAGATCTACCGCAGCGGCTACGAAAGCAAGCTCTACACCTTCAGCCATGCGGCCGACAGCGGCGGCAAGTTTGTGCAGAACGTGGGCAAGGCCGCCGCCGAAGGCGTGAACCATGTGCAGGCCACGCCGGTGGGCAACAACGCCAGCTACCAGCTCTACCTCAAGCAAACGCAGCAGCCCGAAGGCACCATCGTCGCCTTTGGCGCCAATGTGTTTGACGAGATCAATGTGCTGGCGCTGGCCATCGAAAAAGCCAAGAGCGCCAAGGCGGCCGACTTCAGCAAGGAAATCGCCAATGTGGTCAACACCAAAGGTCCCGATGTGCACGACCCCGTGCAGGGCCTGCAGCTGATTCGCGCAGGCAAGCCTTTCCGCTATTCCGGCGCGACGGCGGACTTCCGCTTTGCGCCCAATGGCGACCAGGTGGACCTGGACTACGGCCACTACCGCGTGCTCAACGGCGTGAGCAAGCTGGTGGGCACCACCAAATGAGCCTGCAGACAGACGATCTGCTCAGGGTTCAGGATGTTCATGTAGGTTTTGGTGAATTCACCGCGCTGGACGGTGCCCACCTGCGCATTGCGCGCGGCGGCATCACCGGCATGGTGGGGCCCAATGGTGCGGGCAAGTCCACCTTGTTCAACGTGCTGGGCGGCCAGCAGGCCCACCAGGGCGGCCGGGTGCTGTTCGACGGCCAGGACATCACGCACTGGTCCGTGCACCGCCGCGCCCAGGCCGGGCTCACCCGCACTTTTCAGATCTCGCGCGAGATGGGCGCGCTCACGGTGCTGGAGAACCTGCTGCTCGCCGCTCCCCAGCAGCCCGGCGAAAAGCTCTGGCATGCGCTGCTGAACACGGCGGCCGCCCGCCAGCACGAAGCCCAGGCGATGGCACAAGCCCAGTCCCTGCTCGAGCGCGTGGGGCTGTGGCGCCTGGCGCATGACCGGGCCGACAGCCTCTCGGGCGGCCAGAAGAAACTGCTGGAGCTGTGCCGCGCGCTGATGCTCAAGCCCCGGCTGGTGCTGCTCGACGAGCCGGCGGCCGGCGTCAACCCGGTGCTGGTCGGCGAGATTGCGGACTTCATCCGCAGCCTGCAGGCCGAAGGCATGAGTTTTGCCATTGTGGAACACAACATGGACATGATTGCCGCGCTGTGCGACCCGGTGTATGTGCTGGCCCAGGGCAAGGTGCTGACCCAGGGCAGCTTTGCCCAGGTGTCTGCCAACGCGCTGGTGGTCGAGGCCTACCTCGGAGGTATGGCATGAGCGCCGAACTGCGTCTGGACAGCGTCGTGGCCGGCTACGGCGCGCGCGCCGTGCTGCATGGCGTGAGCCTGGATGTGGCACCCCGCTCCAGCCTGGTGGTCGTCGGCCCCAATGGCTCGGGCAAATCCACCTTGATGCGCGTCGTGACCGGGCTGATCCGCCCGCAGTCGGGCCGCGTCATCTGGGATGGCCGCGACATCACCGCCCTCGATGCGCCGGGCCGCGCACGCCTGGGGCTGGGCTATGTGCCGCAGGAGGCCAATGTGTTCCGCAACCTCTCGGTGCTGGACAACCTCAAGCTCGGCCATGAGTTCATCGCCAGCGGTGGCGCCAGGGCCTTGCGCGAGCGGCTCGATGCGGTGCTGGCGCTGTTTCCCGAGATCGTCCCCAAGCTGAACGTGGCCGCTGGCTTGCTCAGCGGCGGCCAGCGGCAGATGGTGGCCATGGGCGCGGCGCTGATGCCCTCACCCCGGCTGCTGGCGCTCGATGAGCCCTCGGCGGGCCTGTCGCCGCTGAATGCATCGCGCCTGTTTGACGTGGTGCAGCGCGTGGCGCACACCGGGGTCACCTTGTTCATGATCGAGCAGAACACCCGCCTGGGTCTGGCTGCGGCCGACCAGGGCCTGGTGCTGGTCGCCGGCCAGGTGCGGGCACGCGCGCCCAGCCAGGAGCTGCTGGCCAACGGCCAGCTGCAAAGTCTTTATCTGGGAGCGCACTGATGCTGGCGCAACTCATCTTCAACGGCCTGGTATCGGGCCTGCTCATTGCGTTGCCGGCCTTGTCGCTGGCCTTGATTTTCAGCGTGCTGCGCTTTGCCAACTACGCCATTGGCGCGATGGTGACCACCGGCGCGCACCTGGTCTATGCCTTCAACGGCCCGCTGGGCTGGCCGCTGCCGCTGGCGGTGGCCGCCGGCATGGCGCTCAGCGTTGCGCTTTCGCTGCTGCTCGACCGGCTGGTGTTTGCGCCGCTGCGCGGGCGCTCGGGCGTCACCTTGCTGGTGGCCTCGATCGGCCTGGGCCTGGTGCTGGAGAACCTGGTGCGCCTGGTCGCCGGCAATGCGCCGCGCGGCTTTGGTGTGGAGATTGCCCGGCCCGCGCGCCTGCTCGGCCTGCGCGTCAACCAGGAGCAGCTCATCACCCTGGTCTGCGTGCTGGTGGCGCTGGCGCTCGTGTGGCTGGTGTTCCGCTTCACGCGCCTGGGCCGGGCCATGCAGGCGGTGGCCGACAACCCCGATCTGGCGGACGTGCGCGGCATCTCGCGCAAAAAGGTGACGGCCGCGGTCTGGGCGCTGGCCGCCGCAATGGCGACCTTGTCGGGCGTGCTGATCGGGCTCGATTCGAATGTGGATCCGCAAATGGGTTGGAACTACCTGTTGCCGGTCTTTACCGCAGCCATTCTGGGCGGTATCGGCAGCCCGATGGCGGCAGTGGCGGGCGCGCTGCTGCTGGGCGTGACCGAAGAGCTGGCCACCCTGTTGCTGCCGCCCCACTACCGCACGGTGGTGGCCTTTGGGGTCATGGCCTTGCTGCTGCTGCTGCGCCCGCAGGGTCTCTTTGGTGCCAAGTGGGTGCGCAAATGACAAGCTATCTGATTGCAACCCTGGTGCTGGTGGTCATCGCCACCTTGTCGGGCCTGGCGCTGAACCTGCAGTGGGGCCTGGGTGGCCTGGTTAATTTTGGCCTGTTCGGCTTTTATATGCTGGGCGCCTATGCCTGCAGCCTGCTGCAGATGCAGGGCCTGCCGCCGCTCGCTGCCATGCTGCTGGCGCTGCTGCTGACGGCAGCGGCCAGTGCGCTGGTCAGCTTGATATCCGTACGGCTGAGCGAGGACTACCTGGCCATCGTCACCTTGGGCTTTGCCGAATCGCTGCGGCTCTTTATCAGCTACGAGGAATGGCTGACCCGGGGCACCTTGGGCATCCCCAACATCGTGCGGCCTTTTGCCGAGCTGGTGCCCAGCGCCTGGCGCGACCTGTTCTTTCTGGGCTTTTGCCTGGTCTGGCTGGCGCTGGTGTTTGTGGTGCTGCAGCGCCTGGCGCGCTCGCCCTTTGGCCGCCTGCTGCGCGCCACGCGCGAGGACGCGGGCGTGGCCGAGGCGCTGGGCAAGAACGTGCTCTGGGTGCGGGCGCGCAGCTTTGCGCTGGGCGGCGCCATCCTGGGCATTGCCGGCAGCCTGCACGCCTTCTACTACACCTATATCGACCCGACCCAGTTCAGCACCATCTTGACGGCCTACGCCTTCATGGCTGTGATCCTGGGTGGGCGCGGTAGCCATGCCGGCGTGCTGGTTGCCGGCTTCACGGTGATCCTGCTGCTGGAGGGCAGCCGCATGCTGGCCGGCGTCGTGCCCTGGCTCGATGGCACGCAGCTGGCCGCCATCCGCCTGTCGCTGGTGGGCCTGCTGCTGCTGGCGATGCTGATCTTCAAACCCAACGGCCTGCTGCCGGAGTACCGGCTCGGCCCCCGCTCTCAAGGAAAATAGCCATGTCCCGAATCACCCGCAAATCCCGCGACGACCTGCCCGCCGCAGAGCAGCCGCTGTGGGACCGCATGCTGGCCGCTGGCGACTTTGCCGACCAGGCCGGCGTCATGGCGCAGCGCCTGCCGATCTTCTCGCAGACCTGGGCGCTGCTGCTGCAGCTGGGCCAGGAAGCGGTGCTGCCCAAGCGCTACACCGAGCTGGCCATCGTCACCGTCTCGCTGCTCAATGCATGCGAGTACTGCATCGACCACCATGGGCCCAAGCTGCTCGTCGAAGGCCTATCGGCCGAAGGCGTGCGGACCTTGCTGGACTATGCCAGCCACCCCGAGCTGGGCGAGGTGGACCGCCTGGTGGTGGAATACGCGATCGCCGTGACCCGGAACTGGAGCCAGACGCGCGACGAGATCTTTGTGCGCCTGCACCAGCATTTCAGCGAAGCGCAGATTGTGGAACTAACCTGGCGCACCGCGCTGTGCGGCGCCTTCAACCGCTTCAACGACATTCTGCAGGTGCAGACCGCGCCCCTGGCCAGCGCTGCGGCCAGCGCGGCCACTGCGCAAGTCTGAGCACCTGGAGGGATTCCATCGCATGAGCAGACAGCCCCGGCGTGAACTGCGCCTCAACACTTTTCAGATGGCCGCGCCCTCCCACAACTGGGCGGGCCTGTGGAAGCACCCGCGCGACAACCAGGCGCAATACCACCAATTGCGCTACTGGGCGGACATGGCCCGCACGGCAGAGCGCGGCCTCCTCGACGGCATCTTTATCGCCGATGTGTTTGGCATCTACGACGTCTACGCGGGAAATGCCGATGCGGCGTTGGCGGCAGGGGCCCAGTCCCCGCAGCTCGACCCGACCATGCTCATCTCGGCCATGGCCCTGGTGACCGAGCACATCGGCTTTGGTGTGACAGCCAGCCTCAGCAACGACCACCCCTTCTCCTTCGCACGGCGCTTTGGCACCCTGGACCACCTGACCAACGGCCGCCTGGGCTGGAACATCGTCACCGGCTACCTGGAAAGCGGCGCGCGCGGCCTGGGCCGCGATAGCTTGCGCGACCATGACGAGCGCTACGAGGTAGCCGAAGACTTCATGGCCGCGATCTACCAGCTCTGGGAAGGCAGCTGGGAGGCCGGTGCTGCCGTGCGCGACAAGGACACAGGCGTGTTCACACACCCCGAGCGCGTGCATGCCGTCGCCCATGACGGCCCCTACTACTGCGTGCATGGCCGGTCGCTGGCCGAGCCCTCACCCCAGCGCACACCCCTGCTGTACCAGGCTGGCAGCTCCGCGCGCGGCCAGCAGTTTGCCGGCCGCCATGCCGAGGCCTGCTTTATCAATGGCCCCACACCTGCGGCAGCGGCCAAATCGGTGAAGGCCTTGCGTGAATCAGCCCGCAACGCCGGGCGCGATCCCTACGATCTGCTCACCCTGCTGGGCGCCACCGTGATCGTTGCGCCGACGACCTCCGAAGCCCAGGACCTGCGCGACGACTACCGCCGCTACCTGGACAGCGCCGGCCAGCTGGCGCTGGTCTCGGGCTGGACCGGCATGGACCTGTCCCAGCTGGGTCTGGACGATGTGCTGCCCTTTGCCAAGACCAATGCCATACAGTCCACCGTCGAGCACCTCACGCGCAACACGCCACAGCCGCCCAAGGTCCGCGATCTGCTGGATTTCAGCCCCGTCGGTGCGCGCGCACCGGTCTTCATCGGCTCGCCGGTTGATGTGGCCGACCAGATGGCCCATTGGGTCGCCGAGAGCGATATCGACGGCTTCAACCTTGTGCGCACCGTCATGCCCGAGAGCCTGGACGCCATCGTCGACCTGCTGATCCCCGAGCTGCAAAACCGGGGCATGTTCAAGACGCGCTATGCGCAAGGGACACTGCGCGAAAAGCTGTTCCCGGCAGGGGGCAAGCTGCTGCCGGCCAGCCATCCGGGCGCCGCCTACCGGCGCTGATGTTCCAGCAGACGGCCACAAGGACCACCCACAAAAAACAACCCCCACCACCCGGAAACAGGCGATGGGGGTTGGCACATCAGCGCAGACAGCCGCTTTAGGCTTCCGGCATCAGCGGCTCGCCCAGGTTCAGCATCAGGCGGTTGGCCCAGGCAAAGATCGCGTCCGAGTGCAGGAGGTCCAGCACCTCGCCGTCGTTCAGGCCCTCGGCCTTGAGCGCATCGATGTCGGCGGCGTTGATGGCGGCGGGCTGCTCGGTGATCTTGATCGAGAACTGCACGATGGCCTTTTCACGCGCCGTGGTGCCGGCGGTGGCGGGCTCTTCGAACACCTGGGCGATGGTGTCGCTGCGCTTGGCCAGCTGCTCAAAGCGCTGCGCATGGACCGACGCGCAGTAGACGCAGCCGTTGATGCGCGAGACCACGGTGGAGCCCAGCTCACGCTCGGCACGCGAGAGGCCGCCGGGCGCATACATGATGGCGTTGAAGGCGGTGGAGCGCTCGCGCAGGATCAGCGGCTGGTGCACCAGGAACAGGTAGTAGTCCGAGGTCTTGGCCTTGGGGTGGCTTTCTTCGAGCACGGCCATCTGGTCGGGCGTGGCCTGGCCCAGCTGGACCACATCCAGCCAGGCCTTCCACTCCAGCGATTCGTTGGTAAAGCCGTGGGCGCGGATGACCTGGGCGGGTTGGAATGCGGCGGGCGTGCTCATGCGGTGGCCTCCTCGGATGCTTTCATGGCTTGCAGGCCGGCGACAAGGCGGACCTGGTAGGAGAGAAACGCGATCAGCTGCGACAGCGCCACAACGGCCGGGGTGCTGATGCCTGCGGCTGGCAGGGTTTCCAGCGCCGCCTTGTCGCCCTCGATCGGGTTCTCGATCAGGGTGCGGGTAAAGGCCAGCATGGCGGCCAGGCGCGGGTCTTGCGCATCCTGGGGCTGGCCGGTCTCGGCGACGGCGATCAGTGCAGCATCGACTGCCAGCTGCTGCAGGCGTTCGCGGTAGTGGGCAACCAGCTCGGGCGCAGGGGTCAGGCGGCAGGCGTAGAGCGCAACCAGCAGGCGCTCGGCCAGGCTGATGCCCGGCAGCGCCGGATCAAACAGCGCCTGGTAGCTGCCCTGGGTGGCGGCCACCACCTTTTCACGCTGGTGGCGCGCCGCATAGGTGCGGCTGCCCGGTGCCAGACCGACCAGCCGGTCGATCAGGTCATCGCTGGGGGATGTGGACATGCAAGACTCCTTGGATTTATGGTTGTGCAGCGCCGGCCTTGGCCGCCACCGCGCGTTCTAGAAACTGCAGCACGCCCTGCCAGGACGCGGCATCGGCATGGGCGTTGTCGGCCGGGTTGCCACCGCCGGTGCTGACCTTGCCCGAGACCGGGTGCGCGTAGACCAGCTGCGTGGTCGGCACATAGGGGAACAGGATCGCGTGGCCGGCGCGCTCAAAGTCCAGCCACTGCACATCGTGCGGGTGCTGCACCTCGGCCAGCTTGTCGCGCACCATCTGCGAATACACGCTCGACGGCCAGGAGCCATCGTCGGTGGCCGACAGCAGCATCACCGGGCCCTGGATGCGCTCGACCGGGATGCGCGCACGCGCCACGGCCTCGGCATCAAGCAAGGCGGTGCGCATCGCGCGCTCATGGCGGTGGGGCGATGGACCTTCGTCAAACGGTGCCCAGCTGGCTGTGCGGTTGTTCTCCCAGATGTGGGTCAGCGGTTTGCCGCCCAGCAGCCAGGTTGGGCCTTCGCGCCCCACCTGCGGGTCGCAGGCGTTCTGGCCGCTGTGCACAAAGGCGCTGGGCACATAGCCCACCACGGCCGATACCTGCTGCGCAAAGGTGGCCCCCAGCAGCAGCACCAATTCCCCCCCGCGCGACTGGCCGCTGAGCGCGACAAAGTCATGCGCGGGTTGCACCGTGCGGCGCAGCCATTGCAGGCCTTTTTCAAAATACTCCAACGGGGTGTTGGAGATGTAGGGCGACAGGCCAGGCGCCTTGAAATACGCCAGCGCAAAGGCCGCATAGCCGCGCGATGCATAGAGCGCCGCGCGCGGCTCATTGATGCCGCCGCCCGAGCCGTTGACGATCATCACCGCCGGGTGCGGGCCGGCGCCAGCGGGCAGGTACAGGGTACCGACCAGCCCGTCCTCGCGCACCTCGCGGCGGGTCACGCCGGGGGCTGCGAGCTGCTGGCTCAAGCGCGCCTGCGCCTGCGCAGTGCCTGTGCTGGCCTGCAAGGTCGTCAGCAGCGCATCGGTCACCGGCTGGTTGAACAGCTCGCGGCTGGTGGATGCCACCGGGCTTTGCGACCAGACCAGACCCATGCCATCGGCACCGGCATAGCTGCCGGAGACGGGCGCATCGCGGCGCAGATCTACCGTCCCCTTAGCATCGGCGATGAAACGCGCCTGCGCGCGCCACAGCACGCCGCTGCGCGGGGTCTCGGCAGTCACCTCCACCGCCTCACCGGGCTGGGCGCCTTCGATACGGATGTGGCGTGCCACATCGATCAGCGCGTCCGCCTGGTCCATCGTGATGGACAGCTGGGCCATCAGGGTGCCACCTTGGTCACCATCGATGCGGTGGTGCGGTCGCTGCTGAACGGGGTGACCTTCAGGCCCTTCTTCGCGGCCCAGATATTGCGGTAGTGGAACAGCGGGATGATGCCCACATCATCGGACACCACCTTGGCCGACTGGCGCAGGATGCTCTCGCGCTTGGCCATGTCGAACTCTTCGGTGGATTCGGTCAGCGCCTTGTCCACAGCCGGGTTGCTGTAGTGGCCCCAGTTGGAGGCGCCCAGGCCCTTCTTGGCATCGACCGTGGCCAGCACGTTCACCAGCGCATAGCTGGCCTCGCCAGTGCCATTGCCCCAGGCAAGCATGCTCATCGCATATTCGTTCTTGTTGGCGCGGCCCGAGTACACGGCCCAAGGCACCACCTCCACCTGGGTCTTCACGCCAATGCGGGTCCAGAACTGGGCCACCACCTGGGCGGTTTCCGGGCCTTGTGGGTAGCGGTCGTTTGGCACATGCATGGTCAGCTTGAAGCCTTCGGGGAAGCCGGCATCGGCCAGCAGCTTCTTGGCCTTGGCGGCATCAAAAGGAATGTTCTTGATGTCGGGGTTGTAGCCATAGGTGTTCTTGGGCATCCACTGGTTGGCCTCGGTGGCCGCGTCCTGCAGGATGCGGTCCACGATGGCGCCCCGGTTGATCGCCAGGTTCAGCGCCTCACGCACGCGCTGGTCCAGCAGCGGGTTCTTAGGCAAAGGCTTGCCGGCGTTGTCGGTGATGAAGGCATTGGGCGCCGGGTTGAAGCTGGGCTGCAGCAGCATCACGCGCAGGCCGTCGTAGGGGTAGACGGTGACATTGGGCGCATTCTTCAGGCGCGCGAGATCAGAGACCGAGACCTTGTCGATCACATCCACATCGCCGGCCAGCAGCGCAGCGGTGCGCGATGCGGCATTGTTGATGTAGCGGTAGTTGACCTTGTCCCAGATCGGCTTGTCACCCCAGTAGCCATCGTTGCGCTGCATCACCACGCGGTCGCCTGGCGTGTAGGACACCCATTTGTAAGGGCCCGAGCCGACCATGGCCTTCCCCGAGTTGTAGTCTTCGGTGGCCGATTTTTCGCCCACATGCTTGCTGACGATGTGCACCGAGGCCAGGTTCAGCGGCAGATCGGGGTTGGGGATGTTGGTCTTGATGATCAGCGTGTGCGGGTCCTTGGCCGTCACCGATTCGACGGTGCGCAGGTAGCCGGCAAAGGTGGCCACGCTGCCGGGCACGGCGCGGGCGCGCTGGTAGGAGTAGATGACGTCCTCGGCGCTGAAGGCCTTGCCGTCCTGCCACTTCACATCAGTGCGCAGCTTGAACTCCCAGGTCTTGGGGTCCAGGTTCTTCCAGCTCGCAGCCAGGCCGGGCTGCAGCTTGTTGTGGTTGTTCTGCACCAGCAGATCCCAGAAATGCAGGTCCACCGAGCGGTCGCCGGCATGGTTGTTGAGCTGGGGGTCCATCGACGAGACCGGGTCGGCAAAGCCGATGTTCAAGGTCTGCGCATGGGCAGCCAGGCCAGCGCCCATCAGGGCAGCGGTGAGGGAAGAGACGATGATGCGTTTCATGGCGAACTCCTGGTGAAACTGTGAAAACGGTTCGAACAAATACGGAGAAAAAGGCGGCGCTCAGCTGAGCGCTCAGGCGTCGTTCAAATGGCAGGCGCTTTGGTGCTGGATGGCGATGCCCTTGAGCTGGGGCGCCTCCACCTTGCAGCGCGGCATGGCACGCGGACAGCGCGGATGAAAGTGGCAGCCGCTGGGTGGGTTGAGCGGGCTGGGGATTTCACCCTGGATGGCCGAGTAGGTCTTGTGGCGCGCGTTCATGTTCGGCACCTCGGCCAGCAAGGCCTGGGTGTAGGGGTGGTTGGGCCGGGCAAACAGCTCCTCGACCGGCGCGGTCTCGATCACGCGGCCCAGGTACATCACCACCACCCGGTCGCAGATATGCTCGACCACGCCCAGGTCATGGCTGATGAACAGATAGGTCAGGTGCAATTGCTCGCGCAGGTCCATGAACAGGTTCAGGATCTGCGCCTGGATCGACACATCGAGGGCGGCGACCGCTTCATCGCAGACCAGCATGCGGGGCTGCACGGCCAGCGCGCGGGCAATGCCGATGCGCTGGCGCTGGCCACCGCTGAACTGGTGCGGGTAGCGGCTGCGCAGCGCGGGGTCGAGCCCGGCGCGCTCCATCTGCGCGCAGACGTAGTCGTCAAAACCAGCCTGGTCGACCAGACCATGGATACGGGCCGCCTCGCCAACGATCTCGTCCACGCGCAGGCGCGGGTTCAGGCTGGCGTACGGGTCCTGGAAGATCATCTGGATGCGCAGGCGCTCGACATGGCGCTCGGCCGGCGTCAGGCTGGCCATGGCCTTGCCGGAGAACAGCACCTCGCCATCGGACGGGGGCAACAGCCCCGCCGCGATGCGGCCCAGGGTGGACTTGCCGCAACCGGATTCGCCCACCAGGCCCACTACCTCGCCGGGGCGCACCAGCAGATCGACCTGGTCGACCGCGCGGGTGACCGGGTGGGGCTTTTCCAGCCCCAGGCTTTGCAGCAGGCGGCCACCAATGCCTGGCTTTTGCTCGCCAAAGCGCTTGCTGACCTGGCGCAGCTCGACCACCGGGGTGTCTGCCGCGCTGTCGGCTGCTGTGGTATTCGTCATCTCGTTCATACGCGGGCCTCCAGGCCTTGCGGCGCGGTGGCACCAAGGGTGCTTGGGGCGCTGGCGGTCAGCGCCGGGTGAAAGCAGCGCACCAGGCGGCCGGGCAGCGGCTCGGTCTGCTCAGGCTGGGCCTGGCAGGCGGCAGTGGCGCGGGTGCAGCGCGCGGCAAAGGCGCAGCCGGGAGGAAGCTGCAGCATATTGGGCGTCATGCCGGGAATCTGCTGCAGGCGGCTGCCGCGCCGGTTGTTGGCCGGCAGGCTGCCGATCAGGCCAGCGGTATAGGGGTGCAGGGGGCTGTCCAGCACGGCATCGACGCCGCCTTGCTCAACGATGCGGCCGGCATACATGACAGCCACTTCATCGGCCAGACCGGCCACCACCGACAGGTCGTGCGTGATCCAGATCAGCGCCGTGCCCTGCTGGCGCGCGAGCTTTTGCACCTCGGACAGGATCTGCGCCTGGATGGTCACATCCAGCGCCGTCGTGGGCTCGTCGGCAATGATCAGATCGGGCCGGTGCAGCATCGCAGTCGCAATGGCCACGCGCTGGCGCATGCCGCCCGAGAGCTGGTGCGGGTAGGCCTGCAGGCGCTCGTCTGGGCTGGCAATGCCCATCATCGCCAGGGTCTCGCGGGCCCGCTCACGCGCCTGGGCCTTGCTGGCCGAGGTGTGGGCGCGCACCGCTTCGATCATCTGCGTGTCCACGCGCAACACGGGGTTGAGCGTCATCATCGGGTCCTGGAAGATCATCGCGATGCGGTTGCCCTGCAGCTGGCGCAGCTCGCGCGGCTTGATCTTGGTGATGTCGCGGCCCTGGAACAGCACCTCACCGCCGGTCACGCGGCCCGGTGCATCGACCAGGCCCATGATGGAAAAGCCGGTGACGGACTTGCCCGAGCCGGACTCGCCGACCAGGCCCAGGATGCGGCCGCGCTCCAAGGTGAAGGACACATCGTTGACCGCGCGCAGGGTGCCGGCGCGGGTCGCAAACTCGGTGCGCAGATTACGCACCTGCAAGGTGGGCACGCTGCTCATCGGGTGTTCCTCGGGTTCAGGACATCGCGCAGGCGGTCGCCCACCAGGTTGATCGCCACGATGGTGACCAGCAGCGCAATGCCGGGGTAGAAGCTGATCCAGTACTGGCCCGAGAGCATGAACTGGTAGCCGTTGGAGATCAGCAGGCCCAGCGAAGGCTCGGTCACCGGCACGCCCAGGCCCAGAAAGCTCAGGGTGGCCTCCAGGGTGATGGCGCGGGCGATCTGCAGGGTGCCGATCACGATCAGCGGCGGCAGGCAGTTGGGCAGGATGTGGCGCACCATGATGCGCCAGTTGGGGATGTCCAGGCAGCGCGCCGCCTCGACATACTCGCGCCGGCGCTCGACCAGGGCCTGGCCGCGTGCCGTGCGGGCGTAGTAGGCCCATTCCAGGATCACCAGGGTCAGCACCACATTGCCCACGCCCTTGCCCAGGTAGGCGAGGATCATCATCGCCACCAGGATCGAGGGGAAGGACAGGATCAGGTCCACCACGCGCATGATGATCGTGTCGGTCTTGCCACCGGCATAGGCGGCCAGCAGGCCCAGCAAGGTGCCCACCACGCCGGCAATCAGCGCCGAGCCCACGCCCACCAGCAGGCTGATGCGCAGGCCGTAGAGAATCGCCGAGTACAGATCGCGCCCCTGGCCATCGGTGCCCAGCAGGTAGTGGAAGCTGGCCAGCCCATTGGCTGAGCCCGGCGGCTGGCGCGCATCGAGCACATCGAGCTGCTGCAGGTCATAGGGGTTCTGCGGCGTGATCCAGGGCGCGACGAGCGCCGCCAGGATCAGCACGACGGCGACGATCAGGCCAAACAGCGCCAGGCGCGAGGCCAGAAAATCGGCCACATGCGCGCGCCAGGGCGAAGGCTGGCGCAGCGCCGCGGCCGGGGCCGTGCCCACGGGGGCGTTGGCAGGGGTGTTGGTGCCGCTCATGCTGCGCCCTCCAGGCGCACGCGGGGGTCGAGCACCTTGTACAAGATATCCACGATCAGATTGAGCGTGACAAACAGGCAGACCACCACCACCAGGTAGGAGACGATGACGGGACGGTCCAGCGCATTGATGCTGTCCAGAATCAATTTGCCAGCGCCCGGCCAGGAGAAGATGCTCTCGGTCACCACCGCAAAGGCGATGGTCGAGCCCAGCTCCAGGCCCAGCACGGTGACCAGCGGAATCATCGTATTGCGCAGCACATGCAGGCCCACCACACGCAGCGGCGACAGGCCCTTGGCGCGGGCAAACTTCACATAGTCGAGCGGCAGCACCTCGCGCACACCGGCGCGCGTCAAACGGATCACCAGCGAGATCTTGAACAGCGACAGGTTGATCGCAGGCAGCAGCATGTGTCGCAGGCCATCGGTGGTCAGAAACGACCACTGCGCGCCCAGGAACTCCACCGTCTGGCCGCGCCCGCTCGACGGAAGCATGCCCAGCGACACGCTGAAGGTCATGATCAGCATCAGGCCGACCCAGAACGTGGGCAGCGAAAAGCCCACGATGCTGCCGGCCATGATGGATTTGGAAAACCAGCTCTCGGGGTAGAGGCCGGCCAGCAAACCCAGCGGCACGCCCAGCACCACGGCGATGACCAGCGCGGCAATCGCCAGCTCCAGGGTTGCGGGCAGGCGCTGCAAAATCAGCTCGATCGCCGGCACGTTGTAGACAAAGCTCACGCCCAGGTTGCCCTGCAGCGCGCCGCCGACAAAGCCCAGGTACTGGCGCCACAGCGGCTGGTCAAAGCCCAGCTGGGCGATGATGCGCGCGCGCTCGACCTGGTCCACGTCCTGGCCGATCAAAATATCAACCGGGTTGCCGATGGCATGCAGTCCGACGAAGACGATGACCGTCATCAGCAGCACCACCACCACGGCCTGCACAAGGCGGCGCAGCAGCCAGCCGATCATGGTGCGCCCGCCTTGTCCAGCAGTGCGGTGGCCTGGCCAGGTGGTTCAGCCGGCGTCCACTCATCGCCAAACACCTCGGGGTCGCTGAAGGCCTGCAGCTTCTCGAAATGCCACTGCACATCTTCGGCATACAGGCGGCTGCTGATGCCCTGTGCCAGGCGCTCGGCGCCCACGCTGATCGCAGGAATATCGCCGGACACCGTGCCATGCGTCAGCGCGGCCGGGTAGGAGAACGCATGGATGCGCTCCAGCCCCGGGCAGGCGCCGGGAATCTTTTGCTGCAGCTCGAAGGCCGGGCCCAGGTCGGGCGAATCGGACAGCTCCTGGTCGTCCTCGCCCTCGGGGTGGCGGTAGCGGTCGCCCCAGTTGCGCACATGGGCGGCAAAGGGCGCAAACTCGCTGCGCGCATTCCAGTCGATGCGAAAGCCGGTGGAGAACACGACAAAGTCCAGGTGGAACACGCCCTTGGAGGTATGGACGCGGATCTCGTCGCCGGTCCATTCCATGCGCTCGATCGCGCAGCCCAGGTTGAAGCGGGCATTGGCATGGCGCGAGACGCGCAAGGTGCTGCCCCGGGGTGGCGGCACCTGCTGCACATTGATGTAGTGGCGGATCTTCCACTTCCAGTCGTCGGGCAGCTGCAGGTGGCCATGGGTCAGGCCCGGGCTGCCGGCACCCTTGCCCTTGTTGACGCGGGGAATGTCGTTGCGGCGGATCAGCAGATCAACGCTGGCCGCGCCGCTCTCCAGCGCCGTCGCTGCGCTGTCCATCGCCGAGGCACCGGCCCCCACCACGCCGATACGCTGGCCAGCCAGTTGGGCGTAATCGGTGCTGTCTGACGAATGGGCCCAACGGTCGCGCGGCAGGCTGCGTGCCATCTCGGGCACATAAGCGCCGCCCAGGCCGTCGCGGCCGGTGGCCAGCACCACATGGCGCGCCAGCACCTTGCGTGCGCCGCCGGGCGTCTCCAGATCGAGCTGCACCACGCCATCGGCGCCGCGTGGGCGCACGGCCAGCACCTTGTGGCCGTTGTGCACCGGCAGCGCCAGCACCTGGCGGTACCAGCGCAGGTAGTCCATCCACTGCAGGCGCGGGATCTTGTCGAGCGCCTCCCAGGCCTCCAGGCCGAACTGCGACTCGAACCAGGCGCGGAATGTGAGCGCCGGTTTGCCCAGCGCCGGGCCGGTGAGCTGCTTGGGTGAGCGCAGCGTTTCCATGCGCGCCGTCGTCGCCCAGGGGCCTTCAAAGCCCGCCGGCGACTGGTCAAAGATCTCGGCCGGCACGCCCATGAAGCGCAGCGCCGCGCATGCGGCCAGGCCCGACATGCCGCCGCCGATGATGGCCACGGGCAGCACCGGCTCGCCCTCCAGCGCGGTCTCGGGCAGCCAGTCCTTGGCGGGCAGGTCCAGCCAGGCCAGGTCCTGGCGCACCCGGGCTTCGAGTGCGGCCAGCCCCTGGGGCGGCAGTAAGCGTTCGTCGTTCATGCGTGGTTCTCTCAAAATTCTGGTGTGCCCGCAGCGGGCCGCTGGCCCTCGGGCAGCATTTCTTCCAGCAGCGCGGCGTGGGCGCGTGCGTCATGCAGTACAAAGCCGGGCAGCAGCGCCTGCGCCACCTCGGTCAAGGCCTGGCACAGCGCATCCATCGCAGGCGTACACGGCGTGGCCTGCTGGCTGACCACGCCAAACAAAAACGGGATCTCGGTATCGAGCGGGCGTACCACCACGCCTTGCAAAGGCAGGCCCAGCGCCGTCACCGGCTCCAGCACCGACACGCCCAGGCCGGCGCGCACGGCGGCCATCGCATTGACCGAAGCATTGGTTTCCATGAACTGGGTCTCGCCCGGCTGCGCGCCCGGGCGGGCAGCGGCAAAGGCTTCATCGAGGCGGCCACGCAAGCGGTAGGGGTTGGCCATGGTGATGATGCGGCGCTCGGCCAGTGCCAAAAGCGGCACCACGTCCAGCGCGGCCAGTGGGTCCGCTTCGGGCAGCACCGCCACGCAGGGCGCGCGGCCAATCCAGTGCACCTGCAGGCCCCGGTGCTCCAGCGGCAGGCTGCTCACGCCCAGCTGGGCGGCCCCCGTCAGCACGCCTTGCGCCACCTGCTCGGGCGAGGCGCTGCGCAGCTGGATGTGCGAGATGCTCTGCGCCATCGCGCCTTCGAGCCGCGCCAGCGCCGCAGGTACCAGGCCCGCGGCCAGCGCCGGCGTGGCCAGCAGGTTCAGCGGGCGTTGGCTGCCGCCTGCAATCTCGCGGGCACGCTGGCGGATCTGTTGCAGGCTGTGCAGCGCATGGGCCACATCCTCGTACAGCAAAAAGCCTTGTTCATTCGGGGTAATGCGCGGGCCGTTGCGGCTGAACAGCGCGTAACCAATCTCCTGCTCCAGCTCCTGCACCAGGCGGCTGATCGCGGGCTGCGAGCGGCCCAGCATGCGCCCGGCGGCCGTCACGCTGCCGGTCGAGATCACGGCCGCGAAGGCCTCAAGCTGGCGAAGTTCCATGGGTATTGAATGCGAAAACCGCATTCTGAGCTATCGAGTATGCAATCCACAAATACTAAATAGACATATCCAAATAGCAGAAGCGTATTTACCCGAGTACCAGGCGACCTGCGCTATGCCGTAGCCACGCAAAAAAGGGAGCATGCGCTCCCTGCGTGACGGCCGTTTCCGGCTGCTTCTAGCTCAAAACTCGCTCAGAGCCCCAGCTTCTTGGCCACATAATCGGCGTCCTTGTCGCCCCGGCCCGAGAGGTTGACGAGGATGTTCACCCCCTTGTCCAGCTGCGGCGCGATACCCATGGCCCAGGCGACGGCATGGGCGCTTTCGAGCGCCGGGATGATGCCCTCGACCCGCGACAGGGTCATGAAGGCGTTGAGGCAGGCCTGGTCGTCCACGGCTTGGTAATCGACCCGGCCCAGGTCCTTCAAGTAGCTGTGCTGCGGGCCCACGCCGGGGTAGTCCAGGCCCGAAGCGATGGAATGCACGGCCGCAGGGCTGCCATCGGCGTTCTCCAGCACATAGCATTTCATGCCATGGATGGCGCCGGGCTTGCCCACCGACAAGGTGGCGGCATGCTTGCCCGGCTGGTCCACGCCCTCGCCCGCTGGCTCCACGCCCACTAGCTTGACACTGGCATCGGGCAGAAAGGCCGTAAAGATGCCCATCGCATTGGAGCCACCGCCCACGCAGGCGGCCACATAGTCGGGCAGCTTGCCGTGCCGGGTCTGGAACTGCTCGCGCGCCTCGCGCCCGACGATGGACTGGAAGTCGCGCACCATCTTCGGAAACGGGTGCGGGCCCACCACCGAGCCGATCGCATACAGGTAGTTCGTCGGGTCCTTGAGGTATTCCTCAAACGCGCTGTCCACCGCCTCCTTCAGAGTCGCCTGGCCAAAGGTCACCGGCACCAGCTTGCAGCCCAGGATGCGCATCTTGGTGACATTGGGGTGCTCTTTTTCGATATCGACCTGGCCCATGTGGATCTCGCAGGGGATGCCCACCAGCGCGCAGGCGGTGGCCAGCGCCACGCCATGCTGGCCGGCGCCGGTCTCGGCAATCACCTTGGTCTTGCCCATGAACTTGGCCAGCAGCGCCTCGCCCAGGCAGTGGTTGATCTTGTGCGCCCCCGTGTGGTTGAGGTCCTCGCGCTTCAAATGGATCTGCGCGCCGCCCAGCTGCTCTGACAAACGGCGGGCATGGAAGATCGGGCTGGGGCGGCCCACATAGTCCTGGAACAGCTGCTGGAGTTCGTCCTGGAAGTCCTGGCGCTGCACGATCTGCTCGTAGGCCTCGGCGATGTCGTCCATGGCCTTTTTCAGATGCGGGGGCACCAGCTGGCCGCCGTAGTCACCAAAGAAACCGTTGGCATCGGGCATCTCAGCAAAGTTCATCATGGTTGTCATAGGCTGCTTTATCTCTGTGAAGGCAAAGCTTGTTGATACCACAGCACTCCAGGCAAAACCTTGCAGGTTTTCCCGATGCCACAATAGCTGCCATGAAAGCTGACGCCGTTCGTGACATCGCCCTGGCCCATGCCATCGAGACCTCACCGCCCCATGAGGCCCTGCCCAGCGCTGCGCGCTGCGAGGCCATCACGCAGGAGGTGCTGCACACCTTGGGCAAGCCCGCGCTGGGTGGCAAGGCCGGCCAGGCCGCCTTTGCCCAGTTTCTGCAGCTGCGCGCCAAGCGCATCATCCAGGCCAGCCAGTTGCCCGCTGATGTGCGCCAGCTGTGGCAGCATGCCCCGGGCCTGGCGCACTGGGCACCGCTGGCGATCGGCCTGCTGGCGCTGTGCCTTGGCTTTGCCAGCCACCGCATTACCGATCCGCACCGGGTCGATCTGATGTCGCTGTCGCTGATGGGCATCGTGCTGTGGAACCTGCTGATGTACACCGTGCTCTTGCTGCGCAGCCTGCTGCGCCTGGCACGGCGCCAGCCAGCGCGCGTGGCGCCCTGGGAGCCCACACAGCCCACGCCAGCCGGCACGGCACCCAGCGCGGCTGCTGCCGATGAGCACCCCGGCTGGATCGCCCGCCTGCGCGGCAAGGCCATGCCTGCGCTGCGCGGCAGCGGCCTGCGCAAGATGGCGCTGCGCTTTGAGCGCAACTGGTGGCAGGCCAGCGAAGGGGTGCGCAATGCGCAATGGCTGCTGTGGCTGCACCTGGGCGCGGCGCTGGTCGCCGTGGGCGCACTGGCCTCGCTCTGGCTCACGGGCCTCACCAAGGAATACCAGGTCGGCTGGGAGAGCACCTTCCTGTCGGCCCCGCAGGTGCAGCACTGGCTCAACCTCCTGTTCGCCCCCACCCAATGGCTGCAGTGGACGACGCCCTGGAGCCTGACCGATATCCAGGCGCTGCAAGGCTGGGTGAGCAGCAGCCTGCCCGCGGCGCCATCGGCCCCGGCAACCCAGGCCATGGCAGCCCCCGCCTCCGGTGTCGGCGCGCGCTGGGTCTGGGCCTATACCGCCTTGCTGGGCGCCACCGTGGTGGTACCGCGTGTGCTGCTGGCGCTATGGCAAGGGCTGCGCGCGCGCTGGCGCAGCCAGCACCTGCAGCTGCCGCTGAACCAGGCCTACTTTGCCCGGCTGCAGCGCGACTTTGGCGGCCTGGCCACGCGCCTGGTGCTGCTGCCGTTCAGCATGGATGTGACGCCCGAGCGGCGCGCCGCGATCGACCACTTTGCGACCGATCTGTATGGCGCCGGCGCCCATGTCGACTGGCTGCCGACGCTGGCCTATGGCGCTGCGCTGCCGGCCGTCGATTTGGCGCCCGCTGCGCAGGCCATTGCGCTCATCAACCTGTCAGCCACGCCCGAGGCCGAGGTACATGGCGAGCTGCTGGCCCAGCTGCGCAGCCGCTTTGGTGCCAACGGCGAGCTCTGGCTCTGGGCCAGTGACTTTGCCGCCCGCAATGCCGGCGCCCCCCGCCGCCTGCAGGAGCGCGAAGCGCTGTGGCAGGAATTTGCCCAGCAGCACGGCTTCAACGCGCAGCTGATCACCACCGGCACCTGACGAGACCCGCACGATGACCGAGATGACGAACGCCCCCCCACTCCCCGCCGCTGTGCCGCAGGCAGCGGATGCAGCCAACGACCAGACCATCGCCTGGTGCCTGCTGTCGCACACCAATATCGGCAAGACCACCCTGGCCCGCACCCTGGTCGCCGAGGACATTGGCGAAGTCCAGGACGCCGCCCATGTCACCAGCCAATCGCAGCGATACCTGCTGCAGCGCACCGAGCAAGGCGATGAACTGTGGCTCTGGGACACGCCGGGTTTTGGCGATTCGGTGCGGCTCTACAACCGCTTGAAGCAGCAGGGCAACCCGCTGGGCTGGTTTCTGTCCAATGTCTGGGACCGCTGGCGCGACAAGCCCTTCTACATGAGCCAGCGCGCCTTGCAGGCCGCGCGTGACCATGCCGATGTGATGCTCTACCTGGTCAATGCCGCCGAAGACCCGGCCGACGCCGGTTACTGGGCCAGCGAGATGCGCATCCTGCAGTGGATGGACAAGCCCGTGCTGGTGCTGCTCAACCAGATCGGCAGTGACACCACAGCCACCCAAACCGCCGCCGACCTGCAGCGCTGGCGCGCGGCGACGGCCGAGTTTGCCGGCACCGTGCGCTCGGTGCAGGTGCTCGATGCCTTCACACGCAGCTGGTGGCATGAAAAGCAGGTGATGCAGTCCATCGCGCCGCTGCTGCCCGATGCCAAGCAGCCGGCTTACCAGCGCCTCTTGCAAACCCGCGCACAGCGCCAGCAAGCGCGCGAAGCGGCCAGCCTGCAGGCCCTGGCCGAGCAGCTGCTGCTGGCGGCCACTGCGCAGGAGACCGTGCAGACCAGCGACAACAAGCTCTGGCAGCGCGCCTGGAGCAAGGTGAGCGGCTCGGTTGCACAGGCCATCCGTGGCAGTGGTCCTGAGGGCGCCGAGCTCAGCCCCGAGCAGACCGCCGCGATGCAGCGCCTGACCCAGTCCCTGCAGCAGGCCGACCTGGCCAGCACCCAGGCGCTGCTGGCGCTGCACCAGCTCGATGGCCAGGCGGCCAGCCAGATCCAGCAGCAGCTCAAGGACCACCTGAAAACCAGCACACCGCTGGATCCGCAGACGGCCAGCCTCTGGGGCGCGCTCACGGCTGGTGCTGCAACCGGCCTGGGCGCCGATATGGTCGCCGGCGGCATGACCTTGGGCGCAGGCGCGCTGGTGGGCGCCTTGGTGGGTGCCGTCACCTTTGCCGGTGCCGCCTGGAGCGCCAACAAGATGTTTGACCAGCAGGCCCAGCGCTTTCACCTCTCGCCCGAGTACCTGAGCGCCTTGACCGGCCAGCTGCTGCTCAAGTACCTGGTGATCTCGCACTTTGGCCGGGGACGCGGGCGCTACACCAGCCCCAGCGCACCGGCGCAGTGGAGCGAGGCCGTGCAGACCGCCGTGCAGCACCGCGCCACCCAATGGCAGCAGCAGTGGAAGGCGCTGGGCAGCCTGGCCGCCGATGCCGGTTTGAGCGACGAGGCGCGCGCCGCCCACTTGCAGGCGCTGCAGCTGCAGCTCGGTGAATGCCTGCACCAGGCGCTTGGCCGCCTGTACCCCGACATGGATCGACCGGCAGGCAGTGCTCATGCCAACAATCAATAAAAACAAGCAATTACAAAATTAATGGCGATAAAAAACATATATCCGCATTGACCCGGTTGTTTTTTGCAGGTGCCCGTCGCAGCATGGGGGTGCCATGGCCCTGAGGCCCGGCATCCCTTGCAACAAAACGACAGGAGAGTTCTATGCGCAATACCTGGAAAGCCTGGATCAGCGGTATCGCCCTGTGCAGCACAGCGGCAGTTTTTGCCCAGACACCGGCAGCGGGCACGGCACCGGCGGCCAAACCAGCCCCTGCCGCCAAGGCCGCGCCGGCGGCCCCCCCAGCCGCAGCGCCAGCGGCCGCTGCCGACAAGGCCAAGACCCCCGCCCCTGGCGGCGGTGCCGGCAAGGTCTGGGCCAATACCAGCTCCAAGATCTACCACTGCCAAGGTGACCGCTACTACGGCACCACCAAGCAAGGCGAGTACATGACGGTGGCAGATGCGAAAGCCAAGGGCATCCAACCGGCCAAGGGCAGCAAGGCCTGCAACAGCTGATCGGCGCCGCCCCGCACCACCCAGACCCTGCGCAAACCCGCAGGGTTTTTTACGCTGCCCGGCGCTGCACCAGCCGCTGCCACCAGCGCTTGCCGTAGCCGGCAATGCCCTGGGGGAACAGCAAGACCAGCAGCAGAATCACCGCGCCCAAGGTGGCACGCCAGTAGTCGGTGTTGCGCGCCATGGCGTCATGCAGCCAGGTAAAGCTGAAGGCGCCCAGAATCGGCCCCACCAAGGTCTGCACACCGCCCAGCAGCACCATGACCAGGCCATCGACGGACTTGGCCACCGACATGGTCTCGGGCGAGATGCTGCCCTTGGAGAACGCAAACAAGGCGCCCGCCAGCCCGGCCACCGAGGCAGCCAGCACAAAGCCCATCCACTGCACCCGCGCCACCGCAATGCCGATGGCCTCGGCGCGCAGCGGTGCGTCGCGGCTGGCACGCAGCGCATAGCCCAGCGGCGCATACAGCACCCGCCACAGCGCCAGCACGCCAGCGGTGGCCAGCAGCAGGGTCAGCAGGTAGAACCAGCGCTTGTCCTCCAGCCAGGCCGCCGGCCAGACACCCGTGAGGCCATTGCTGCCCCCGGTGACCGAATCCCACTGGAAGGTGGTAGCCCAGATGATCTGCGCAAAGGCCAGGGTCAGCATCGAGAAATACACGCCCGTCAGCCGCACCGCAAACCAGCCGGTCAACAGGCCGCCCAAGGCCGCCAGCAGTGGCGCCAGCAGCAGCGCCCACAGCATCGGCAGGCCCGCCGCGTTCAGCAGCAGCGCCGCACCATAGGCGCCCAGGCCAAAGAAGGCCGCATGGCCAAAGGAATGGAGACCTGCCGGCCCCATCAAGAAATGCAGGCTGGTCGCAAACAGCGCGGCAATGACCAGGTCCACCATCAGCACCAGGGTGTAGGACTGCGCATCGACCGCCCAGGGCAGCGCCAGCAAGGCCAGCAGCACAGCAGCTCCCACGGCTTTCAAGGCAGGCGGGGGGGCGCGCAGCGGCTGCTCGCGCAGGCCCTGGCTGCGGCTCGCGGCCTGCGGCTTGCCCAGCAGGCCCCAGGGGCGCAGCACCAGCACCACGGCCATCACCAAAAAGTCCGCCACCAAGGTCAGCTGCGGAAACGCAATATCGATACCGGCGATCTGCACCACGCCCAGCCAGATGCACAGCGCCTTGACGGTGGACACCAGCAGTGCCGCGACAAAGGCACCGGTGAGCGAGCCCATGCCGCCGACCACCACCACGACAAAGGCCGAGCCAATGGTCTGCAGATCGAGCTCCAGGGTGGCCGGTTCGCGCGGCAGCTGCAGCGCGCCGCCCAGCCCGGCCAGCGCGGCGCCCAGCGCAAACACCGCCGTGAACAGCCAGGCCTGGCGCACGCCCAAAGCGCCCACCATTTCGCGGTCCTGCGTGGCGGCGCGCACCAGCATGCCAAAGCGGCTGCGGTGCAGCAGCAGCCAGGTGGCACCCAGCACCAGTGGGCCCACCGCGATCAAGAACAGGTCATAGCTTGGAAAGGCGCGGCCCAGGATATCGACCGCGCCGCCCAGCCCCGGCGCGCGCGGGCCCAGCAGCTCATCGGGCCCGCACAGCCACAGCACCGCATCCTTGATCACTAGCACCAGCGCAAATGTGGCGAGCAGCTGAAACAGCTCGGGCGCCTTGTAAATGCGGCGCAGCAGCAGCACCTCCACCACACCGCCCAGCAGCCCGACGGCGATGGCCGACAGCGGCAGCGACAGCCAAAAACCCCAGCCGCCCCCAAGGGGCGCCATGGCCTCGGCCAGCGCATAGGCCGCGTACAGCCCCACCATGTAAAAGGACCCATGCGCAAAGTTGACGATGCGGCAGACGCCAAAAATCAGCGACAGCCCGGCGGCCACCAGAAACAGCGACGAGGCGCCGGCCAGGCCATTGAGCAGTTGCACCAGCAGACCGGAAAAACTCATGCGCCTCCCTGCGCTTGTCGCCATGCCTGGCCGTCTTGCCGCCCCAGCCAGCGGGGCATGCGCGCCCACCGACCTGCGGCGCTTGCGGGGGCCAGGCAGCGTTCCATCAGCTTACTGCGGGCGCATCTTGCGCACTTCGTCATCGCTGGGCAGGTAGTCCTTGCCATCGCGGTAGACATAGTCCACCAGCTCGCCCTTGCCGCCCACGTTCTTGAGCTTGCCCACATAGGCGCCCATGGTCGATTGGTGGTCCTGCGCGCGCCAGGTGATCGGGCCAAACGGCGACACGACCTGCAGGCCTTCAAAGGCCTTGATCAGCGCCTCGGTGTCAGTGTTGCCGGCCTTCTTGATGCCCTCGGCCAGCGACTTGATGCCGGCATAGCCGACGACCGAGCCCTGGCGCGGGTAGTCCTTGTACTTGGCCTGGTAGGCGTCGAAGAAGGCCTTGTGCTCGGGCGTCTTCAGCGTGTGCACGGGGTAGCCGGTGACGATCCAGCCATTGGGCGTTTCGGCCTTGAGCGTGTCCAGGTATTCAGGCTCGCCGCTCAAAACGCTGACGACCTCGCGGTCCTTGAACAGGCCGCGCGTATTGCCCTCGCGCACAAACTTGGTCAGGTCGGTGGCAAACAGCACATTGAAGATCGCATCGGGCTTGGCATCGGCCAGCGCCTGCACGACGCTGCCGGCATCGACCTTGCCCAGCACGGTGGCCTGCTCGGTGACGAACTCCACATCGGGCTGGGCCGCCTTCATCTTGGCCTTGAAGGTGGCGACTGAGGACTGGCCGTACTCGTAGTTGGGGTAGACGAGAGCCCAGCGCTTTTTCTTGAGCTTGAGCGCCTCTTCGACCAGCATCGACACCTGCATGTAGGTGGAGGGGCGCAGGCGGAAGGTGTAGGCGTTGCCATTGCTCCAGACCATCTTGTCCGTCAGCGGCTCGGTAGCGAGGTAGAAGAACTTGCGCTGCTTGGCAAAATCGGTCAGTGCCATGCCGGTGTTCGACAGAAAGCCGCCGGCCAGCACATCGACCTTTTCGCGCGCGATCAGCTCCTCGGCCACGCGCACGGTATCGCCCGGGTTGGCATTGTCGTCGCGCGTGATCAGCTCGAGCTTCTTGCCGTTCACGCCGCCTGCGCGGTTGACTTCGTCCACCGCCAGCTCCATGCCGCGCTTGTAGGGCTCCAAAAAAGCGGGCTGGTTCTTGTAGCTGTTGATCTCACCGATCTTGATGACACCGGCCGCCTGGGCAGCCGAGGCCCCCAGACCAGCGAGCACCAGCGCACTGGCCGTGCGGGACAACAGACGGTAGCGGGCAGAAATAGGCATGCAAAAGTCTCCAGGTGAGACCGGCCCCACAGCGGAGGCAGGCGCTGACAGTCAGGCCGCTATTGTGACGGCTTCCGCGCGCTGTGAACGCCCCGAGCTGCAAAGGGCTGCCCGCATGCGGATGCAGATTCGTTTTTGACCGCTTGGTGCGACAGGTTTTGCGGCCTGCGGCGCCCTAGCCAGATTTTGACTAATTGCCATTCGATCACATGTATTCGTATTTCATCTAATACTAATCTTATTAAGAATTAGCGATCATCGGTTCCTCTCCCAGACTTTGGACCCGTGGGCATATGGCATTGATTCAGACCTTCATCGCGTTGCTTGGTGATAGCGCAGTTCTCCGCAGCCAGCAGGACCTGGCCGGCCATGTGACCGACTGGCGCGGCCGCTACCAGGGCCAGGCCCAGTGCGTGCTGTTCCCGTCGACGACGGCGCAGGTGGCGGAGGTGGTCCGGATCTGCCATGCAGCGCAGGTGCCGGTCGTGGCCCAGGGCGGCAATACCAGCCTCTGCGAAGGCGCGATTCCGCGCGCGGATCTGCCCGAGACCGTGGTCATCAACCTGGGCCGCATGCGCCAGGTGCGCGCGGTCGATCCGGCCAACAACTCGATGGTGGTCGATGCCGGCTGCGTGTTGCAGACCGTGCAGGAGACCGCCCGCAGCCATGGGCGCCTCTACCCGGTGAGCCTGGGCGCCGAAGGCTCCTGCCAGATCGGCGGCAATATCGCAACCAATGCCGGCGGCACGGGCGTGCTGCGCTATGGCAATACCCGCGAGAACGTGCTGGGCCTCGAAGTGGTGCTGCCCGATGGCCGCATCTGGGAAGGGCTCTACGGCCTGCGCAAGAACAACACCGGCTTTGATCTCAAGCATTTGTTCATTGGCTCAGAAGGCACTTTGGGCATCATTACCGGCGCCACGCTGAAGCTGCACCCGCTGCCCACGGCGCGCGCGATGGCCTGGCTGGCGGTGGAATCGCCCCAGGCGGCCATCGCCATGCTGGCCCGGTTCCAGAGCCGCTGCAGCGCCTCGCTGTCGGCTTTCGAGATGCTCAACGATGTGCAGCTGAACATTGTGCTGGGCCATGTGGCCGACCGCCGCGCGCCGCTCAGCCCCAGCTACCCCTGGCATGTGCTGGTGGAGCTGACCGACACCTGTGACGAGGCGCTGCTGTCCGCTGCGCTCGAAGAGACGCTGTCGGCCGCCGCCGAAGAGGGCCTGCTGCTGGATGCGGCCATCGCCACCAACGGCAAGCAACAGGCCGACTGGTGGGAGGTGCGCCACAGCGTCTCCGAAGGCAACAAGAAGGCCGGCATCGGCATCAACACCGACCCGGCGGTGCCGCTGTCGGCCATCCCGGCGTTCATCACCCAGGCGACGGCCGCCGCGCACGGCATCGTGCCGGGCGCGCCCATCATCATCGTGGCCCACCTGGGCGACGGCAATGTGCACTTCATCCCGCAGATGCAGTTTGCGCAGTGGCAGGCGCTCTCGCCCGCTGAGCAGGACCAGCTCTCGCACCGCGTCAAGCAGGCCGTCAACGAAGTGGCCTGCGCGCTGGCAGGCACCTTCAGCGCCGAGCATGGCATCGGCCAGGTGCTGACCGACGAGATGGCGCTGTTCAAGCCCGCCGTCGAGCTCGATCTGATGCAGGCCATCAAACGCGCCATCGATCCGCAGCAGCGCTTCAACCCCGGGCGCCTGCTGCCGCCCGCTCCCTGATCCCCTCCCTCCCTTGACTTCCCCTGCCTCTTCCTTCGAAAGGACACTTTATGACTGAGATCACTACCTCCCGTCGCACCGCACTGAAGGCGGCCGTGGCTGGCGCAGGCCTGATTGCTGCACCTGCCGTACTGCGCTATGCCCGTGCCACGTCCAAGCGTATCGTGGTGCGTGATGACGGCGGTATCTACACCAAGGCCTATGGCGCGGTGTACTACAAGCCTTTCACGCAGAAGACCGGCATCGAAGTGGTGGGGGTGCAGGCAACGGCCGAGCCCGTGGCGCAGATCCGCAGCATGGTCGAGACCAAGAACTACACCTGGGACATGGCCAAGATCAGCCAGCCGGCCATCCTGCTGCTGACCGAAGGCGGCAAGGTGCTGCTGGAAAAGCACGGCCTGGAAAACGACCCCTTCGTCAAGACCATCCCGGCGCAGTACATGTCGCCCTACGGCGTGGGCACCAATGTCTACAGCACCGTGCTGGCCTACCGCGAAGAGGCTTTCAAGGGCCGCGCCGCGCCCAAGTCCTGGGCCGATTTCTGGAACGTCAAGGACTTCCCCGGCCGCCGTGGCATCCGCAAGCACCCGTTTGACACGCTGGAGCAGGCGGCGATGGCCTCGGGCGTGTCTGCTGCGCAGCTGTACCCGCTGGATCTGGACCGCGCCTTCAAGGCCCTCGATGAGATCAAGCCCAAGATCGATGTCTGGTGGAACTCCGGCGCCCAGGTCGAGCAGATGCTCAAGTCCGGCGAAGTCGACATGATCGCCACCTGGGTGTCGCGGCCGCAATCGGCCAATGCCGATGGCGCCAAGATCGGTATCGTGTGGAACCAGAACATCTGGGGCGTGGACAGCTGGTCCATCCTGGCAGGCACGCCCAATGCCGACGCCTGCCGCGAGTTCATCAAGTTCGCGTCCGAGCCACAGCGCATGGCCTCGCTGACCCAGTACTTTGCCGCCGGCGTGACCCAGCCAGAAGCGTTCAAGTTCATCAAGCCCGAGCTGGCCAAGGAATCGCCCACCTATCCCGACAACATCAAGAACGGCGTGCAGATCGATGCCAAGTACTGGGTGGCCAACCAGGCTGCGGTGATCGAGAAGTTCAACGGCTGGGTGCTCAAGTAAGCGCTGCGCGCCAGTGATGACCAAGCCTGCTGAGGCACGGCACACCGTGCCAGCCTCAGCACAGGCACCACCAGGTTGATTCGTTGCAGCACGGTGCAATGGAGAAGATTGAAATGAAGAATATAAAACTGTCGATTGCGGGCTTGACCAAGCGCTATGGCTCCTTTGTCGCGCTGCACCCCACCAACCTGGAAGTGCCCGAGGGCGAGTTCCTGACCTTGCTGGGCCCTTCGGGCTCGGGCAAGACCACCTTGCTGAGCATGATCGCCGGCCTGTCCGTGCCCGATGGCGGCCAGCTGCTGATCAACGGCAAGGATGTGACCTATGGCGCGCCCTATGAGCGCGACATCGGCATGGTGTTCCAGAACTATGCGCTGTTCCCGCACATGACGATTGCCGAGAACATCGCCTTTCCGCTGAAGATGCGCAAGCTCGACCGCGCCACCGCGATGAAGCGCGCCATGGAGGCGCTGGAGCTGGTGCACCTGCCCCATGTGGCCCAGCGTTTTCCCAAAGAGTTGTCGGGCGGCCAGCAGCAGCGCATTGCACTGGCGCGCTGCCTGGTCTACAAGCCCTCGATTGTGCTGATGGACGAGCCCCTGGGCGCCCTGGACAAGAAGCTGCGCGAACACATGCAGCTGGAGATCAAGCGCATCCACCGCGAGGCCGGCACCACCATCGTCTATGTGACCCACGACCAGGAAGAGGCGATGACCATGTCGGACCGCATCTGCCTGATGAACGGCGGCCGCATCGAGCAGCTGGGCTCGCCCGCAGACCTGTACTTCCGCCCGCGCACGCCCTTTGTGGCCGATTTTCTGGGCGAGAGCAATCTGTTCAAGGGCACCGTCGTTGCCAGCCAGGCCGGCCAGGCCCGCGTCGCCTTGAACGGCACCAACACCGAGCTGCTGGCCTCGGCCGACCAGCCGCTGGCCACCGGCGCCAAGGTCTGCGTGATGGTGCGCCCGCAGAACATGGCCGCCGCCGCTGCGGCCCAGGGCGCCAGCGAGCGCTTCAGCGGCCAGCTGCTCGATACGATGATCACCGGCAGCCTCACCAAGCTCTACCTGAAGGCGCCTGCACTCAGCACCGAGCCGGTGGTGCTGTCCTTCCCCACCTCCATTGCCAAGCATGACCACGCAGTGGGCAGCACCCTGGACTTTGGCTGGTCCAGCAGCGACGCCGTCGCCGTGCCGGAGCCCGCATGAACAGCGCCGCCACCCCCCGCGCCGCCTGGGTGAGGCCGCTGATGATGGCCGCACCGCTGGTCATGCTGTTTCTGGTGCTGCTGGTCTACCCCGTGGGCCAATTGCTGCTGCTGAGCATCTACAGCGACGGCAGCTTCAAGTGGAACAACTACAGCCAGCTGTTCAGCTCTTCGGTCTACCTGGATACCATGTGGATCACCTTGAAGATCTCGCTGGTCACGGCGCTCTTGTCCATCGTGGGCGGCTACCCGATTGCCTACCTGGTCTCGTCGCTGCAAAAGGATAAGAAAAGCCGCTGGGTGTTCTGGATTCTGCTGTCGTTCTGGACCAGCTTTCTGGTGCGCGCCTTCGCCTGGATCGTTGTGCTGGGCCGCAATGGCCTGGCCAACCAGCTGCTGCTGGCGCTGGGCCTGCAGGATGCGCCGTCGAACATGCTCTACAGCTTTGGCGCCGTGCTCGTGGGCATGGTCCATGCGCTGATGCCGCTGGCCGTGCTGACCATGCTCTCGGTGATGGAGAACATCGACCGCAACCTGCCGCGTGCCGCGCTCACCTTGGGTGCCCGCCCGGGCACGGCCTTCTGGCGCGTGTACTTTCCTCTGTCCATGCCCGGCGTGGCAGCGGGCGCGATCATGGTCTTTGTCACCGCCGTGGGCTTTTTCATCGTGCCGCAGCTGCTGGGTGGCCGCAAGGAGACCATGATCACCCAGCTGATCATCGAGCAGGTGATGCAGGTGATGAACTGGGGCTTTGCCGGCGCCATCTCGGTGCTGCTGCTGATCGTCGTGCTGATCGTGTTTGCGATCTATGACAAGGTGCTGGGTCTGTCGACGATGACGGGCGCGCAGTCGGACAAGAGCAACCACAGCAGCGGTTTCATGCGCCAGCTGTCCGAGATGGTGCTGGGCCTGCTCGGCAGCATCAGCGACCGGCTGATTGCGCTGGTGCCGCGCTCGCGCAAACGCGATCTGCAGCAGGGGGATTCCTTTGTGCTGCGCGCCAGCGTGGTGGCCCTCTTGGTGTTCCTGAGCGTGCCTGCGCTCTTGATGATCCCGATCTCGTTTGCCGACAAGTCGGGCCTGAACTGGCCGCCCCAGGGCTTTACCCTGCAGCACTACCAGGACATGCTGGCCTCGCCGCTGTGGATCAACGCCACGGTGCGCAGCTTTGTCGTGGGCTTTTTTGCCGCGCTGGCCGCCATGGCTGTGGGCACGCCAGTGGCCTTCTTGCTGGTGCGCGGCCAGATGCGCGGCAAGGCCTTGCTGCTGGCCTTTGTGCTGTCGCCGCTGATCATCCCGCGCATGATCATTGCCGTGGGCATGTTCTATTTCTTCTCCAAGGTGGGCCTGGTGGGCACCTCGCTGGGTCTGGTGCTGGGGCATACCGTCATCGCCATCCCCTATGTGGTGATGACGATGATGGCCGTGCTGCGCAACTACGACACGCGCCTGGACATGGCCGCCCAAAGCCTGGGCGCGCGCCCCTGGCAGACCTTGCGCTACGTGACCTTCCCAATCATTGCCGCCGGCCTGACCTCGTCCTTCCTGTTTGCCTTTGCCACCTCGTTTGACGAGCTGACCATCTCGCTGTTTGCCTCGGGGGGCCTGAGCTCCACCCTGCCCAAGCAGTTCTGGGATGAAGTGACATTGCAGATCTCGCCGGTGATCGCCGCCGTCTCGACCTGCCTGTTCGCCTTCATCGGCATTTTGATCACCTGTGCGGACTGGCTGCGTCGCCGCTCCGCCGCTTCTTTGAATTGATGAACCATGACTACACGTATCACCTCTGAGCAACTCCGCGGCATCTTCCCGGCACTGGCCACGCCCGTGACCGCCGACGGCCAGATCGACACCCAGGCCGTGCGTGCGCTGCTCGCCCACCTGCAAGGCAGCGGCATCAGCGGCACCGTGCCGCTGGGTGGCACCGGCGAGTACGGCGCCCTGTCGCGCGCCGAGCGGGCCCGCATGGTGGCCACGGTGCGCGAGCACCAGGCCGCCGACCTGCCGGTGCTGGCCGGCGTGCTCGACCCCGGCTACCACGACGCCATTGCCTCGGGCCAGGCGCTGGCCGATGCCGGCGCCGACGCGCTGATGCTGCTCACGCCGTACTACACCACGCCATCGCAGCAAGGCATCCGCGACTACTTCATGCGCTATGCCGATGCCTCGCCGCTGCCCGTGGTGATCTACGAGATCCCTTACCGCACCCGCATCTCGATCGCGCCCGAAGTGCTGCACGAGCTCTCGCGCCACGAGAACATCATCGGCATGAAGGCCTGCAACACCGACATGTACCACTTCCTCAAGGTGGTCCAGGGCGTGGATGCCAGCTTTGCGGTGCTGAGCGGCGAGGACACCATCTTCCCCGCGCAGATGCTCTGCGGCGCCCAGGGCGGCATCATCGTGACGGCCAACCTGCTGCCCAAGACCTGGACCCGCATGTACGCGCTGCTGACCAGCGGCAAGACCGAAGAAGCGCTGGCCCTGCACCAGGAGCTGATTGGCCTCTTGGACCTGGCCTTTGCCGAAACCAACCCCGGCCCGATGAAGTCGGTCTGGGACCTGGTGGGTGTGCAGGCCCCGCACCTGCTGGCCCCGCTGGTCGATTGCAACCCCGATCTGTCCGCCCGCCTGCGCGAGGCGCTGACAGTGCGGCTGCAGGCCGAGCGCCAGCTGGCCTGACCGGGCACCCGCGATGCTGCCCGCCATCAAAGACTACCGCGCGCTGGCCCGCCAGCGCCTGTCCCGCTTTGCCTTTGACTACCTCGAAGGCGGCGCCGAAGACGGCCGCAGCATGGCACGTAACCTCGCCTCCTGGGGCGATGTCACCTTCTTGCCGCGCGCCATGGTCGATGTCAGCCAGGTGGACACCAGCATCACCTTGTTTGGCCGCAAGCAGGCCATGCCGGCCTTTGTCGGGCCCACCGGGCTCAACGGCCTGTACTGGCCCCAGGCCGAGCAGGTGCTGGCCCGCGCAGCGCATGCCGCCGGCCTGCCCTTTGTGATGTCGACCGCCTCCACGTCGCTGTTGGAGGATGTGCGCGCCGCCAGCCCGGGCGATCTGTGGCTGCAGCTCTATGTGCAAAAGGACCGGCGCATTGCGCAGAGCATGATGGCGCGCGCGCAGGCGGCGGGCTTTAGCGCGCTGATGCTGACCGTGGACACCATGGTGCATGGCAAGCGCGACCACGATGTGCGCAACGGCTTTCGCATGCCCGTGCCCTGGACGCCCAGGCTGCTGGCCGATTTGCTCAGCCACCCGCGCTGGTGCCTGCGCATGCTGCGCCAGGGCGGCTCGCCGCAGCTGGTCAACCTGGCGCGCAGCGCCGGGGTGGAGAGCAATATCCAGAAGCAGGCCGCCGCGATGAGCCGCGAGATGGACATGGCCCTGCGCTGGGAAGACCTGGCCTGGGTGCGGCGCCACTGGCAGGGCCCGGTCATCGTCAAGGGCCTGCTCAGCGCCCAGGATGCCCGGCGCGCGCTGCAGGCGGGCGCCGATGGCATCGTGGTCAGCAACCACGGCGGGCGCCAGCTGGAGTGCGCACCCGCGCCCATGGCGCAACTGCCGCAGATTGCCGACGCCGTTCATGGCAAGATGCATATCTTTGTCGATGGCGGGGTGCGCCGCGGCAGTGACATCGCCAAAGCCCGGGCGCTGGGGGCCGATGCCGTTCTGCTGGGGCGCGCGCCCCTCTACGGACTGGCCTCGCGCGGGCCCCAGGGCGTGGCCGAAGTGCTGGAGATACTGCGCACCGAGCTGGAGACCACCCTCCGATTGCTGGGCGCCCCGCAGGCCACGAGCCTGGACGCGACCTTTCTGCAAAAATACTAGACAGTGACCCGAGACAGCCGCTTTTTACGATGCCTAAAACCACACACAGCATTGCCGAGCCCGTAGCAAGCGTTGAACCCACCGCCCGTGAATCCTCATTGTTTGTCGGCTCGCTGGCCAAGGCCTTCCAGGTGCTGGAGGCCTTTCGCGACACCCACCGCGAGATGTCGCTCGCCGAGATTGCCCGCGCCGCCCAGCTCGACCGCAGTGCCACCCAGCGCATCATCTTCACCCTGGAAAAACTGCGCTACATCCGGCGACTGCCTGGCTCCAACCTCTACACGCTCGCGCCTGAGGTGCTGCGCCTGTCCTACAACTACCTGCGCTCGCAACGCATCGTCGAGCGCGCCTACCCTTATCTGATCGAGATGACCCACACCCTGGGCGAGACCTCGAACCTGCAGGAGATGGATGGCAACGAGGTGGTCTTTATTGCCAAGGTGCCGGGCCGCTACATCTACAACTCGGACTTTGCCGTGGGCTCGCGCCTGCCTGCGGCCTATACCGCCTCGGGCCGCGCGATGATGGCCAAGCTGCCGATGGACGAGCGGCTGCGCCTGATCGAATCGACCCCGCTGGTCAAGATTACCGCCCAGACCATGACCGACCCCGAGGAGCTGCTGCGCCGCATTGAAGACGCCGAGCGCGACGGTTATGCGATTGTGCAGAACCAGACTGTGGTGGGCGATATCTCGGTGGCCGCCGCCATTACCGGCCGGGGCGGTGTGCCCATTGGCGCCATTACCATCTCGGCCCCCTCCACCCGCTGGGGCACGGCCAAGGCCGAGGCCGAGCTGCTGCCCCATGTGCTGCTGGCGGCGACCTCGATCTCCAATATCCTGGATAATTTCTAGACATTCACCTGGTACGGACGGTCTGGGAGTGATAGAAACGCGTGAGTTCCGGTGTCACGCGGTCGAGCGTGATGGGGTCTTCGTAGAACTGCATCTGGTTTTCCTGGCCGAGCCAGACGAGTTCCTTGCTGGCCGCAGGAATGGATGCAAACAGCCGCCGTGGGATGTCAGGCCCGCTTGCCGCACGGTCCGCATGCACCATCAGCGTGGGGGTGCTGAGCTTGGCCATGGCCTGATCGGCGCGGTGCCCCCAGATGCCAGCCTCCGACATCATGGCGATCCGGTTTTCCCACAGACCATGGAAGTTCCAGAACGCATGCCGGTCGGCCCAGCGGCTGTAGAACTGCTGAACCGCAGACGCCTTCAGCAGTGCATCCGGGTTGGGCGGAGTGGGCCGCTCCGAGACGACCGGGATGTAATCCACGGCACCGGATTCCTGAAACTGCTTTAGGGCAGCCTGTGAGCGTGCGGCGCGGCGCTCGATCTCCTGCTCGCTGCCCAGGTACATCAATGCCGTCTGGGGCGTGAGGTAGTGCCCGGCCACCAGCGCCACCGACCGCACGCGCGGCTCGGTGATGGCAGCATCCACCGCCCAGTTCACGCCCTGGCAGATACCCAGCAGATGCAGCGCCGCGCTGTCCACCTCCGCCCGCTGGGCGAGATACTCCAACGCTGCTTGCAGGTCCTGCGTCTTGGCCGCTCCGCTCTCCAGCCGCCTTGGCGTGCCGGCGCTTTCGCCGTGGTAACGCGGGTCAAACACCAGCACCACAAAGCCTTCCCGCGCCAGCCGTGTAGCGTATTGCATCGGTGATTGCTCTTTGACAAAGCCGACGGGGCCCATCACCGCCACCGCAGGTCGAGGCCCCACATGCCCACTGGGCAGCAACAGGTTGCCAACGATTTCGGTGCCTTGCGACAGGAACCGCACCTGCTCGACCGCATAGTGCGTGTTGGCAATGCGGCCGCTGGCACCCCAGGCCTGGGTTTGGAAGGCCGCGCGAGAGTCAGCCTGAGAGGCGGGAGCAGCAGCCTGGGCATTGCCAGCGGTGAGGCCAGCGATCAGGGCAACGCTGCTGAAGATACGTGGAAAGGACATGGGACTTGACTTTCTTTGCCATTTGCAAGGGTTCGAAGTGTTGGCGAAGGCGTATATTTCTCCTAATGAATAGTTAGAATCTTGGTTATGCGCGAAATGGATATTAGGCGTATTGACCTCAATTTGCTGGTGGTGCTGCGTGTGCTTTTGGACACAGGCAGTGTTACCAGAACGGCAGAGCGATTGCATATGAGCCAGCCTGCGGTGAGCCGAGCGCTGGCCAAGCTGCGTCTGCAACTGGGCGACAAACTGCTGGTACGGGTGGCTGGAGGCATGGCACCCACGTTGCGTGCGCAAGCGCTGTCGGCACCGCTTGCCGCATTGCTGCACCAGCTGGAAGAATGTGTAGCACCCGCAGTGTTTGACCCGGCCACCACCAGGCGCGTGTTCAGCGTTGCTACCACCGACTACGGCGCAGTCGCGGTGCTGCCCAGCTTGATGCAAGCTTTCGCACAACAAGCCCCTTTGGCCGGCATCGAAGTGATCCCGTTTTCCGATGCGGTTTTTGAGCTGCTCAATGCGGGCCAGGTGGACTTCGTTCTGTACAGCGACGATCCGGTTGCGGGCACGCTGAGAACCCGCCCGCTGTTTCGGGAGACCTATTCCTGCGTGCTGCGAACAAACCACCCCTTGCTGGTAAACCAAGAGGCGCGCGCAGACGAGGTGCTCAGTCTGGAAGAGTTTGTCGCGTGGCCGCACGCGCTGGTCAGCATCTTTGGTGGGCGGACGGGCGAAGTGGATGATGCCCTGGCTGCCTGTCACCAGAAACGGCATATCGCTCTGTGGCTCCCCTACTTTGCCACGGCGGGCCTGGTCAGTGCTGCCTCGGATTTGATCGTCACCCTGCCCACGCGGGTCGCGACTGCGCTTGCGGACACCAATGGCCTCCGGCTTTTGAAGCCACCGCTTGAACTGCCCGGCTTTGGCTATCGCATGCTGTGGCATGAACGCAGCCACGAAGATCCGGGTTGCGTGTGGCTCCGCGATTTAGTGGCGGCCACAGCCAAACATCAGAATGCAGCGCACACCGGACCATCCGCTTGAGTGTTTCAGGGCTGCGCAGCCTTCGCTTATTGGCTAAAAACCCCGCTCACAACGCGCCGATATGTCCATATGACGTTTAAGTTGTATGAATAGTGAACAATAGCGTTTATAGATATACACAAGACCAACTGACTACTGCACTGCTATGAGCGCCTTTCTCGAAGAACGTGTCCTGTCTGTTCACCACTGGACCGATCGTTTGTTCTCCTTCACGACCACCCGTGATCCCGCGCTGCGTTTTTCCAGCGGCCACTTCACGATGATTGGCCTGAAGGTCGATGGCAAGAACCTGCTGCGCGCCTATTCCATCGCCAGCCCCAACTACGAGGAGCACCTGGAGTTCCTGTCGATCAAGGTCGATGACGGCCCGCTGACCAGCAAGCTCCAGCACATCCAGGTGGGTGACACCATCATCGTCGGCAAAAAGCCCACGGGCACCTTGCTGGTCGATTACCTGCTGCCGGGCAAGAACCTGTATTTGATCGGCACCGGCACGGGCCTGGCGCCCTGGCTGTCGGTGGCGCGCGACCCCGAGACCTATGACCACTTCGAAAAGGTCGTTGTGGTGCACGGCGTGCGCCAGGTCCAGGAGCTGGCCTACCAGCAGCTGCTCGAAGAAGAGCTGCCCAACCACGAGTTCCTCGGCGAAATCGTCAAGGACAAGCTGGTCTACTACCCGACGGTGACGCGCGAGCCTTTCCGCAACCAGGGCCGTATCTCCAACCAGATCACCGCCGGCACCTTCCCGCAGAACATCGGCCTGCCCGAACTGAACCCGGACACCGACCGCGTGATGCTCTGCGGCAGCCCCGCGATGCTCGCTGAGCTGAAGGAACTGCTTGAAGCCAAGGGCTTCAAGGAAGGCAATACCTCGACACCCGGCGACTTTGTCGTCGAGCGCGCCTTCGTCGAGAAGTAAGCAGCGCCCCCGCCCAGCAAAAAACGACCCTCGGGTCGTTTTTTGTTGCCTGCAGCGCAGATTAGATCAGCTGCTCGGTGTAGAAATTGCCACCGTGGTAGAGCAGCGGCGGCACGCCCACCACATGCTGGCAGTGCGCAACCTCGCCAACGAGGATCACATGGTCGCCCGCATCATGGTGCGGGCCGTTGCGGCACTCAAAGCTGGCAATGGCGCCCGCGAGCAGCGGCACGCCGGTCACGCCCACTTCATACTCCACGCCCGCCCAGCGGTCGATGCCCTTGCGGCTGAACTGCAGGGCCAGCTCCTTCTGGTGCGCGCCCATCACATTGATCGCGTAGTGGCTCACGGTCTCGAACACCGGCATTGACGAGGCGGTTTTCATCAGGCTCCACAGCACCAGTGGCGGGGTGAGCGATGCGGAATTGAAGGAGCTGATCGTCAGCCCGACCTTGTTGCCATCGGGCGCCAGTGCCGTGACCACAGCCACCCCGGTGGCGAACTGGCCCAGCGCATTGCGAAACTCACGTTCGGAAAACGAGGCAGAAACAGGCGATTGCAGGTGTTCAAGGGGGAGGGAGCGGTTCACGGGGCAGGCAGACGGCAGGGGCAGACGCCATGCCGTCAAAAGCATGGATGGGGTCATTATCGGCCAGGGGGCGAGGCCCCTGCGCGCGTAGGTGCTTGAAAACAAGGCAGGCGGGCCGCATCTGCAGGGGAAATACACGGCGAGAAGCAAACCTATGTCCTTGATTCCCAACTTCGCGATGCTTGGCAGTGGCCCGACGGTGCTGATGCTCCACGATGCCGACACCGACCACCTGGGCTTTGCCCCGCAGGTGGAGCTGCTCGCCAGCCAGGGCTACCGCGCGATCGCCTGGGACATGCCTGGCTACCATGCCAACCCGCCACCCTATGGCGGCTACAGCCTGAAGGCGCTGGCCGCCACGGCGGATGGCCTGCTCGAAGCGCTGAAGATTGGCCGCGCCCATATCGTCGGCCATGGCATGGGCGCGATGGTGGCCGCCGAGCTGGCCCTGCGCCACCCCACCCGCGTGCGCAGCCTGACCCTGGTGGCCGGCGGCCCGGCGCTGGAGGCGGACAGCCAGCAGCACTGGGTGCAGACGCGCCAGCAATTGCTGGCCCAGTGCCAGCAGCAGGCCAGCACCGAGGCGGTGCAGATGCAGCGCTTTGCCGAGCTGCTGGTGCAGCTGCAATCGGGCCAGCAGGCCTTGCCCGAAGGGCTGCAGCTGGCGCGCCACGCGATCACCCAGATCCAGCCGCTGGCCTATGGCCGCATGCTGGAGATGCTGGCCGGCCCCAGCACCCTGGCCGAGCGCCTGCCCCACCTCAGCCAGCGCTGCCTGCTGGTGAGCGGCGGCCAGGATGTCTGCATGCCACCCCAGCGCATGCAGGCGCTGGCAGACCAACTGCCCGACGCTCGGCATGCCCGTCTGGAGGGCGTTGGCCACTGGCCCCAGCTGGAGAGCCCCGATGCCTTCGAAGGCCTGCTGCTCGACTTTTTGGCGACCCAGCGCGCCACGGTGCACTAGGAAAAACCCGTAAATCCGGCGCCTGCGGCGGCGGTTTGCCTCTGCAGGTGGTTGACTTGCCATCCTGGCAATGCAGCCCGCTGGGCGCCACCGGGGCAAAAAACTGGCATGCTATGGGGTTTGGCGTGCAGCCCGTCACTTTCCTGGAGCCTCTCCAGGCTGGCGGACGGCCACCATGATCGGCAGCGGCTCCCCACAGGACGCTGCTGTCCCTGTTGCCAACTGAAGGATTAGTCCCGTGTCCCCCTCTTCCCTGACCTTTGCCGTCACCCCATCGAGCCAGCCACGCAGCGCCCAAGAGCGCGCCAAGATTCTGGACAACCCGGGTTTTGGTCTGCACTTCACCGACCACATGGTCTCGGTGCACTGGGACAAAGAGGGCGGCTGGCGCGATGCGGCCGTGACCCCGTACGGCCCGATTGCGCTGGACCCCGCCGCTGCCGTGCTGCACTACGGCCAGGAAATCTTTGAAGGCATCAAGGCCTACCGCCATGCCGATGGCTCGGTCTGGACCTTCCGCCCCCAGGCCAATGCCGAGCGCCTGCAACGCTCCGCCCGCCGCCTGGCGCTGCCGGAGCTGCCGGTCGATGTTTTTGTCGAATCGCTCAAGCAGATCATCGCCGTGGACAAGGACTGGGTGCCCAGCGGCAACGAAGCGAGCCTGTACCTGCGCCCCTTCATGATCGGTGACGAAGTGTTCCTGGGCGTGCGCAGCGCCCACAAGGCCACCTACTACGTGATCGCCTGCCCCGCCGGCCCCTACTTTGCCAAGGGCGTGGCGCCCGTGGCGATCTGGCTGTCGACCGACTATGCCCGCGCGGCCAAGGGCGGCACCGGCGCTGCCAAGTGCGGCGGCAACTATGCCGCTTCGCTGCTGCCCCAGCAGCAAGCCCAGGACAACGGCTGCTCGCAGGTGCTGTTCCTCGATCCTGCCGAAGGCAAGTACCTCGAAGAGCTGGGCGGCATGAACGTGTTCCTGGTCTACGGCAAGCAAAACAAGCTGGTCACGCCTGCGCTGTCGGGCAGCATTCTGGAAGGCATCACCCGCGACTCGCTGCTGCAACTGGCACGCGACCGTGGCATGGTGGTCGAAGAGCGCAAGATCGCCGTTGACGAGTGGAAGCAGGGCGTGGCCTCCGGTGAGATCACCGAAGTGTTTGCCTGCGGTACCGCTGCCGTCATCACCCCCATCGGCCAGCTCAAGGGCGAAGGCTTCTCGGTGGGCGACCTGTCGGCCCCCGCTGGCGAAGTCACGATGGCCCTGCGCAAGGAACTGACCGATATCCAGTACGGCCGCGCCCCGGACCGCCACGGCTGGCTGGTGCGTCTGGACGCCTGATCCGTCCGCGATATAAACGCCAAAGGGCCGCACAGTGTGCGGCCCTTTTTTCACGGTGCTGTGAGACCTTTACACAGCGACGGCAGTCTGGCGCTTGCTGTCGCTCTCGAAGCCATAGAAGCCAAAGCGCATCTCCGGCATGCGCCCGCTCACCAGCTCGGCCATCGCCTTGCCGCTGCCGGCGCCATGGGTCCAGCCCAAGGTGCCGTGGCCGGCATTGATCCAGAGCTTGCCGATCTTGGTGCGGCCGATGAACGGAATATTGGTGGGCGTAGCGGGGCGCAGGCCGGTCCAGAACTGCGGGTTGCCGCCCTGCTCAGGCAGGCGGGTGTCGCAGACGCCGGGCATCAGCTCCTCGATGCGGCGCGCCAGCATGTGGCAGCGGGCCTTGGCCAGGGGGCTGTCCAGCGAGCTGTCAAAACCGTTGAGCTCGATCGTGCCGGCCACGCGCAGCTGGTTGCCCAGGCGGCTCATCGCCAGCTTGTTGCCATCGTCAATGCAGCTGACAAAGGGCGCGGCCTCAGGCTTCAAGATCGGCAAGGTGGCGCTGTAACCCTTGCCCGGGTAGATGGCCACATTCAGGCCCAAGGTGCGCAACAGCGGCGCGGTATAGCTGCCGCAGGCGACGATGACGGCATCACCCTGCAAGGTGCGCGGGCTGCTGTCTGCGCCTGCTGCGGTGGCGCGCACGGTGACCGAGTCGATCGCGCCACCGGCCACATTCAGCCGCTCGACACGGTGGTTGTAGAGAAACTGCACACCGCCCTGGGCGCAGAGCTGGGCGAGCTTTTGCGTGAACACGCGCGCATCGCCGCTCTCGTCGCTCTCGGTAAAGGTGCCGCCCTTGATATGCGCGGCATAGGGCTTGAAGGCGGGCTCGATCTTCAAAAACTCTTCGGTGCTGACCATGCGGCGGTTCACACCGTACTGGCGCATCAGGTCGACGGCCATCTGCGCATCCTGCACCGCTTCGTCGCTGGTGAAGAAGTGGGCAATGCCGCGCTCGAGCCGGTTGAACTGGATGCCGGTCTGGGCCACCACGGCCTTCAAGGCGTTGTGGCTGTAGGCACCGAGCGCAACGATCTGCTGCACATTGCGGGCAAAGGAGCGGTCATTGCACTCGGCCAGAAACTGCGTGAGCCAGCGCCATTGCTGCGGATCGGCATGCGGGCGCAGCAGCAGCGGCGCCTCCTTGTCGAACATCCACTTGAGCGCCTTGAGCGGGGCATGCTTGTTGGCCCAGGGCTCGCAGTAGCTCACCGAGATCTGCGCGGCATTGGCATAGCTGGTCTCCAGCGCCGCGTCCGGTTGGCGATCCACGACGGTGACGTCGTGGCCGAGTTGCAGCAGATGCCAGGCAGTGCTGGTGCCGATGATGCCGGCGCCGAGGATGATGACTTTCATGCCTCTCAGTGTCTGGCATCTTGGCTGTAACATAAAGTGCAATTAAACTTCTTCAGGATTCATCAGTTCTACTAATACTGGAGCCCCATGAGCAACCTGGACCCTGTCGCGCTGGAATGCCTGGCCGCCGTGATTGAAGAAGGCGGTTTCGAGAAGGCCGCGCTGCGCCTGAATGTGACGCAATCGGCCGTCTCGCAGCGGCTGCGTGCGCTAGAGGCACAGATCGGCTCGGTGCTGGTGGTGCGCAGCCGCCCGCTGCGGCCCACCGCTGCCGGCCAGCTGCTGCTCAAGCACACCCAGCAGCTGCGGCTGCTGCGCACCGACCTGGAGCAGGAGCTGCACAGCCTGCTGCCCCACACCATGCGCCGCAATGCGCATGACGAGGCCATCTCGATTGCCATCAATGCCGACAGCATTGCCACCTGGGCGCTCGATGCACTGCAGGACATCGCGCTGCAGCAGCTGCCGCTGGAGATCATCACCGACGACCAGGACCACACCTTGGAGCTGCTGCGCACCGGCGAGGTGCTCGGCTGCGTCACCACCATGCCGCAGGCGCTGCGCGGCTGCCGCGTGACCGCGCTGGGCGCGATGCACTACATCGCCGTGGCATCGCCCGCCTTTGCCCAGCAGCATGTGCCGCAAGGAATCAACCGCAGCAACTTCAAGCACCTGCCGTTTTTGAGCTACAACCGCAAGGACGACATGCAGCGCGTGTTTGTCGCCCGCGCGATGGGCCTCAAGACCGTCGGCCTGCACCAGCTCTATGTGCCCAACTCCGAAGCTCAGGTGCGCGCCGTGGCCGCTGGCTGGGGCGTGGGCGTGGTGCCCGAGCTGCTGGCCCGCCCCTACCTCGCCGATGGCCGCCTGGTCAATGTGGCCGAGACCCAGGTGCTGCGCGTCGACCTGTACTGGCACTGCTGGAACCTGCAGTCGGCCTTGCTGGGCGCCCTGAGCGATGCGATGGTGCACAGCGCCAAGAGCAGCCTGGCGCCGCCCACGGCGGCCGCTCGCGCCATGGTCAAGGCATAAAAAAACTGCCTGCACCCCCAGGGGGATGCAAGCAGTTTCCGGATGTCCACAGGCATTCATCGCACCGGTGGTTCCATCCCTCCCTCATCAGTGACATCCATTGCATGCGCAGTATCCGCGCCAAGTATTGCTATATGGTGAATAGCAAATGACAGACGCATGATCTGATCCATTTACCGAATCAGCAATACCGGCAGCTTGCTCTCGGCCAGCACCTGGGTCGCCACCGAGCCCAGCACCAGCTTGGCCAGCGCACCATGGCCGCGGGTGCCCATGATCAGCAGGTCATAGCCGCCCTTATCGGCCGTCTCGGCAATGGTCTGGGAGATCGGGCCTACGGCAGTCTCGGCCACGGCCTTGACCTGGTGGGCGGCCAGAAACTCCTGCACCGGCACCAGCACCTTCTGCGCCTCTTCGCTGTGGTAGTCGTCCACCAGCGCCTTGCCCAAGGCCTTGGCAGCCCGGGGCGGCAGCAGGGGCTGCACCGTGAGCGCCGTGTAATGGTGGTTGGGCGTCAGCCACTCTGCGTGCGCTGCCAGGTAATCGAGCATCTTCTGGGTGTAGGGGCTGCCATCAACGGCCAACAAAATACGCATGCCTTGACTCCTTCAAAAAAGGGGTGAGGGACCCAACACCGGTGGCGCCACCAACGCTGGACTGTGGCCTGGCAAACCCGCGCTCCATCAGCGAGAACGCGCTTTACAGGCTAAATCATGTGTATCAGCATATAGATTTATCGTCAAACGGGCATTGATATGCATCAGGCGCGGCGACAAATTTAGGTAAAAACCCTTGGATTTGGGCTTGGCAGAGGGAATGCCGGAAGTGGATCGACCCTGGCTACACCGCCACCAGGCAATGCGGATTGAAGCTCTCCTGCTCGCCCTTGCGCGCATAGCCCAGCGGGTTGGCCACGACCCGGCATTGCCAGGGGCGGCCATCGCTGTGCTGGCCTTTGGCCAGGTAATCGCTGGGCGCATGCAGGTGGCCGTGGATCCAGAGGTCGGCATAGGGCAGCAGGTCATCGAGCACATTGCAAAAACCGGCGGTTCCGGGCGTCAGCCCATAGCGCGGATCGGCGCTGCGCAGGCTGGGCGCAAAGTGGGTGATGACGACGGTTTTGCCATCAAAGGGCTCGGCCAGTGCGGCGCGCAGCCATTCCTGGCAGCGCAGCGCTTCGTCGCGCATCTCGGCGGCCAAAAAGGGCTGGCCGTTGCGCTGCATCTGGGCCTTGGTCAAGTAAAAGTTCGCGGCCTTGAAGGCCTTCTCGCGCTGCTTCATCAGCGCGCCCAGCTCGGTCACGCCGTTGTGCAGGGCAATGGCGTCGTAGTCGGACCAGAGTGTGGTGCCGATAAAGCGCACGCCGTCGATGATCAGGGTGTCGCAGTCCAGCATCGTGATGCCCAACTTTTCGCAGCTGGCACGCAGGCGCAGCCGGGCGGCATCGAAATCCTGATTGTCAAACTCGTGGTTGCCAGGCACCAGGATTACCGGCTCGGGCCAATGGCCGCCAGCCTGCTGCGGGCTGAACTGGGTGAGGCCAAAATCCTTATCGTCCAGCATCGAGCCATTCTGGTAGGAGCCAATGTCGCCGGCCAGCACCAGCAACTGGGCGCCGGGCGCAGGCTGGGCACGGAAATGGGGGTGGGTCTCCAGATGCAGGTCGGACAGAATTTGCAGGTGCATGGTCGCCTAGCCTACCATGGGCTTTAGCGCCTTGCAGCCCGCTACATCGGTAATTCCAGGTCAGGAAAAGCCGCCCGGGCCGAGCGCTCCAGTGCATGCAGCATCCATTCCAGCGCCGAGGGCGGAATATGCCCGCTGCGGCTGCGCCACAGCGCATCCACATGCACGGCCTCGACGCGCAGCGGCAGCGGCTGGAAGGCCAGCAGATCGGCGATGCCGGTGACAGGCACAAAGTGACGCGGCAAAACGGTCAGCAGGTCGGTGCGCGCCACCACGCGCGCGGCGGTGAAGTACTGGTTCACCGTCAGCACCACCCGGCGCTTGCGGCCGATCGATGCCAGCGCCTCGTCCAAAAAGCCAAAGGGCTGGCCGGAAAAGCTCACCAGCATATGGCGTGCATCGCAGTAGCGCTCCAAAGTCAGCAAGCCCTCACTCAAAGGATGGTCCTTGCGCATCACGCAGAGGTATTCGCCGTCATAGAGGCGCCGGCTCTCGAAATCCACCAGGTCCCCCGACTGGGCGCGCGCCGTCATCTCGGCGAGCACAAAGGGGAAATAGCCCACGGCCAGGTCCGCCGTCTCGGCGTCCAGCTCCTCGCGCGGATCACGGGTAGTGAGTGGTTGCACATGCACAGAGACGCCTGGTGCCTCGGTCTCCAGAATGTGCATCAGGCTGGGCAGCAAGGTGGCGGCGGTGGCATCGGCCATCGCCACGACAAAGGCCTGGGTCGCATGGGCGGGGTCAAAGCGCTCAGGCGCAAAGCTGGCCTGCAGGCGCGCCAGCGATTCGCGCACCACCGGCCACAGCGCATTGGCCAGCGGTGTCGGCTCCACACCCTGGCCGCTGCGCACCAAAAGCTCGTCATGCAGCGCCTCGCGCAGGCGCCGCATCGCATTGCTGACTGCCGGCTGGGTGATGGCCAGCTTGTCGGCCGCCCGGGTCAGGCTGCGCTCATTCATCACCTCGTCGAATACACGCAAGAGGTTCAGGTCCAGGTGCCGAAATTGGTGGGGCAGCATTTTCAATCCTTTGCAGCGCTGGGCGAACCGCAATACATCACTGACATGAATGATACAGATTCAAAAGATAAATTTGAGAACGTCTAGGGTAAACCCTATACTTCGTTCATCGCTTCAAAGAAGCATTAATCCCAAAGACATCCATCATGACCAACAGTTTTGTACACACTGACATGGCTACCGAGCACACGGGCGTTCTGCGTGTGGAACGTGCTGCTGAACATCTCAAGACCACCTTCGGCACCAAGGGCGTTGGCGCATCGTTGATGCTGGCCGCGCTGGTCGCTGCCGTGCTGGTGGTTGCCACCCGCCTGGTGGACTCCGTCGCTGGGGGCAGCCACTGGATCGCTGGCTGGGCCCTGCTGTGGGCCGTCGCCTTTGTCGCCATCGCCCTGCTCGCTGCCCCTGCCCGCAACCTGAGCAGCAGCCTGCGCGCCGCTCGCCGCAGCTGGGACGAAGGCCACCGCCGCGCCCTGGAAGACGACAAGACCTGGCAAGTGGCCCTGCAAGACAGCCGCGTGATGGCTGACCTGAACCGCGCCATGAGCGACGCAGCGGTTTCGTTCTACCACAAGAACTACTGATCAACGCCGGCGGTCCTCCAGAGCCCCAGCGCCGGCAGCCACGATCTGCCTTTTCAAGAGCCACGGCATGCCGTGGCTTTTTTGTTGTCGGTGGTCGCCCCCATCCATAGCGGATCAGCAGCTTGGCATCGCTAAACACCTCCGCCAGCACAAGCGGCAGGTGCCTGGAAGAAGGTTGGCAAGCGCTTTCCTGCCCTCAGCGGTGCCGACTGTATGCAACAAACCACAGTCCTACCGATGCGCTGACGCTGAGCCCCAGCGGGTGTAAGGCCCGCCACTCCCACAAAACAAAACCCCGCATGCCTGAAACATGCGGGGTTTTGTTGTCTTTCGCTATCCCAGCCACTGGCAGCAGTGCTACCAGCGACCTCGTGAGCTACCGATCAGGCAGCGGCCAGGCGCTTTTCCAGATCGGCCTTGATGTCCAGCAAGGCCTGGGGCAGGCGCTGGGCCAGGTGGTCGAAATGGGTCTGGTGCGATGCCAGCTCTTCGGTCCAGACGGCGGTGTCGATGTTGGTGACGGTCTTGAACTGCTCGGCATTGAAGTCCAGGCCGGTCCAGTTGATCTCGGCGTACTGCGGTGCCACGCCAAAGGCGGTCTGCGTGCCCTGCACCTGGCCTTCGAGGCGGTCGAGCATCCACTTGAGCACGCGCATGTTCTCACCGTAGCCAGGCCAGACGAACTTGCCAGCGGCATCCTTGCGGAACCAGTTGGTGGTGTAGATCTTGGGCAGCTGCGCGCCAGCGGCTTCGAGCTTGTCGCCCAGGTTCAGCCAGTGGGCGAAGTAGTCGCTCATGTTGTAGCCCATGAAAGGCAGCATCGCGAATGGATCGCGGCGCACCACGCCTTGCGCGCCAAAGGCGGCAGCGGTGGTTTCCGAGCCCATGGTCGCAGCCATGTAGACGCCTTCCTTCCAGTTGCGCGCCTCGGTCACCAGCGGCACGGTGGTCGAGCGGCGGCCGCCAAAGATGAAGGCATCGATCTTCACGCCCTTGGGGTCGTCCCAGGCTTCGTCGAGCGCCGGGTTGTTGGTGGCAGCGACGGTGAAGCGGGCATTGGGGTGGGCGGCCTTGGCGCCGGTTTCCTTGGCGATCTGGGGCGTCCAGTCCTTGCCTTGCCAGTCAATCAGGTGGTCGGGCAGCTGGCCGCTGTCCTTTTCCATGCCTTCCCACCACACATCGCCGTCATCGGTCAGCGCGACGTTGGTGAAGATCACGTTCTTGTCCAAACTGGCCATGCAGTTGGGGTTGGTGTGGTAGTTGGTGCCGGGGGCCACGCCAAAGTAGCCGGCTTCGGGGTTGATGGCGCGCAGCGAGCCGTCGGCCTGGGGCTTAATCCAGGCGATGTCGTCGCCGATGGTGGTGACCTTCCAGCCTTCAAAGCCGGTGGGCGGCACCAGCATCGAGAAATTGGTCTTGCCGCAGGCGCTGGGGAAAGCGGCGGCCACGTGGTACTTTTTGCCCTGGGGATTTTGCACGCCCAGAATCAGCATGTGCTCGGCCAGCCAGCCCTGGTCGCGGCCCATGGTGGAGGCGATGCGCAGCGCAAAGCACTTCTTGCCCAGCAGCGCATTGCCGCCGTAGCCCGAACCGTAGGACCAGATTTCGCGCGTCTCGGGGTAGTGCACGATGTACTTGGTCTTGTTGCAAGGCCAGCTGGTGGTGTCCTTTTCGCCGGCCTGCAGCGGCGCGCCGATGGTGTGCACGCAGGGCACAAATGCACCATCGCTGCCGATCACGTCGTACACGGCACGGCCCATGCGGGTCATGATCTTCATGTTGACCGCGACATAGGCGCTGTCGGACAGCTCGATGCCCACGTGGGCAATGGGCGAGCCCAGCGGGCCCATCGAGAACGGCACCACATACATGGTGCGGCCCTTCATACAACCGTCAAACAGCGGCTGTAGAGTCGAGCGCATCTGGGCAGGTTCCATCCAGTTGTTGGTCGGGCCGGCGTCTTCCTTCTTGGCCGAGCAGATGTAGGTGCGGTCTTCCACGCGGGCCACGTCCGAGGGATCGGACCAGGCCAGAAAGCTGCCGGGGCGCTTGGCGGGGTTGAGCTTCTTGAAGGTGCCGGCATCGACCAGTTGCTGGCAGAGGCGGTCGTATTCTTCCTGGCTGCCATCGCACCAGTAGACGGCATCGGGCTTGCACAGCGCGGCCATATCGGCCACCCAGGCGATGAGCTTGGGGTTCTTGACGTAGTCGGGGGCCTGAATGGCGACACCGGCCTGGATGTTTGCGTTCATGGGAAGGCTTTCAAAGTTGTAAACGGTTCATCAAAAACCGCTGCGACAAGCCCCTGGCCGACAGCAACCCATTTTTGAAAAACCGTCTCCACAACGTCGGACAAGGCGCCATGCCTGTGCGCAAAAATGCCTACGCTGGACTGGCGATTTTAGCAGTCGGCCCCCAAAACGGTGATTTTCAGTCTCAACATCTATGCATTTGACGCATGACGAAATGCATAACTGTATTGATACCGGTTTCTTTGGCAAGCCTCCTGTCGCGCAGGTGGCGCTGGGCCCGTCGTCGCCAAGCGGCCACAGCAGCGCGGGGCCGCGTCAGCTATCGCCAGCCATCGCGAGGGAGCGGCAGGCAACAAAAAACCCGCCAGTTGAACTGACCCCAAGAAGTTGGACAGTTGGAAGCTAGGGACTGAAGGCCTGAATCCGGTATTGCACCGGACTCAGGCCTTTTAGTTTTAGCTTGATGCGTTGGTGATTGTAGTAATGGATGTAGTG
>Ga0308171_1000454_pt1 | contig 89713 bp, 76 predicted proteins | sample PhyGR1_FD_202135 | JGI IMG/M metagenome (GOLD analysis project Ga0308171, IMG submission 202135) | Phyllosphere microbial communities from UC Gill Tract Community Farm, Albany, California, United States - DLSLSG.R1 | ecosystem: Host-associated > Plants > Phyllosphere > Unclassified | place: USA...
CGGTGACCTTCGGCGGCACGGCTGCGACGAGCTACACGGTCAACAGCGCCACCTCGATCACGGCCGTGACGCCGGCACATGCAGCGGGCGCAATCGATGTGGCGGTGACGACAGCCAACGGGACAGCGACGCTTGCCAGCGGCTATACCTATGTGACGCCGGCCTCGACGGATGCGACGCTGTCGAACCTTGCCCTGAGTTCCGGCACGCTGTCGCCGACGTTTGCGTCGGGGACGACAAGCTATACCGCCTCGGTCACCAACGGCGTCTCGTCGATCACGGTGACGCCGACGACGACCGACAGCACTGCGACGGTGACAATCAACGGCACGGCGGTCATCTCGGGTTCGGCCTCCTCGTCGATCCCGCTTGCGATCGGCTCCAACTCGATCTCGGTGGTGGTGACGGCGCAGGACGGCTCGACGACCCGGACCTATACGGTGACGGTGACGCGGGCGGCGGCAGTGCCGACCGTGACCTCTGTCAGCCCGACCTCCGGCACCACGGCCGGCGGGTCGTCGGTAACGATCACCGGCACCAATCTGACGGGTGCGACGGCGGTGACCTTCGGCGGCACGGCTGCGACGAGCTACACGGTCAACAGCGCCACCTCGATCACGGCCGTGACGCCGGCACATGCAGCGGGCGCAATCGATGTGGCGGTGACGACAGCCAACGGGACAGCAACGTTTGCCAGCGGCTATACCTATGTGACGTCATCCCTTACCGTCACTCCATCCTCGAGCACCCTTCCATCGGGCACGGTTGGCACGGCTTATTCCGAGACGATTTCGGGCTCCGGAGGAACCTCGCCCTACTCCTACGCTGTCAGCTCCGGCTCGCTCCCACCGGGTTTAACGCTCAACACTTCAACCGGAGCCATCTCCGGCACCCCGACGACGGCGGGCAGCTATAATTTCGCGGTCACTGCAACGGACGCCAACCGCGCCGTCGGATCTGCAAGCTATACGCTGACAATCGCAGCCGCGCCGGTAACCCTTACCCTGTCCCCGTCTCCCGGCGCTCTGACAAATGGGACCGTCGGTGCAGCATTCAGCGCCACTTTCACCGCAACCAAAGGAACAGCTCCCTACACATTTGCTGCTACCGGTTTGCCTCCAGGCTTATCTCTGAATTCGTCTAGTGGCGTGCTTTCCGGCACTCCAACGACAGCAGGCGCATACAGCATCACTGTGACCGCGTCCGATAGCAGCTCGCCTTCCAATTCCGGCTCTGGTGTATACACGTTGGCCGTGAATGCCGCCCCATCCTTCGCGTTTACGCCAGCATCCGGGTCGGCACTAAACAACGCAATGGCTGGCGAAAAATATAGCCAACAAATTTCCGCCAAGGGTGGCGCTGGAAGTTTGATCTACAGCCTTGCCTCCGGCTCGCTTCCGTCCGGGATGACCCTCAATATCACCACCGGTGAACTCACGGGGCCGCTCGATTCCGGCACGCCGGGAAATTACTCCTTCACGATCCAGGTTCGGGATACGAACGGCGCGACGGGAACCGCAAGCTACACGCTCAAGGTCACTGAACAGGAAGTGACAGTCGCAGACCAGGTCATAGAGGTGCCAGCAGGTACAACACCCAACAACGTCTATCTCAACAAAAATGCGACTGGCGGACCCTTCACCGAAGCTGATATCGTTTCCGTCGAGCCCTCCAGTGCGGGGACGGCGACGATTATCCAAGGCGAACTCGCTGCGATTTCGACATCGTCCTCCCCGGTCGGATGGTATCTGAAGTTCACTCCCAATGCAGCCTATTCCGGGCAGGCGCGTGTAAGCTTCCGGCTGACCGGTGCGCTCGGCACCTCCAATACGGGCACCATCACCTATAATCTCAACTATGATGCTGATGCCGTTGCCTCTGATATCGATGCTCTCGTGCGCAGCTACGTGCAGGCCCGCCAAAGCCTGATTTCCTCGTCTGTTAAGGTTCAGGGCCTGATGGAGAGACGGCAGGCGAAGAATGCGACCGGACCGGTTACAACGAGCATGTCGCCTTCCTCCGAAGGCATTACGCTTGGCTTTTCCACCAGCCTCGCGCAATTGAAAGCCGCCCGCGATCATGCAGATGGCGTGTCCGATGCAAATTCGTCACCCTTTAACATCTGGATCGACGGCACCCTCTTTGCCCACAACAGAGAGGAAAACGGCGACAAATGGGGTAGCTTCGCCATGGTCAACCTTGGCGCCGACTATCTTTTGGCTGATAGGGCGTTGATCGGTCTTTCCGTGCATTATGACAGGATGGTCGATCCGACCGATGAAGATGCCACATTGACCGGTAATGGATGGCTTGCCGGCCCCTACGCCTCGCTTGAGGTCGGCAAAGGCGTGTTTTGGGATACCAGCTTCCTGTATGGCGGCTCCGCTAACGATATCGATACGGAATTCTGGGACGGCACATTCGATACCGAACGCTGGATGATCGATACCTCGATCAAGGGAGTATGGAATCTCGATGGAGCAACCATTCTGACGCCCAAGTTGAGAGCTCTCTACTTCAATGAAAAGGTGGAGGATTATTCCGTTAGCAATAATGCAGGTGATACGATCGACATCAATGGGTTCACCTCCGAACAGTTCCGCGTAAGCCTTGGCGCCGAGATTGCCCGACAGTTCACGCTGGAAAATGGGTCTATACTCACTCCCAAAGTTGGGCTCACTGCGGGCTTTGCCGGGCTCGACGGGTCCGGCGCTTTCGGATCGGTCTCAACAGGCGCATCTTTTCAGTCTGTCGACGGGTGGTCGATGGAAGGTAATTTATTGCTCAATATCGAGGGGGATGGCGAAAAATCTGTCGGAGCAAAGGTAGGTGTGTCGCGAATATTCTGATTTCGCAGGCCGGCACACACTGCCGAGTATGCAACATCACCGTTTGTCGCTGGCTGTTGGAGAGATCGACGTTTTGAGCTTTTTTTGGAGACCAGGATCATCACTATGCGGGACGGGTCGACTATCAGGCAGTTTTGGTCTTAGAACTACTTTAAGCAAAGCATGATCCGAGATGAAATTATTGCGATCAAGGGGATCCAAACCCGGAGTCTTTAATGGAGGCGCACACACTTCCGGGTCCTTGCCATAGTTTTCCCATGAACATCCCCTCCGAAGGAGGGCCTTGTCGAGGGCTCCACGCTGGTCACTTACCCCGTCGGCCGATAAAGTTGTTTTCAAGGTATCTTTCGTCAAGTCGGTAAAATCTGAGTGCTCAACGTGGCTGTAGCGGTTCAAATCACCTATCAATACGTCGATAGATTCCATGCCGCACGCGTTGATAAATGCCGCCAAGATCTCTTCGGTAGTGTTGGAATCCTGTGGGCTGGGCAAGTGAGCCGAAGCGATTTTGAGACTGGGCATACTACCGGCACTGGCGGTAATGATGATCCCATCCCGGTACCAGTCGGGATCCTGCCTTTTCATCACAGACTCGCGTTGTCCCGCAAGGTTCCAATCAAAAAGTTCTAGAGCCAAATATCCTTGATTGGCAAGTATGCGCTTCTCGGCGACGGTGAATTCGAGGGCATTTATGCTTCTGAAGTCGATACTAAAGAGCTCCTCTACAGTGGATGGCGACAGTTTATCACCGAATATGCTACTTCTGAGATTGTTTTTTGACTCTGTAATTAATTGAAAAAGCTTCTTGTTACGGTCTACTATGATGTGATGAAGGTAATTGACCCAAGGCGCATAAGGTTCATTTGTTAACAGTAACGCCAATTCGTCAACTTCCCTTATTTCCTCTGGGGGAATGCTCGTTTTGATATTCGCCCAAAGCTCCATCCTTTTATCAGCAAACTTCTCGGGTTTGATTGAGGATTGCGATTGGATCAGGCGGGTGTTGAAACGTTCCAGATATTCAGCAAAGGGAGCAACCGATTGTTCGCGTGGCCGCTCCGGTGCTTCAGATGCACCGTATTCCTTAGTGCTTCTCGACGTTACGTTTGCCTTCTTTCTAGCAATGGCAGCCGTAGTGGTGGTGTCTATTTCAAACTGCAGGAATTTCCGGACGGAAAGTAGCTTAACTTCATGGACATAAATGTTGCCGTAAACAAAAATAATCCACTCGCTCGTATGTTTTCCTCCACCGATGTGCTGTTTTCCGAAGTTAATAGCTAAGTTTCTGTATCTTTGTGTGAACTTTGACTTTAGCGCCTCAAGGATGGTATCAATAGTTGATAGGCCATCTTTTGTCTCAATCCTGTCCTCCGGCGAGAGCTTTTTTTCTTTAGGCGCACGTATCTCCAATAGTGTACCAACAAACGAAATGCCTGGATCTACATTCAGGCCCACCGATGCGACTATGTGGTCGACAATAGCGCTCGCATAATCGAAGCTCTTCTTCTTCGAGAATGTTTGGAGATTCCACGTAAATATTACGACCTTGTGCACGATTGCTGCCGCCAGTTTTTCGGTTTTGCGAGGAAATAGGCCTTCTCGACGCAAAAGGGTCTCGTTGGCGCTTAATTCTTAAGGTTTGCTAGAAGCCTGGGCGATAAGATATTGCGCTGATCGTCCCAGCCTAAGCCGAGAGCGATGACATCCTGATCTTCCTTCGCGACAGCTTCGTCCTTCCGAACGATCAGATTGTCGGCGTTGCGACGGAAATGGCGTGGCTTAGCCTGTGAGAAAATCCAGTCTGGTCGACCAGCGCACCGATACATCGGCGCAAGGATTTTTGTGCCAGGAATAAAGGCAAAGCGGAGGTCCGAAATCGTCTGCGATGGCAAGTACAACAAACTCGGCTGCAGATAGCAGTTTCCCGGATCCTTGTCGCTCCAGATGTAGGCGCTTTCTTCTGGGTCATCCTCGGATGGCTGCTTTGTAACACCGACCCATTCGAGGCGCCCCGATCCTGTACGCTCGATTTGCAACTCGCACCTGATGCCCCACCCGTCTCTGCCCCATGCTCGCTCATACCCTGCAAAGCGCATGCCTCTGATTCTGCCGTCGATAGGAATTGGAATACTGGAGAATGCATAGAACTTATGTCCATGAACTCCGTCGGCTTTCGGGAGAATGTTGAGAAGGCGACTGAACTCGTATCCCGTTTTCCGCTCCTGCATCCAACGTTGCCGCCCCACGTTGCTTTGTTCCGCAAGCTTTACATCGTACCCTTGATTTGTGGCATTTTCGGAGGACCCGGCGGCTGCAGCCTTATTGGGTTGGTTCTTCGGCTTGAGATAGCCGTCGTTCGTCAGCGTCCAGTGACGCTGCCCGCCCATGTTTTCCGGTGTAACGATCAACTCGCCGTTTTCAGCTGACGTGAGCAGCAATGCGCATTTGCCTTCACCTTGGTCCGACTCCATGCAACTGATGATCTTTCCCTCTCTTGTTATTTCCCAAGCTTGGTGACGCCCACCGATATCGGGCATCATGACGAGCGGAACACCTTCTCTCAAGTCGCTGAGAACATCGACTTCGGCATCGTAGATGGAGAGCACCATGCTGCTGTTCCGAGCGCGTAGCTTGAAGACCTCGATGGTCGGGCCAAGGCTGGGGCCGCTTTCAGGCGAATGCCGGATGTCGGAAGGATTTATCTCGGTTAGGTTCCAGATTTCGGTTTTATCACGCGCTCGCGCGCGGGCGCGAGCAATCAGTTTTCCAGATTTGTTGGTGGCGAGGACGTAGTTGTTCGGCAGCGTTAAAGACGTAAACGTTCCTGCACCCGAATATGCCCAGATTTGATGTTCGGAAAGGCCTACCGGACGCAACGAGACTGAGATCTCGCTTTCGTCACCGGTTACGTCCTCGCCTTCCAAAGTCATTGCAAATTCAGCTACCGAGCCTGTTCCACGTAACCCAGCTGGCCGAGAAACAAATGCAATAAGATGTCCTTCCGGGGTCATCCTCCAAACCTGGGTATGCGCGGGAACCAGGTCCGTCAGTCCGATATCTGTCCCATCGGCAGGCGGCGTTTCGCTCACTGTCGCTGCGGATGAGTCGGCGTCATTTTGGATGGTGAACCACGTTTCTGTCGCGAGGTGTGTTAGCTTCTCGCCGTACTCTCCATAGAAGATGAAAGACGCGTTGTCGATGAAGAGCAAGTCCTGTTTGGATCGCCCGCTTACAAAGTCGAACAGTATTTTCCAGCAGCGGCTTTTAAGTTCGTGCGGCAAGATGTTAAGGCTCGGGATCAAGTTCTCGCGTTGGACCGCGCTCCAGCGCCTGTAATCCGAGAGCGAGCGTATCCACTCCGCGGCATTCTGCACGAGACCGCCTTCTCCTCCCATCGCATGGAAGGTCGACGACTGGTTTTCGTTCTTGGAGCGATGTTGGGATTGATCCTGACTGACCTTTTTTGCTGATCCCTCCATCTCGACATTTGCCGAGACCGATTTCAGGTTGGCCTTCACCTCCGCGGCAAACCCCGTTGTCACGTCGCTGGTTGTTTCGCTACCGTCATACTCTTTTATTTCTGTTGCGAATAATCGGCCTCCAACCAAGGTCATTGTAGAAACAAAATGTCCGAACGCTTCAAGAACTCGTCTCAAGTTGTGAAAGCGGTCCTCGATCGTGTCGTTGCCATCGACGACCTCCTGGCAGGCCTCTATAAATTCTACACTTGCACATGGCTTACGGTCGTCGAAGGATAGTTCAATGCGAGGCAGGAAAAAGTTTGTCGTGATAAATATCTTCTTCTTAACGGCGCCTTGCGATAGCTGAGACTGCTCGTTGTATGCCGCCCCTAGCCCTATTCCTCCGCGGACCCCTATGCCTGCACTGGCCGCTAGCGAGAACTTGAGGTTCGTCACGCCGTTTTTCTGATTTTGATGTACTGCTTCGGAAAGAGTAAAATAGTTGTCGAAGTAGCCGGCAAATGCCGGCTTTCGATAAAATGGCTTGGCCACATCTACGTTATCAACGGAGGCGCCAACTGCGGGTACCTCAGCAAAACCCGGCCGTCTCAAAACGTCCCTAAAGCCAACCTGCACTTGATTGGAGGAAAACGGCGCGATCGAGATTCCTCTGTAAAAACCGACACGGTCTAGCAGATCGTCCCTCTGTGCAAAGTTCAGATCAAAAAAGTCCTGGGTGTCACCGAGCTGAAGGTTCGCCAGATGCATAAGGGTTGCTTGATCCCGCTCTGTGAACTCATGGCCTGCTATGGATAGCTGATCCATCTTTTCGGCGAGTTTAGTAGAAATATCTGGCGCGGTGGCGCGCACCGCCGTCAGGATGGCAGCGCGATCGTCCGCGGCCTCTTTCCGCAATTGTGTTTCCCGGACTTGAAGATCTCTTTCTACTTCGGCAACGCTTAACTCCGCCTGCCGTAGCAAATGATTCTGGGTTCGCTCATTCAGCGAGTTGTACTGAGCTTCTATCGCGTCGCGTTTTGAATTTGGCACATCATCGACTGACATATGGGTCCGTATTTACAGTTGCCGGCAGATAAGAAATGTTAGCCCAACCGCATTGATTTGCCCATGGGCCACTTCGAGCAGCCTGCTGCTGGTTCTGTCCTCGCTCTTCGACATCCTTCCCACGCGCAGAGAATGAACAAATGACATAAACGCCCGCTAAACCGAACTGTGCCGATGGTCGGGGGGCGGATGCAGGAGGGCCTATTGATTAAATCCTTGACTTACGGGCGCGCACCCATTGCCGTACCGGCATTCCGGATCATCGCCATTCTCGAAGGTAATATTCATGATGAAGCAAACCGACCGGGGCTGACCAGAGCCTATGAACTGTTCGAGGCGTCTTTCGACGAGGCGGCCGACACGGCTTCCTGTAATTTCCCCGGCCACAAGGGCAAGCTTCGCAAGATCACGGCTGTTCTCAAGAAGGATGGTCACGATTTTTTCGCCCGCGCAGAAACCAGGTATGGCGAAGGCCTACTCCGCTATGGCCATGCGCTCGCTGACTTCGAAGAACCGGCCGTGCCCTTTTTTGGTGTCGAGCAGCGCAGCTACGAATGCTTCCTCGAACTCGCCCTGCCCAGTGATGATCCTCGCATCCTAAGCCTCGCCGAAGACATTGCAGGGGAATTGGGCCGCGCGCGCGCCATCTGGTCCGTGATGGGCATGGGCTTCTTCCTCCCGCCCTACAAGAGCAGCCTCGTCTTCCTACTGGGCGAATCCGTCGGGCGCTATCGCACCGGTACCGGCATCTCGCCGTCCATAGTGATGGGTTGCGCAGGGACGGCTCGGCGCACCGCTGGAAAGAGGGCGAGCAACCGGGCATTCCCGACCTCGGCTGGAAGAAATTCATCGGGCGCGAGTTCTGGCCACGCATCCCCGGCGTCGCTGGCGCCCTCAACGCGGAACCCGGCATCACCGTTGAAGAACTCCACAATGCTCTTTTGTTCACGGCGGGCGACAAGCCGATCTGGGGCGACGCCGACGACGATATTTCCGCCTACAACACCGTTGCTAAGCATCTGTCTCCCATTGCCTATCCGGTGGAAGCCGGCAAGGCTTTCTATTTGGCGGAGACACCTATGATGCGGGCCATGTTGCTCGGGTCGAGGCCTATCTCACACGTCACATGGAGGCGTAACAGAAAGAAGGGTGGAGAAGCTAACCCAAGTGCATCATGCCGGTGTTTAGGGTAGGGGATCAATCGCCTTCCTGCAAATGAGCCATGAACACCTCGGCCGGCGTCCTGTAACCGAGGCACCTTCGCGGCTGGTCGTTGAGACTGTGGGCGAGTTGGGTGAGGTCGCGTTGTGACACGGTCGCCAGATCGGTATCACCTGGCACGAAGCGGCGAATGCGCTTGTTGGCATTCTCCACAGCGCCTTTCTGCCACGGTGCGCTGGGACCGCAGAACCAGCTGCGCGCGCCGATACCATCTTCCAGAGCCCGGAAGCTGGCAAACTCCGTGCCGCGATCAAAGGTGAGCTCTGACGTGCCAGGGATGGTAGGGGCGAGAATTTGTCGACGATCTTGTTCATGATCGGTCGCGAGTGCCTGCTTGGGTTCTTGATCATCACCGTGTAGCGGCTCTTGCGTTCAACGGGGTAATGACATTGGCATGGCCGGGCTCACGTTCGAAGATCAGCAGATCGCCTTCCCAGTGTCCAAATACCGATCGATCGCCAATGAAATCAGGACGTTGTGATATCCTGTGACTGGCTGGAAACACGCTGTTGCGTGGCTTCCTCGAGCCATGCGGACGACGTTTGCGGCCTGCCTCGGGCAGATAGCGAAAAAGGCCAAGCCCGTAATCTTCCTTGCCATAGATGAAGCGGTAAATCGTTTCCTTGCAGATCCGCACCAGGCTGATCCCATCGGCCAGAAGTCGGCCGGCAATCTGTTCTGGTGACCAGTAGGCCTCCAACTTTTCGATGACCATACGACGCAGATGCGGATGACGCCGCAGCTTTCTCAAGCGTCGTCGCCGTTCCTTGGCGATGTCGTTCGCAACCGTTCCGTAGTAGCCGTCGTAGTCTGGGAGCGCGTGATCCCTAAACGTATTGCGCTTGATCTCGCGATAAATGGTTGAGCGATGACGACCAAAGTTGGCGTGCCATCTCGTTGGCTGGAGCGTTTGCCGCCACGAGATGATGCAGGCGTCGATGGTCGGCGAGGGAGAAGTGTGAATAGCATCGAGACATCCAAAAATATCCAGGGTGAAGCCATTGAAATTACTGGCATGTCGCGCTTAGAAATGGCGATCGTATCGTTTCGGCAAGTTCCGTAAACGCGGCGCCACTTACTACGAGGGCTTCAGCGTCGGCTTTAGTCTCGATATGCATTCGGAAACACGATGTCCTGATCGACAAGAATGTTGAACTTGTAACCCGGCCGAATTTCGAGCGTCGGCTGGACGCTGAGATTTCTACTGATAGTTTGTTCAGCAACGCGGCCAAAGCTTTCCGCGAAATTCCGCCTCGCCGCATCGGAGGCCGTTTCCTGCGTGGCGAGCGTCGAACTTTCCGGTAGGGATGCATCGATCGCTGTTCCGATCAGCGCGATCAGCGCCGCCGAACCGAATGTTCTCCAGTAATGGTTATTCACCTTGTCGTGGAAACCGCCATAGCCTTGCGCGTCGGTTCCCGCCATTCCGCCTATCTGCAGTGTGGAGCCGTTCGGGAAAATAACATCCGTCCAGACGACAAGCACTCGTTTTTGGCCGAACGACACCTTGCTGTCGTAGCGTCCGAACAATTTCGCTCCTTGCGGGATCAGCAGGCGATGCCCTGTCGCGCTGTCATAGACGTTCTGGCTCACTTGAGCGGTGATGCGCCCAGGAAGGTCGGAATTGATGCCGGTGATCAGGGTCGCCGGGACTACGGAACCGCGCTTCAGTTCAAAGACCGATTGCTGCGGCACGACGCGGTTGGGGAGATATCCGAGGTCCTTGAGATCTGCGTTGAAGAAATCCTCCTTGGAGGACTGTCCGTTCGGATCGATATTTTGCCCGCCGAGACCGGCCCGCAACGCGGCGGCATAAAGATCAGACGTGGCGCCGGCGGTTGTCGATGATGGAGTGCTGGTCGTCGTTCTGGTGTCGTCAGCCCTCGCCTCCAGCTTGCTGCGGTCGATGGCGAGTGGTGCGTCATAGGCCGCGTCATTCGCCTGCAGCCTGGCCATGCGCTGGCGATGCCGCTCACGCAGATATTGCTCCCGCTGCTCGCGCTCGAGGCGGGCGCGCCAGACCTCTTCGGATTCCAGTTCCTGCCCGCGCTGCTGCACCTCGCGTTGTCCCGGCTGCGGCGTGAAGGGATTGCCAGCTTTTTCCTCGTCCTGTTTGGTCTCGATAGGTGTCGGCTGGAACGTTGTCTGCTGCTGCGGTTCGCCAATAATTCCGTCGGTCACCCCTCGCTTGATCTGGTCGGCGAAGGTCGATGCTGGATTGCCCGAACTCGTTTCCGGTCCGGTGTCCTTTCCGAAGTAGAGCCCGCGCGAGGCAAGCCCATAGAAAATGACGCCAAGGAAGGCGATGACCAGGACGATCACTACGATAATCGGCAGGCGATTGATTCGCTTGATGCCGGATTCCGCTTCGGCATTCGCAGCTCCATCGAGCTTGAGAGATTGGACCATCGTTGCCTCCCCTCAACCGCGTCGCATCAGCGAGAGCGCGCTCGCCGGCGTCGCGCCGCTTGCCGTGACGGTGTAGGCCCTGCCGAGCTCGACGCTATCGGTCGAAAGACGCGCCAGCACTTGCCCGTCGAAGGGCACGATCACATAGGCGAGCGGGATGATCTTCGTGCTGCTGTCCGTCTTCTGGTCAGTGACGACGGCATAGCCCCAGCCTTTCAACGCCGCCTCCAACGCCTGCCCGAACGGCGAGGCGTCCGGCTTGAGCGCAACCGTCGCCTTGCCGGGTCCGATCTGCTCGGCAAGCCGGCTGACCATATCGCCGGCAATGGCGCTTGCAGCCAGGCCGGAGATTTCCGGCGGCGCGTTGCTGGCGACGAGACCATCAGTCCCCATTGACTGGCATCCGGAAAGGAAGATGGTGAGGGCGAAGGCTGTGGCAAGGGCGCAGATGGGGCGCAAGAGGATATCGTCGTCAAAGATTCGCATCACCGCCCTCCCCTTCTGATCGTCACCTTTTCCTGTTTCCAGCCAACACCGGAGACCAAGACCGCGCGATCGATATGATAATCGACAACCATCATGTCGCCCTTCATCCGGTAGTTGACGATCCGGTTTTGTCCGCCGGACGTCACGAACAGCACCGGCGCATCCTGGCCGGAGATCGAGCGCGGGAACTGAATGTAGGTTTTCAGGCCGTCGGAATAGACCCGTGAGGGCCGCCAGCCGGCTCTTCCCGAGACCGAATATGAGAAGTTGAGCTGCTCGGCCGGCACACCGGCGCCCGGAATGGTGTTCGCCTCGAGCCGGGCATTGATATCGGCGAGCTTTGCCGAAACATCCTCCGGATACTCGAAGCCAACGCGGGCCATATATTGTGTGGAATGCGACTTGAGCTGGATATGATAGGTACGCCGCGACGTCGTCACCACCATCGACGTGACAAGACCGGACTCCGACGGCTTGACGATCAGGTGGATCGCCTGCCCGTTGGCGGCGCCGGAGGTCGCCGGTTCGACCTTCCACCGGACCGTGTCGCCGACGAGCACGTCACGAACGACCTCGCCGCCCTGAAGTTCGATGTCGCAGACCTGCAGAGGTGAGCAGACGACCGACGGCTGCACCTCGCCAAAAAGAAAAATCACCTTGCCGTCGGCTCCCTTGGTCACGAGACCACGCGATCCGCGCCACTGGCCGGAGATGCCTATGCCCTTTGCCTCGTTGGCGGTGACGCCGTCGGCCGCAACGGCATCGAGAGGTGCAAGGACGGAGAACGCCAGCGCCGCCGATATGATGGCACCGGCAGTCAGCATGGCCGAATAATTCTCAAGTCGGATATTCATGTTCGGGGCCATGCCTTTCAAAGCTGCGCAGTCCAGTCGAAATCGCGGAGATAGAGACCGATGGGGTTGAGGCGAATAACGCCCTCGTCCTGCGGCGGAGTGAGGGTAACGGTGGCGATGCCGCGGAAGCGGCGCGTGGCCGTCTCCTTACCGCGGCGGTCGCGCTCGAACTCGGTCCAGTCGACCTGATAGGACTGGTTCGAGAGCGCGACGATATTGTTGACCTCAACGGCAACCGTCGCGGTCTTCGCCTTCTCGAAGGGCGAGTTCGAACGGAACCAGGCATTGATTTTCTCGGTGGCGGGATCCGAGGTCCTGAGCAGCGCATAGGTGCGGTCGATATATTGCTTCTGGACGACAGCATCCGGGGTGATGGACCGGAAATTGGAGACGAAGCTGCCGAGCGTGGCGCGCACCACACGCGGGTCAGCATATTCGATCTGCTGCGGGAAGCCGGCATTGGAGGCTGTGCCAAGCTTGTCGACCTCGACGATATAGGGAACGAGCTTCACCTGCGTGCTTTGATAAAGCGCGTAGCCGAAGCCGATAACCGCCATGACCATGCCTGTGATCCCGACAATGCGCCAGGCCGCGGCTGCTTTCACATAGGAGCCATAGCGCTCGTTCCATTCGTTGCGCGCCGCGAGATAGGGATTGGCGATAGGGGGATTATTTGGGGGATTGCGTCCGGCCATGGGGGATCAGCCTCCAGCTATTTGTTCTCGTTGATGGGCGGGGGCGGAGGTGGAGGCGTGAGCCGGTCCGACTGCCGCGTCTGGTCGAGCTTGGCGTTGGCGAGGCCAAGCAGCGATCCGGCATAGGCACCGGGAGAGGCGATCGCCTTGTCCTTTGCTGCCGATCCGGCAGCCCACCCTGCACTACCGATGCCCGATGCCATGCCGCGCAGTGCTGCTCCAGCCATCGACGAGCCCCCTGCCCTCGCCGAACTTGCCGTCTGCGCCCCTTTCGTCGTGGCACTCGCGCCAAGGAAAGCGCCGCCGGCTGCGAAGGTGGCGGCCTGGCCTCCATGACGGATCGCTTCCATTCCTCCAGCGATGGACGCGCCCTGGACCACGCCCTGCAGGATGGGCGGCACATACATGGCGATCACAAAGACCACGACCGAGATGCCGGCGATGGCAAGTGTGGTGATGAACTGCTCGGAGGTCGCCGTCGGGGCCTCGGCCAAGCCTAACAGGATGTCCGAGCCGATCTTGGCGATCATCACCAGCGCCATCAGCTTCATGCCGACGGAAAAGGCGTAGACCAGATATTTGACCGCGAAATCCTTGGTGAAGGACGAGCCGCCGAGACCGAGCATGATCATGCCGGCGAGCAGGCCGACATACATCTCGACCATCACGGCGACGAAAATCGCGGCAACCAACGAGAACGAGACGACGACCACGACCATGGCGAAGACCGCAGCGATCGCCAGCGCATTGTCTTCCCAAAGCCCGAACTTCGCCTGTTCGGACATCTTGGTCGCGACCCGGATGCCCGCGTCGAAGATGTTTGCGGGTGATGCCGAGCCGCCGCCGGCACCGATCTGGTAGAGGCTGTCGACCACGGCCTTGGCGAAGGACGGACCCTGGTCGAGGATGAAGGCGAAGAGGCCGATGAACATGATCCGCCGGACAAGTTCGGCGAACCAACTGTCGAGCGAGGCGGCGTTGATCGCCAGCCACACGGCGGCAATCCCGACCTCGATGCCGGCGAGGATCCAGAACAGCGACCGTGCCGCGTCCATCACCGTCGTCTCCCAGCCTCTTGCGGCCGTGACGACGGAGTTTTCCAGTGTGGTCAGGACCGAACCCTGTTGGGCAAGTGCCGGCGTCGTCGCCAACAGGATGAGGACGATCGAAATGAACGCAAGCTCCAGCTTCCGGGAGGGACGGACGATCACCATCGCGGCTTCATCTCCTGGCCGCCACGGACGTTGCGGTCCGGATCGCCGCTGAAGAACTTTTCGCGATGCTCGCGGCGCTCGGTTTCGGAGGCAGGTCGCGTAGCGGCCGCGCCCGATCCGGACACGGGGGCCGGACGCGGCTGGACCACATTCCAGGTGACGATGCCGGCACTGAGCGCGACGATCCCCGCCAATACCAGGATGACCACCAGACGCCGGCTCACCAGCGTGGCTCCATGGTCTGGCCGCCGCGGATGTCGCGCTCGGTCGCACTGAAAAATTGTTCACGGCGCGCCTGGGCCAGATCCTTTTGGGCCTGCTCGGACTGGAACCACGTTCCCATCATGGTCATCTGCTGGGAGACGAGACCGCGCAGCTTCTGCATCTGCGCGACCTGCTGTGCGGCGATCTGATGCCCGACCTGCAGTGCCTTCATCTGCCCGTCCGCCGATTCCGACATCGAGCGCAGCGACGACATTGTGCTCTCTTCGCTCGAGAACTGGTCGACGGTCAGGTTTGCCGCCTTCAGGGTTCCGGCGATCGTGTCGCGATTGGTATCCGACCAGGTTTGATACGTCGCGGAGAAACTCGCGCCATCCGGCAGATTGCTCTTCATCTCCGAAAAACTCTGGAAACGCTGTTTCAGCACATCGTCGATATTGCCCATCGAGAAGGCGACGCCCCGCCCCTGCGCGACGACGTTCTGCAGGCTCTTCAGGTCGTTCTCGACCTGCCCCCAGATGTGGTTCGGAAGCTGCGCCGTGTTCTGCAAAAGATTGTTGTAGATGTTCAGCTGGTTCTGGATCTGCTCGGCAAGTTGGGAGATCTGGGTGATCTGGTTGTTAACCTGCTCCGCGGACTTGCCGACCAGCGAGACGAGCTCGGCATTGTTGGCGAGTTGCGTCCATTCGGTGGCCTGCCCGGTGACCCCACCGGCCTGAACTGGAGCCGGTTGAGCGGCGGAGAGAATGATGGCCGCGATGACCGCGGCGCGTGCCGTTTCACGCGGCGGGAAAGAGTGTTTCGGCATCGGCGATCCCCCTTTGCTGGAGCCAGTGGAGAGGCCAACCGGCCCCGTGTTCGGAATGCAGGGCGCGAATGCCCTTCAAATCCTCCTTGCCGGACGCCCCGACGAAGGAGAGTGCGACGGGTCCGAGCGCCATGTCGAACAGTCGACGTCCCTCGGGCGAGACAACGTAGTATTCGCCCTTCGGAAGCGCCGTCGCGACGATCTCGATCTGCCGCTCGTTGAAGCCGATGCGCTCGTAGAACTCGCGCGTGCCCGGCTCCCGCGCGGCCCCGTTGGGCAGGCAGATTTTTGTCAGGCAGGATTCCTTCAGCACGTCGATGATTCCGGAGCGCTCCGCATCCGAGATCGACTGGGTTGCAAGCACCACGGCGCAATTAGCCTTGCGCAGCACCTTCAGCCATTCGCGGATCTTGTCCCGAAACACCGGATGGCCGAGCATCAGCCAGGCCTCGTCGAGAATGATCAGGCTTGGGTAGCCCGTCAGGCGTTTCTCGATGCGGCGGAACAGGTAGGTGAGGACGGGCACGAGATTGCGTTCGCCCATGTTCATCAGTTCCTCGATCTCGAAGCACTGAAAGGCGCTGAGCGCCAGGCCGTCCTCCTCGGCATCGAGCAACTGCCCCATTGGTCCGTCGACGGTGTAGTGGTGCAGTGCGTCCTTGATCTCGCGCATCTGAACACCGGACACGAAGTCAGAGAGTGAACGGCCGCGCGATTCCACCATTAGCCCGATCTGCCGGGAGATGGCGTTGCGATAGTCCGGGGTAATGGTCACACCCTGCAGCGCCACAAGGGTCTCGATCCACTCCGACGCCCAGGCGCGGTCGCCATCGGTCGAAAGCTCGGCAAGCGGGCAGAAAGCCAGCGCCTTCACTTCGCCTTCTGCCGAAGGACCGATATCGCCGCCGATCTGGTAGTGATTGCCATTGAGTCCGAGCGTCAGCGGCAGCATAGACCCGCCCTTGTCGAAGGCGAAGACCTGGGCTTGGCTGTAGCGCCGGAACTGCGCGGCGATCAGTGCCAGCAGGGTCGATTTGCCCGAACCTGTAGGCCCGAAGATCAGCGTGTGCCCGACATCGTCGACATGCAGATTTAGCCGGAACGGTGTCGAGCCCGAGGCAACCTGCATCAGCGGCGGTGAGCCAGGCGGATAGAACGGGCAAGGCGCCGTCGGGCTGCCCGACCAGACCGAATTGAGCGGGATCAGATCGGCGAGATTGCGGGTATTGATCAGCGGCTCGCGGATGTTGGCGTAGGAGACGCCCGGCAGGCTGCCGAGAAAGGCATCGGTCGCATTCAGCGTCTCGATCCTTGCGCCAAAACCTTCCGCCTGGATCAGCCGGCGGACCGCCTCGCACTTTTCTTGGCAACGAGGCTGGTCCTCGTCGAAGATGACGATGACAGGCGTATAGTAGCCATAGGCGACGAGTTGTGACGACGCTTCGGCGATCGCATCCTCAGTCTCGGCAACCATCATCATGGCGTCCTGATCGACGGAGCGGCTTTGCGTCTGGAAGAGCTGGTCGAAGAAGGGCCTGACTTTCTGCTGCCATTTCTTGCGGGTGCGTTCGAGTTTCGCCCTCGCCTCCTCGGCATCGAGGAAGACGAAACGCGATGACCAGCGATAGGTGAGCGGCATCAGGTCGAGAGCGTTCAGGATCCCAGGCCAGCTTTCCGCCGGCAGGCCGTCGATCGCCACGACGCCGAGAAAGCGGTTCTCGACCAGCGGCGTCAACCCGTGCTGCAGCTCGGCCGTCACCAGCCAGTCGAGGTACATCGGGATCTCGGGCAAGCGCACCGGATGGTTCTCACCGGTGATGCAGAACCGGATGAACTGGAACAGTTCGTCATAGCGGGCGACCCTAAAACCGCCGCGCTCTTTGGTCTCGCGTGTCATCATCCGGCGGATCGACACAACGTTCGCGAGATATTGCTCGACCTCGCGGATCGAGGTCAGGAAGCTTTCGAGCGCCGTGTCGGCGTGAGTTGCGGAACGACTGGCCGCATCCGAATAGACATAGCGGGTCAGCCCCGAGCGCCGGGGCTCCGGCGGCCGCCATGTCAGGATCAGTGCGTGCCGGCTCTCGAAATGGCCCCTCTCCTTCTGGAAATGCGCTCGCCTTTCGGCGTCGATCGCCCGCGTGACCGGATCGGGGAAGTGGCAATTATCCTCCGCCGGATAATCGCCTGTCGGAACCCGGACGGCCTCGACCTGGATCATCCATCCGGAGCCGAGCCGAGACAGGATCGCGTTGATCTGCCGCGACACCTCGTTGCGCTCGGCGTCGGTCGAGCTCTCGCTGTCCGGCCCGGCGAAATACCAGCCGGCCATCAGCGAGCCGTCCTTGAGCAGGATCACGCCGTTGTCGACCAAGCCGGCATAGGGCACCAGATCGGCAAACGACGGTCCCGAATGACGGAAAGATTTGAGAGCCACCATCTCGTCCCCTCAGAACCTGCGCCAGGGCGACGACGTCGCGCGATAGAAGGTCTTGTAAGAGATGTGCCGGATATAGACCCGCCGCATGAGAGGATCGGCCTTTGCCATCATGCGCAACGCCGCGACCGCCACCAGCCAGATCGCGATACCGAAGAGCGCCGCGTACCAGGTCAGCACGACGAAGATCAGGATAACGGCGGCAAGCGCGGTCAACAACACGAGCTCGCGGTCGGCACCCATCAGCAGGTTCGGACGCGACAGCGCCCGGTGCACGCGCGAACGGGACAGCCTGGAGCCGGCCTCAGCCATGAGCCCCCTCCCCTTCCGTGTGAAGTGTTGCCGTCGGCTCGGTGATGTCAGGCGCCGATTGCACTTCGGCCTCGCCGATGCTGGCGCCGGTCGCACCGAAGAGGGCGACGATCTGCGTAGCGCCGAGCAGAACCCCGCCGACGAGGGCGACGTAGCAAAGCCTCCTCGCGAAATCATTGAGCTCGCCGCCGAAGATCAGCATGGCGCCGGCGATGGCCACAGCTGCCAGAGCGATGAAGCCGGCAACAGGCCCGGTGATGGACTGCTGGATCTGCTGCAGCGGCGACTCCCATGGCAGGCCGCCGCCACCCGAGGAAGCCAATGCCGGCTCTGCCAGGGCGAGAGAGATCGCGGCAAGGCCCAAGCAGGCGAGCGTGATCTTTGTCTTATGCGACATGGCTGTCCTCATCGATCTGGGCGTAATGTTCGGTTCGATAGCGGGCGTTATTGAACCCCTCGACATGGATCACCTCGCGGACCCGCCTGCCCTTGCTCGTGCGTTCGATGGAAACGACGAGATCGACCGCCTCGCCGATCACTTCCTGCATGGGCTGCTGGCTGGCTTCAGCCGTCAGTTGCTCCAGCCGGCGCAGGGCCGACATCGCCGTGTTGGAGTGGATGGTGGTGACGCCGCCAGGATGGCCGGTGTTCCATGCCTTGAGCAGTGTCAGTGCGGCGCCGTCGCGGACCTCGCCGACGATGATACGGTCAGGTCTGAGACGCATCGTGCTCTTCAGGAGCCGAGCCATATCGACCGTGTCGGTGGTATGCAGGCATACGGCGTTTTCCGCCGCGCACTGGATCTCGGCGGTGTCTTCCAGAATGACCATACGATCCTCCGGCGCCGTCGCGACGATCTCGGCGATGACGGAGTTGGCGAGCGTCGTCTTGCCGGATCCGGTTCCGCCGGAAATGACGACGTTCATGCGGGAGGCGATCGCGCTGCGCAGAACCGAAGCCTGTGCCTCCGTCATGACTTTCGACTTGACGTATTCGTCGAGCGGGATGAGCCGCGACGCCCGTCTCCGGATCGTGAAGGCAGGCGCCGATACCACCGGCGGAAGCAGGCCCTCGAACCGATGTCCGCCGATCGGCAGTTCGCCGGAAATGATCGGCTGCTCGTCGTCAGCTTCCGACTGCAGCGCATGGGCGACACTGCCGATGACGACTTCGGCAGTGGCGGCGCTCATCGCGCCGGCCGGGGCAACGCCATGCCCCAGCCGTTCGATGAACAGCCTTCCGTCGGGATTGAGCATGATCTCGACGACCGTTGCATCGTCGAGAGCGACGCAGAGCTGGTCGCCGAGGGCGTCCTGGAGTTTGCGGACGAGGCGGGGGTGGGAGCGGAGCTGGGTCACGCGGCGCTCCTGAATAGGCCGGAGCCATCGTGCACGATGGTCGAGCGATAACCTGGCGGGCAGACCGTGTCGAAGCTGGCGCGATCAGCCGGTAGGCTGCCCGCGACAGCGATGGTGTTCCCGATCGCGACTGGGTCGCCGAGACGATTCATCGGCCATCCCGCACGCTTCAGGATGCGTTCGAAGCGCAGATCGGTCGCTGTGACGATCTCCGTGTATCCGTTCGTCATCGACCATTCGATGATGCCGGCGAACATGGTGAGCGTCACCTGATGAAGGATCCCTCCCCTCCCCGCGGCCAGCGACGTGTCGACGCAGAAGCGTGAACTCTCGACCACCGCTGCATGGACATCGAGCGAGCCGCGCTCCAGCAGCTGCGGGAATGTCCGCTCCAGCATCGTCGGGCCGAATGCGGGCAGCAAGCGTGCGCAGCCGACGACCTTCTGGTCGGCCGAGACCGCAAGGATGTAGGTCGGGCGGAGATCATCGTACTGATCTCGCTCGCCCTGTTCGGTGATAGTGACATCCCATTCCAGGCGGCCGCCAAACACCGCGGCCCGTAACTGGTACATCTGGGTCAGATAATTGTGGTTACTCGCGTAGTGGTCGGCCGAGACGCTCAGAATCTGCATTTTGAACTCCGCATGAACTGGTCAGGCGGAGGGAAATCATCTCGTGATGCGTGTGGCTATGTGCAGATTTGCATCCGGTGATTCTACCGAATCGGCGGTATAGCTCTCGAAAATCGGGCGGAAGCCGGAGTCTAAAATGTTGATAAGAGGTGCAAATCTGCATTTCCGACTCCCCGCTGCGAACAACGGGAGGCAGGCTAACTACAAGATAATGATTGATGAATCCGTGTTCGGCTTGAACGCGGCAAATGGGCGTTAACCCGTCGTTAACCAAAAACGCCTTGCAACCAAACACGCATTCAGTAATCGTCACGGAAAAATGGCATTACATGCCGATTAACCGTGACAAGAGATTCCACCGTGAGCAAAGCTGTTGCCATATCCCGAAATGATCGTCCCTCGGTAGATGTCACTATTGGTGATCACGCTGAGCAGCTGAGCTCTCAGCTCCATGCTATGAGCGAAGCCCTGTTCCCTCCGACGTCGCACAAGAGTTTGCGCAAATTCACGTCGGGCGAGGCGGCACGCCTAATGAAAATATCTGATTCGACCCTTCGAAAGATGACTCTGGCGGGTGAAGGTCCTCAACCCGAACTCGCCAGCAACGGAAGGCGCTTCTACACACTCGGTCAGATTAACGAAATCCGGCATATGCTGGCAGGCTCTGCCCGCGGACGCGAGAGTATCGAGTTTGTGCCCCATCGGCGCGGCTCGGAACACTTGCAGGTCATTGCGGTGACCAATTTTAAAGGCGGCTCCGGCAAGACAACAACGTCAGCCCATCTTGCTCAGTATCTTGCATTGCAGGGCTACAGGGTACTTGCTGTAGACCTCGATCCGCAGGCCAGCCTATCGGCACTCCTTGGCGTTCTCCCAGAGACGGATGTAGGTGCCAACGAGACACTGTACGCGGCAATCCGGTACGACGACTCCAGGCGGTCGCTCAGAGAGGTGATCCGCTCAACGTACTTCGATGGCCTGCATCTCGTCCCCGGAAACCTCGAGCTTATGGAGTTCGAGCACACAACCCCAAAGGCCCTGACTGACCGTGGTTCGAGAGATGGACTTTTCTTCACGCGTGTCGCCCAAGCATTTGACGAAGTTGCTGACGACTATGACGTCGTTGTCATCGACTGCCCTCCCCAGCTCGGTTTCCTGACACTCAGTGGTCTGTGCGCCGCGACATCAATGGTCATTACGGTGCACCCGCAGATGCTCGATATCGCGTCCATGAGTCAGTTTCTGCTTATGACTCGCGATCTTCTCGGTGTCGTGAAGGAGGCCGGAGGGAATCTACAGTATGATTTCATCCGCTATCTGCTGACCCGGTTCGAACCTCAGGATGCCCCGCAGACGAAGGTCGCGGCGTTGCTGAGGAACATGTTCGATGATCACGTCCTGACTAATCCAATGGTGAAGTCTGCGGCGGTTTCCGACGCCGGCCTTACGAAACAGACGCTCTATGAAATCGGGCGAGAGAATTTGACTCGTTCGACATACGACCGGGCGATGGAAGCTTTGGACGCGGTGAACGCCGAAATCGAAGGATTGATCAAGGCTGCCTGGGGACGCTCATGATTGGAGTATTGCAGGATCCCTACATACTGTTGGGAGCTCCCAACAGACTCCACCAGAGCCGATTTCTGTTTTCGTTGCAGGAGTCGTATCCAACAATTTTGAACCAAAAGGTTGGGGGAAGCAGCCGCCCAAGCTGCTTTAGCCGCAGCTTGTTGGGAGCTCCCAACAGGCCGCCTTCCGCCGGATGCGGTGTTTCGAAACTAGCTTGCGGAGATCAACGCCATGAGCCGTAAGGACGCAATCGACTCATTGTTCCTCAAGAAGCCGGTTGTGAGCGAAAAGGCTGCAACGGACAAGTCAGCTGCCCGTGTGCGCACTGGCGCAATCTCCGCGATGGGCTCGTCATTGCAAGAGATGGCGGAGGGAGCGAAAACTGCAGCTCGACTTCAGGATCAGTTGGCTTCGGGCGAGGCGGTCGTTTCCTTGGATCCGTCGATGATTGAAGGATCGACGATTGCCGACCGATTGCCGACCGCTATTGACCCAAAATTCGATCAGCTCAAGGCAAGCATCGCTGAAAACGGACAGCAAGTCCCGATCCTCGTTCGACCTCATCCGGAAAAGACTGGCCGGTATCAAATTGCATACGGACGTCGGCGGCTACGGGCTGCCATAGATCTGGGTCGAGAGGTGTCGGCGATCGTCCGAAGCCTGACCGATCGTGAGCTGGTGGTGGCTCAAGGGCGAGAGAATCTTGATCGCGCCGACCTTTCATTCATTGAGAAGGCGCTCTTTGCGCTTCGGCTCGAGGATGCGGGTTTTGATCGCGCAACCATTACTGCTGCCCTATCGACCGACAAGTCTGACCTAAGCCGCTATATTGCCGTCGCGCGGAGCATTCCAGAAAAGCTTGCTATCCAGATTGGCCCGGCCGCGAAAGCGGGTAGATCGCGCTGGGTAGCGCTTGCTGAAAGCCTCGGGAAGCCAAAGGTCATGGACGCTGTTGAGGCGATTCTGGGGTCTGAACGGTTCTTGGCCGCGGATAGCGACGCTCGCTTCGCACTCATCTTCGATGTTGCATCGAAGCGGCCGGCCAAGCCTTCCAAGAAAGTAAAAAACTGGAGCACGCCGAAGGGGAAAAAGGCGGCACGCATCCAGCTAGAGACCGGGAAGACAGCATTAATTTTCGACGAGAAACTGGTGCCATCTTTCGGCGAGTATGTCGCGGACCAGTTGGATCGTTTGTATGTCCAATTTCTTGAAACGAATGAAGGAGAGAAAGCCGACCGAGGTTAAGATTTCCATCAATTCCGAGCCGCGCTCGGTAGAGATGAAAAACCACGAACCGCAAAAGAAAAAGGCCACCGAAACAAATTCCGGAAGCCCTTCTCTGTAGTGTCGCAACTAAGAGAATCGCATTTCCGAGAATCACCGTCAAGAGTCTTCTGAGGCTCAACGCCGTTTCGGCGGGCAGATTTCTTTTGCCTAGCAAAAGGTAAAAGGAAATGCAGACGCATATTTCGACGACGCCCTTTGGGCGGCGGCCGATGACGCTCGGCCATATCGCAAGCCAAATGGCTGCAAAGGCTGTCGCACCTGAAGCCGCCGCCCACAAGTGGCAGGTCTTTCAGCATATCCGCGAAGCGCGGGAACTGATTGGTGCTACGGATCGGTCACTCACGATTCTCAACGCATTGCTGTCGTTTCACCCGGAGACATCATTGAGCGGCGACGCAGAACTTGTCGTCTGGCCGTCCAACGAGCAGCTTGCTGCGCGCGCAAATGGCATGCCGGCGACGACCCTCAGGCGGCATATCGCCGTGCTCGTGGATTGCGGCCTGATCATCCGCCGCGACAGCCCCAATGGCAAACGCTTCGCTCGCAAGGGAAGGGGAGGGGAGATCGAACAGGCCTACGGGTTTGATCTCTCGCCGATTGTTGCGCGAGCAGAGGAATTCCGTGACCTCGCTTTGGCGGTGCAGACCGAGAAGAAGGCATTCAGGGTCGCGAAGGAGCGCTTGACGCTCGTGCGCCGCGACATCGTCAAGCTGATCGAAACCGGGATTGAGGAGCACGTTCCTGGCAATTGGGGTAGGGTCACGCAGACCTACCAGCAGATCGTGAGCCGCTTGCCACGCTCGGCGCCACGCCAGCTCGTAGAGGATGTGTGGCAGCAACTTCACGATCTCTACGTCGAAATCTGTGACGTGTTGGAATCGTTCGTGAAAAACGAGAATCCGGACGCCAATGAGTCCCATTCTGGACGCCACATACAGAATTCAAAACCAGACTCTATTTTTGAATCTGAAAATGGCTTTCGAGAAAAAGTGGAAGCGGGCGCCAACGTTGCGGAAACCGACAACGTACGGAGCTTGCCGAAGCGGGAATTGCCTTTGGGGATCGTGCTGGACGCCTGCCCTGGGGTGCGAGAACTGACCCCCGGCTGCGAAATCCGGCACTGGCGGGATTTTTTGGCCGCGGCTGAGCTTGCCCGGCCGATGCTGGGGATCAGCCCGAGCGCTTGGCGGGAGGCCCGCGAGGTCCTGGGCGAGCAGCACGCGGCGATCATGCTTGCGGCAATCTACCAACGGGCTGAGCAGATCAACAACGCCGGCGGCTACCTGCGCAGCCTGACAGATCGTGCCCGGGAGGGCAAATTCTCAACCTGGCCGATGATCATGGCCTTGCTCCGAGCCAAGCTCGACGCGCAGAAGTCTGCTGGCACGGATGCGCCGCATCCGACAGATCCGGTGGACGGCGTCGGGGGGATGTGCGTCTCGGAAGCGCTGCTGAAAACCCTGCGAAAGCCGAGGGCTTAATGGGTGGCAGGGTCACTCCGCGGCGCGAGCTACTTCGGCTTCGATCAAGCCGGACCGGCGAGCCCGGTCGATGAGGTTCTTCACGGACGAGGGCGACCATTTCGAGCCGCCGCGAGGAGTGCGCTCGTGCAACCTTGCGAGCTGGGCCGCGATTTCACGCAGCGTCAGGTCCGGATTCGACGAGTGGATGCCGGCGACCAAGGTCATCAACCGATCCTCGGGCTGGCGGGGAGGGGACTTACGAAGCAATGCCGCATTGGCCATGCGCTCCGCGACCATCCATTTCACAGCCCGGCGAAGACGCTCCGGCGTCCAGTCGAGGCCGCGTTGGTTCAATACGCGGGCGATGTCGTCCCAGGTGTGATCCGGTCTCATGCGCCGAACGGTCGGAAGCCATTGATTGGCCGTTGCCTGTACGCGTTCTCCGTAAGCCGCTCTTTGCGCCGCGGTGATTTTGGCCAGCGCCTCGGGACGCCGTTCCCGGATGCCGGGATTGCCGGGCAACTTTCCCTTGGATTTTGCCGCCTTGATGCCGGCCTTCGTTCGTTCGGAGATCAGTGCGCGTTCGAGCTGCGCCACGGCGCCGAGCACCTGGAGCGAAAACATTCCCTGCGCGGTCGACGTGTCGATCGGATCGCGGAGCGACCGAAAATGCGCGTTCTTCTGAGTCAGATCCTCGATGACCTCGAGCAGATGGCTAACGGATCGCGCCAGACGATCGAGCCGCACGACTATGAGTGTATCCCCGGCGCTGATCTCCCGAAGCAGTTTGGACAGGGCTGGACGGGCGCGCGATGCGCCGGATCCGTGCTCCTGAACGATGACGTCGCAGCCGGCCGAGCGGAGCTCCAACTCCTGCGCTTGCGTCGCCTGCTCTTCTGTGGAAACGCGGGCATAGCCGATTAGCCGGCCCTGTGGTCGACGGGAAGTGCGATTGCGTGTGTCTGCGGACATCTGGAGCGCCTGAGAGGGTGTTGTGGTGCGGATTTCCAATTGCAGAAGATAAGGATAACTGATCGTTTGTAAACGTCTCTAGCGCGATTTCTCTAGCGCACCGGCCCGCCTGAATCGTCTGGAATAGGGATTTCTTGGCCAAGAAGTCCTTTTGTCCGAGAGCTTTGTTCAATTCGATACGTGTTATGTATCGGAAGTCAGGCGTGGCTTGGCGCGATCTATCCAGTGACGGACATGAGCTATGGAATAGCGTCCGTTTAGCAAATCATTTACCATGAATTCAATGCGTTACGATTTGTCGAAAATCCCTCTGATCAGCCTGCAGCGACTGCAGCGAGCCGTCGCCGACGCGACCGCGATTTTGGTCCGGCTCGACGAGCGCATCGCCCATTCGCCGGTCGGCGAGGGCTGGATCGAGAGGCTCCATTTCGGCGATGCCTGTGCCTCGCTGTGGATCGACGGCGAGCTCGTCCACCTGGAAGACCTGGTGTTGCACGACGCTCGCCTCGACGTTCGTGCCCCGACCCATGAGTTAGCCATCGCCCGTGACGTTTTGAAGACGCGTCGACGGATTGCTTCACAGCCGCCCGATTGGGCGTTGAGCCCGGATGGTCTGCGCGCCTTCCGCGGGCAGGCGTGGCCTGCACCATCACATGGTGACGATGGCGCCGAGCTCGGTGACAGTGTAGCCCCGGATGGGCAGAGGGCGGAGGGTTCTGACGTCACCAGCCCATTTGACGCCGAGCTTGCCGCCATCGATGCGGTGCTGGCCCGATCGGAGGCCGCCATTGAAAAAGCAAAGACGCCGGGCCGTGCCAGCGCTCAGGAAAAGAATCCGCTGGTCTACGACCTCGATTGGGACGAGGACGAGCGGCTGGACGAATGGCGCGTCGTGCTGACCGAGACTGACGGTCTGCCGCCGGTGCTGCGGGCGGCGCTGTTGCTCGATGCCTGGAACGATCTGCAGGTTCTGCAGCATGCGCCCTGGCTCGGCCGACTGCTGGCGGCCGCGTCGCTCCGGGAGGCAGGCCTTACTTCTGCCGGCCATCTCGTTGCCTTCAATCTCGGTCTGAAATCCATAGCCGTCGAGCGCCGGCGTCATCGCGCTCGCGACACGAGGCTGCTCGCGATCGTCAACGGCATCATCGCGGCGGCCGAGCTCGGCCTCAAGGAGCATGACCGGCTGGCGCTGGCACGACAGATGATGGAGCGCCGCCTGATCGGCCGGCGCTCGTCGTCAAATCTACCGGGTCTGATCGAGCTCGTGATTTCGCGGCCGCTCGTCTCGGCCGGCATGATCGCCGAGTCGCTCGAGGTGACGCCGCGGGCGGGGCTCAGGATGGTCGAGGAGCTTGGGCTTAGGGAGATGACGGGGAGGGGTAGGTTTCGGGCGTGGGGTGCATTGTAGAGCGCAGCAAGGCAGGGCGCCTTGCGTCACCAGCGCATGTATCTTGCCCAAAGAAATTCATTAGGTTGGGGACGCAGCGGGTGAAATCTGGCAGTCGTTCAGAAAACCTATTAGAACGTCGGGCAGACAGGACGGCGGGCGCATTGACTCGTTGAGGGGGCGTGGCAATGAGTAATGCAATTTATCTTGACGGCTTCGCGACCATGCCTCTAGCCCCTGAAGCCCGACACTTGATGATGGCAGTTTGGGAGCAACCTGCGAACGCCGGCTCTCCCCATCGTCTGGGGGAGCGTGCTGCTAGCTATGTCTCAGCCGGGCGTACTGCCGTTGCAGACCTGATTGGCGCGTCTCCTTCGGAGATATATTTTACCTCTGGTGCCACGGAGTCCAACAACCTCGCTATCCTTGGTATCGCACGCTGGGCCGAACAAGGCGGCAGCGATCGGCGACAAGTTATTGTCTCGTCGATCGAGCACAAGGCGGTCATCGAACCGGCTGTCTTTTTGCGTGAGCAAGGGTTCGACATCGTCCTTGCTCCAGTCACACAAGATGGCGTCGTCGATACGGCCGCACTAGCTGAGCTCGCGAGCGAGCAGACATTGCTGATCTCGATCATGGCTGCGAACAATGAAACCGGTACGATTCAGCCAGTCAAAGAGGTGGCAACGATCGCCCGAGAGATTGGAGCGTTGATCCATTGCGACGCGGCGCAAGCCGCCGGTAAAGTGGGTATCGATGTTATCGAACTTGACGTCGACTACATGAGCTTGTCAGCTCACAAGCTCTACGGACCGAGTGGCGTTGGGGCTCTGTACGTCTCTGCCACTGCCCCTTCGCCCGTTCCGCAATCTCTCGGAGGGGGGCAACAAAACGCAATCCGGCCGGGAACGGAACCCGTCGCCCTCATCGCTGGCTTTGGAGCGGCCGCCAAGGTGGCTAGAGATAAATTGGATGAGGACACTGCGCACGTTGGCGAAATGGCCGTCCGATTCATCCAGCGGCTTTCCGCCGCGGGCTTGGCCCCGGAAATTGTGACAGGAAATCGCTCTGTACTCCCGGGTTCGCTCAGCATTTGCGTTCCAGGTGTCGATGTTGAAGATTTAGTTTTATCTGTATCTGAGCGCGTTGCGATATCAACGGGTTCAGCTTGTACCGCGGGCCAAGTATCACAGTCTCATGTTCTTCAGGCTATGCGAATTCCGGAAGCAAAATCACGATCTATATTTAGAGTGATGCTCAATAAATACCTGACATTGGAAGATATAATCGATGCGGCAGACATAATCGCCGAAAGTGCTCGCCGTATTCGAGATCGGACTGGACGCCCCCGCCAGTGGTGATATAGTTCTCTCTATGAGAGAATCCCTTTTCGCAAGCGACGTCCGGGGCCAATTTGCCGGACACGAGACTTTTCCTCTGAGGCTGCTGTGGCTCAAGAAAGCCTATGATGCGGTTGAGGGGGGTGCGCCTATAGGAACATTTCAAGAACAGTCTGCTATCGCACGTTTCGGCGTTGGTCGCAATATGGCTGTTTCGATGCGCTATTGGGCAATGGCTTCGGCCATGATCGAGGAGGCCGATAAGCAGCTTCGGCCGACGGAACTCGGGACGCTCATTCTCAGCGACTCCGGTCTTGATCCATTTGTTGAGCGCCCGGCGACCGTGTGGCTCGTTCACTGGGCAGTTGCCGGCAATCCACGCTTCACCACAACTGCTTACTACGCTTTCAACGGGCTGGCCGCGATCGAGTTTGATCCGGTAACGCTGATCGACGAATTGTTAGCTGCTGTGGAAGCAAAGGGCTGGCGAGCGACGCGGGGAACCCTGAAGCGGGATGTCGAGGTGTTCCTGCGCAGCTATGTCCGGCGTGATGAAAACGTCGAAGATGCCGCCGAGTCTTTATTGTCTGAGCTTGGGCTGGTGCGTGAGGCCCGGCTCGGTGGGTGGCACGAATTCGTTCGCGGTCCAAAACCGACACTTCCCGATGGAATCTTTGCCTATGCGCTCGCCGATTTTTGGCGGAGATATGGCGGGCCGACTGCAATGACTGCTGAGCAAATCTGCTACGCTCCGGGTTCACCCGGGCGAGTTTTCAAACTCGACGAAGACAGCATCGTTACTCGGCTGATGGCTCTTGAGGCAACGACCAAAGGAGCATGGATCTGGACGGACACTGCCGGGCTAAGGCAGATTCAACGAGTGGCCGACGTAGATCCGATCGACTTCGTCAAGATGTCCTACCCTCATTCACAGTCGATTGCTGCATGACCCCTCTTTCCACGTCTGTTCAAATCAATCGCCGCTTTGCGCGCTCCGCTCGTTTGGATGCCGACCTAAATGGAACGCCGCCCCTGGTGGGCTACGTATTGCAGGCAAGCGTCGAGAAGGCGTTGACTACGCTGGCAATGAGCCAAATTGACAGCAAGCAGGGCGCATTCACCTGGACCGGTCCTTATGGCGGCGGCAAATCGAGTGCAGCCTTGCTGATGGCAAACATGGTCGCCGGTGGCAAAGATAACCGCAAGATCGCCCGCGAGATCGCGGGCGAGCGCCTAACGTCGCTTTATGCCAAAGCCTTTCCGGAGAGCAAGGCCGGCTGGAAAATCGTCGCTGTGACGGGCGCGCGCGTACAGCTCAGGCAAGCAATCGTCGAAGCTGCAGGCCCGACGCTCAAATGGTCTGAGGATCAGAAGAGGACGGCGGCATCAAGTGATGAGTCCCTGATCAATGCGTTGGTCAGCCCGGCGTCGAAGTGCGACGGCATCCTTCTCGTCCTCGACGAGTTAGGCAAGTTACTTGAGCATGAAGCCTCCAATGGAGGCGACGTTCACCTCTTGCAGGACCTCGCGGAGCGCAGCAGCCGAAGTCAGGGCAGACTGGTTGTCGTCGGAATCCTCCATCAGGCGTTCGACCAGTATGCGGCACGGGCGACCCGGGAGTCCCGACAGGAATGGGTCAAGGTTCAGGGACGGTATCAAGATATTCCTTTTCTTGCCGGTGCGGACGAAACCGTTGCCCTTCTCGGACGAGCGATCTCTTGCGAGGCTCGCCCTGTCACATCGCAAGTCGCGGCAATCGAGGTCGCAAAAGCCGTCGGCAAGCGCCGACCAATCGACGAAGCCGTTCTGGCAGGTGCGCTAGCGGAAACCTGGCCCCTAAATCCCGTCACTGCGCTCCTGCTTGGGCCAGTCTCGAGACAACGCTTTGCCCAGAACGAACGAAGTGTTTTCGGATTTTTGAGCTCAGCCGAGCCATTCGGTTTTCAGGAACACATCACGAGTTCGGGTGAAATTGGGTCGTACAATCCCGATCAGCTCTGGGATTACCTTGTTTCGAACTTCGGCATGGCATTGGCGAGTGGAGCGGATGGCTCGCGTTTCAGCCTCGCGTTCGAGGCAATCGAACGGGTCAGTGCAAAAGGAACCAGCCTGCATATCGCGCTCACGAAGGCCGCGGCAATCGTCGAATTCTTCCGCAACGGATCGGGTCTCGCCGTCGCCGATGACATATTGGGGGCCTGTGTACCAGGGCAGCCAACGGAGATCGTACGTCAGGCAATTTCCGATCTGGTTGATTGGGCGGTGCTTATTCGCCAACCACGGCTAAATGGCTACGCACTATTCGCCGGTAGCGACTTCGATTTAGAGGATGCTATCACCAATGCGATGTCCCCGTTGACTGCCGAGCAGATGAACGGCCTCGCGCAACGCGTTGGACTGGGATACGCAGCAGCAAAGAGGCACTACTTCAAAACCGGCGCATTGCGGTCTTTCGAAGTCGACATTGTCATGATCTCCGCTGACGACTCCACTAAGGCTGTTGCGGAATCAATATCTGATCGGAGCGAGCGACGCTCGACCGGCAGGCTCGTGCTTCTCTTGGGTGACGGCAACCTGAGCGCCTCGGAGATCGAGAAAAAGGCCCGGGCGATCGCAAGACAGCTCGGCCAGCAGGCGGTCGTCGCAATTGGGGGCGCGACGGACGGCTACACGTTGCGGTCTAACGCCGCAGAGCTTTTTGCTATCGAGCGCGTCTTTCGAGAGCATCCGCAACTTGAAGGAGATCGGATCGCTCGCCGCGAGATTGCCGCTCGCAGATCAGCGGCCGTCGATTCGGTTCACCGCGCATTGGCCTCGGCATTGCATCTTGCGCGCTGGCATCTGGCGCCCACTCCCGACGTCGCATTGCGCGAACCCCTCGCTATCGTCGCGTCCGCTCTTGCCGATGCGGCGTTCTCGGGCGCGCCTGTGCTCAGAAGCGAACTGCTTCAGCGCGATCGTCTGTCGTCGAACGCGGCGGCGGCTTTGAGAGAGCTTTGCTATGCGATGGTTCGGCACGGCGGTGAAAAAGATCTAGGTTTCACTGGGTACCCGGCGGAGATGGGTCTCTACTTGACGGTGCTTAAACCGTTCGGAATACACGGTGAGCTTTCCGAAGGGGTGTTCGGCTTTCGCAAACCGGCCGAAGAGGGACAGGGGCAAACCCTCCTCAGCACATGGGCGGTTCTTGATGATGCCGCCGACGTAACGCTGGATGAGGTTTACTCCGTTTGGTCAAAGCCGCCTTTCGGCCTGAAGCAAGGCGTCATGCCGGCCATAGCGCTCTCCAACCTGATCACCAATCGAGAACGGCTTGCCGTCTATCTCGACGGGGTATTTCAGACTGACCTCGATGACATTTTCGTCGATCGGATGCTCCAGAAGCCGAGCGATGTCCGGCTCAAGCGCGTGGATCGGTCTATAAGGCAGGCAGCCTTCCTGAGCGAACTAGCGCAACGTTTCGAGTTGGGAGACGGTACGTCGGCTCTTCCGGTCGCACAGGCTCTGTTTCGCCGGTACTCGAGACTGTCAAATTACGCGAGGCGGACTGACACGATCAGCGCTCTGGCCCAAAAACAGCGCGCTGTCGTTCTGAAATCGTCGGATCCTGAAGAACTGCTTTTCCAAGCATTACCGGAAGCACTAGGCGATGACATGACGGCCTCTACCGTGTTTGCTGCGCTTTTAGAGGTGGAGGAATGCTATTCTCGGCTTCAGAAGACATTGATCGCTTCTGTCGCACGCGTCCTCGCCGTTGATGAACGCTTCACTGGCCTCGCCGAGAGGGCGGCGTCAATTCGCGGCCTTACAAATGACTTGGCGTTTGAAGCCTTTGCCATGCGGGCGGCAGCTTTCGAAAGTGGCGAGCCCGATATTGACGGGCTCGCAAGCCTGCTGCTGCACAAACCTCCACACAGCTGGTCAGACCGAGATCGCGAACAGGCGCTCGTGCAACTCGCGCGACACGGTCGCCAATTCCGCGAACTCGAAGCATTGGCGGTGGTACGCGACCGGCGTTCAAGCACCGAGGCACTCGCCCTCGTCGTGGGCGTCGATCCGAAAACCCCACCACTCATGCGAAGCTTTGTGTTGACAGAGGCCGAAAAGAAACAAGCGACCGCACTGGCGGATCAGCTGCTTAAGTCGCTACAGGGCGCCGACACCCACGGACGGATACAGTTCGCCGCCTTGGCCCGAGCAGTCGCCAGTCTGGCTGCGGACACGGAAACAGAGGTGATGTCATGACGACCGAGCGGCACATTCTGGGTGTATCCGGTGGACGTGACAGCGCTGCCTTGGCGGTCTACATGCGTCAGAATCAACCGGATCTTCCACTTGAGTATTTCTTTACGGACACGGGTAAGGAGCTTCCGGAAGTGTACTCATTCCTCGATCGGCTGGAGGGATTTCTTGGCAAACCGATCCTTCGCCTCAACCCGGATCGTGACTTTGATTTCTGGCTGGAGGAATACGGCAACTTCCTACCTTCGCCTCGCACGAGATGGTGCACGCGTCAGCTCAAGCTTCGCCCCTTGGAGCAATGGATCAGACCCGAGCTGGAAGCGGGTGTCATCGTACATTCTTACGTTGCTATCCGCGCCGATGAGCCATCACGCGAGGGATATCAAGCGACGCACCCGAACATGCGGGTGCATCTGCCGTTACGCGATGCAGGTATTGATAGAGCAGAAGTCATCGCCATGCTCGAACAAGCCGATGTCGGCGAGCCGGATTACTATCGTTGGCGTTCGCGATCCGGCTGCACATTCTGTTTTTTTCAGCAGAAGATCGAATGGGTCCGATTGGCCGAGAATCACCCGGATCGATTCGCGGAAGCGGAGCGTTACGAGAAATCTGCACTCGACGGCGGGTCACCCTTTACTTGGAGTCAAGGCGAAAGCCTTGCGGAACTGACTCGGCCCGAACGCGTGACACAAATCAAAGCCGATTACGAGCGGCGCAAGGAGCGGCTTCGCAAAGGTCGCCGCATCAACCCGTTGGCTGATGCACAATGTGACACCATCGATGACATATACGGGATCGACGAGGCTGCAGGCGGATGCGTCATTTGCCACAAGTAAGCGGTCATTTTCGCGAAGCCCCCGGCTTTGGTCGCGTGATGAAGGATTGCGGGGCGACCTCATAACGGTCGCTCATGAAGACTGTTAGCCAATCGCGCACAATGCGCCACGTAGTCGAAGGCGAGATCGTCGAATTCGGCGACATTTTTCTCACAAGCGCGATCGCTGCGTCGTCGGTGAGATCCTGCTCCGCCTCCTCAAGTATCATCGCAATCGCCGGCATAGAACAGAACTTTCGGCCGACCTCCGCAGTGAAGGCCTGTTGATCAAGTCCGGGCGCGAGGTTCAGCGCAGCGAGGTCATGATCTGCAGCTTCCAGACTGTCCCTCGAAAGACGGTCGCGGCTTCGGCTACGATAAGCGAAAAACAGACTCGCCGGTGCCCCAAGACGTGGAAGCCAGGTTGATGCCATATCGTCGACGACTTCAGCAGCCAGCGGCAAGCGATGCTCATCGATTGCCTTTGCTAAATCGCGAATTCTGTCCCGTTCTTCCTCAGTAGCATCGCGGGCCCCTTTGAGGGTCTCCAAGCATTGTTGCACGCTGAAGTCAGAGATTGCGACAGCGGTAAGGAGCTCTAAATTCGGGGTGTCACACCATCCAAGCGCCGTCGCCGTAAGATTAGCGGACCCCGCCAGGAGTTCATCGTCTCGGATATAGAGCTTGGCGTGCAGATAGTCGAAAAGGCGCAAACGCGACGCCGGTCGCGCGCTTACCAGATCAAAAACCTCAAGGTCGCTCACCCCAGCAGCGACCTCCTGCGGATGCCATCGGGTGACGATTTCCAAGGGGATGCCGGGCGGGATGGCACCAATGAGCCTCTTCAGGACGTCGAGTTTAATGAACGGCGCACACAATAGCACCCGCCGAGTGGCTGAGCTGAGATGCGTAAGAAGGACATCACCATCGCGGCGCATCAATCAATATCCGCTTGATCGACAGGTTCAAGGAAGTCTCGCGCCAGCTTTCCCCAGTTCTCACGGACGCGTTCATAACGCGACAAGTGTTCGGGGGTTTCCCGTTCCATTCGTGCCCAGGCCGCAAATAGCAGCTGAACGGCCTTCGTCGCTTGCAGCAAACGGTCCTGCAGCTCGCTACTCGACAAAGCATCCAAATCATCGTCCGCGGAGACCGTATTGAAAATCATATCAAACGCCGGATGACGACGGTTGAACACCACCTCCGTTGCCGGACCTCTTGCGACTACGGTGAATAGCTCGCCCGAACTGCCCAGTGCCTTGTCTATGAAAACCACCTTGAGGTCGCCAGCGACGATGCGTGCAACAATCTCCGTGCTTTCCTCGGGTGGGCGGCCGTCTTCGTTCAGGTCTTCCTTCAACTCGTCGATATCGCTGGCGCTCGGCTGCGCCGGACCTACGGGTATCGGGTTCGTCTCATCGCGCTGCTTCCACCGCTTGTTGGCTTCCTCCGTCGGATCGCCTTCGCCGTGCCGCTTTTCGTCAGAGCCTGGGGTGCCCCTCTTTCTGCCTTGATCCTTGATGGTGCTTCTGATCGAACGCAGGTTCTCCTTGATCGTTTTGCTCAATTTCAGAAGAACACCCTTCGGATCGCCTTCGTCCTTCAGGCGCTGCTCGACTTCCTTTTCGGTCTCGTTTCCTTCTGCAAGGTCGGTCCAGTCAAGGCTTGAAAGCTCGTTGAACACGGTGGCGGCCTGCTTGTTGTTGGTGACGCCAAATATTTCGTCGAGGGCAGCGGGAAACTCAACTTCACATCCCCACCAGCGATCACGCGGATCATATTGGATTGTCCATGAGCGATCGAGCATCAACTCACGGCCCTCGCGCATAACCGAAACGCCGATATTGTTCGCGGCGTCCTTGCCGTAGTCGGTATGTCCGCGATCGGATTCGCCAGCCAGATCCTTCGTCTTCGATTTCGCAACCGAATAGCGGGTCATGACCTCATAGTGGACTCCATCCTTCTCAACCGTTATCGGATGGTCATAGAGGAACTCGAACATAGGTTCCGTGTTGAACGGTGCGACCATGGTTGGTGCAGGGGTGAGATACATGGGGTCATTGATTGTGACAGACTCGACCTGCAGGCCGCCGTCTTCCCCACCAATCAGTTTGATCTCCAAATTACCGTCGCCGATGAAGCGGCGGTGAATTCGGCCAAGAAGCCAGCCAGTGTTCTTCAAGGTCGACTTGGCACCTTTCCAGGTTAGCTTGTCGGCGCTCAGACGCGACCAGACAACAAGCGTCCCAGTTTTGCCGAGATGGGATGCCCGATCGCGCCATTCGTTTGGGACAGGGCTCGCTTCTGGTGGAGGCACCGTAGTGCGAACGCGCCGGCGGACCTCGTCAACATCCAGATAAGTGTGGAGCGCATTTTCAGGACCGTTCTGCCAGGTCCAGACATCGAGGCGCATGGCTTGTGAAATCGAGGCATTCGGAAGGCCCATGCCGAAGCGGCCAATACCCGAGCGCGCATTCAATCGGGTGCCGTTCCCGAACTGCAACGCCTTGCGCAAGATCGTGGCATCCATGCCCTCGCCATTGTCTATGACGGCGATCTTGTTCAGGCGGCGTCGCATTCTCTCGATAATTTGCACCTGCTCCTCGATGCAGAAAATCTCGATGCTGTTTGCTTTCGCTTGAACCGAATTGTCGACCAGCTCCGCAAGAGCGTAGGCAGTGTTCTTGTATCCACTGTCGCGCATCGCCTGAATTGCGAGGTCGGCAGGAATGAACGCGTCGTCGTCAATGATCTGCTGGTTCGTCGTCACTCCAAACGTCCTCCCAATTGAAGAATGCCTCGGCAATATCCCCGAAACCTGGATAGGCGGGGTCATGCACCGTCATGATTTCGCAGTTCTCGTTGCCGCCAGCTTTCGGTCCGCGAGTCGCCCGTCCGACCATCTGACTGAAAAGGACGAGCGATTTCGTCGGTCGCGCTATGATCGCGGCGCTGGTTTTTGGGGCATCGAACCCAGTGGTCAAAACGCCGAAGTTGCATAGGACCTGAGGCGCCGGATCAGCTGACTTGAATGTTTTCAGGATCGCCGACCTCTGGCCGGCCGGCGTTTCTCCGGAAACAACATCCGATGTCAGGGCATTCGCAGCTAGGCCTGCCGCGAGATCCTTGGCATGCTGAACGCTTGTAGCGAACAAGATAATCCGTCTATGGCCACGTGCGACAAGGTCCTTCGATGCGCTCAGGATCGCCAAATTGCGCATGGTATCGCCTGCAAGCCGCTCCAGCGCTTCCTCGTCATATTCATCGCCTTGGGTGAGCTTCTTCGCTTCGCCCGCGGTCAACCGGAACTCGGGCCGATAGGAGATCTGTCCGAACTTCGGCCGCGCAAGGTAACCGTTCTCCAAGAGATACTTGACCGGATTGGGATCTTCTCCGACTTCCAAGACGACCTTCGAGCCGTTGAAGAATTCTGACAAGGCCTGATCCGCTTGGACGTCATTCCATGTCCGGCCAGGTGTCGCGGTCAGGCCGACCAGTGCAGCCTGTTTTCCTGCCCCGCAAAGGGTCTCGATCACCGACTTGTAGGTCGGTGCAATCGCCTGATGCGCTTCGTCCATCACGATGAATCTGACACGTGATGCAAATCGCAGAAAGGAGACGCTGTCTCGTTGCAGCCAGGCATACATTTTTGCAAGTCCCGCGATTACGATCCCGTCCTCAACATCGATCGGTGGCGGTGGGCTGTTTCCCCAACAGCGGTGGATGTCGCACGTTCGGTTTCCTAAACGCGACCAAGCGACTTCGAATGTTTCAGCCGCTTGCTCCAAAAGCTCACGGCTGGTTGCCAGCCAGACGACCAGCAATGGTTCGCTTTCGTTCAGGAAACGCGAAACCAAGTGGCTCGCTGTTCGGGTTTTGCCGGCGCCGGTCGGCATGTGAACAACGGTTCGACCAGTTCCGTCGATGCCTCCGAGCTTTGCATAGGTTCGGCGCACGACCGATCGTTGGTGGGCAAAGAGCGGGTATACCGCCTCCACTGGTTCGCGGGGCAGGGCAGCTGTTCCCGGTGCCCGTTCATCAGGCAGCAAACCGAAAAAGCCGCTTGCGATAATCCAATGGCCGGGCGAGGGCAGTTCCGGAATGTCGTTCGAGACCGATGAAGATGACAGATCGTTCGCTTCTAGTCTTGCTTTCAGCTCGGCCAGTTTGCCGGAATCGAGATTGCGAAGAAGCGTCGACCGTATCTCAGGTGTGGAAAAGAGCTCTCGGGGCCGATCGAATAGAGCCCGCAGGGCAGCTGCTTCCAATGGCGCGCGATCACCCTGAAAGGCCGGCACGAGCGGGAGTACACGTGGACCTATGATCAGCTCGAGATCGCGGCGTGTAAGGCGCGAGACGACCCCTTCCAATCGCTGACCCGGCGATGCACCTGAAAAGCTGGGTGGATGCGCAGCTGCCATCAACGATCACCGGAGCTTTCGGAACAGGCGGTTGGAGCGCGAGCTTTAGGCTTCAGCATTTTCGACGGCCTCGGCTGCTACCGGATTGTCATCCTCGCCTTTGATATCCTTGGTCCAAAATACAACACCGGATACGGAAGCTGATCGATTGTCGAGCGGCGCATCGTGCGGTCGATTGCGTCCGATCAGAGCGATCGCGCGCACATTTTGGCCGTTAAGGGCGCCGCTGGGAGATTCGATCATGGAAAATTTCGCAGAGTCTGGTCCTGGTAGAGGTAGCCCTCGTGCAATCGCGTCGATCACTTCTGCCGGGTTCTCTCTGAGATAAACAATTGCGGGGCGAGCGTTCTCGTGGACAGTCTCAAGATCAATACCCAGCACCGCCTCGTAGATCGCGTCGATCGCATCTTCTCCCAGAACAAGCTTCATTTTAGAGATGCCGGGCCGCCCGACAAAAGCCACGCCATCGTTGGAAAGTGCAGGCAGCTCAACAAGTCGAAGCTTCTTTTCGAGGTCGGGGAAGCCGATTTTAACCTCGATCGGAAATGTCGCTGGCATGAGTGCCGGCAAGCCAACACGACCCATACCGGACAGAAGTTTCTGTTGCAGCTCCAATGCATGCGCTTCACGCAGGCGGGCAACTAATCTGAGGCCGCCATCTGCTTCCAAGGCCGCAGCTAGCACCGAATGGCTGATCGTATCGATGTGTTTCAGATCCCATTTGATCCAGAAACGCGTTCCATCAAGCTCGATAACCGGGGTCCTGGCGTCGTCCTTGTAAGTCCAGTCCTTCGGGAGAAGCGGCCGAAGCTCCCCAATAAGAAGAAGGACGCGCTTCGCGCCACCTCGCTGCAAGTCGCAGGCGGGCGTTAAAACAGCAAGGACATTGTCCGGAGAAACGTCGGCAATAGGACTTGGAAGCGGAGGATCGCCTGGTCTTAGAACTGGTCTGAGGATGTCGCCGAAGGCTATGCCGAGGGCAGATCCATTGAGCCTGAGCCGTTCCGAGTGTTGAAAAAGCGATCGATAGACAAGCTGTTGCAAATCCGGGGAACCGGCAACATAGGGCGGCGGGTAAGCGGATGACGTAATGCCGTTCAAAGCGGTCGCGGCGTCGATTATTGCCGCGTCACGTTCGACCTCGTGCTGGAGCACCCGGTCGAAAACATCGACCATGTAACTTCCGGTCGGTTCGCCTTCTTCTGACAATAGCAGTTGCTGAATTTGCGCATAATCGGAAAGGTCTAGCGTTCGCAAGAGTTTGCTGGCGCGCTGAGTGGCCTGCGTTACACCTGACTGCCACGCATCAAGGAAGCGCGCTAGCTTAAGGGTATCGTCTTTGTGCGACGCCAGAGTTCGAAGCAGCCGGCTAAGTTTTCCGTCACCGGTAAGGTCCACCTTCCGTACAATACGGAACCCCGACTCGAGCAAGCCCGTGTCGTCCCGGAATTCCTCGCGCTTTTCCTCAAGCCGGCCGCTTCTCGACATCAAGACCACCAATGGCGGATTAGCAATCCGAAGGTCGACGACCCGCTTTAGCTTAGCCTTGCTTTCACTGATGGCATCGGCATCCTGCACTGAGCCCAGGAACAAGTCGATGATGATCAGGTCCGCGCCAGCAGCGTGGTCTTCGAAGGTTCGCCCTGCCGTCTGACATTGCAACCCAAAGCCTTCCAATGTGGCCGTCAGCTGATTGAGATATTCGAGATCCTGAGCCATGTCGTCTTGATAACGCGCAAGCACCGGCTGAATGAGCTCAGGTCTAAGCAGCTCTCGGTTCTGCCACACTGCAGCGACAAATGTGTCACTGGCAGGAAGCGCGGCAGCCTCCAGCTCATCGTATTCAGGCGCAAACGATCGCAGCACTTCCGCATCCGCGTCCGTGAGATCGTCGAAGAAATTGGTCCACTCCGCACCATCGATACTCAGATCGGATGCTTTCGGAAGCGGATCATAGGCGTCGTCCACTACGAGGACGTGCCGCACCTGTTTCTGCTCAAGGAGTTGGTTTAGCGTTGTCATGAGACCATCGTGCCGGGTAGCTCAAGGATGAAACGGTGAAGGCGCCCAGTTTCGGGATTGGTCTCTTCGTCGAGCGTCAACGTTCCGCCGTGGTATTCGGCCGCCTCGCGAGCGATGAATAGGCCGAGACCCCTCCTCTTGCTCTTCTCTTTTAGAGAGAAGAAGGGCTTGAACACCTCCTCGCGATTTTCCGGCGCGATCCCACGCCCGTTGTCCTCGAAGTAGACGCTCGGAGGCCCGTTATGGACCGAGATGCTGATGCGCGGCTTGAAGCTTGGCTCACGCTCCGAGCGCATTGAAAGCCAGTACACGGAGTTCGAGATGAGGTTTTCGAGGATCTGGATGACCATCCCCTTCACCGCACGAACGCGCAGGGGCGTCGTCGGGAGGCTAAGTTCAAGCGCGATTTTCTGGCGGGCGAACTGCACGTCATGAGCCTCCAACGTGTCCCTGATGAGGTCGTTGAGGCTAAATATTTCGGTTCGCTGGCGACCTGAAACGCTCAACGGGTCAAGAACCCGAACGCGCTTGCTGATGCTTTTCATCTCGGCGCGCAACGTTTCGACATGGGCCCGTATCTCCTGCGGCACAGGGCGGCGATGCAGCCGATCAAGCGCTTGCAGGGCATTCTCGCTCGCTCGTGCAAGTTCGTGCGCAACGACTTCGACCATCAGGCCGACGCCCGCCATCTCGACCATCTGCCGGCTTTCTTCTTCTACCTGGGCGATCCGGGTCCTTGCCCTCGCCGCGAAATCTGAAAACTCAAAGAGCGTCTGCTGCAGATCTTCGACAGCTTCCTTACCCTCCTCTTTCGCGAGCCTCTGCAGCTGGCGAAGAGCAGCCTTTGCGCGTTCTTCAAGGCGAGCGACCTCGGTCTTCGCGTCAGACAGGTCGATTTTCTGGCTCTTATACTGTCTTTCGACATCCTTAAGGTGCTGGCCGAGCAAATTCTGGACGACATACTGCATCACGCTAAGCAGAACGTGCTGTTCCGGCGTGACGCGCAATCCCTCACGATTGGTCTGATCGACGAGCGAGGGGTTACGAGTCCTCGAGATTGACACCCGCCCGACGAATTGCGTCTTGTTCAATGTGTAACCGGATCGGCGAAGTGCCTTTCGATCGAGTGCCAACCAGTCATCATCGTCATCACCGTATGGAAAGACGCGGAAGCGGTCGCGAAACAGCAGGATCCCTGACCATTTCTCCTGCAATTCCTTGACCTCGCGGAGATCGCCGATCGCCTCTACCGCCGTCAGTCTCCGCCGGTTGTACCAGTGTGCCTCAAACTGAAAAGGCCCGACGCTGACCAAGGCCTCGTCATGGATTTGGCCGTGTTCACCGATGATCACGGCTTCGAGATCTTGAAGAGGTATCGTCATTTTCTTGATTTCCGGTGGATGCGGAAAGCCAAGACTGAGTGCCTCGAGTGTGCACCGGAGCGCCGGCACCCCGTCTTCGATAACGTACTCTCCGGAAACCCGGGCGTGGGCTTGGTTGAGCAGGTCTTTGCTCATCCAGGGAACCGAGATACGCTCGCCGTTCCAATAGATGGCGATCCTCGGTCGGGTCTTTTGGTCCAGGAACGGGTCGGTCAGCCGTGCAAAATCGTATTCCGCCATCTCCTTCAAGCGACGGAATGTCCAGTCCTCCGACAATCCGCTCATGATCATCCGCGTACCAGACCAGTCGAGACTGCTCTTGCGCTCACCAACCGTCGCATCGATATCAATGTCATCGAGCATGGCGTCGAGGTCCGCAAAGCGGGACCAGTCGATATCCAGGATGTTCATGTGCTCGTCGTCGACGCGCGCCGTTTCGACACGCAGACGGTCGCCGAGCCTCATTGCGGATAGTCGGCCTATCCCCTTTTCGCCCAGAAAGGGGGTCTCAGCCTTGCCGGCAGCTAAAGCCTCTTCAACCGCATGTTTTCTCGACGCCGTTCCGATGACGAGGAAATTCTGTCGAAGATCTTCGATCGACATGCCCGATCCAGTGTCGGACACCGTGATCGAGTTCAATTGGGCCTGTTGCTCATCCAATATGGCGCAGAAGTTGTCATGCGTACCGGCCGCGGAGAGAGCCGCTTCCAAGCTGCTGATGGAAGAAGAATTGGCATTGGGAACGGTTCGATCGAGCACATCCCGCACCAGTTCCTCAAGCGACTTTGCCTTCCTCAGGGCCTCAGAGCGAAGAGTGAGATAATCATTCTTCCGCAGGATAATTTGAAAGTTTATGTCGATGCCGGTTTTCGTTCGGGCATCGAATCCATTCTTGATCAGCTCATAAAAGGCGATCACGTCAGAGCTTATCAACTCCGAGCCAAGTTCAAGTACAGTACGCGCGGAGATTCGAAACATTCAATCGACCAATATGTGAATCGCGTCAAAGCCTTAGGCAATGCTTACAGCGCGATTTCCTTTTTGGCCAGCGCTCACTCTAGGTTGATGCGGAATAGCGGACCGGTCAAGCCAGGGCCGGCCCGCCGCGCGCCTGACGATAATACCTGACCGTGTGCGGTGGAGCCTAAAGGAAAGCCCGTGAGGCCGTGAACTCGGAATGGATCAAGACCTCGGAGGGTGCAAACCTTCACGGGCATGTAGGATCGCTTGACATCCATAGAAAACTTGGAGTGCCGGAATCAGGCGCCATGCGGTTAACGACGCCTTAGCAGCGATCTGTATCATTATGACACCACATCCAGCGCCGCTATATAACTATTTAATTACAAATACTTGATGCGCTTTACTCATGCCAAAATCCCTGAAATGGTGTTCTCATACGTGACAGAGGAGCAATTATTGATCGCATTCATTCTCGCTGGAGATGGTTCCAGCTTGCACGCGAGCATCGGTTTGCCGAGCTTGCGGTGGCTGCCGACGGCGCCTTTGGCAAGCTGGAAAGATCTAACCAGTGGCGGGCCGTCGACCGCACATTGGAGAGTGCATGCTAAAGTTCGACGACCACACTGGAAATCCCCTCCCGAAAACGGAAAAGGAAATCCGGAGTTCTCTGCACTTCCTCGGTTGGTTTGCCGAGGAGGTAGAGGCACGAGTTGATGTGGAGATGGATGGTACCTGCAATGCCGAAATTGTCGGCCCGGCCGGTGATAGCCAGCCTCCCGGTAGCTCAATAGTGACCGGCCCGATCCGGATCATTGGTTGGAAGCCCGAAACGCTCGTGGCCGCGCTTGTCGCGATCGGTATCTCGATTGCGGCTCAATGAACGCCTTGTCACAAGAAGGCCCGCCACAATCCGGTGGTGGGCCTTCAATTTGACCGATAACGATGATCTCCATCCAGAGGAGAGACGCGCCGGCCCTTAGCAAAAAACCGCGTTCCAATCCATTCAAGGCAGAGGCACTGCAACCGCTGGCCGTATTCCCATGGCCGAGTGTTCTCTGTCTCGCACGCCCGCAGGGAGCCATGCCTCAAGCTGATCTACCTATCATTGGTTCGCAGGAGTTCCCGAAGGTTTTGGAGTGCGGCTTTGTGCTTAGCCTCCGGCATCCGCTCCAAGTTCTGCATTTTCCAGCGGACAGCCGGCAGCCTATCCGCTCCGTCGACGCCGAGCAGCGACCAGTCAGGGTTTCGAGACTTGAAGGATATCAGGAACCGTTTTTGGTCGTCGGTCAGAGCCTTGTTGATCTCGACGATCAAGTGTTCGCGCACGTCCAGAAGCGCATCAAGACTGATTTCTTCCTGAGCCATTTGCAGAAACTCACCTTCGTAGAGGCCGGCAATGTCCTTGCGCACCGGGCGCAGCAGCTCGCCTATCGTGCGATTATGGCTAATCAGGTAGACGATGAATGTCCTGACGAGATCTGACGTCAGTCCCTCATTTTCGAGTAGGAGTTTCACGTCGAAAAGATCGCGCGGGTGTTGGCGGTCGAGGGCGGCGCAGATTTTGCCGGCGTAAAGGTCGGGGAGCGAGAGCAACGGCATCTCGACATAGCCGAACCTTTCCTCGACGCTGGGTGAAAATTCCCGCAATTCCTCCGGAAATACCGATCCGCGTAGGACGGGGGAAAGCTCGATCTTGATGCGGTCGCCTCCTTGCGAGACGAAGAGCCTGAGTGCATCAGCCCGATCTTCGAACGACCGGATAATCTCGGAGCCAGGCATTGCTTTCTGGATAGAATCTGCAATGCGGCCGAGTGCGGCCGTAATGTTTTTCAGTGCTGTCTCGCGGTCGTCCATCGGTAAGTAGACGAGATCGATGTCGACCGAGAGGCGCGGTAGATCCCGGACAAAGAGATTGATGGCGGTGCCACCCTTCAGGGCGAAGCACGGTTCTTGCGCAACAAGAGGCAGGATGCGTGTCAGGAGCCTGACTTGTCGGTAGTAGGTGCTGGCGGTGTCCACATATCCTCCGGAACGGTTATCATATACTTCTTGTCGAGTTTGCCGCCTTTGACCAGCATCCTGTTTCCGCGACCAAGTCCGAGCTCATCGAGGGTGTCAGGCTGAGGCAGTTTCTTGAACCACGGGTAGGATTGGCGCTCTGCCATCCAATAGAAAAGCCGACGCACTTTGACGTGGGTGCATTTGCGTAGGAGCCTCTCCATGACGCGCGGTGAGAGCGTTGTCATGCCTTGCAGAAGTTGTTCTGCGTGTTCGAATGATATCGTCTCCGGCACGTCCTGGAGAACTTCGAGGTATGCTCGTTCGGGCGAGGACATGGTAAATGGCCACGCGCCTTTTCGGTGTCCGGGTGTCTCCGGACTGGAGAGTGTCCGCTCCTGCGCCTCGTATTCGAAATTGGCAAGACCAGTCGCCCCCAGATTTGGCAGAGGAAGGTGGCGGATGAACTCTATATCAGGCAGGGCTGCTTCAAGCCATTTCGGAATGGCGTCCTTGCCGTACAGGTGAACCTGGCGCTTACCCGATATCGGGAGATAGTGAGCGAAGCCCTGCTGTTCGATGGCTGTCAGCCCACCTAGCGTCAAATCCAGGCGGAACATGTTCTGCAATGAGGCGACCGCGCTCTCCCAACTCATCCGCGTGCCTGGCCGTAGATAAACGGCATGAGCTATGGGCGCCAGCTGACGGCTCTTCAGCAAATTGTCGACGGCGTGCCGATCCATTGTTGGATCCTGACGTATGAGCCACGACTTGCTGACCGGCATCCCCTCGGGGAGCAGGTCCAGAAGAAGCAGTCGTCTTTCAGCGTCAAGGGGCATGGTTTGATATGAAAGGTAATTGCGGCGACTATCGCCGCAATTATTTAGTTCAGTAAATATCACATTCGTCTGAGTTTATCAAATAGCAAATATTCGGCGATGGTCGCCGTAAATTGAGAAATTTATAAATTCCACAAGAATGTGTTTTCGGTAAGCCATGTGCGGCCGGGCGGGAGGCAATGCCGGAGAATACTGGGATTGGGCCAAGCTCGCCAGCGAAATCGTCCGCATCGGATCACGCGCGGACATGGACTTCAAGGTCGTCAAGGGGATCGCCAATTAAGAAGCCGCCGGCCGCCGTTGAGCATTTTCATGATGCCTACGGAGAGAAAGCCGGGTCGTGGCTGTAGCTGCGGAACCGGTGAAAGACCCGTGCCGAACACCACCTGACTCTCCGAAGCAAACCAATCCCGCTCTTCATCGATGGCGTCCTGGACCAGTTCCGGATCTCCGTCGATCAACCCGTTGAGGGTCCGCTAGCAAGCTGCGGCCGCTTGGGCATTCGCCTCAAGCGGTGATCGCGACCGTCCCTGGTCCTTGGAGGAGCCATCGAGCGGGATCGGCCCGCTCCGGACGGAGGTTTCTCACATGGCACAGGATCTTGCACTCGCTCAACGCCACGCATTCGCACTTGCCCGCACCCTCATGGTCCCGGTCACGCTCTTCAGATCCGGCATCGAGTTCGGCGTCCTGCCGAGCGACGAACTCGATGACGGCGAGGTCGAGACCATCGCCGAATTCGATCCCTTCGAATACGGGCCGGCTCATTGAGCCGGCTTTCCCCTCTTTCAGGTGCCGCTTGCGAGCGGCAGGCGGCAAGGGAAGCTTCGCCGCGGCTGGCACGGCCAGCTCGACAAGGTGCAGATCTGCACCTTGCCGGCCGCGCCCTTGCCTCCTTTGCTCTTCGCGAGCCGCCGGAAAGGGGTCCCGCAAACTGCGGGGAGAAAAGAGAAACGGACAAGAAGGGCGGACGTGAGAGCGCCGGCAGAAAGCATGGAGAAAAAAGAACTGGAAGACCTGCGGGACCGTGTGCTCTGCGGGGTCGTGTTGGAGCAGTCCGGCTTTGCGGTCGACGTGAAGGAGAGCACCCGCAAGGCGGTCAAATATCGACGCGGGGCCGCGATCGTCATCGTCATCCATGAGGGAAGGGGATGGTTCGATCCCCTGTCCGACGCGAAAGGCGACGTCTTCAGTCTCGCCACGCATCTCGAAGGGGTGTCCTTCGTCGAAGCGCTCGACCAGGTCGCCGCATTGGTCGGTTTTGTCGCCAAAGAGCCGGTGTGGACCCGAAGCGTTCGAGGTTCCGTTCCGGCCGAGACCATCTCCGAGCGGTGGGCAAAACGCCGCAAACCTTGGCGAGGGTCGATGACGTGGCGCTATCTGCGCGCTGAACGCTGCCTGCCGGAGACCATCATCCGTGCCGCCCTCCGGATCGATGTGCTGCGTGAAGGCCCGCGCGGCAGCATGTGGGCGGCGCATGTCGATGGCGATGGCGGTATCACTGGCTGGGAGGAGCGCGGCCCCGACTGGCGTGGTTTCTCGACCGGAGGGTCGAAGGTGCTGTTCCGGTTCGGCTCCCACGATGCTCCGCGTCTGTGTGTTACCGAGGCAGCGATCGACGCCATGAGCCTGGCCGCGTTCGAAGGAATGCGAGAGGGAAGCCTCTATCTCAGCACCGGCGGGGGATGGTCGCCGGCGACAGAAGCCGCGGTTCGCGTGCTCGCCGCACGCCCCGGCGCGCAGCTCGTCGCCGCCACGGATGCCAACAGCCAAGGCGAGGCCTTTGCCGCCCGCCTCCGTGACATCGCCGAAGATGCCGGCTGCAACTGGTCCCGCCTGACGCCGCCGGCTGAGGACTGGAACGACGCATTGCAGGAGAGAAAAGGAGAAGAAAAGGAAAAGAGGGAGAGCAGGAGAGGCCTGCCGCATGCCCGCCGGCCGCGTCAAGGGTGAAGCTTCGCCCGGCTGAAGCCGGCCCTTGACTCGGGCCGTCAGAGAGGCGGCCGCGGGGGAGGGGTCAGAAGGGCTGAAGAGAAGATGGCGCCATCGCAAAGATGAGCCGCGCTTCAGCCCGACGAAGGCCAGAAGGAGCCCATCATGAACCTCTCTCCCATCCGCAAGGTATTCCAGGGTGTCGCCGATCGCCGGCAGATGTTCCGCATGTTCGACCGTCACGCGCAGCGCCCGAACCGGTGGGAGGGCGACGACAGTGCGCTTTATCGCGGCGAATGGTTCGAGATTGGTGAGGCATCCCACGATTACATGTTCGAGATCCTGCCGCCGCTCTGGATGAAGGCTGAGATGTTCGCCATGCGCGAGTTCCTCACCGAGTCCATCACCAGCATCTTTTTCACGCTGTCGATCGATGGGCGCATCCGGCACTTCCACGGCTATTGCGACCTGGCCGACAAGGGTTCGCCCGAGCGCTTGCGCGAAGCCATCGTCGAGCGCGAATCCAGGCCCGTCCGGGCGATGACGCGCGAGGAGCGTCTCGAACATATCTGGAGCAGCACGGCGGACGACTATCGCGGCTACGCCGGCGAGCGTTGGTTAGAGGCTGATCGCGGCAAGCGCACGGTCATGTTCTTCGCCAGACCAGGCGGCACCACATGCAAGCTGCTGGACGACCTGACGGACGTGGAGATCGCGGCGAAGCTGCCGGTACATCTGCGTTACCTGCCCGACGCGCTCGCGGCGTGACGGAGGTCGACATGTTCACTTTCTCTCTCGCGGACATTCGCGCCGTGCTGGCGCGTGGCCGTGCCGACGCGGCCGCAAACGGCGGCTTTCGGATTCCGTATCAGGGAATATCCCCTGAAGCCGAGGCCAGAGCCGGCCTGTGGCTGGTCGGTGACGAGGGTGTCTACGTTCTCTCGAACGGAAAACTCACCGAGGGACAGCGTCCGCTCATCATCTATGCCGAGGAGTGCGATCCGAAGACCAATCCGGATTACTGGCACTACAAGCGCCGATGTTTCGGGGGCGATGACGGGGTCGAATTCATCGACGCCGTCGAACTCGAAACGCTCGTCGCGGCTCAGCCCGACGCAACGCATCTGCGGATCGTGATGGACGACACGTCCATATCGATCAGCCTGATCCGCCGCTGAAAACGGCGTTTGCCGCATCTTTCCAACAACTTCTCGCCCGTCGCGCTCGGAGGCTCACTTCCAGCGGAACGATGGCGCTCGCCCTTTTCCAAGGAGAGTATTTTCATGTCCAATGATTCTTTTTCGCTTGATCCGTCTGGCACCCTCGACATGTTCGGGAATACAGCCCTGTCGTCAGGGCTCGGCCTCGGCATCACGACCCTCGGCAGTTTCGCGCCCGAGGCGGCCAACGACGACGAGCCCGATCCGACGCCGCCCGCGCCCGCACCGGCGCTGCCGATCGCGCCGCCCCGGCGGTCAGAACCACGCCGGCAGGGCGGCCGCGCGAACTTCTATCTCGATGACGGCGAGGATCGCGGCCTTGCTGCGTCCTGGAAGGAACGCGCCAGACTGAACGTAGCGGCCATTTTGGCCGCGAACGAGATAGAGCGGCACAATTTCCCGGTCACGCGCGAGCATCAGAAGCGATTGATCCGCTTCATCGGCTTCGGCGCCTCCGAACTGGCGAACGGTATGTTTCGCCGCCCGGGCGAGGTGGGTTTTCGGGATGGCTGGGGCGATCTCGGCTCGTCGCTCGAAAGCGCCGTCTCTGAGAGCGACTATTCCAGCCTGTCGCGTTGCACGCAGTATGCGCACTTTACGCCGGAGTTCATTATCCGGGCGATTTGGGCGGGATTGCAGCGCATGGGCTGGCGCGGTGGTCGCGTGCTGGAACCCGGCATCGGCACGGGCCTGTTTCCGGCGCTGATGCCGAGGGCGTATCGCGACAACGCTCACGTAACCGGCGTCGAACTCGATCCGGTGACAGTGCGTATCGTGAAGCTCCTGCAGCCGAAGGCCCGGATTATCGAAGGCGATTTCGCGCGCACCGATCTCTCGCCGATCTACGATCTTGCCATTGGCAATCCACCGTTTTCCGATCGCACCGTGCGTTCGGACCGGCAATATCGGTCGCTTGGCCTCAGACTGCACGACTACTTCATCGCGAGATCCATCGATCTCCTGAAGCCCGGCGCCTTCGCGGCCTTCGTCACCAGTTCCGGCACGATGGACAAGGCGGATGCGACAGCCCGCGAGCACATCGCCAGATCGGCCGACCTGATCGCCGGCATTCGTCTGCCCGAAGGCAGCTTTCGCCGTGACGCCGGCACGGACGTCGTCGTCGACATCCTGTTCTTCCGCAAGCGCAAGGCTGGAGAAGCTGAGGGCGATCAGACCTGGCTCGACTTGGATGAAGTCCGCCCTGCAACAGAAGACGAAGGCGCCATCCGCATTAACAGGTGGTTCGCACGGCATCCTGATTTCGTGCTTGGCGACCACGCGCTGACGTCGGGCCCGTTCGGTGAGACCTATACGTGCCGTGGCCGCGCCGGCGTCGATCTCGAAGTGGCACTGAATGCCGCCATCTCTCTTCTTCCGGAAGATCGCTACGACGGCGAGCCGTCAGCAATCGACATCGAACTGGAGGACGAGCTCGGGAAAATCATCGATCTTCGCCCCGGAAACGAGAAGGTCCGCGAGGGCAGCTTCTTCATCGACGCCAGACACGGCGTGATGCAGATGATCGGTGGCTCGCCGGTTCCGATCACGGTGCGCAAGGGCCGCGGTGGCGAAGGCCTGACGGAAAAACATGTCCGCATCATCCAAAAGCTGATCCCGGTCCGGGACGCGGTGCGCGAGGTGCTGAAGGCCCAGGAGCAGGACCGCCCGTGGAAGGATCTGCAGGTGCGCCTGCGCATTGCCTGGTCCTCGTTCGTTCGCGACTTCGGCCCGATCAACCACACCACCGTATCGATCTCGGAGGACACAGAGACCGGTGAGGTGCGGGAGACCCATCGGCAACCGAACCTTCAGCCCTTTCGCGACGATCCCGATTGTTGGCTGGTGGCGTCGATCGAGGACTATGACCTCGAGACTGATACCGCCCGTCCCGGTCCGATCTTTTCCGAACGGGTGATCTCGCCACCGGCAGTCCCGATGATCACATCGGCGGCGGATGCGCTGGCCGTGGTGCTCAACGAGCGCGGCCGCGTCGACGTCGAGCATATCGCCGAACTCCTGCATCGTGACCCGGAGGCGGTGATCGCCGAATTGGGCGATGCCATCTTCCGCGATCCCTCGGATGGGTCGTGGCAGACCTCCGACGCCTATCTTTCTGGCACTGTCCGCACGAAGCTTGCTGCCGCTCAAGCCGCCGCTGCGCTCGATCCCGCTTTCGAGCGTAATGTCCGGGCGCTACGGGAAGTACAGCCGACCGATCTTCGACCCTCCGATATCACTGCTCGTCTCGGAGCCCCGTGGATTCCGGCGTCCGATGTCGTCGCCTTCGTCAAGGAGATGATGGGCGCGGAGATCCGCATTCATCATATGCCGGAGCTGGGATCATGGACGGTCGAGGCTCGGCAACTTGGTTATAGCGCCGCCGGCACTTCGGAATGGGGCACGAGCCGGCGCCATGCCGGCGAACTACTGGCCGATGCGCTGAATTCCCGGGTGCCGCAGATCTTCGACACCATCAAGGACGCCGGTGGCGAGCGGCGGGTGCTGAATGTTGTCGATACCGAAGCGGCGCGCGACAAGCTGCAGAAGATCAGGGAAGCGTTCCAGAATTGGGTGTGGAGCGACCCCGATCGCACCGACCGGCTGGCCCGGGTCTATAATGACCGCTTTAACAACATCGCGCCGCGCAAATTCGACGGCTCCCATCTGAAACTTCCCGGCGCCTCTGGCGCTTTCGTTCTTTATGGGCATCAGAAACGCGGCGTCTGGAGGATCATCTCCTCCGGCTCCACCTACCTTGCCCATGCCGTCGGCGCCGGCAAGACTATGACCATGGCAGCCGCCATCATGGAACAACGCCGGCTCGGCCTGATCGCCAAAGCGATGCTGGTCGTGCCCGGCCATTGCTTGGCGCAAGCTGCGCGCGAGTTTCTGGCGCTCTATCCGTCGGCCAACATTCTCGTCGCCGACGAGACCAATTTCACGAAGGACAAGCGCCAGCGTTTCCTGTCGCGGGCGGCGACGGCGGTCTGGGATGCGATCATCATCACGCACTCTGCGTTCAGGTTCATTGGCGTGCCCTCGACCTTCGAACAACAGATGATCCATGACGAGCTGCAGCTCTACGAGGATCTGCTCACCAGGGTCGATGATGAGGACCGGGTTTCGCGCAAGCGGCTCGAACGCCTGAAGGAGGGCTTGCAGGAGCGGCTGGAGGCGCTTTCCACCCGTAAGGACGATCTGCTGACCATCTCCGAAATCGGCATCGACCAGATCGTCGTCGACGAGGCGCAGGAGTTCCGGAAGCTCTCCTTCGCCACCAATATGTCGACGCTCAAGGGCATCGACCCCAACGGTTCGCAGAAAGCCTGGGACCTTTATGTGAAGAGCCGCTACATCGAGACGAAGAATCCCGGCCGCGCCCTGGTGCTCGCCTCAGGCACTCCGATCACCAATACGCTCGGCGAAATGTTCTCGATCCAGCGGCTGCTTGGCTACGAAGCGTTGCGCGAGCGCGGATTGCATGAGTTCGACGCCTGGGCCTCGAACTTCGGCGACGAGAAGACCGAGCTCGAACTGCAGCCCTCCGGCAAATACAAGCCTGTGTCGCGCTTTGCCTCGTTCGTCAATGTGCCGGAGCTGATCGCCATGTTCCGCGCCTTCGCCGATGTGGTGATGCCGGAGGATCTTAAAGCGCATGTCAAGGTGCCGGAGATCGCCACCGGCAAGCGGCAGATTCTGACCGCGGCACCAACGCCCGCCTTCAAGGCCTACCAGCAAATCCTCGAAGGGCGCATCAGGGCGATCGAGGAGCGCGAGGGGCCGGCACAGCCCGGTGACGACATTCTGCTCTCCGTCATTACCGACGGCCGCCATGCGGCGATCGATCTCCGCCTCGTCATGCCGGCAATGGACGACGAGCCGGAGAACAAGCTCAATCTGCTTGTTCGCAACGCCCACCGCATCTGGAAGGAGACCTCGGAAAACACCTACCTCCGCCCGGACGGCAAGCCTTACGAGCTTCCCGGCGCGGCGCAGATGATCTTCTCCGATCTCGGCACGATCAATGTCGAGAAGACAAGGGGCTTCTCTGCCTATCGCTGGATCCGCGACGAACTGGTCCGCATGGGCGTGCCACCGTCGGAAATCGCCTTCATGCAGGATTACAAGAAGACCGAGGCGAAGCAGCGCCTGTTCGGTGACGTGCGCGCCGGCCGGGTTCGCTTGCTGATCGGGTCATCGGAAACCATGGGCACTGGGGTCAATGCCCAGCTCAGGCTAAAGGCACTGCACCATCTCGATGTCCCATGGCTGCCGTCGCAGATCGAGCAGCGCGAGGGCCGCATCGTCCGCCAGGGGAACCAGCACGATGAGGTCGATATCTTTGCCTACGCCACGCAAGGCAGCCTCGACGCGACGATGTGGCAGAACAATGAGCGAAAGGCCCGGTTCATCGCCGCCGCTCTTTCCGGGGATACGTCGATCCGCCGACTGGAAGACCTGAACGAAGGCCAGGCCAACCAGTTCGCCATGGCCAAGGCCATCGCCAGTGGCGACGAGCGCCTGATGCAGAAGGCGGGGCTGGAGGCCGACATTGCTCGCCTCGAGCGTCTGCGCGCCGCCCATGACGACGATCTCTTTGCCGTTCGCCGGCAACTTCGCGATGCCGAGCGGGAGATCGAGACGGCGAACCGCCGCATCGGCGAGATCGGACAGGACATCGAACGGTTGGTTCCGACATCAGGCGATGCCTTCACAATCACCGTGATGGGCAAGCCGTACACGGAGCGGAAGGATGCCGGCCGGGCGTTGATGAAGGAAATCCTCACCCTCGTCCAGCTCCAGAGCCAAGGTGAAGTCCACATCGCATCGATCGGCGGCTTCGATCTCGTCTATGACGGCGAGCGTTTTGGCCTGGGCGATAATTACCACTATCAGACACTGCTCCAGCGCGCTGGCGCGACCCAAGAGATCGATCTCGCCGTCACTGTCACGCCGCTCGGGGCCATCTCCCGCCTCGAGCACGCGCTCGACGGGTTCGAAGAGGAACGGGAGCGTTATCGCCAGAGGTTGGCGGAGTACCAGCGGCGGCTTTCCTCCTACCAGTCGCGGCAGGGTGGTGCATTCGCCTTTGCCGACGAACTGGCGGAGAAGCGCCGGAAGTTGCGTGTGGTGGAGGAGGCGCTCGCCAACTCCGCTCGCGATGACGATGAAACGCAAAGCGTCGCGGCCTGACCCGCTTTTGCTGGCATAGTGCCGGAATCAAGGCGTCTACGCGTCAATTGTCATGTTCAGCCGGTAGCGCGTCGCCTTGCGCTCGCCGGTGCGCAGCAACGCGCCTTTCTCGACCAGGTCGGAGAGGTCGCGGGTTATGGTCGAGGGTGGAGCGCCGGTGATTGTCGCGTAGTTGCCGGCGCTCAAGCCCCCGGTGAATCCTTCTGGCCCCTCGGCCAGCATCCGCAGCAGCACTTTTTCCTGTCGCTCGTTCAGCGCGCCACGCAGCCTGTCCATGAAACGTGTCTTTTCGATCAGGAAGCGGACCAATTCGTCCGCGGATTTTTGGGCTTCGAGCGCCCGATCCGCGAACCATGAGAGCCAGTCATCGATGACGAGCGTGGAACTCGCCGCCTCCAGCATCGCGTAGTAGTCCTTGCGGTGTCTCAGCAGCGATTTCGACAATGCGCTGAACGTCGGCGTGGAGATCGCTCGGGCAAGCGCGCTTTCGGCGATCGCACGGCCGATACGGCCATTGCCATCCTCGAAAGGGTGAATGCTCTCGAACCACAGATGAGCGATGCCGGCGCGGGTGAGGGCGGCAAGCGGGTCCGGCCCTTCCGGAGAGGTTTGTTCAAGCCATTCGAGGAGCCTGCCCATCTCGACCGCCAGGCGCTCGGATGGGGGTGCTTCGAAGTGTACGCGCTGGCGGCCGAAAGCGCCTGAGACTATCTGCATTGGCTCGTCATGACGGCGATAGCTGCCGATGTCGGCGATGTCCCGGCGGCCATTCATGACCATCCGGTGCCATTCGAACAGCCGCTCCTCGGTGATCGGGGAGAGCGGGTGGCGGTAGAGGTCTGCCATCATCTCGGCAATGCCTGCCTCTGCCGGATTGCTGCGGAGAGGTGCCGCAGACAGTCCCAGTTGCCGCCGAAGGGATGATTGAACGCTGTCACGGTCGAGGACTTCCCCCTCGATGGCTGATGTGCTCAAGGCATCCGAGCTGAGAAGCTCGATCACGACCTCCTCGCGATCACTCTTCCCGAGATGACGCATGGTGCCGACGGCGATAGCTGCATTCTCCGTGAATGCCTGCTCCCTGGCCTGCAGGAGCTCAGGGTTCCATTCGAACTTCGGCCACTCCGCCAATTCCCAATTCCACGCCATGGGCGATAAACTCCCTATTTATCGCCCACAATGCCCCAATAATGCGGGCTATAAAAGCACTTTGTTTCGCTCATCGCCCCAAGGCCGTTCAACGGGGCAGGGGAGAAAGAAAAAAGAAGAGGAAAACCCTTTTCGCAGACCGGCCATCCCGTCGCCGCTTTCGCTCAACCGCCCCCTCCGCACCCCTGCCGGTCGTTCTCGCAGGGCTTCGCCCCGCTCGCCCGGACCGGCAGGGCCGCTCGGGCGCAGTTGCGCCGGTCCGCCCGCCCTGCGCTCCGGGAGATGTCTTCGGAAAGACCTGAAGACGGACAAGAGCCGGCGATGTGCCGGTTCCGAAACCCCGGAAGGAGCAAATCCCATGCAGATCCTCAAACTCGATCCCCGTGCCCTGAAGGACAATCCCGATGACGCGCGCCGTTCCAAATCGTCGCCGCAGGCTGACGCACTGCTTCTGGCGACGGTGAAGGCGGTCGGCATCATCCAGCCCCCGGTCGTGTCGCCGCAGATGGATGGCGGCAACGGCTACATCATTCAGGCCGGCCATCGTCGCGTCCGGCAGGCGATCGCCGCCGGCCTCGAGGAAATCGAGGTGATCGTCCGCGAGGCGGCCAACGACAACGGCGCCATGCGCTCGATGGTCGAGAACATCGCGAGAGAACCTCTCAACGGGGTGGACCAGTGGCGCGGCATAGAACGGCTCGTTGCGCTGGGCTGGACGGAGGAAGGGATCGGCGTTGCGCTCGCCCTGCCGGTTCGCCAGATCAGGAAACTCAGGCTACTCGCCAACGTGCTGCCGGTCATGCTCGATCATATGGCGCTCGGTGACATGCCCAACGAGCAGCAGCTCCGCACTGTCGCCGCGGCCTCTCTCGACGAACAGAAAGAGGTGTGGAAGGCGCACAAGCCAAAGAAGAACGAGCGGGCCGACTGGTACAACATCTCCCGGGCGCTCACGAAGACGCGGATGTATGCGAAGGATGCGAGCTTCGGTGACGATCTTGCCGCAGCCTACGGGATCGAGTGGGTCGAGGACCTGTTTTCGCCGGCTGACGAAGACACGCGCTATACCACCAATGTCGAAGCCTTCCTCGGCGCCCAGCAGGAATGGATGATCAATAACCTTCCGAAGAAGGGCGCGATCGTCGAGGTCAACAACTGGGGTCAGCCGGAACTGCCGAAGAAGGCGGAACGCGTCTACGGCAAGCCGTCGAAGTCCGACCATGTGGCCATGTATCTCGATCGCGACGGCAAGGTGCAGTCGGTTGCCTTCCGCATGCCGGAGGACAGCAAAACGAAAGGCAAGGGCGGCGTCTCCGGGACAGGCGGGCAGGGCGATGTCCTCCATGACGGCAGGATCATCGATACGCCGAAGCCGCGCCCTGACGTCACCCAGAAGGGCCATGACATGATCGGCGATTTCCGCACCGACGCCCTGCATGAAGCGCTCGGCCGCGCGCCGATCGAGGACGACATGCTGATGGCGTTGCTGGTTCTCTCACTTGCTGGCCAGAACGTCCGCGTCGACTCCGGCGCCAACGACACCGTGTTTGGGCCGAAGCGGTTCAAGCGCCATGCCGCGCGTCTGTTCTCTGAGGATGGCAAGCTCGCCTTCGACATGGAAACGGTGCGCATTGCCGCCCGCTCCATGCTGATCGACGTGCTTTCTTGCCGCCGCGGCATGTCGAACAGCGGTGTCGTGTCCCGCATCGCCGGTGATGCCATCGGCGCGGACGGGTACCTGCCGAACATGGGCTCGGAAGATTTCCTGTTGTGCCTGTCGCGGCAGGCGCTCGAAGCGGCAGCGAAGGAGGTCAATGTCCTGCCGCGTCCAAAGGTGCGCGAAACCCGTGCGGCTCTGGTCGAACACTTCAAGGAAGGCCATTTCGTTCATTCGTCGGCGCTTTTCGCGCCCGATCCGAATGATGTCGGCGATCTGATCAGCCAAGCCGATACTCTCGACGACGAGAAAACCCAGGTTGACGCCGCAGAGGATGGCCTCGACGGCGAGCCCGTTGAGGGCGCCGCGGTCGATGCGGAGACAGATGCAGATACAGGCGAAGGCGCTCCGGTTGGTGGGAGCGTCGTCGATGAAGGTGAAGCTCTCGATCCGTTCGAGGGTGGAGACGATCTGCCGGACACCTTCGACGATGCTCCCGAGGCGGCCGAGCCTGACGAGGAGCAGGACGCCTATCACATTGCGGCGGAATAGCCGCTTCCCTCTTTCCCCTCCGAATGAATGCCCGCCGCCGGTGCTCTCCACCGGCGGCGGTTTCGTTTCAGAGCGCCTCAAAACTTAGGGAGAATTCGCATGTCCGCGCATATCGCATTTATGGCACCCATCGGCTCGATCATCGCCTGGTCGGACGGCACGCCGCGCCCGCCCGAACGCCACCGCAGGAAGCTGTCCGCATGGCAGAGCAATAACAGCAGCGGCCGCCTGATCCGCAAACAGGGAGAACTTGGCTCAGGCAGCATCATCCTGCCCGCGAACTTTACGCTTCATGAAGTCGACCACGGCGCTGGTGGCGTCATCGCCATCCGCGTCCACCGCAGCTTTTCGCTGGAAACAAGTCTGACGTTCACGATCGTCGAACGGCCTGCCATCGGCAGTTGCCGGGTCTTCGACCGCGCCGGCGACAATGCCGAGCTCGTCCATCTCGCAGCGAACCGCCAAGTCGCAGAGGAATGGCTGTCCCGACATGGCTATCCTCATGCCGTGCTGGAGGTCGTCACTGCGGATGAGGTCGCAGCCGCCGTCGTGGAAGGGAGGGCGGCAGCATGAACACCAGCCCTGTCATGACCGAAGCCAATGGTACCTCCCGATATCCGGAGGTCTCTTTTGGGCGATCCGCCGACGGGTTTCCGGTCGCCCGCTTGCACGACACGGCGTTCGCGATGTTGCCTAGCCGTGAAGGCCGGCACTATCTTGCCACTGGCTGGAAGATAGCCCGGCCGTTCGCCGAGTGGCGGCGATCCGACTTCTACGGTCATTCCGGCGAACTCGCCGACGAGGCGGCGTTTCGTGCACGCGTGATCGAGAACGCCGAACATCAACGCGAACGGCAGGCACTTGGCCGCTGCGAGATCTTCACCCGTGTCCATACGCCCTGGGGAATGTCGCAGCGCACGATCGTCTATGCGGAGGGCGTCGAGTGCCATTCCACCGCCGGGCACGGCGGCTTCAAGCTCTCGGCTGAGCGCAACCGAAAGGTTCACCCGCTGCTGCGGTCGAAAGACGGCTTCTATGAGGAGGACTCCGCATGGGCGATCGTCGCGATCACCTTCCCCTTCCTGTTCACCGCGTTCGAACGCCGCTGCGCGGAACGGTCGATCAAGGATTGGTGGCCCGACGCCTGGGAAACCATCTTCGGCACGACCCTGGCGCCCGGTGAATCTCATGTGAAGGACCGTCGCGCTTTCGAGGCGGCCCATGCCGGTGACTGGATCGTCATCTCCGCCCTTCGCTCTGATCATCATCCCGGCATGACCGAAGTGATCGCCACGCGCGGCGGGAAGCGGGAGCACAATACCGGGGAACGACGTTTTCTCGTGCCGTCTGCCGAATACGAACCGGGCCGTTTCGGCTTCGTCATCGATGTCGATCGTCATCGGTCCTATGACGGGCCGTCGAGCTTTGTCGTCTGGCAGGGGAGGGAGACATCATGACCCGGTCCCCGGAACGTCAGGCGTTGCTTTTCCGGATGGAAGAGGCCCGCCGCCAGACTCAACGCCAGCTCGACATGATCGACCGGCAGATTACCGCCAAGATGACGGCTCTCGTCCCGTCGCTCGGGCGGCGCCGAAGCGGATACCGGCGGGGTAAACCGCCCGCGCCGGAAGCCTTCCTCGCCCGCTATCGCTCCAGTCTGGCGGCGATCACCGCGGAACGGCAGCCGGAGATCGATGCTCTTGCCCGCAAGCTCGCGCGCCAGGAGGCGGCCATCGCCGCTTTCCAGGCGCGACCGGAATTCAATGCTTCCGCCCGGGGCCCGGAACGAGAATGTCGTCATCACCGTCGTGAGAGGAGCGCGCCATGAGGCGCGTTGACGCCGAGCCGCTTCCACCTCTGACCGAGGAAGAGGTGAATGCCCTTCAGGATTATGCCGCCAGACACGGCCGCTCGTGGAAGCGCATCCTGAACCACGCCTGGATGGGCGAAGCGCCCCATGACGATGTCGGGATATTACGCCGACTTCGCAACACGCACGGCCCCACCTGGCTTGATCGTTACCGCTTGCCCAAACGGTAGCGCACCCCGTCAGCGCTTGCGCACGAATTCCGTGTGCAGGACCAGCCCCTTGATCGCGTCGTGGCGGCAATCGATCTCTTCCGGATTATCGGTGAGCCGGATCGACCTGATGACGGTGCCCTGCTTCAGCGTCTGGCCGGCGCCCTTGACCTTCAGGTCCTTGATCAGCACGACGGAGTCGCCGTCGGCGAGAACATTGCCGGAGGCATCGCGGACTTCGGCTGCCTTCGCCTTCTCCGCGGCAAGTTCGGAGGCCGGCCGCCATTCCCCGGTTGCTTCGTCATAGACGTAATCGTCGTTGCTCTGGTCGCTCATCTGTTGTGCCCCTTCCGTAGGAGACCTTGCAACGGCCCCGCATGTCAGGAGCGCATCTATCGCGGAAAGCCGCCGAGAGCAAACCGCCGCCGCTTTCCCATCGAGAGCGCCTCGCAGACCAGCGGACATCAGGAGGGCGGCAAAGCATTCCGAACCTGGTGATCGAAGCTCTTCCGGCAGATGGGAACTGGTTTGGCGCGCGCCTTGCCTGATTTCCTCTTCGGCTCTGGCATCCGATGTCTATCCCTTTGCCGATCTGCCCTTCGCTTTCGTTGCGGTCTGAACCGGCTGCCGGTCGTTTCAAGGCCGCTGTCGCGCCGCGGGGCGGCCGGTCATGCCGCTTGTCGCAGAGCAGGAACGCGGGCCTCGCAGGTCTCAAAGACCCGCTTGCCCGCGCACCGGCTCCGCTCGATCTGGCCTGACCGGACCCTGAAACGCCCGGCTTGCGCCGGCTCCTCTTGACCGCACCGAAGGGCAGAACGGCCAAGGGACCGGAACCGCTTCGGGAAAACCGAGAAAGGAAACCATCATGGCAAAGCCCGCAACCCAGTCCCGCCAATCCGCCCGCGTCCTCCAGCTCCGCAAGGGCGCCACGATCGAAATGGTCCGCCTGACATGCCCCGATGAAACGCAGGCGCTCCGAATCGCCGAGAGCTTCGGGACCGCCATTCTCGACAGCGACGGCATCCGCGACATGCATGAGCGCCTGATCGTCGAGACCGCCACGGGCCTTTCCGAGGGCTTAAGCGAACGGGCGATGCAGATCCATCTGCAGCGCATCGTCGGCGCTTATGTCGGATCCGCTCATGGCGCCGGCCAGTTCTACTCGCGCGCCGTCACTGAGGCGCGTGACGCCACCGCCAAGGGGGCCGCCGAAGCGCGCGACGAGGATCTCGACGGTCCTGTCGGCTATGACAGTGCCGCCCAGCGCAAGCGCGAGTTCGCGGCCGACATGGGCGTTCAGGCGCACGCGCTCCGGATGGCCGCCGAAGGTGCCGTCGCCGCCTACGAACAAATCGTCGGCGAGGCATGGAAGCCCTTCGACCGCCCTGTCGACAATCCGGGCCAGTCCCTCGACCGCAAAGCGGCCGCGGCGCAGATGTCGGCCTTCGATTGAGGCCGACCTGGCGGGGCTTCGGCTCCGCCTTCATCGTATCCAGGAAGAAGCCGTCTCCTCGCGGGGCGGCTTTCCGTGTTTCTACGTCGCGGCGAAGTCGCATCAGGAGAGGTGAGAGAGAAAGAAATCGGGGCGAGAGAAAGCCGCCATCGCGGCCCGTCCCTTCTGTCGGTCCTGCAGGAGCCGACGACAGGCGCAACGGCTACGCCGTCCTTCTCTTCGTTCCGGCCGTTCCGGTGCGCATGCCGCCTGACTGCTCCTGCCATCGGCCCTCCGCGACGGGCCGCGATGGGCGCGGCCGCACACGGAGGTCAGAAGAATGAGCAGGAAATCAGAAAGCGCGAGGATTGACATCTATGCACGGATCACGGAGCGGATCATCGCTGATCTGGAGAAGGGGGTGCGCCCGTGGGTGCAGCCGTGGAGTGCCGGCAACATGTCGGGCCGGATCACCCGGCCGCTGCGCCACAACGGACAGCCATATACGGGGCTGAATGTCCTCCTGCTCTGGTCGGAGAGCATCGCGCGCGGGTTTACGTCGGCCACATGGATGACCCTTCGGCAGGCGAACGAACTTGGCGCCCATGTGCGCAAGGGTGAGAGCGGCGCAACCGTCGTCTACGCCAGCCGCTTCACGAAGACAGAGAAGGATGCGGGCGGTGGCGAGGTTGAGCGCGACATTCCGTTCCTCAAGGCGTACACGGTCTTCAATTGCGACCAGATAGAGGGGCTTCCGGATCACTACTATCGGCGCCCGGAACCGGTCGCAGAGCCGCTCGAGCGCATCGAGCACGCGGACCGTTTCTTCGCCAATACCGGCGCGGTGATCCGGCATGGCGGATCGCAAGCCTTCTATCAGCCATCCAGCGATAGCATTCAGATGCCGGGTTTCGAGACGTTCCGGGACGCGGAGAGTTACTACGCCGTCCTCGGACATGAGGTCACCCACTGGGTTGGCGCAAGCCACCGGCTGAATCGGGATTTGAGCCGCTATCACAAGGATCGCACCGATCGCGCGCGCGAAGAGCTTTGTGCCGACATAGGGGCATGTTTCCTCTGCGCCGATCTCGGGATCGTCCCGGAACTGGAGCCGCGGCCGGATCACGCGAGCTATGTGGCCTCGTGGTTGAAGCTGCTCGACGGTGACCGCCGGGCAATCTTCCAGGCGGCCGCGCATGCGCATCGCGCTGTCGCCTATCTTCATGACCTCCAGCCGAATGCGGAGCGGCAGGCTGCCTGATGGTGACGCTCCGAACATCGAAGGGGAGGGCGACCGGCCTTCCTCATCCGGTCGTGCGATCTTCGCCTCCCCTGATGGCTGAACCTTGCAGATATGGGCGAGGCGATCTACATTAAATTCTGAATTTATCTACATGGAGCGATCATGCCGATCAACGTCAACAATCCCGAAGCGGACGCGCTTACGCGCAAGTTCGCGCATATGGCCGGCGTCAGCATTACCGATGCGATCGTGATTGCCATGAAAGAGGCGATCGAACGCCGACGTCACCAGGAGACCCCGCTGCAAACCGCCGCCCGGCTCCGCGAACAACATGGCGTCAAACTCGATGAGGCTCAAAGACAGCCGCTTCCGCGCGAAGCCTATGACGAATTGTGGGAAAGCTGATGTTCGTCGATGCCTGCGCCATCATCGCGCTCCTCTCCGACGAGCCGGAAGCGGAGCGTGTCTCCAATGCGATCGCGTCTGCGAAGATCGCCTTCACATCCCCGGTTGCCGTGCTCGAGGCAGTGCTCGGTCTTGCCCGCCCCGACAAGTTCGGCCTCACTGTCGCGGAGGTGGAACCGATCGTCATCGAGTTCCTCGATGAGCGTGGAATCGAAATCCGCGATCTTCCGCCTGCGGACGCGACGACCCGCATCGCGCTTTCCGCCGCGCATCGTTATCGCGCGGGCCGCCGGGGCCTCAATCTTGGTGACTGCCTGCATTACGCATGCGCCAAATATTACAACGTACCCATTCTGGCGACGGCAGATGAGTTCAGACAGACAGACATCGACACTGTACCCTGACGCAGCGGGCCACGACCGCTGGTTCCGGGCGAGAGTGCAGGAGGCCCTGGAAGATTCCCGGGCCGACACTCCCGACGAACAGGCCGAAGCACATTTCGCCAAGCGACGTCTAAGGGCGCGTCGCACGGTCGGCGATCCGCACTTGTAAGATCGGGCGGACACAGCTGGCAGGGCGCGAGGAACGAGCCCCCGCATCTACGGTGGATCAGGTGCGGTCGATAAAACCATGCTGCGAGACTGTTCGTTTCGAGGCGTTCCCATCCACCCCTTTCGACCGATCGCCATTTAGGTGCCGTGAAACCCGGGTTGCCGCTTGTCCGAGGATACGCGCGCGATGGAAGAGCCGCCATACGATCGGCGCCGACCAGCGCATTCGTCATGGACATGATGCGGATGGGGCGTCGGTGGAGGGATCGACGGACACGGCGAGCCGTGCAGACGGGAGCCGCCGTGAGAGCGATGCCATCACCGCGGTCGCCGTCGGGAATCGGCGATGAACTCCAGGCCATGATCGGTGTTCCTTGCTCGATTGACGCGGGGCGCACCCGCGCAGACCTCGATGGATCTGGTGTGACCGAAGGACGACTTCGTCTCGATCGCCATCCCGCAACGGCCATCCGCAACTTTCTTCCCCTGCGAACAGGTTCGCATTCCTCGCGATACAAGAAAGCTGCTCCCGGCCGCCCTCCACTTCGTTTCGGCCCAGACGGTGCAGTGTCGATCGCCCCCGGTCCTTACACCGCCATCGAGGCCGCGACAGGCGCGGCCCGAACAAACCGGAAAGGAACACGACAATGGCAGTCATCGGCGAATTCACCACCAACGGCAACAACTCGATCATCGGCAACGTCCGCACGCTCACGGTCAGCATGAAGGCCCGCCTGAACCCCATCGAGCGCGTCTCGCGCGACGCCCCGGACTTCCGCATCACCGCCGGCAACAACGTCGAGGTCGGCGCGGGCTGGAAGGCGGTCTCCAACGACGGCGAGGAATATATCTCGGTCAAGCTGGACGACCCGAGCTTCAACGCCCCGATCACCGCGGCCCTGTGGCCGAGCGAGAAGGAAGGGGAATACGCCCTTATCTGGAACCGCCCGAAGCGGGAGGCTTGATCCGACCCCGAGGAGCTCCGCCGGCAGGCGGGGCTCTTCCTCTCCCGGATGAGGAAGCCGGTCGCGGGCATCGAGCCCGCTTCCGGCTTTTCGGTGCCATACGGAGAGCTGGGGGTCTGCTCAGTTCGTCCGAGAATGCCATGGCGGACCAAAGGCGTCCAGCACGAGCGGTACCCCCAAAATGCTGGCGCATTTCGGCTCCCCCGCTCGCCGCCTCCGGCGGTCGCGTTCCGCGCTCCTGGACCCCTCCGACCCGCCATGACGCGCGGCGTCGTCTTTCACAAACGTCAAGGAGACGACGATGACGATTTCTCTCGAACAGCAAGTCGAAGAGCTTCGGGCCGAGCTCAGGGCGGTCCTGGACGCTGACGAGCGCCGCCAGATAGCGGCGGAGCTGGAGATGGCGCTGGCCGAGCTTGCCGCCGTTGAGGCCGAACAGGACGGCCGCATCAGCGGGGAGCCTCCTTTCTAGGAGACTTCCATAGGGCTGCCGATCTCGGCAGCCCACTCGCCTCAGCCGTTTAGGGCGTCCTTGACCGCCTTGCCCGGCGTGAACGTCAGCTTCTTCGAAGCGGCGATTTTGATCGTTGCACCGGTTGCGGGATTGCGGCCATCGCGCTCCGGGGTCTCCTTGACCTTAAACTTTCCGAAGGACGGAATCGACGTTTCCGCGCCTGCCTTTGCGGCCTCAGCGATCTGGCCGAAAACGCTTTCGACGATTGCCTTGGCCTGCGCCTTGGTCAGGTTCTGCTCAGCGGCAATCTTGTCGGCGATTTCGTTTGTGGTGGTCATGAAGGACAATCTCCTCTGCTCATGGATGTCCTTCAGGTATGACGATGAAGGTGCGGCGCCGATAGAGGTGCGAATGCTGGAAGTGCTGCCAGATGTGAGAAAACCACAGGAAACAGCAGGCTCGGGATGTTCAGGGTCTGCTATTTGGCGCGGTGGGCGTCGCGATAGCCCCGCTTTCGTTTCGTGCGCTCCAGGCGCGACAGCGCCCTGTCTGCATCCTCTTGGCCGTCGAAGGTTTCCATCATCGTCTGGCCGTTAGATCCGATCCGGCCCCAGTTGCGGATGACGGAGGCGCCACCAAACAGGGTCGGCTGAATCGCGAGCGTATAGAAGCGACGCATGTTCTGGGTCGCGTCGATGCGGTGAAGATGAACCTGGCCTGTCCCCCCGTTTTCCATGATTGGATTCTCGCTTCGTTTTGAAGCAGCGTCCAACGACTTCCATGAATCGATCCCGGTTGATTGATTCATCTCGCTGATGGTTTTCCCCTCCGGAGGAAGAGGGCGTGGGCGAGGCGGCTTTGCCGCACGGCTCTATGCGCTGAAGCGCACCGAACCCGCTAAGCGGTTTCGTCCCGTGCGGGTTGCGATCCTCCCGCGGACTGGCTTGCAGCCGGCACATGCAAGCCCGTTCGAGCGCGGCTCTCATCCACCTCTCTCTTCTTCGCGATGAAACCTGTTTTGCCCGACACAAGCCTTCATGTCGTCACGCCGGAACCAGATGGCGCGCCCGCATCTGAGCGGTGGATTGCCTGATGTGAAGACGATCTGTTCGTCGCTGCGCATGCGTAGGACCTCGTGCGGCATGATCAGCGGCCGACGGCTGAGCTGCTTCGAGCGCGATCGTGATGAGCCCTTCATGCCCGTGGAGTGGTTTGTCTGGTCGACCTCGACCGTGGTGTCGCCGCAGCGCTTCGAAATATAATCCGCGGTATCCGGATCGTTGATCGCCGCGAACGAAATCCACGACGCGGATTCGAACCATTTGCTGGTCGCGTCACGGCCGCCATAGGCTTCGCGCATCTGGCCGATCGACTGGAAGATCATGGTGAGCGTGATGCCGTATTTCCGGCCGGCGTCGCGGGCGGTTTCAAGGATGCGCAGATAGCCGAGGCGGGCGACCTCATCGAGCAGAAAGAGCGTGCGTCCCTTAACCTTGCCATTGCGATTGTAGATCGCATTGAGCAGCGAGCCGATGACGACGCGCGCCAGTCCCGGATGGGCCTCCAGCACCTTGAGATCGAGCGCTATGAACAGGTCCGCTTTGCCTTCCGCGAGCTCGTCGGTCGAGAAACTGTCGCCCGACACGAGCGCGGCATAGTTCGGATAGGACAGCCAGTGCGTTTCCTTCACGGCGTTGGCGTAGACTCCGGAAAACGTCTCCGGTGTCATGTTGACGAAGACGGCAACGTTTTCCTTCACGAAATCGGACTCGGACTGCTCATAGATTCGCGTCAGGCGCTCGCGCAGCTTCGGCTCCGGCTCCGAGAGATTGGCCCGGACGCGGCGCAGCGTCTGGTCTTTCTCGTCCGTGTGCCCGGAGAGACAAACGTCGGCGATCAGCGCCGTCAGGAGCTGCATGGCGGATGCCCGGAAGAAGTCATCACGGGCCGACGCCGTGCGCGCATTGTCGGTCATGATCCAGGTCGCCACCGCGACGATGTCCTCTTCCTTCGTGTTGCCGTGGCGGCCGATCCAGTCGAGCGCGTTGAAACCGATCGCGGGCTTGGCGGGATCGAGCACGATCACGTTGCGGCCGGCCTTGCGCCGGTGATCGATGACCATCGGCGCGACCTCGCTCGATGGGTCGAGCGCCACGAGACCGCCGCCCCATTTGAGCGCCGTGGGTATCGTCACGGATGTCGTCTTGAAGCCCCCCGAACCGGCGAAGACGATCCCGTGCGACGAACCGAACGAGCCGTCGAAGCACAACAAGGGCGACCTGCCGCCGGCGCCCCAGCTCTTCGCTTCACCGGCGCTAAACGGCATGGCCGCCACGCTGTCCTTGTCGACGCGGTAACGTTCACCGATCACGATGCCGCCGGTATCGGGAAACAACTTGACGGCGTCTCCCATCTTCATCCAGTCGGCCTCGCCGTGCACGGCTCGCTTCCCCGCGATCCGCCGCGGCGTTGCTTTGGCAAAGGCGGCGTTCCCCCTGACCGCGACGCGCAGTCCGAAGATCCCGGAAAAAACGGCGGCGCATGCGCCAAGCATCGCCGACGGATCAGTGTAGGCGAAAACCGACTGGCCATGAGGCACCCGATCGGCAAGAGCAAAGAGCCGCCATCCTTCGCGTGCGATCACTGCGATGCAGACGAGTGAAGCGCCAGCCAGTACGCTCAAACCGGCCGTCTTGATGTTGGCCGCGCCCGCCGTCGCGAACAGGGCAATCACCCCGATCGCCGCCGCCGCCGCGTAGGGCAGCGCGAGACCGATCCGTCCGAGCATCAGTTTCGCCTGAGGCGATGTCCCGAAACCCGAGAGCCAGTTTTCGATACCTGATATCGCCACCATGGTTGCTATCATGAATGCGGCTGGCAGGATTTTGAGAAGGATCCTATTCACCGTCATGGCCGAAGGCCTCCGCGCCGATCGCGGTCAGCCGCGACCGTTCGGCTTCGTCTCCGCGGATGCGCCCGACGGCATCGATCAGCAGCCCGAGCAGCAGCGCCCGTTTTTCGTAGCGAAGCCCGGCCTTCACGATCAGGCCGCCCAGCTCGATCTTTTCGCGCGTGTCCTTCTTGCGCGCTTCGGTCGTCATCGTCCTGGCCATGCGCTCAAGCCTCGCCAGCGCCGCCCGCATCCGCGCCAGGCGCGAGCGCCGCGGACGTCTCGCCACCGCTCCTGCCGTCCCCGGCATTCTTCTTTCCGGTCGCAACCACCTTGCCTCCGCGAAACCGCCCGGCGATGTCCTCGAACGCCGCCTGAAGAGCGGCCTCGTCGATCTCGATTTCGCCGAGGCCGGCCCTGAGCGCGATCCTGCCGATGCGCTCCGCCTCACGTGTCTCGGCTGCTTTGAGCTGATCCTGGAGCTTGGCGATTTCTTCCCTGATCTTCGAAGACGGCTTCTTCATTCCGGTGGCACTCCTTGGCTGTCTTGGCATTGCATGCGCGACGCCAAAACTCCTCCGGATGCGTGCTCAAGGAAATGTGCAGATTTGCACGTCGGCAAGGCCGACACTTTGGAGGATCATCCCGCCGTTCCGAAGGAGCGGTTCCAAGGGCGCAATTATACGTCGCTGAAGCGACGCCTTGCGTTGAGGCCTGAACGGTCTGGCCAGCTCCCGACGAACGAGGTTCGAACCGGGAGCTTTGTCGCCGTGGCCATCGCCCACTTCTCCGTCAGCATTGTCAGCCGCGGCGACGGCCGCAGCGCCGTGCTGTCGGCGGCCTACCGGCACTGCGCCAGGATGGAATACGAGCGCGAAGCCCGCACGATTGACTACACCCGCAAACAGGGGCTCCTGCACGAGGAGTTTGTCTTGCCTATCGACGCCCCGAAATGGGCGCGGATGCTGATCGCCGATCGCTCGATTGCCGGTGCTTCGGAAACCTTCTGGAACAAGGTCGAGGCCTCCGAGAAGCGCTCCGACGCGCAGCTTGCCAAGGACCTGACCATTGCTTTGCCACTGGAGCTGACTGCCGAGCAGAACATCGCGCTGGTGCGGGATTTCGTGGCGCGGCATATCCTGTCGAAGGGCATGGTTGCCGACTGGGTCTACCACGACAATCCCGGTAATCCGCACATCCACCTGATGACGACCCTGCGACCGCTCACCGAGGACGGTTTCGGCGTGAAGAAGGTCGCGGTGACAGGCGAAGACGGGCAGCCGTTGCGCAACAAGGCGGGAAAGATCGTCTACGAGCTATGGGCCGGCGGGACGGATGATTTCAATGCCTTTCGTGACGCCTGGTTCGAGCGCCTCAACCATCACCTGGCGCTGAACGGGATCGGCCTGCGCGTCGACGGTCGTTCCTACGAGAAGCAGGGCATCGATCTGGAGCCGACCATCCATCTCGGCGTCGGGGCAAGGGCGATCGAGCGGAAGGCGGAGAAGCAGGGCGTCCGGCCGGAGCTGGAACGGATCGAGCTGAACGAGAAACGCCGCAGCGAGAACGCCCGCCGAATCTCAAGCAATCCCGCGATCGTGCTCGACCTGATCACGCGGGAAAAGAGCGTCTTCGATGAGCGCGATGTCGCGAAAGTTCTGCATCGCTATGTCGATGATCAGGCTGTCTTCCAGCAACTGATGTTACGCATCATCCTAAACCGGCAAGTTCTCCGGCTTCAGCGCGACACGATCGATTTCGCCACCGGCGCGAAGGTACCGGCGCGCTATTCGACACGGGAGATGATCCGGCTCGAGGCGACGATGGAGCGGCAGGCGATGTGGCTGTCGGGCCGTGAAACCCATAAGGTGGATGACAAGGTGCTGGCGGCGACGTTCGCGCGACATGTGCGCCTGTCCGACGAGCAGAAAGCGGCGATCGAACGGATTGCCCGTTCCGCGCGGATCGCGGCCGTGGTCGGCCGCGCAGGTGCTGGCAAGACCACCATGATGAAGGCGGCCCGCGAGGCGTGGGAACAGGCCGGATATCGCGTCGTTGGTGGCGCGCTCGCCGGCAAGGCGGCTGAGGGTTTGGAAAAGGAAGCGGGAATCCAGAGCCGCACGCTTGCGTCATGGGACCTGCGCTGGAAACAGCAGCGCGACATGCTCGATGCGAAGACCGTGTTCGTCATGGACGAGGCGGGCATGGTCGCCTCGAGACAGATGGCGGGATTCGTCGAAGCCGTCGTCAGGGCAGGGGCGAAGATCGTGCTGGTCGGCGATCCCGAGCAGCTGCAGCCGATCGAGGCGGGCGCTGCCTTCCGCGCCATCGTCGATCGTATCGGCTACGCCGAGCTCGAGACGATCTACCGCCAGCGCGAAGAGTGGATGCGGCATGCCTCGCTCGATCTCGCGCGCGGCAACATCGAACAGGGGTTGCTGGCCTATCGCACCCGCGGTCATGTCGTTGGAGAAAGCCTGAAATCGGAAGCCGTCGAGAGCCTCATCTCGGCCTGGAGCCGCGACTACGATCCCGCGAAGTCGATGCTGATGCTGGCGCATCTGCGCCGCGACGTTCGCATGCTGAACATGCTGGCGCGCGCAAAACTGGTCGAGCGCGGAATTATCGGCGAGGGCCATGCCTTCAAGACCGCCGACGGCACCCGCCAGTTCGACGCCGGCGACCAGATCGTTTTCCTGAAGAACGACGGTTCGCTCGGCGTCAAGAACGGCATGATCGGCAGGGTGATCGACGCCGCGCCCGACCGTATTGTCGTGGCCGTGGGTGAGGGCGATCAGCGCCGACGGGTAACGGTCGAGAGCCGCTCGTACAATAATGTCGATCACGGCTATGCCACCACGATCCACAAGAGCCAGGGTGCCACCGTCGACAGGGTGAAGGTGCTGGCTTCACTCTCTCTCGATCGCCATCTGACCTATGTCGCGATGACACGTCATCGCGAGGATCTTCAGCTTTATTTCGGGCGCCGCTCCTTCGAGATGAACGGTGGACTGGCCAAGGTTCTCTCGCGGAAAAATGCCAAGGAGACGACGCTCGACTACGAGCGCGGCACGCTCTACCGCGAGGCGCTTCGCTTCGCCGAAAACCGTGGGCTGCATATCATGCAGGTGGCGCGGACGCTGCTGCGCGACCGGCTCGACTGGACGCTGCGCCAGAAAAGCAAGCTCACCGATCTCACCAACCGCCTTCGCGCGCTCGGCGAACGTTTCGGCCTGCGGCAATCCCCGCCAACACAATCAGCCAGGGAGGCGAGACCCATGGTCGCCGGCATCATCCGGTTCGAGAATTCCGTCGCAGATACGGTCAGCGAGAGGCTCGACGCTGATCCGGCCTTGAAGAAGCAATGGGAGGAGGTTTCGATCCGCTTCCGCTATGTGTTCGCCGATCCCGAAACCGCATTCCGGGCGATGAACTTCGACGCCGTGCTGGCGGACAGGGACTTGGGCCACCAGACGCTTCAGAAGCTTGAGGCCGAGCCGGCGTCGATCGGTCCGCTCAGGGGCAAGACCGGCATTCTTGCCAGCAAGACGGAGCGCGAGGCGCGCCGCATCGCCGAGATCAATGTGCCGGCGCTCAGGCGTGACCTCGAACGCTATCTGCAGATGCGGGAGAATGCGGCGCAGCGGCTCCAGGCTGACGAGCAGGCGCTGAGGCAGCGCGTCTCGATCGACATCCCGGCACTGTCGCCTGCGGCCCGTACCGTGCTCGAGCGCGTGCGCGATGCGATCGACCGCAACGATCTTCCGGCAGCCCTTGGATATGCGCTCAGCAACCGCGAGACGAAGCTGGAGATCGACGCGTTCAACAAGGCGGTGGCCGAACGGTTCGGCGAACGCACCTTGCTCACCAACGGTGCACGTGAGCCGTCGGGCAAACTGTTCGACAAGCTCGCCGAAGGCCTCCCCTACCAAGAGAAGGAGCGCCTGAAGGAAGCCTGGCCAATCATGCGCACGGCCCAGCAGCTCGCCGCCCATGAACGCGCGACCGAGACTCTGCGGCAGGTCGAAGAACTGCGTCTCGCGCAGCGCCAAGTCCCGGCGATGAAGCAATGAGGCGACGCGGAGACATCATGCTGCTGAGCGCATTGTTGATGGTTGTCGCCAGCGTTGGCGCGATCGCGACCGTCGGCGGCTATCGGCTGAACCTGACGCCGAGCGAGCCGCTCGGGCTCTGGCACATCGAGAAACCCGGTCGTCCAGTCGAGGTCGGCGATCTCATCTTCATTTGCCCGCCCGCGACCACAATGTTCGAGGAGGCACGATGGCGAGGATATCTCCGGCGGGGCTTGTGCGCCGGCGGGTTCGGACCGCTGATCAAGACGGTCGCAGCGCTTCCCGGACAGCATGTCGAAGTTGCCGATCACGTCGTCATCGATGGCCGTTCCCTTACCGCATCCGTCGTCCGGAAGACGGACGGAGAAGGTCGGACCCTCACGCGGTATCCTGGTGGCATCGTGCCGCCAAGACATCTTTATCTCCACTCCTCTTTTGCGAGCTCCTATGACTCCCGATATTTCGGGCCGGTCCCCGACAGCGGCCTCCTCGGCCTCGCCCGGCCGATACTCACCTTCGATCCGTGATCGGATTTCTGACCATTGGCGATCTGCCTTGCTCATCGTCGCATCCGTCGCCTGCGGCTCAATCGGCTGGAGCGGCAATGTGCTCGCCCTACCGGTCGCGATGCTCTTTCCGGCGCTCTGGGCGATGTCGCCGTCGCGCAAGGTCGCGGCGCTCGTGTCGGCCGGCTATTTTCTGGCTGCCTCTCGCGGTCTGCCGCAGGGCGTCGCAAACTTCTATTCATCCGATCTCTGGCCGGGCCTCCTGCTTTGGATGGCTGCCTCACTCTCCTTCGTCGCCGTGCATGCGGCGCTCTGGACAAGGGATCCGGGAATGGGGAGGGCGGTGCGTTATCTGGCGGCGGCCGTGCTGACGGGGCTGCCGCCCTTCGGTATCACCGGATGGGCGCATCCGCTGACCGCAGCCGGCGTACTGTTTCCAGGATGGGGATGGTGGGGATTGCTCGCGACTGCAACCGGCCTGCTCGTCGTGACGACGAGGTTCTGGCCGGCTGCGGCTATCGCGCTCGGAGCGCTCTGGCTTTGGTCCGCCGCAACGTGGACAGGACCGAATTTACCGGAGGAATGGAGAGGCGTCGATCTTGAATTGGGCCAAGGGCTCGGCCGCGATGTTTCGCGTGGCCATCACCGTGGCCTGATCGCCACAGCGCGCAGATCGGCAAGTCAAGGCGCGCAAGTTGTCGTTTTTCCGGAGAGCGCGCTCGGTTTCTGGACGCCGACGGTCGCTCGCCTCTGGCGGGAGGGACTGAATGGGCTCGACGTCACGGTCGTCGCCGGCGCCGCCGCCATCGATGGACAAGGCTATGACAACGTGATGGTGACGGTTGGTTCCCGCGCCGGGGACATCCTCTATAAGGAGCGCATGCCCGTCCCGGTCTCCATGTGGCAGCCATGGCTGCGCTGGACGGGGCAGGGTGGTGGCGCCCACGCCCACCTGTTCGCCAATCCGGTCGTCGAGATCGCGGGAACGAGAATCGCGCCGCTGATCTGCTATGAGCAGCTCCTCCTCTGGCCCGTCCTTCAGTCGATGCTGCATTCACCCGACGTTATCGTCGCCACCGGTAACGGCTGGTGGACCGAAGGTACATCCATCGTCGCGATCCAGAAGGCAAACGTCACCGCCTGGGCGAAGCTGTTCGACTTGCCCGTCGTCATGTCTTTCAATACATAAGGAGAAACCGGAATGGTCGATGCCGCTCTCATCCAGCAATGCGCCGATCCCGGCCTGAAGCCCGCGATCGTCGAGCAGTTCATCGAGCGGACAGGATCGCAGGATCCGCTCGCGGTCACAGTAAAATCCGGAAATCGTATTGTGCTGGTGCCGAAGCCTGCGACGCCCGACGAGGCAATGGAGCTGATCCGCCAAAATGTTGGGCGCAACGTCATTCGCGTCGGCATCACCCAATATCCAGCCGGTCTTGGCATCATGGAGGCCGGTGAGCTGAAGCCGAATCTGGTCGATCCTTGCGAAAATATCCGTATGGGCACGGCACTCTTCGCCAAGGTCTATCGCATCGTCACCAAATGGTATGGCAATCCCACCGAGAAGGAGGTTCTTCCGCAGGTGTTCGACGACGCGATCATCGCCTGGCAGACGGGGTATTTCGAGGGGACGGCAGTGTTCGGTGCGCCGGATCCAGTTAAGGTGGAGGTGGCTGAACCTGACCAAGAGAAGCGCGCGAGCGATGCCATCGAGCAGTCATCATCTGCCGGGAAGGAAGTGCGCGATCCTGTCCGCGATGTGACCCGCCGCGGCGATCCAAACACAGCCGGTATCCGTGTCGATCTTTCGGGAATTGGTGCTGAATGACCCTGATGTTCGCGAATTTTACGCTCCTCATGCATCATTATCAGCTTGTTTGCACTGGCAAGAATAGCGTCCGCCCTCTATAAGGTCGGGTAAGGCAGTACGCGCTGCCCCGGGGTGTGGAAACCCCTGCTTAGCGGTTGGTGTCGGCCGTTTCGACATCAGAATCCTCTGACCAAATGGCCGGGGGCCTGTGACATATGTCCAGGTGCTCCGGTGCTAAAGGTCGCAGGACTGTCTAAGCACAGTTTCCAACCCCCGGCTTGGGATCAGGGATTAGCGTTTGCGGGGGCGAACCGCGGACAAGCCGGAGACTGGATCGAATGACATCGGACGCGCCAAAATCGGAAGATAAACTTGAAATGCGTCCCGTGTACGGCCTGACGCAGGGCCTGCCCAAGGCTGACCTGGAGAGCCTGACAGTGGATGCTATCCGAACCCATAGGCGTCTGGTCGATGAGGCCGACCGGCTATTCCAGGCACTTCCCGAACATTACAAGTCCGGCAAGGCGACCGGCGGTTCTCAGCACCTCGCTTACATCCAGGCCTGCATGGCGATGCACGCGCAGATGTATGTGGTGAACACGCTCGTCACCATCCTCGGCTATATCCCAAAAGTATCGGTGAACTGAGCCTCAGATCAGCTTTCTGCGAATGGCGACGGCGGTCAGATGGGGCAGGGTGTGAACGTCGAAACGTTTCTTTGTTTCGGCGATCTTGACGCGTACGCTGTTGTACTTGACGCCCTCGAGGTCCGCCGCTTCCTCCATCGTCTTGCCGACGGCGATCCAGCTAAGATAGGCGGCCCCCTTGGGATCGAGACCAATCGGCTCTTCGATACTTGGGGCCGGATCAGCCAGATTGATGCGGGCATGAAGCTGCGCGACTGCGGACGCAGCCTCGACAGGGTCGATCTCGCGGTCCAGGTCGATTGCCGGCTTCTCCGAGGCAAGCGTGAACATCGCGATGGAGCCGTATGCGGCTTTGATCGGCACTGTGATACCGGACCGAATAGCGAAATCTGCGGCGTGCGCGTAGAAGGAGCGCTCGGCCTTTGAAGGCCGTGAGTTCTGCTGCTCGCCGCTCCAGGTGAAGGCTCGCTTCAGCGATTTGGCCCGTCGAATGACCGGATCGATCGCAAGATAGCCTCGCTTGAAATAGTCAGATTGCCATTCTGGGTGATAGTTCGAAATTGCGACCGAGCGCCCTGGCTGGATGTTGAGGTAGGCATACCCAGAGAACCCGATCTGCTCTGTAAACGTCGCGAGGGCGAGTTTCAGGACGCCTTCGTCGCCAGGAATAGCAGCGAGATCGGTCAACTTATCCAGCCAATATTGCATTCGGTACTCCAAGATCGATCGTCAGGTGGAACAGGTCATTTGTTTCCTCAAATAACAGGTAAGCTAAAATGCAATCCAAAGTTGCATAATCCAGTTTATGGAACTACGCAATCCCATTGAGCCGCTTTCACCCGTGATAAGGAGCACCTGATCTGTTTTGGCGTTTTCCATGCGTCTATGACCAATGTACAACGGCTGAGGACCGGCGGCGGCGGGCGATCGCGCCGGCACAATTGATCCCGTAAGCTCGAATACCCGCTTAGCGATTGCCACAACCACATTTTGGCACATTGCCATGCCGGGAGCGGAGGCCGCCCACCACATGAGGTCAAAGGTTCACGACGTTCCACAGGAGCCCGTGGAGCAAGGCCAGACGGTACGATTCGGCCATTTGCGATTAGGCATGGAATAGCGCCGATAGACATGGATACCTCTTGCGACCACCTCACCGCTCGGCTGTTTGTGAACTGGCAACCTTCGGCAGGAGAAGAGTTATGATTGTTCCTTTGCCGATCTCGCTGTCGATATGAACATGGCCGCCTGACTGCTTAACGAAGCCATAGACTTGACTGAGGCCGAGACCAGTTCCCTCTCCTACGCTTTTTGTCGTGAAGAAGGGTTCAAAGACACGGGCCGCTACCTCTTTGCTCATCCCGCATCCCGTGTCGTGGATCGAAACCCTAGCAAACCCGGCCGTCAGTTCAGGGTCTTCGTGACCGTACGTCATACCAGTTTCGATTGTGAGAACCCGATGATCCTTCATGGACATGGCGTGTTTGGCATTCACCGCAAGGTTCAAGAGAGCAATATCAAATTGATTCGGATCGATAAGAACTGGATCGACCGCCCTATCGAGAGCGTGACGAACTTCCACGCCCCCACCAAGGGTTCGCTCAAGCAAGGCCGTAAGAGACACAATCCTGTCGTTTAGATCGACAACCTCTGGCGCGAGAGGTTGCTGGCGGGAAAATGCCAGCAATTGCTGGGTCAAGGCTCCCCCGTTTTTGACTCTCGTCAGCATTTCTTCCAGGAGAGTAGCAACCTTGGGATCATCTGGATCCCTGGCGATCTGTCTTTTAAGAAGCAGCATACCCGACTCAAACGCGGCAAGTAGGTTGTTGAAGTCATGAACGACGCCCGCTGCCAAGCGGCCAATAGCTTCGAGTTTTTGCGACTGGCGTTGTCGCTCCTCCTGCGCGCGACGAGCCGAGACGTCTCGAAGGCTGGCGAGCAGCGCGGGTCTGTCGTCCCAAGTGATTTCAACGACGCGCATTTCCACTTCAGCTGCCTTTCCGTCTGGACGGCGGACCGTAATTTCAGCCGTTTCCCCGGATGCGACTGGGCGCCCCAGAGGGACGTGGAGCAATTCTTCGAGCGGATGACCAAATATGAGCGCTGCAGCCGGGTTGGCATAAAGCACCGCTCCCGCGAGGTCGACCACGAGCACACCATCCGCAGTGTTTTCGATCAGAAGCTGAAAACCGGGCTGGCTGATGCGCGTCAGTTTTGGGTCGTCGGCTAGATCGACGATCTCAGCGATGCTCTGCGTCATCCGCCGCCCTCCTCAAAATGACGACGACTGGTTCGCCGTGGAACTGCCAAACATGTCCGGCGCGTTCTTCAGGGGGTCCCCAAGGTGCATACCTTCACCATCAATCGTAAATCGTCTGATCTGTTTATCATGCTCGCTGCCGCGCATTTTTAGAACGATGAGGCCGCGATGCATGAACTCCGCCTCCTGGATGTAGCGTAGCAGGATGATGGAGTCGGTCAGGGTCGAGATATGTTGTTCACTTGCGGAATGGCCGCCAACCAGGGACTTGTCGGTGGCGGTACAAAGCCCAGCAATCTCACGCTTCTTGATAAACGAGGTGAGGCTGATCAGGAATTCTCGAAAGCCCGTTTCCGGCGCGATGCGTTCCAGCGCGGACAGGCTGTCAATGGCGAGGCGGTCCGGCTTAAACTCCTCGACGAGCTGGCGGATCATCAACAAGTGATCAGGAAGACTCTGGGCTTCCGGATAAAGGCACACAACCTTCAAGCCGCCTTCTTCCTCCATAGCCTCAAAGTCAACGCCCCAGCTGCGCGCATTGCGGAACAATTGTCCCCTGCTTTCTTCGAAGCCGATCAACAAAGCGCGCTCCCCGGCTGCTACGCCTCCAGCCAAGAAATTAGTGACAAGCAAGGTTTTGCCCGTCCCGGTTGCACCGCTGACGAGAGTGACGCTGTCGCGGAAGAAACCGCCGCTGCTCATTTTGTCGAGTTCCGCGTTTCCGCTCGTTACGCGCGTATTGCTGGATTGCTGTTCGAGACGCAACGAAGACAACGGCACAGCGACAATGCCCATTTCGCTGACAAGCGTGATCGGCACCTCGCCCTCGACATGGCGGCTTCCGCGCATCTTGAGAACCTCGATCGTGCGACGTCGGCGTTCGCGGTCGAGGGCGTTGCGCAGGATCACCACGTTGTCGGCGACAAATTCTTCGACGCGGTGCCGCGAGATGTCGCCATACTCGCTGTTGCGCTCAGCTGTCATCAAAACCGTCAGGCCTTCCTTCTTCAGGGCGCTGGCAATGCGCAGCAGTTCACGCCGAACCGCCGTCTGGTCCGTCACGAAGTGGTCGAAAAGCTGCGTGATAGAGTCCAGGACAATCCGTTTGGCCTTCACGTTCCGAACTGCATGAATGATGCGTGCAAGCAGGCCGGAAAGATCGAAGTCCCCCACGACCATTTGGTCCGAGTCCTGCGGGCTGGCATCGACGAAAGCAAGGGTGTTGGCTTTGCACCAGCGACCTATGTCCCAGCCGAAGCTGGCCATGTTCACCTCGATTTCGGAAGGCGATTCCTCAAACGTGACGAAGACGCCAGGCTCGTTAAGGTCAGCAATGCCATGAGCCAGGAACTGCGTCGCAAAGACGGTCTTGCCACTGCCAGGGGTGCCGCCGACGATAGTGGTTCGGCCACGCGGCAATCCTCCCATGACAAGATCGTCAAACGCTTCGATGCCGGTCTTCACCCGCCCGAGCGCAGGGTCGACGGAGGCTAGATCTGGTGCATTCATGAGGTGGAGCCCTCCTTCCGATAACCGAAAAATTCAAGAACCTGAGCGACATTGCTGATATCGCCAATCAGCCGCCGCGGCGGCTGGACCGAGTCGTCAGAGAGAGTCGGCGTGGCGAGAATACCAAACCGTTCAGCTTCGTTCGGCTGCATGAGAACGTCGACAACTTCAATGTCTACTCTACCCCGGAGGACCTCGATGATCTGAAGCCTGGTGGCTTGAGCACGACGCGCTCCCGGTGTGTCGCCGGCAATGAAGAGCCGGAGCACCGGCAAAGGCTTCGCCTCAGGCACCGCCGTCAGCCCCATATGAAATGCCTTTGCCTTTGAGAGCGCCTGCGGGCGGCGTCAGACTCGTGCCAGTGGTTTGCAGTCAACATCTTTGCGGCTCCAGCAGACGTGTACAAGACGGGAGCTGAAGACCTGCGGATACAAGCGGGTGTCGAGCGCCTTGTGTTTACATGTAGACACAGCCTGCCGATCTGTCTGCGCAGTAGTGAACATTTCTTCGGGAAAAGCGTTAGGCGAAAATCGAGTGGAGATGTTGATGGATATTCGAGTTCACGATAAGTCGGGCATAGTAGGCAACAATCTGTTGCGGGCCCTGCGGGTAGACGATTGGGCTATATTGCAGCCGAAGCTTGAGGAATGGTCGGCCCCGACGGGAACACTGCTGCATGAGCCTGGCGACACTGTTCGGCATGCCTACTTTCCATGCGGATCGAGCCTAATTTCATATCTCGTGGTTCTGGCTGACGGGAGGGCTATCGAAACCGCTTTGGTCGGTCGCGAAGGCGCAGTCGGCGGCATTGTCAGCCAAGGCAGGCTACCCGCCTTTTCACGCGCTGAGGTGCAGTTGGGAGGATCCTTCTTCCGTATCGATCTGCACAGCCTTGAGGAGGCGAAGGCCCGTTCGACCACGTTGCGGTACCTGTTTGCGCGATACGCCGATTGCCTGATGGCGCAAGTCTTTCAATCGGTCGCTTGCAATGCCGCGCACTCAATTGAGCAGCGTACGGCGAAATGGCTGCTCGCGGCCGTTGATCGGACTGGAACCCCCGATGTCGCTCTGACCCAGGAGCAACTAGCGGCGATGCTGGGCGTGGGCCGAAGCTATCTCAGCCGCGTTATTCAAGACTTGCGCAACCGGGGCGTCATAGAAACCGGACGAGCCCGGATGGGTGTTCGCGACCTCGAAGGCTTGAGGCATCTCGCATGTGAGTGTAATTCGGCGACCAGCCGCCATTTTGACGATGTGTTGAAGGGTGTATATCCAGGAGAGAAGTCCGATGATGGAAGTCACCGGTAGTCGATGCTGACTCTTTTCCACCACGTGGTTGCTGAAGGCCAACGGGAGCGTTCGGCGCGAAATTGTCGGATGACGCGTCTTGCTGCGCGAACTTCTACGAAGCCACCATCTCACGGATCGCACCAATCAGATGGTCACTGTCGTACGGCTTGCCAAAGAAGCGGCCTGAGACAGGCAACTCCTTATCGCTCAATCGACGATGGCCTGACGTGACGATGATTTTGATCGGAGGCCATCTATCCCTCACTGCTTCGGCGAGTTTCAATCCATTCATGGAACCCGGCATGTCGATGTCTGTGAACAACAGTTGAATATTGGGCTCGTTGTTTAAAATCTGTATCGCTTCGTCGGCGCCTGATGCCTCAAACACCGTAAACCCGTGTTCCTCCAGCGAAAGCGCGATGCTCATTCGGATCAACGGTTCATCCTCGACGACAAGAACCGTAATTTCACTGTAGACCATTTCCGAGAGTCCTAAAGCCAATGTGTTGTCGCGCCAGATCTTTCCTAGAAATGGTTCTAAATAACGCACTATGGGAGATAAAGATCCGATAACAGCAGCCTTGCGGACAAGCCGCAGTGGTCTATTGTCGTGTTAGTCGGTCTAACGGTCCACCGACATGACAACGAAACCCTTCCGGGGCAAAGAAAATCTCCGGAGCGACACCAAACAGGGATCCGAATGCGGAACGAACATATCGGGTGCCGTAACCTTGCCGCGTCGGCTCCTGCACCTGTGGGCCTCCCGCCTCACTCCAGGTAAGGGAAAATATCGGCGTGCCGGTCCCGGCGATCGACCAAATAATCTTTACATGGCCGTCGGGGTCGGAAAGTGCCCCATACTTGATGGCATTGGTGATGAGTTCATGCAAGCAAAGCGCCATGGTGGTGGCGGATGATCGGCTGACGAGGATGTCCGGCCCGCTCACGTCGATCCGAGTGACGTCATCGTTATTATAAGGCGCAACGGTTACGTCAATCACGGAAGCCACCGAAACTTCCTCACCACCGGCCTCGAAGACAGCGGCATGGACTTTCGACAAGGCTCCAAGTCGGCTCGAAAAATTGTCCGCCAATTCTTCGACCGTTGCCGCGCCGCGTCTGGTCATTTGGAAAATAGAGGTGACACTCGCCAGGATGTTCTTCACCCGGTGGTTAAGCTCGAGGCGCAATTCCTTCTCCCGTTCGAGGGAATCGCGCACCTGCCTCTGCCGCAACCGCAGCGATAGACTTGAGTGAATGCTGTTCACCAGTTCAAGCGGGGCGATCGGCCGAGTATGGAACAGAAGGCGCGCACCTGGCCACGCATGCTCCAATTGGTCACGGATCCGTGCAATCGGCGCGGCGCGCTCCAGCAACACCAGAATTGGCAATTCCGACCAATCGGGCTGTTCCGCCAGATGTTCGGCAATTTTTGCTATAGTCTCTCGGCTGAGCGCTTCATGTGCGATGACCATGAGCCCCGGCGACGTGGACAGGAGCCGGGTGAGGTTGCTGTCTTCTCCAGCGGCCTTTACCTCGAGCTTCTGCTCCCGCAAGAAGGCGGCAATATAATCGGAGTCCTTGCGGAATGGGGCCAGAACGAGCGCCCAATCGAGTTCGCTTCCGGCTACGGCTTCATTCATTTTGGATCAGGAAGTGGATTATAAGCTACGACTCCGACGCTTCCGCTCTCGATGAGCAATTCCCGAATATTGAGGTCGTGCGGACCGTGCCGCTTCTTGACGACGGTGATATTTCGCCGGAGCTTCCCCTCATGTTCGACCATCCGCAGCAGAAGCACGGTATCGCCAAGAAAACTTATATCGACGTCGATGCCAACATTCTGGCCGATCAGTCCGTGCTGGGCCACAATAAGCATGGTCAAGACCCCTGATCGGGCGAGGTATTTCAGGAGCGACTGGATATCGCGGACCGCCTTCTCGCGATGCGGCAATGAATTCAGATAACCGGTCAAACTGTCGATGACCACGACGCGAACCTTGTTTTTTGTGACTGCATCCTGAACGATCTGACCGAATTCACCGGGCGAGATTTCGTTCGGATTAAAATCGCGAAGGATCAGTTTGCCGCCCTTGTGAAACTGCCGTAGTTCCATACCCAATCCTTCGGAGCGACGGAAGAATGTCTCTACGCGTTCTTCGAATAGAAAAAGCGCAACGTTTTCACCACGTTCGAGCGCTGCCGTCGCGTAAAGAGACGACATCGTCGACTTTCCTGTCCCCGACTGGCCGATAACCAACGTGGTGGTTCCGGCTTCCTGGCCACCGCCGAACATCTCATCGAGCTCCGCAACCCCGGATTTGATCAATTGCGCTCGGCCGTCCTCCAATGCCGTACTTGGCATGATGCGCGGGAACACGACGACGCCTTCGCCCTCGCGAATTGCCATATCGTGATAACCATCAGCCACAGGCACGCCGCGCATCTTCGAAACCTCGACCCGGCGCCGAACACCTCCATATTCTTCCAGCGCCTTATCCAGGCGGATGACGCCATGCGCCAGGCCTTCTACCTCTTCGCCGCTACAGTCAACTCCAGGCGTCTGGGTGTCCAGCAGCAAGGCCACGACGCTCCGTTTTGCCAGATATGACTTGAAACCGATCAGCTCACGGCGGAAACGCGGTGAATCGCCGGTGATCAATCGGATTTCAAGAAGAGAATCATAAACCAGACGACGGGGTTTATGCTCTTCGATTGCCGCCTCTATGGCTTTTCGCGTCTGATCCAGCCGCAGATCGGACGTCAGGAAAATGCTCTGGTCGTCCGCCTCGTTGACCGCCCCTGACATCGAGAGTTCCTCGACGCGAATGCCATCGAGTGTCCAGCCGTGCGATAGCGCGATGGCTTTGAGTTCCGCAGCGGTCTGCGAGAGCGTCACATAGATGCAGCTTTCGCCCGCCTCGACGCTATTGCGGAGGAACTGCAACGCAGCGGTCGTCTTGCCCGACCCGGGTGCGCCTTGCAACATATAAAGGTTGGAGGCGGGTAAGCCTCCGCGCAGGATTTCGTCGAGCCCTGAAATCCCGGTGCTGACGATCGCAGGCTTTTTCCGATTGGGCATGAGTTTCCGGTACCGTGCTGGAGGAGAAAATAGACGCGGCAGGACCATACAGCGACGAGCATCCTGCTGCTTATACGTCTCTTCTGCAACAGGTCAAATGACACGCACGGTCATCGATGGCAGCGGAGAGCGCACTGTGGCATGACAGAGCAGCCGCGTTGATGCCAGCGCTGCGCGCCATCCAGAATAAAACAGCGCGTCTCGTGCAGTTCTGTCCACAAGTAGACAGACGAGGGCGATAATGTCCACTATTGGACAGATCAATTATCCCTTTCGGACATCTCAGACCATGATTGCTCCCCTCCCCGCCGAGATGCTCGAGAACGAGCTTCTCGCAAAACTCAGTGAAGTAGATCGTATGCGGCTGGCCGCCCACATGATGGTCTTCGAGCTCAAGCGAAACGACGTTCTCATAGTGGCCGGCGAAACCGTAACGGACACCTGGTTTCCAGGGGGACCATCGCTGGCAAGTTTCCAGCTGCCGTCCGAAGATGGCGACGCAGCTGTTGAGGTCGCATTGATCGGCCGTGAGGGCGCGATCGGCGGTATCGTTTCCAACGGGAGCCTGCCCGCCTATGCAACTGCTGTTGTTCGAGCAGGAGGATCATTCTTCCGCTTGAAAACGGCAGCCCTTGAGCAGGCGAAACTCGAATCCATCGCGTTACGGCACTGGTTCGCGCGCTACTCTGACTGTTTGATAGCCCAGGTTTTTCAGACATCCGCTTGCAACGCCACGCACACAATCATGCAGCGCACGGCCAAATGGCTGCTCGCTGCGATGGCAAGAACGAGACGAGCAGAGGTGATCATAACCCAGGAAGAGCTTGCCGAAACGCTTGGCGTGGGGCGAACATTCATGACGCAGGTCGTTAGGCAACTTCGGGAGGAGGGCATTATCATTACAAATCGCGGTGCGGTAACCATCGTCAATCGGGCCAGCCTTCAAGTGAAAGCATGTAATTGTACAGCCCTGATAGAGAACCATTACGACGTCGTCCTGCATGGGATCTATCCAAGAGACAGACGTCCCTGAGCGCGGCCTTTTCGACAGGACTGGTTTGGTGGCGATACTGGTTTCGTCAGTTCGTGGCCGACGAGCTAAATCTTGGACAAAGTTTCGCACCCGGACCTCGTGCCCTTGCTCAGCAGTCGCTAACTCCGACAGTTTCACACATGTGGACAGACTTGGAGGCATGTCCACTAACAGACATTAAAGCGTGTGCTTGCGAGACGATTGTTCATTTCCTTCAAACGAAAACACTCCGTGGTGGGTTTCGTACGAGGTGGGGTCGCCATGACTGACGGTCTGGCTGAGGATTTGAAAGCAAGTAGACCGACGGTCTCTCAGCCGGTGAGACCATCGTCGTATCAACTGGACCTCGTCCCCATGGGGGCAGTCTGGTTGTGGAAATGTCGAAATCCTTGCGAAACGCTGCCGAAGCGGGGAAAACGCCGCGTAGAATATTGCTACCGCCGAAACTGTAATGAATCTGAGGTCGACTTTGAAAGTATCTAATCCACGAGCCCGCAGTGATTTTACGGTAATCCTCCCTCTCTCTGTGACGATTATTTTCTTCGTCGCCAGTGGCGTCATCGCTTTTCTGAATGTCAAAGCCTTGAGGGACGAGAACTACAGGATCACGCTTACTCATAACGTGATCACGACACTCGACGGTCTTTTTTCGTTGCTTCAGGATGCAGAGACGGGCCAGCGGGGCTTCTTGCTGTCAGGCGATGCCAGATATCTTGAGCCATATACCACTGCGGTGGCAAAGATTGGACCACGTCTGGACGAGATCGCGTCCTTAACCAACGACAATCCTGTTCAAGAGGAACCGCTTGCGCAGCTGCGGACCCACGTTGCAGCAAAACTCGGCGAACTTCAGGACACGATCGAATTGCATCGTTCCGGCAACCGCGAGGCCGCGCTTGCGGTCGTTGCGAGCGATCGTGGCAAGCAGGAGATGGATGCGATAAGGGCCGAGCTCGGCGCGATGCGGCGCGAGGTGATACGCATCCGCACGTTGCGCCTCGCTAACATGGCCGACGCCTATCGGACTGCGTGGATCAGTGGACTTCTTTCCTGCGTACTGGGGGTGGTCCTGGCGCTGGTCATTGGCTTCCTCTTGCGTCGTGCTTCGATTGCGCGTTCCTGGCAGGAATGGCTGAAATCCGGCGAGGTCGGTCTCGCCAACGCAATGCTTGGGGACAAATCGACTGAAGAGCTGGGCGAGAGCGTCCTTACCTTCCTTGGTAGCTATCTCGGCGCCCAAGCGGGCGCCGTCTTCGCCGGCGATGGTCGACGCTACAAGCTTTGCGCGGTACTTGGCGTTCCAGCCGACGCAAAGATCGCTGACGGGTTTTCGCTCAAAGAAGGACTGCTGGGTCAGGTAGCGGCGAGCGGCACTCCGACGATCATTCGCGATGTCCCGGAAGGCTATCTCACCATCGGCTCGGCTCTCGGCCATGACAAACCACGACATCTCGTTATTTTTCCGTCCCAGGTGGATGATACCGTCAACGGCGTTATCGAACTCGGTTTCATGCATCCGGTCGAGAATCGGATTCTTGATCTGCTGGAGCAAGCCTCGAACGCGATTGGCGTTGCCCTGCGCTCGGCGCGGTATCGTACCGAACTTAAGGACGCCCTGGAAGAAACCCAGCGCCAGTCTGAGGAACTTCAGGTGCAGAGCGAGGAGCTTCGGGTCTCCAACGAAGAACTCGAAGAACAAAGCAATGCATTGAAAGAATCGCAAGTGCGGCTTGAGCAGCAACAGGTCGAGCTGGAACAGACGAATGCGCAGCTCGAAGCCCAGACGCAGCAGTTGGAATCTCAGAAGAGCAACCTCGAAAAGGCCAACGCATTGGCGCAGCTGAAGGCACGGGAATTGGAACAGGCAAGCCGATATAAGTCGGACTTTCTGGCCAATATGTCGCATGAACTGCGTACGCCGCTCAATTCCTTGCTCATTCTATCGAAGCTTCTCGGCGACAATCCGGCCGGAAATCTTTCCGACGAACAGGTCAAATTCGCCCGCACGATCGAATCGTCGGGGAATGACCTGCTCACCCTCATCAACGATATTCTGGACCTGTCAAAGATCGAGGCGGGTCATCTCGAGCTGCAATCGGAGACCGTAACTTTGCAGGGGCTGATCGGTAATCTGAGCCGCGTCTTCCAGCCCGTAGCAGATGAGCGACGCCTTCAGTTCCAAGTCGACATTGATGATCGCTGCCCGGCAACGATCACTTCCGACCGACAACGCCTGGAACAGGTCTTGAAGAACCTGCTGTCCAACGCGTTCAAGTTCACCGAAACCGGCGGCGTCAAGCTCACAATAGGCATACACGAATCCGATCGTATCGCATTCGCGGTCACGGATTCGGGGATAGGGATCGCGGAAGACCAGCAGGCACGCATCTTCGAGGCTTTTCATCAGGCTGACGGAGCGATCAGCCGCAAGTTCGGGGGCACAGGGCTCGGCCTGTCGATCTCACGTCAGCTGACACGTCTGCTGGGCGGTTCGATTGCAGTGGAGAGCACGCCCGGACGGGGCAGCACGTTTACTGTCACTGTTCCTGTCGCCTACGATCCGACTCGGGTGGCCGCCCGCGACGATCGTCCGCCGTCATCCGTCCCTCTTCCCCGCGTGCCCGCAGAGACGGTCACTGCCCCCGTCACACATCAGACGGTGGAGGATGATCGCAATCATCTTACGACCGGCAAGCGCATTCTTCTTGTCATCGAGGATGACGAGACCTTTGCGGAAATTGTGCGTGATCTGTCTCGAACCATGGGCTTCCAATGCATTGTCGCGAGTACAGCCGAGGAAGCCGTACGTCTCGCCAGGCAGTTTAGGCCAAACGCGGTCATCCTCGACGTCGGCCTGCCGGATCATTCAGGCCTGACGGTCCTTGACCGATTGAAACGAGACGACGAGACCCGGCATATTCCTGTGCATGTTGTTTCTGGCGCGGATCACAGTCAGACAGCGCTTGCCTTGGGGGCAGTCGGCTATCTTCTGAAACCGGTGAAACCCGACCAACTCACCGAAGCCCTTCAGACGTTGGAATCCAAGCTGACGCGCGCGATGCGTCGTGTCTTGATCGTCGAGGACGATCCGGTGCAGCGCGATGCTCTTTGCAGACTTTTGACAACATCCGACGTCGAGACCGTCGGTGTGAGCACAGCGGCCGAATGCCTGGAGCGTCTCAAAGACCAAACCTTCGACTGCATGGTCCTCGACCTTTCGCTGCCGGACGCATCCGGCTTCACGCTGCTGGAGACCTTGAGCGGTGAAACCGACCACTCCCGTCCGCCGGTGATTGTCTACACCGGGCGCGATTTGTCGAGCGAGGACGAACAACGCCTGCGCCGCTACTCCAGTTCGATTATCATCAAAGGAGCAAAGTCGCCTGAGCGCCTTCTCGACGAGGTTTCGCTTTTTCTCCACCAGGTGGTGTCGGAGCTTCCGCCCGAGCAGCAGCAGATGATCAGGAAAGCTCGCAATCGGGACGCGGTTCTCGAAGGCCGGCGCATCCTCATCGTTGAGGACGATGTCCGCAACATCTACTCTCTGTCCAGCATCCTGGAACCCCACGGGGTCGTCATCGATATCGCGCGCAACGGTCAGGAGGCGATCGAAGCGCTCGGTGTGTCCGCGCAGGATCCGGCGAAGGCAATCGACCTCGTTCTCATGGATGTCATGATGCCCGTCAAGGACGGTCTCACCGCGACCCGTGAGATCCGAAATGATCCCCGCTGGCGAGCGCTTCCCATCATCGCGTTGACCGCCAAGGCGATGCCCGACGACCAGGAGCGTTGCATAGATGCTGGCGCCAACGACTACATGGCCAAACCTTTGGATGTCGACAAGCTCCTCTCGCTCGTCCGCGTCTGGATGCCGAGATAGAGGATACGCCGCCGTGCAGCAAAACGTCGAAGACATCGAAATTCAACTGCTATTGGAAGCGCTCTATCGGGGCTACCATTACGATTTTCGACATTATGCGCGCGCCTCGATCAAACGTCGCTTGCGACAAGCTCGCGAACAGATGGGGTATCGAAGCTTTTCGGAAATGCAGGACGGCCTCCTGCACGACGCCTCGATCTTGCCTCGCCTGTTGGACTACCTCACCATCCAGGTCAGTGAGATGTTTCGGGACCCTTCATACTACCGCGCGATACGGGAGACGGTGGTTCCGCATTTGAAGACCTATCCATCTCTCAAGATATGGATCGCAGGCTGCAGCGCAGGAGAGGAACTTTATTCCTTCGTCATTCTTTTTCGCGAGGAAGGGCTGGAGCAGCGCACCCTTTTTTATGCAACCGACATCAATCCGGAAGCTCTCAGCGCGGCAGCCGCTGGAATCTATCCCCTCGATCGCATCAAGGCCTTCACGGTCAATCACCAAAAATCCGGCGGCAGGTCCTCGCTTTCCGATTATTACACGGCGGATTATGGCGGGGCCGTGTTCGACAAATCACTTCGCGACCGGGTCGTGTTCTCAGATCACAGCCTCGTCACCGATGCTGTTTTTGCGGAAATGCAGCTAATCTCATGCCGGAACGTGCTGATCTACTTCGATCGTCAGCTTCAGGACCGGGCTGTCGGATTGTTTCGAGGATCTCTTGCCCGAAATGGTTTCCTCGGGTTGGGCTCGAAAGAAAGCTTGCATTTTTCCGACCACGCCAGCGCCTTCGTTCCCGTCGTGCGGGAAGAAAAAATCTATCAGAGGCGCGAGATATGACGAGCACTCCTATCGATGCAGTCGCGATCGGAGCTTCTGCCGGCGCGGTCCAAGCCCTCACCAGCATTCTACCCGCCTTGCCTGACGACTATCCGGTGGCTGTCCTCGTCGTGGTTCACGTGCCTGCTGACCGCAGCAACGTCCTGGTCCCGCATTTTCAGGTGAGGTGCCGGATACCGGTGCGCGAAGCACAAGACAAGGAGCCGATTAGTCCCGGCGTTATCTATTTCGCCCCACCGGACTACCATATGCTCGTTGAAGCCGACAAAACGATCGCGCTTTCTGCGGACCTGCCGGTTCTGCATTCACGCCCCTCAATCGACGTTTTGTTTGAAAGCGCCGCCGATGCCTACGGTGCCGCCCTTGCTGGCGTCGTTCTGACGGGGGCTAATCATGACGGCGCCGCAGGCTTGAAAGCGATCGCGGATGCGGGCGGATATACCATCGCTGAAGACCCTACGGGTGCCTACGCGCCCGCGATGCCGCGCGCGGCGCTCGAGGCATGCGTGGCAGCAAAGCCTATGACGCTGAAGGCGATTGCGTCGTATCTGACCGACCAGGGAAAATAATGAAGAATATGACGGAAAAACCCGTGAACTTCCTGCTGGTCGACGACCTGAAAGAAAACTTGATCTCGCTTGAGGCGCTTCTTCGCAAAGACGGGTTGACGTTGTTAAAGGCCGGATCCGGCGAAGCTGCCCTCGAACTTCTCCTCAGTCACGACGTGGCGCTGGCGCTCCTCGACGTGCAAATGCCGGGTATGGATGGCTTTGAACTTGCCGAGTTGATGCGCGGGAGCGAGCGGACCCGACACATTCCCATCATCTTCCTGACGGCGGGGAGCGCAGACGGCCAGCGCCAGTTTCGCGGATACGAAGCCGGCGCCGTTGATTTCATGCACAAACCACTGGAGCCGCACGCTCTGCGTAGCAAGGCCAATGTCTTTTTCGAACTTTATCGCCAACGGCAACAGATCGCCGCCCAGCGCGACGAGCTCGAGGCGCAGGCCGAAACCTTGAAAGGCTTGGAGGAGATGGCGCGTCAGCAGCTCCTTCTCGAGCAGGAAACGGCGCAGTTGCGCGAGCAGTTTATCGCGGTCCTTGGCCATGACCTGCGCAATCCTGTGGCCGCGATCGGTGGTGCCGCCAAGATCCTGCGGCGGCAGCCCCAGAACGAGAACGCGCTCAAGGTCATCGATCTTATGGAAGCCAGTGTTGGTCGCATGGCGGGGTTGATCGACGACGTCATGGATTTCGCACGCGCCCGGCTGGGTAGCGGCATTTCATTAAACAGAAATCTCGCCCCCTTGGAACCCGTTCTGCGCCACATCGTCGAAGAACTTCAGGCCAGCCAACCCAATCGCAGGATCGATTTCATTTTCGATTTGCCTGAGTTGGTCTGCGCCGACCATGCCCGCATCGGCCAATCCCTCTCCAATCTTCTTACCAATGCTGTCGTGTATGGCGATCCGGACCAACCCATCCGTTTGGAAGCGAAGCTTGAGCGACAAGAATTGACGATCTCCGTCACCAATGCCGGCCTTCCAATCCCGGAGGCAGCGATGAAGCGGCTCTTTCAGCCTTTCGTGCGTGGTGAAGTTCGGCCCAATCAGCAAGGATTGGGCCTCGGTTTGCACATCGCATCCGAAATTGCCAAGGCCCACGGCGGTCAGCTAAGGGCGACGTCCACTGCGGAAAAAACCTGCTTCAACCTGACCATTCCAGTCCAAGGCCAGGACGAGCAACCGATCGTTTCGTGATTTTCGCGAAAGCTTCTTATGCTAATACATCTCCATAAAGCTCAGAACCGGAATTAACACTGCCGATGGATAGACTTGATGTAGGATCGCAAAATTGCTCGAACGAACCTAAGACCGGGCACCGAAATCGTCGTTCTCTAGCAATTCAAATTCTTGTTTCGTTCATTATCTCATTGATAGCTGTCGGCGCGACAGCGCTCACACCAGCTTACGCCCTGTCCACTGCGTGCAATACTTTAAATAGTCAGAGCGGCACAACATCGTACAGCGCCCGCTTTGCTGCTTCAGCCTTCGAAGGCGGTGAGACGGTCACGGTATCGTTCACCGACAATGGTAGCGATCCCAAAACCGATCAAACTTCGTCAGCGCAAGTTCGACTCTCGACCTACAACTATGCCGTGGTTTACTCATATTCGAGCTATTCTGGCTCTGCTGGACAACAATCTGGGACCAATACCTCTCTAAGCAGCTCGGGTCTCTATATTACGCTGAATGCAAAAACCTACCTCAGCGGGTTTACAATCGTTTGCTCTGGGTCGACATCGATACCAAGTGTAACCTCTGTCAGCCCGACCTCCGGCACCACGGCCGGCGGGTCGTCGGTAACGATCACCGGCACCAATCTGACGGGTGCGACGG